>WNGP01002764.1_pt1 | contig 16870 bp, 12 predicted proteins | sample 5407671 | NCBI WGS metagenome assembly WNGP01 (sample SAMN13153381, study PRJNA577476) | soil metagenome | isolation source: 40 cm soil or saprolite under Garry oak tree replicate 2 | place: USA:California | collected 2016-06-15 | reverse complement strand
TCGCGAACCATATCAAAACTGCTCACCAGCTCACTCCTACTAATCCACGTATCATCTTTGGTGAGCATGTTGCGAGGGGTCAGAAGAACATAGTCGCCATCATGCACAGGCAGGACAAAGGATCTTGGCTCCCATGATTCAGTCCGATAGTTGAAATGAACTCTCTCGACCTGAAACGTCTTTTTCAATCCTCTGCGGATGAATTGCCTTGCAAACTTCTGCGTGAACTGCAAGAGATAGTGTTTTATTAGATTTGTCGTAAAGTCGCTGATGTTGTCTCGCCCGACGCCGGGTTCAATTAAACATAACTTCTCTAGATGGCTTCCCTTCGTAACTCGCTCCGCGCCGAATTCGGAAAACAACCGATTTAGGTTGCGATGGAGAGCGGCTGCAAACGTAGCGCCGAGACCACGCCCTCGATTGCCCGCAGCTGAGAAGCCAAGCCAGTTTTGGTTGATTTCGGGGAAGCGGTACAAGGACCGTATCAATCCAGCGTCGAGGTGTGGCTCATGAACAGACTTGTCTCGCAGGAAGGCCAAATACTTGATGATTTCCTTGTGTAGTTCTCGATACTCGGGACGTCTGCTGTTGAAAAGCAGAAAGGGGTCAATAAAGAGCGGAAGGTCAGACACCAGAGATATGTTAAATGCTCCGTGCCGTCTCAGATCTACCGGACGTACCTCGAAAAAGTCAGAAAAATAGAGGCGCATTAGCTAGTTTCTGTATGGAAACGCCTATTTCAGCAGCAAAACCCTGATTTACAAAGGGAATTCAAGCACTTAGCCGGCCTGTGGTTGGTTGCGACGGCATGTGACAGCCTGCGATTGTTGCCGGATTCCGGCACCACGTGGAAGAGTGTGGTTAAGAAAAACACCAGCTTCACTGGGCAAAGAGAAAGCGGAACGATAGTGTTACGCGGCTTTTCGCTTACGTGACCGTTTCTTTCGCAAGGCTGCAATTCTCATCAAGTTGTTGGCCAGCACGGCCGCGCCGACCCATAATTCAAAGCGCTTACGCCCTTCGTCGAGACAGCGCTTCATGCCACGACCGCGGAACAGCACGGAGATGGTCCCTTCGATGCCAGCTCGAAAGCGCTGCCCTTTTTTGAAATCGGGACTCTTCTCGTAAGTTTTGCGCTCGTCCGTTTTCTGTCCGCCGCACTGCGGGATACAAACCACCTTCACACCCTTTCGCTCGCACAACTTCACATTCTTCTCACTGAAGAAACCCCGATCCGTACCATACAGTTCTGGGACGTGGCCGAACATTTTCTTGTGGCGTTTCAGGGAAGGTTCCACGTGTTGTTCATCGTTAGGGTTTCCCTCGAGCACTTCGTATTGCGTGATCAACCCTTTGGCACTTTCGGCAAGAAAAACTTTGTGGCCGAACTCCAGCGGTGTTTGCACCTTGCCGCGCTTGATCAGGTCGGTGTGGGCTTCAAAGATGGAAAAGATCTTTTTGGCGTTGGGAACTTGCTCTCCCTCGAGCACGCGACGGCGAGCCTGATCGATCACACGGTCTCCCAGCTTACAATAGTGCTTGATCTCCTTCCGGAGCTCGGGGATGGCCAGTTCAGCGGCCAGATCCTTGCCGCGTGCTTTCTTGGTCTGCTCCACGACCTTTTGCGCGCCGGTCACGACCTCCTCGGTCACTCCGATGAGTTCACGATATTTCTCGGTTTGTCGTTCGTGCCGTTGCTTGGGCGTCATCCGCTGGATTTCTTGCATGCGACGTCGTGCCACCCGCTTGCGATTGTGGAACCCCCGAATCCGCTTCTGGACTGCTTTTTTGAGGCGGCCGACCAAACGAGTGACCACGCGTACGACATCCCATAACAAGGTGTTGTCGGTCGGGTGATGAATGTCCGTCTGCACGACAGTGCAGTCCACCCGGAGTGTGTTGCCATCTTCCAGGCCGAGATCCACCGCCGCGTCCACCACCAGCTCATTGATGGCTTTCACCGTCTCCGGAGTCAGCCGATGAAAGGCGCTGTTAAACGCATGATGTTTGGGCACCGGCTGGCAATAGAATTCCGTGAACTGGCGCAGCGTGTATCCGTCGGCGATCCGTTCCCGGAGTTCGCGATAATCCCAGTTCTTGACGCTCTTCAGTACGAAGGAGCGCAGAACCTGCGAGGGAGTTAACCCGTTACGACCCGTCGCGGGATTTTTTAGGCCTCGTTCCAGATCGCGTCGTACCGCCTCGATCATCTCTTCGTTCTCATCCAGAAAGTCGGAGATGCTCTGCAGCAGTGGTTCCAACGAGATGCCTTGCTGGAGCAACTCCCAATCGGCGAAACTGATTTGGGATTTCGCAGTTCTCGGCACTCTTCAGTTCTCCTTTTTTTTCGACGCTTGGTCTCTTTCTCGCTTCAACGCCTTGACATAGCGTGGTGCGGCCTGGAAGAGCAGTTCCTGCAAGGCCCGCCCGTTGTCCAAACAACGGCGCACTTCGGGGACCAGTTCTTCCGGAACGTACACGGCAAAACGGCGCCCTTTCAGGCGCCCATAGAGGACGTAGCTCGGGTGCTGCTCGCCGGATTGACAAGCGCGGCAGTTTTCGCGAACGCAAGGGCTGCGGCGCAGGCTAAGCGAGCCCAACATGGCGGGCCAGAGATCGGCCGTTTCGCTTTGAAGCCAGCGCAGGACATCGGAAGGAGCTGCGGATTTAGTAGGCGCCATGTGTTATATGTGCCATAGCTCACACATACTTGTCAAGAGAAAAATGAAACAAAATAAAACAATCCACCTGAAAAAACGCGCGAACCCCTGTTTTTATGTGGTTATTTTGGCTTTCACTACAGAAACTAGTCTAGAGTTCGCCAAGTCTCCTGACCCGCTGGATGTGCGTGAGGCTACTCAAAATTGAACTACACCCTGCCGCGGAGTATGATGCGCCAGCACAATCTGAAGAACGTACGACCCCAGCTTCATCCCGCATCCGCGAAAGGACATCCGTGCTGAAGCAACTCGCCCTTATCGCCTTGCTGCTGATCGTTGCGGCGGCGGTTTCCCCAGCCCAGCAAACCCTTTCATCTACGCAAGTTACCGTAATTCGCGCGGGAAGACTCGTGGACGTGGATGTGGGCCGGGTGCTGACGAGTCAGATGCTTCTCCTGCGCGGCGGCAAAATTGAAGCGATGGGCGAGAATTTGCCCGTTCCCGCAGGCGCACGAGTGATTGATCTTTCAAAAATGACCGTGCTGCCCGGACTGCTCGATTGCCACACCCACCTGGCCGATCTGGGCGACGCCGAGCCCCTCCTGGTGCTGCAAAGATCCGCGGTCGAAAGTGCTTACGCCGTCATTCCCAACGCGCGCGTCACACTTCTCGCCGGGTTCACCACCGTGCGCGACGTGGGCGTTTATCGCGCTTTCAATGATGTCGCCCTGCGCGACGCAATCGCCAAAGGTATCGTGATCGGCCCGCGAATGTTCGTGGCCGGCGCCTACATCACCATCAGCGAGGGCGCGGGCGCCATGACCGGGCTCGCGCCAGACATTCAGCTTCCTTGGGACCTTCACTTCGGCGAGGCCAACAGTCCCTGGGAAGTCCGGCAGAGAGTCCGTCAGCTTGCGCATCGTGGCGCCGATCACATCAAGATTCTCTCCACAGGCGCCGTGCTCACCCATGGAAGCAATCCGAAATCGATCGAGTTCACGCCCGAAGAGCTGCAGGCCGCCGTAGACGAAGCCCGCAACTTTGGGCTTCGCGTCGAAGCCCACGCGCACGCGCCGGAGGGCATCAAAAACGCCATTCGCGCCGGGGTCGCCTCGATAGAGCACGCGACGCTGATTGACGACGAAGGTATTGCCCTCGCCAAGGAGCACGGAACCTATCTCGACATGGATATTTACGACGAGGAATGCATTCAGGACGCGGCCAAGGAAAGCAAGACGCCTGCGGACTTTCTGGAGCACGACCGCGACTTGGGTGACATTCAGCGCCGGAACTTCACGAAAGCCGTTCGCGCCGGCGTGAAGATGTCGTTCGGAACTGATGCAGGAGTCTGCCCACATGGCATCAACGCCCGCCAGTTTGCATACATGGTGAAGTACGGCATGACGCCCATGCAAGCCATCCAGTCCGCCACTAGCAACGCCGCCGATCTCCTCGGTAAGTCAAATCTCCTCGGCTCCCTCCAGCCTGGAAGATACGCCGACATCATCGCGGTTTCGGGCAATCCGCTCGAAGACATTCGTCTGCTGGAAAACGTAAAGTTTGTGATGAAAGAAGGAAAGATTTACAAGCAGGAGCCGTAGGCAATCAACAAGAATCGGTTCGGACTCAACCCTCGTCGAAAAAAAACGAGCCGGATCTTTCCTTCCGGCCTACTTTCATTGTCGGCATGATTCTGGCCGCTAGAATCGGAACTTCAATCCAAGTTGAATGTTCCGCGGCCCGCCCGTTCCTATTACAGGGTTCGCCGCCGCCACATCAGGCGTGTTGAAGATGAAACCAAACGAAGTGGGATCGGACGGGTCAACAAGACCCTGTGTATTGGGATTCGCAAAGTGCGGATGGTTCAGTATGTTGAAGAACTCCCCGCGCAACTGCACACTTACCCGCTCGTTCAGATTGGTCGTCTTGACAACGGAGAAGTCCAAATTGTCCAGCCGCGGGCCGCGGAACGGATTCCGGCCGATGTTCCCAAATGTGCCATACGCCGGTGGCGTGAGGACCGAGGATCCCGCCACATAACATCCCAGGCTGGCAAGCTGGTCCTTCGCCTCCTGGCTCCCGGCCATCGAAAAGCAAGTATTCGACGCGGCATTCGTTCCCCCGATGACATGCCCCGAATTTGCGTCAACCGTGAAGAAACTGAGATCCACAAACGGAATTCCAGTCGTGGAAGGTTTAAAATTCGCTGGACTGCTGGTGATATTCCAGCGGTCGGCGTATTCTCCAGTTCCGCTGCTGTCGCTTCCGCTGATGTTCCCGTCGATGAGGTTCCACGGCAAGCCACCCTGAACGGTCACGATGGAGTTGACCTGCCAGCCTTCGAGCAAGTGCCCGTAGCCTTTTCTCGAAGGTACCTCGTAAGTCAGCGCCAACGTTAAGCGATGCCGGAGGTCGCTGTCGGAGTTGGCGCGCTCCAAACCAGGACGCGTGCTGTCCTGCGGCTGTTGGGCACGATTAAGTGATACATCATCGATTGAGTGTGCCCACGTGTACCCGGCAACGAAATTCAATCCCTTCCATGCGCGCTGTGTCACAGTCGCTTGCAGCCCGTGGTATATGGATGTGTACCCGTTGTCGAGGAAGTTGACGAATTCAAGGAAGGGGAAACACGGTCCGCCAAGCCCCAAGCCGCCCTGCGCAACAGGGCAGTTCGCGGTAAAGGGCCGGCCGAGCTGTTCACTCCCGTCGTCGTTCGCAAAATTCACTTGGTTGATGTCCCGGACTCCGTAGAGCTTCACGCCACGATTGGCGACATAACCAACCTGCAGCGACGTGGTGGGGGTCAGTTGTTGTTGTACGTTCAAATTCCAGGTGATCACGTAAGGTGTCCGCAGGTTCCGCGAAACGCCGAGGATGTCGCATGGAGTGCCCCCAGTTGCTGGATCACAATTGATCGCAGGCTGGAAGACAGGTCCGGCAACCGACCAGTTCAATAAGTCGCCAGTTAGGTTAACGGCGGAAGCCGCGATTGTTCCGTTGGAGCCAGGAATCCCCGTCGAGGGCGCCGTTGGGATTACGTTCAGTCCCGCCGTGGAGGCGTTTTCCACTCCGTTCTGTCCCAGGAACAGCGAGAGGTGCGGAATCTCATAGGTTAGGCCGCCACCGGCACGGACCACCGTCTTGCCGTGCCCCCACGGATCCCAGGAGATTCCCAAACGAGGTGCAAAATTATTGTGATCACCGTTGTATGGCGTACTAATCCCATGACCCACCTGCTGGATGCCGTTCGCGGGGTCAAAATTGGCTAGCCGGTCTTGGCTCTCCTTGATGACCATATTCAGGTCATAGCGTAGGCCGGCGTTGATGGTGAGCCGCGGCGTCATGCGCCAGTCATCTTGAAAGAAGCCACCGAAGGAGTTAATCGAGACATGACGCGAGGAATTGCCTATAAAAATACGGCCGCCAGTCCTTCCGGTTTTCGTTCCGCGCGGCAGGCCGGCGATAAAGTCTTCCAAGGAGGTGCTCTGAATCGGATTTCCGCTTGCATCCACACCCAGACAACCGCCGCAAGCCATTGTTAGCTCGCCGCCGGCAAACCGGACACGACCTTTCCCGTAACGATCGCGGACGTTGTCACTACTCCCATGACGGAATTCGCCGCCGAGCCGGAAGGTGTGCTTTCCGCGCGTATACGAAATGTTGTCCAGTCCCTGATAGGTCTGGTTGGGAGTGGTCAGCAGCGGCCAGCCGTGATTGCCGCCGAGTGGGTTGAAGCCGTCCACATCAATTTCCGGCATTCCAAAGTTGACAGGGTCGGTCACACCTGTGTTGATTCCATATACGGTCGCAGGATTCGCGGCGTGATCCACGGTTAGGATGGCCTGCCAGAATCGGTCGTAACCGAATCGCGCTTCGTTCACCCAGCTCGAATTCGGCACCCAGGTGTAGTTCAAGCCGAAGACCTGGGCACGGAGCTGCGAAGAAGACTGCCACTCCGCGCGCAACACAGGGATGTCACGCTCAGTCTGCAGGCTGTCGCCGAAGAAATAGCGCGCGGACAAGCTGTGGCGTTCGTTGATGTGGTGGTCGCCCTTGATAATGAAATTGTCGTTCCGGTTGTGATTGGGAAATCCCAGGTTCAATTGGTTCGTGCCACCGGCGTTAGTCGGGTAGAGGGCAGCTACTTTGGTGCTCAGGGCGTTCACGCCGCAGGTACTGGGGATCAAGGCACAGGCGGCCTGCACACTAGCGACGGCATCAGGGATACTCACGGTGGAATCCCCTCCGGCGGTGACTGTGGAAGGACTGTTCAGCGTCTCCGAATTCGCCACGAGCGCACGAATCCCTTCGTACGCCCCAAAAATAAAAGTCTTGTTTTTGATAATCGGTCCGCCAATGCTCCCGCCAAACTGGTGTTGGCGCAAGGCGCGCATTGGATCAGGTGCGGGGTTAAAGTAATTGCGCGCGTCGAAGGCGTTGTTCCGTTCGAATAGGTAAGCCGTCCCATGAACATCATTCGTGCCTGACTTGATTCCGAGATTAACGATTGCCCCTGGCTTCCAGCCGTACTCTGCTGGCGGGTTTTCCTGTGCGTTGAATTCTTGAATCGCGTCGATGGGAAGAATGCTGCCGGGAGTTCCTTGCACGCCTTCCGCGTTGATCACCGTCGTGGCGTAATAGGGGTCGTTGTTGTCCGTGCCATCCACGATGAAATTGTTGTCCTCTGGCCGATTGCCATTCGAACTGATGGAGAGAAACCCACCACCGCTGCTCCGTTGCACGCCCGGTCTCAAGACCACCAGATTCTGGAAATCGCGGCCGTTTAGCGGGAGATCATTGATAGACTTGTTGGCGAACGTCCCGCCAAGCGTGTCATTGGTGGTCTCGACCAGCGGCACCTGTTCCGTCACGGTGACGGTTTCCGTTACGCTGCCCGCCTGCATCGTCAGATCCAGACGAATATCTTTCGCCACTTCGAGCCGGATACCCCCGCGCTCTACTTTTTTGAATCCCGTCGCTTCGACAACCACCTGGTATGGACCCGGCGGCAGGCTGGGTGCAACGAAATCACCTGCGTCATTGGTCTCAAGTGTTCTCGTAACTCCGGTGTCCACATTGGTGATAGTCACGTGCGCGCCTTTGACGAGGCCGCCACTTTGGTCGGACACAGTGCCCAGGATGCGGCCCTCCTGAGACTGCCCTGACGCGCTGCTCAAGGCACCGAAAGCAAATAGAAAAATAGCGATATTTCGAAAAAATGTCATAAATCCCCCGTTCCCCGTTGAGGCACATGGAGTGTGCCCATGAATGAACGCCGTGTCCCTAACCACCGGCGTGGCGTTGGCATCGTTTCTACCTGGACAGACGGTATCCGTCAAGGAGCGTTAGGCTGTGGAGTGAAGAAAATTAGAAACAATTGAGATCGATTCATGGCGAGAATTGCCCAAAACGCCTCGAAAGGAAGCTCTTGGCGGCTCATCCGAAATGGTTCCTGGGAGAATTCCCTCCGCTAGCCCGCACGCTCAGTGATGTGATCTCCTTCCTTGCGGGCTGGCAGACGACTTTTGATGGCCCAAAGGAGGACGGTCCCTGCGACAATCGACACTAGACTCGCCGTCTGTGCATTCGAGAGTCCGAAAAACGATCGCGGGTTGATGCGTATGAATTCAATCAGGAATCGGGCCACACCCGTCAGGATGAGGTAGCAGCAGAAGGTTTCTCCGTTGGGCCGGACGCCACTCACTGCTTTCTTCCCCATTTGCCACAGAAACGCCGCGATCGCCAGCCAGATGAAAAACTCATAGAGTGGCGTCGGATGCACGCGCTCGGTCGTCGGCACGACGCCGTTGGGGAAACTCATGCCCCAGGGCAGCGTCGTTGGCACGCCGTAATCACCGTCACCCGACAACAAGCAGCCAATGCGCCCGATGGCGTAACCAACCGCGGCCGCCGGCGAGCATAGGTCCATGAATTCAAGTGCCGGAATCCCAAAATGCCGCGCCAGAAACACGAGCGCTACAAAACCGCCAAGGAATCCGCCGAACCAGGCGAACCCAAACCGGCTGATCAATACGGAAGGATCGGCAATCAACTCTCGGGGACTCTCCAAAACGTGATACAGGCGTGCTCCCACCAGGCCCGAGAGCCCCGCGATGCCGATGATAAGAAACCCTTCGTCGTGATGGCCGGGCTTGCCGCTCTTCTGGTAGCCGCTCGTTGCGAATTGGGCGCGGCGGCGGTCATAATCCGCTTGCAGGACGTATGCGGCGACCAACAGGCCGGTGGCCACCATGAGGCCGAAGGTGGGAATCATGAGCGGCCCAAGATGGAGAAAAGGAATCATCGGTGGCAGAGTACCTCGTCTTCAAAAGTATACACGAGGGTTCACTCCGGCTCGCACGCCGCTATCATTCGAAGATGATTTCTCCCTCGCCGTTGTTGAAGCTACCAGAACGGAATTGCGCCTTAACTCCGGGCACGTAGGATAAAACCGAGACCGACCCACATGCCGAAGGCGATCCATTCAGGGGGCGAAAAGTGCCCGGGGAATGCGGGCAAGACTTTCATCAGGAAAAGCAACAAAGAGACGGCAATTCCCAGCCCGGTCACGATCCGCATCGATGCTCGCTTCTCCACCATCCAGAAGGAGAGGCAGGCTGCGAACCATCCTAAGGCCGACGCCATCGAGCCCACTTCGGTGACGGGAACGAGGAGCGCATCGCCCAGAAGAAGAGCGGCCAGCGTTCCTGCGGTAATCCCGAGGATCGCGACGCTCGGTGTCAGGAATTTTTCGTGAACTTCGCCAAAGCGCGGATGGATCGTTCGGCGGCGGCCATAGGCGAACAACAAACGGCTGGATGCTACGAAATTGCCATTGAAACATTGCAATAGTCCGAAGAGGGCCATGATCAAAACCAATCGAACCGGCCACTGCGCTCCCAGCGCCTGTTCAAACGCGATCGCTGTTGCGAATCGTTTTCCGATCAATCCTTGCCACCGCGCAACGTAGGCCACCGCGGCAACGGCGAGGACGTAAAAACCCGCACCCACGAGAAGTGCCATCATGATTGCGCGAAAAAATCCTGTCGAGCGAAATCCCGGATGAGCTTCCTCCGCCACCTTGGGCACCGATTCAAATCCGGTCATGAAATACGGCACGATCTGGAGTGTGAGCAGGATTGATACGAAGGGCGTCGTGCGAAACACGGGATGAAAATTGTCAGGAGCGCCACGAACGGCGCTGATGCCCAAGAGGAGAACGAAGAGTAAGAGCACGATCCCCGTCGTCCAGTTCTGAAAACTGGCGCTCCAACGGATGCCCCGGTAGTTGAGCACCGCAAGAAAAATCGTAAGCCCGATGCCCAACACCAGACGCGGCAGGAAAACCGGCTGCCCCGCGACTCGATACAGTTCGAGCGAATTCAGCGATGGAAAGATGTACGCCGCAAGTTTCCCCACGGCAACCGCTTCCCACGGGCACACGATGAAGTACGCTAGCAGCATCATCCACCCGGTGAAATAACTAACAACCGGCGGAAAAACCTCGGCAGTGTAGGCGGCCTCGCCAGCAGCGTCCGGAAGCCGCTGCACCCATTGGCCATAAACGTAGCCGACGGGCAACAACAAAACTCCCCCAAGGGCAAAACCCAGAATCGCGCCGAGCGGCCCGCTGCGTCCCAGCCAGTCGTCCATCAGGACTAGCCATCCGGCGCCGACCATCGTGCCAAATGCGAGCGCGAAGTAATCGGCGAGGCGGAGTTTGCGCGCGAGTGTGGTCATGGTTCCCGGGTGCGCCCCGATTCTATACAGCTTCGGTGTTTGCGCCATCAGTTTTGACGGGCCGTTAACCTACCTCTAACAAAGTCGGCTTAGAACTTTGTGCGCCGGAAGAACGGGCAGCGACGCCTTCGAGTCCGCACCTCCCCGTAAGTGCGTCCGTCCGCTGTGGTTCCATTTGTTGTTCAAGACTGAGAATTCCAAGGAGAGACTTTCTATGCATCACTGCATTACCAGGGCTATGGCCGCTGTGGCCGCTTCGGTCATGACACTTTTGCCTGTGTAGGCAGCATGCGCACAAGGCAACAGCGGTTCCTCGACGAAGACACCCATCAAGCACGTTGTCGTGATCTTCCAGGAGAACGTTTCGTTCGACCATTATTTCGGCACTTATCCTCACGCCTTTAACCTCCCGGGCGAGACCCCCTTCCGCGCCGGAATCCAACACTCTTTTGTCTTCCGGACTGCTCTCCAACAACCCGAATAAAGCGAATCCTTTCCGAATCCCCCCAAGCGTGCCGGTGACCTGCGATGAAGACCACAACTATGGGGACGAGCAGGGAGCCGCCGACGGCGGCTTGATGGACAAGTTTGTGGAGAAACTAAGCTGCAACGATAAAGTGCTTGGGCCCGCCAGCGCCATGGGCTACTACGACGGCAACACCGTCACCGCGATGTGGAATTATGCTCAATTCTTCGCGATGAGCGACAACTCCTGGGGCACAACCTTTGGGCCATCCACTCCTGGCGCTCTCAATTTGGTTGCCGGGAATACGTTCCCTGGAACACTTGCGCCACTAAGACCCAATGGCAGTGAAGCTAGTCCGGCCTTTAACGTCGCAGGCGGCGTAACGGACCCTACGGTGACGACAGGCGCCGTCGTTGGCGATCCGCGGCCGTTGCTTGACGATTGCGTGGCGTCAAATCCCAAGTTCCAAAACGTCAGCCAAATCACGATGTCGGGTAAAAACGTGGGCGACTTGCTGAATGCCAAGGGCATCCCTTGGGGTTGGTTCCAGGGTGGCTTCGCGCCGACGAGTGTGGACGCTCAAGGTCGTGCTGTATGCGGCCAGCATCACACCGGACTCGCCGGCGACGACGCGGTCGTAAACGCTGGTGACTACATCCCGCACCACGAACCGTTCATGTATTACCCGCAAACCACAAACATCCACCACACACGGCCAAGCGATCCACTGCTCATCGGTACATCGCGCGACGGGGCAAACCATCAATATGACCTGACCGACTTCTATACCGCTCTAAACGAGGGCCGGCTGCCTGCCGTGAGCTACGTGAAGGCCGGCGCCTACCAGGATGGTCATGCCGGCTATTCTGACCCGATCGACGAACAAATCTTCGTCGTGAACGTCATCAACGCCCTGATGCGATCGAAGGAGTGGAAGGACACAGCGGTGATCATCGCCTGGGATGATTCCGACGGTTGGTATGACCACCAGATGGGTACCATCGTGACCCAGTCGAACGTGTCGGACGACCAGTTGCTGGGGCCGGGTAGTTGCGGCTCGCCGAAGGCGAATGACGTCAGTGGCGGAACCCAGAATGGCCGCTGCGGCTTCGGCCCCCGCTTGCCCCTGCTCGTGGTTTCTCCATGGGCAAATTCGAACTTCATCGATGACACCATCACGGATCAGTCTTCCATCCTCCGCTTCATCGAAGACAATTGGAACCTCGGCCGAATCGGGAGTGGCTCGACCGATGCGATCGCCGGCACGCTAAACAACATGTTCAACTTCAGCGAGGGAGGACCGCACACTCACAGGCTCATTCTGGATCCCCAAACTGGAACGGTTGTCGAACAGGACTAGAGCCGCACTACTCATCTAAGGCCAAACGCCCTGGATCGCGTCGCTGGATGCGCTGCGGTCCAGGGTTGTTTCATAACTGTTGTTCTTGCACCGCCGCGCTTTTCCTAGCAGACAACCCGGCGGCCACCGCAGTCATCCGTTCACTCATCCTCCTCGGTGCAAGGAGAGATGGTCGTGACTTGTCTCAGGACTGCGATTTATTTCGGGACGCTACTGCTAGCCACAACTCCTACCTTCCCACAGCGTTATGGCCTGCCAGCCGCTGCACCTCGCGAGTCTGTGAAAACAGAGGAAGCTCTCATCCTCGACGAGCTTCGTTTCACGGGATTACGCCGTATCACTCGCCAGGCGGTCGCCGCTCAAATTGCTTCTCATCCGGGCGATCGATTCGACCCCTCGACGATTGACAAAGACGTCCGAGCCCTCGCGCGGCTGGGGTGGTTCGAATCGATTCAAGTGGAGGCAACGTCTTCAACTGCGTCATCTCCGCCATCGCCTGAGAACTCCAAACGCATGACTTTGATTTTTCATCTGGATGAGCTGCCTTTCGTTTCCAAGGTGGAGTATTCCGGCTCCCGGCTGCTCTCTCGACGGCAAATCGAAAAAATACTCGAGGAGAAGAAACTTGTGCCTGGGATCGGGAGACCGGCCGATCCAGCCGCGCTTCAACGGATGGCCTTAGCAATTCGCTCGGGCCTGAATGGGCTGGGTCACCCGGAAGCAAGCGTTCAAATCCGGCGAGTGGATGCCAAGAACGCGACGGTTTCTGTTCGATTCGAAATCAACGAAGGCCCCTTGTTGCGAGTGCGCCGTGTGAGTTTTGATGGTCACCCTCAAGTCTCCCCAAAATTATTGCGCGGGCAAATGCGCAGCATCGCGCCATGGAAACCGCTCGCCTCGTGGCGCGGCAAGAATGCATTTACACGCGAAGAGTTTGAAGAAGACCGTCAGCGTATCCTGACGTACTACCAAAACCATGGATTTCCGGAAGCTCGAATCGGCAATGCGCAAGTCGCCCGGTCCGTAGAATCATCGCGCCGCTGGCTTCCCTGGCCGCATGAGCTGGCGCTGGCGGGGCTATCCGTTTCCATCCCGGTCGAAGCTGGGCCTTTTTATCGCTTCGAATCTATCCGAGCGACCGATGCTCTTCAGCAAGCCGCGAAAGAGCGCGGCCGATCACCTCTCAATCTTTCTGAACTGGATGAAGGCGGCGCCTTTTCCCAGCAGGAGATAGACAGGTTGCGCCGATTGTGGATGGCGCGCATTCAATCGAGGGGTGCTGCGGTCGATTCCCTTTCCTCCCCCTCAGTGGACGCGATGCGGACTTTCAACCCTGAGAATCGCACTGCGCGCGTTGCCTTCGATGTGAGCGACGCACCTCCGTACATCGTACAGCGCATCGAATTCCTTGGACTGCACAAATTCAGCGACCATTACGTGCGCCGCAGAATTCTCTTGCGTGAAGGCCGCCCGATGGATGACCGCGCGCTCGAAACCGGTCTCTTGCGCTTAGCGAGGACGGGATACTTCAAGCCGATCCGCAAAGAAGATATTCGGGTCCAGCTCGATGAAGCCACTCACACCGCGCGCGTCTCGATCCACCTCGAAGAGCTTGGCCAGCAGCGCGCCTCGCTGGTAGGCGGCACTGGTCAATTCGGCAGCACGCTGGGTGTCGCCTACACCGTCTTCGACCTGTTGAATCGCGAGGAACTCCTTTCGGCGCAACTTGATGGCGGCCCAAGGAGCCTTCAGATCCTGCTCAGCTTCGCAAAGGAAGGAATCTTTGGCACGCGAGCCTCGTTGGCTTTTTCGGTTTTTAATAATGTGATTCGCCCGCGGTTCGCAAGCAGCGCGCAAGGACCGTTTTTCTCCTCCCGCAGCGAAGAGATGAATGTATCCTGGACCTACCCCTTGACCAACACCGACTTCCTGGGCGTCAACTACACTCTCTCGCGCACAACCACTGAATATCCACTCGCTTCTCCCGCCGACGTTCCCGGGGTGACGCTCGGGAGCATTCGATCGAAGGTTTCCGGCCGCTCGCTGGGTTTCGGCTGGTCCCGCGACCCGGGAAGTGAGCGTATCTTCTTCGCGAATTCCGCTTCCGGAGGATGGCTCGGCGGTGGCGAGAACTTGGTCCATTCCTCTGCCGAATACGGCCGCATTTTCCGCGACTCGTTTTTCGCTCCGGCTGGCGCGTGGGCCTTTCGCACGACCTTCAGCGGCGCAGCCAGCTATCGCGGCGACATGCCCTTTTATGCGCGTCTCTTCTCAAGCCGAGTGGCGTAACAATCTATTCCGCTTCGCCCTCGGGCGCAAATCTCGTTAGCGCAGCCAACGCCGAATACCGCTTCCCTCTCGCGGTCGGGACGGAAGCCGCGGCCTTCTTCGACCTGGGCTCCGGCTTGCTGCTTCCCCACTGGCTGGGCCCCACCAAGCCGGTCCTTCGGGGCGCCACCAACGACATGCTTCACGGCTCCGCAGGAATCGAACTTCGCTGGACCGCGCCCGGCGTTCAGGTTCCCGTTCGAGCCTATTACGCTGTAAATATCCTGCGTATGAACCGATTCTTTTTCCTCTCGGACAATTCCCTCTTCCACGCTCGCAACCGTTTCTCCGCCTTCGGCTGGGGGCTTGGCACGCTGTTCTGACCGCCACGTCTGTACTACACTGCGGAAGCCATGAAACACGACAAACTCATCAAAGAAGCCTCGCGCTTGGCGGAACCCTTTTGCGTTACGAAGGGCGAGAAGTTTCGACTGAGGGATTGGGAGCCCGCTGCGACGACCGGGGTCAAAAACAAACAACACGCGCAAAATATTCTCGATGCGCGCGAAGGCGTCCTTAACCACCTGCAGGAGAAACTCTACGCGCAAGACCGCTGGGCGGTTCTGATCGTCCTTCAGGCCATGGACGCCGCAGGCAAAGATGGCGTGATCAAGCACGTCATGTCCGGCGTGAATCCGCAAGGATGTGCCGTTCACGCCTTCAAGTCACCGAGCAACGAAGAGTTGGACCACGATTACCTCTGGCGATCGCATAAGTGCATTCCTGAACGAGGCAAAATCGGCATTTTCAATCGCTCCTACTACGAAGAAGTTCTCGTCGTGCGCGTCCATCCACCGTTCTTGAGAGCCCAAAAGCTGCCCGACGACCTGGTCACCAAGCATATCTGGGACCAGCGTTACCAGGACATCAACGGATTCGAAGAGTACTTGACTCAAAATGGAGTAGTGATTCGGAAATTCTTCCTGCACGTTTCAAAAGAAGAGCAAAAGAAACGGTTCCTCGAGCGCCTGGAGGATTCGAAAAAGAACTGGAAGTTCTCCATGGCGGACGTCAACGAACGAGGATTCTGGAAGGATTACCAGGAAGCGTACGAGGAGATGATCGTGGTTTACGCGACTGATCGTGGCGTCCGCGATTATCCAGGCGCTCGACGAACTCCATCTTTCTTTCCCAGAAGTGGACAAGGCCAAAAGGAAAGAGCTGGAAGCCGTCCGCCATTCCCTGCTCGCCCAAAAGGAGTAGGCGCAAAGGAACCAGCGGGGTATGGAGAGGACAGGACTGGAGCGGGCTACCCACCCTCTCCCGAGGCTAGGCGTCCCGCTCCACCACAGAACGAAGCACTTGCCGCAACACGGCTGCCACTTCCTTCTGCTCTGTGCAAAATCTCAAATCATTGCATCAAAACAAATTACAAATCCCCCGCCGACCTCGCTCAACTCCAATGCCCATAAACTATCGAAACCTATGGAGACTTCATATGGAAATCCGGCAGGATTGCGCTGGCTCGATCACACTTCAAAATCTATTTCGAGAGCATCAATAAGCGGCATCAGCCATTGGAGCAACTTCTGATGAATTGGATGTGCACCGTAATTGTCTAACGCAGATCGGTCGGAGAATTTCATGACCCCGCCAAGCTCATATCCCTGCGAGCGGGATGACACGTTGACACCGACCCAGGTCTCCAGCAGCCCGGGAATCTGCCCCTGTAGTCCACGAATCTCCGCGAGCGCGCGAACCCTCTGATCCTCACCCACGCCCGCCTTCCACCGAAAAGCAAAAGTATGGACAACCATGCCAGTATGGTAACCGACGGCTGCCAAATCGGATGACAATTTAATCGTCCGCTTGGGAGGCAGCCGATGGAAATCCCTCCAAATTTTCTCGACCGCAGAACACCATCAGAGCATACAATTCGGGCACTTTCCCACGACCTGCTGAGGAAACCAAGGAGGACGTGATGCAAAACCAGCGATACCGCGGGAGCCGCTGGCGAGCGGTTGCAACTCTTGTGCTACTGGTGTTTGCGGTGACGCTCGGTAGGGTGGCGGTAGGGCAAAGCCAGAACAAGGCGCAAACGCTGAGCGCGGAAAGAACACAAACCAAGGTGGTGCTGCTAGGGACGGGGACGCCGCGGCCTTATCCGGACCGCTCGGGACCGGCGACGGCGATTGTGGTGGGCGAACGAGCCTACCTCGTGGACTTTGGGCCGGGAGTGGTGCGGCGCGCTGCGGCGGCGGCGGAAAAGGGCACGCCGGAGCTGGAATCGACGAATTTGAAGGTGGCCTTCCTTACCCATCTGCATTCCGACCACACCGCGGGTTATCGGGCGTCGTGTACAAGGACGAGCGCATG
>WNGP01007412.1_pt1 | contig 16877 bp, 17 predicted proteins | sample 5407671 | NCBI WGS metagenome assembly WNGP01 (sample SAMN13153381, study PRJNA577476) | soil metagenome | isolation source: 40 cm soil or saprolite under Garry oak tree replicate 2 | place: USA:California | collected 2016-06-15 | reverse complement strand
TGCTCCAGGTCGTCGTCCCGCTCACGCTGGGGATCATTGCGCTGCTCCTGTATCTCACCTTCGGTACCGTCGCCGAGACGGCGATCGTGATGCTGTCATTGCCGTTCGCCCTGGTCGGCGGGGTGTGGATCATGTGGCTGCTCGAATACAACCTGTCGATCGCGGTCGCGGTCGGATTCATCGCGCTAGCCGGTGTCGCGGCCGAGACCGGCGTCGTGATGCTCATCTACCTCGATCACGCCTGGCAGGACGTAACGAAGGCTGGCCAGCGACCGACGCTCGGCGAGCTCGTGGCGGCGATCGAGCACGGGGCCGTGAACCGGGTGCGGCCGAAGCTCATGACCGTGCTCGCCATCATGCTCGGGCTCGTGCCGGCGCTGTGGAGTCAAGGCGTAGGGGCAAGCGTCATGAAAAGGATCGCCGCGCCGATGGTGGGAGGCATGGTGACGTCCACAATCCTGACCTTGATCGTAATCCCAGTCATCTACTACCTGTGGCGCCGCCGAGGATTGAACGGTTAATGGATCGCGTCGGGTTGCTTCGCCGAGGGGTCGCGCTCTTCGGAAGTACGACACCGATGCCCAGAACATCGCGTTAGCCGCTCGCTACGGCACTGGGCGGAACGCCTAGGATCTGGACGAAAGCGACTACTTCGCCGTGCTGTCCAGCACCTCCCGCACTTTGCGCCCGAGCACCGCCGGCGTGAACGGTTTCTGGAGGAAGGCGACACCCGGCTCGAGCACCCCGTGGTGGACGATGGCGTCGTCGGTGTAGCCGGAGAGATAGAGCACTTGGATCCCGGCCCGCGCACCCGCCAGGCGTTGGGCAACTTCTCGCCCGTTCATCCCCGGCATGACCACATCTGTCACGAGCAGGTGGATTGGACCGTCGTGCTGTTCTGCCACCCGCTCGGCGTCGCGACCGCTTGCCGCAACGAGCACGGTGTAGCCGTTGGCCTTCAGCACCTTCTGAACGAGATTGCGAATCATTTCCTCGTCCTCCACGAGCAGCACGGTTTCGGTGCCGCGCACCGATACCGACGGCGCCGGGCTCGGGGCGGCCGGCGCGGCAGCCTCCGTAACTCGCGGCAGGTAGATCTTGAAGGTCGTGCCGTGACCCGGCTCGCTGTAGACCCAGATCCACCCGCCGCTCTGCTTGACGATCCCGTACACCGTCGCCAAGCCCAATCCGGTGCCTTTGCCCTTCTCTTTCGTCGTGAAAAAGGGCTCGAAGATGCGAGCTTGCGTCGCTGCGTCCATGCCACTGCCGCTGTCGCTCACCGCCAGCATGACGTAGGAGCCAGGCTGCGCCGAGACGTGTCCCCGAGCATACTCCTCATCGAGCTCCACGTTCTGTGTCTCAATGGTTAGCTTGCCGCCCCCAGGCATGGCGTCGCGCGCATTGAGGGCGAGGTTCACGACGACCTGTTCCAGTTGGCTCGGATCGGCTCTTATGGCCCCCGGTTCCGGCGTCAACACGGTGCGAAGGTCCACATCCTCCCCTAACAACCGTCGCAGCAGCTTGTCCATGTTGGCGACCACTTCGTTCGGATTCAGCACCGTCGGCGAGATCACCTGCTGACGGCTGAACGCCAGGAGTTGGTGAGTGAGGTCTGCCGCCCGCAGCGCGGCCCTGCGAATCTCCTGGATTTCTTCGCGCTCGGGAGCGTTCGGCTTGAGATCGTCCAGCACGAGGTCGGCGGAGCCGAGGATGGCGGTGAGCAGGTTGTTGAAGTCGTGGGCTACTCCCCCCGCCAGCCGGCCGACCGCCTCCATCTTCTGAGCCTGCTGGAACTGCTGTTCGAGTTGCTTCCGCTCCGTGATGTCGAGCCACGCGCCGAAGACCTCCACCGGCAGTCCGGTCGGATCGCGCAGCAGCCTCGCTTCATCATGCACCCACCGGTAGGCCCCGTTCTTCGCTTGGAATTGGTATTCGAGGGTGAGTTCGCCTTTCCTCAACAGCGTGGAGATCTCGGCGAGCACCCGCGACCGGTCGGCAGGGTGCAGGTGATTCACCCACCATTTCGGGTGAAGCGCCTCCGGCAAGGCGTAGCCCAAGACTCGCGTCACATTTTCGCTCACCCAGCTCGGCGCGTAGCCCTCTGCGGTGAGCTTCGTGGCGTAGACCACGGCCGTACTTGAGGCAAGGACGTCCCGAAGGCGCGCCTGCGTCGCACGCAGGGTGTCCTCCGCGCGCTTGCGGTCCGTGATGTCGAAGAAAGACGCCACAGCCGCGTAGGGCTTGCGCTCGCCGCGCCGAAACAGCGGTTGTGAGTTGACGGAGATCCACGTCAACTCGCCGCTCGGCTTATGGACGCCCATGATCACGTTGGAGCACGGCTGGCCCGTGCGCAGGGATACCGTGATCGGGTGGGTGTCACCCGGGAACGGCGAGCCGTCCTCGTGAACCGCTCGCCACCGGGGATCGAAGGTGGTCCGCCCGCCGATCTGTTCCGCCGTCAGCCCCAGGATCCGCTCGGCGCTGGCGTTCGACGCCTGCAGCCGGCCGTCGGCATCCATGAACACGATGCCCTCGGCCAGCGCGGCAACGACCGAGCCGTAGCGCTCCTCACTCGCCCGCAGCGCCTCCTTGGCGTGGCCGTGAGGGCGGGCGGGCGAGCGCGGCTTGCGGCGATCCTTCCCCACAGGCCCCCTCCCTGACAGTGGTCTTGTGGCCTGCGCCCACTCTAATATGAAATCTTGTGGCGCCAAGACCTGGGGTTTTCTTGGGGCAAGGGGGGGGGAGATCGGTGATTCTTCCGCGGGGCTCCGCCAGGATAACTTCGGGCAGCGACAGAGCGGCTGACCCGCTGAGGCCTCGACGATGGCTCGTATCATCCTGATCGATGACGAAGAGGCCGTTCGCAGGACGGCACGACTCGCCCTGATCACCGACATCTTCATGCCGGGGCAGGACGGGATCGTCACGGTGCGTCGGATTCGGAAGGAGTCCCCGGGGGTGAAGGTGATCGCCATCTCGGGAGGGGACTCAACTGGCCGGCTGGACCTTCGCAAGGACGCCGAACTGTTGGGCGCGACTACTAGCCTAAGGAAACCGTTCTCATCCGCTGACTTGCTGCGAGCGGTCCAAGATGTCCTGGGCCTCGGCTCGGAACCGCCGCCGCGAAATGGCGGGTAGATGGTGGCTCCTTTTCTTCGAGCGACACCATGGAGTCGGGGCCGGTGAACTGACTGCCCGGCCTTCAGCTGAGGCGCTCCCGATCCTGCGCCTCCTCCTCTTGCTCCTCCCTGTCCCGCTCCTCGGACTCCTCGTCCCGCTCCTCGAGGAAGAGGAGTTCGATGGCCTCAAACTTTTGCCGCGGGGTCCGCCCCAGGTCGCCGAGCACCTCCAGTACGGCATCCCGCATCTGACGCAAGTGCGAGAGTTCCCGCTCCGCGTCGTGTGGTGGGCGATTGGCCACTGCTGCTCACCCCCTTCTCTCAAAAGGGCTGTGTCAGCCCCCGCTCAGTCTAGGTCTTCGCACTCAGCGCTGGCGAAAGTTGCGGAGCCGCCGCCGTCAGTGGGCGAGTGAACGCAAGGGTTAACCGACGACGGACGTCGCGGCAGCGAGCGGCGCCTGCTTCCCGGCGCTCATGAAGAACTGGTTCCCTAGAACTAGCCGCCCACGTGCCAGTTTTTCCCCCATGGCAGCACGCGCAACACCACGAGTTCGGCGCCCGCGATGCCGACCGCGAAACCCGCCACGCCAATCAGTGCTAAGGCATCCCACCAGTCCATCGCGCCCGCCACTAGCTCAAATCGTCCACCTCCGCGCGGACACCCCTCGCGCGAACCCAGTCGCCGCCAGCTCGCAGGGCCGTCACGGCGGGACTGCGGCCGGCGCCTGGAGCTTGCGCTCGGCCTCGGCGAGGGTTTCGTGGATGGCCGCCGCATCCTCCGCCGCGAGCAGGGCCCCGACCGCCGCGGGGCGCGCGAGCATGTGCGACAGCTTCGTCAGCCAGGGAAGATGCAGCTCCTCATACTTGAGGCCGAGTACGAAGAAGAGATGCGTCAGCCCCCCGTCGAGCGCATCGAAGTCCACCCCACGCTTCGATCTCCCGAGGATCATGAACGGACGGACGACGTGTTGGGGATTTCGATGCAGCGTGTGCAGAAACGCAGTGCCATTTCCGGTAGCGCTCGGCATCACGTTCTCCCGCTCGATCAGGCCGCCGACGAACCACGTCTTGTCGCGCACGAGGCCCAGCGCGTGAGCGTGAGCCGCCAGCTCTTCCACGGCCGTGGTCTTGGTGCGAGCCACGAGATCAGGAAGGATGTGGCTGGGCGCGAAACAGCTCGCGAGGTCGAGCAGCAGCCCGCCAGCTCGCTCCGCACGCGGCGGGTCGACGTAGCGGCGACTGATGCCGAGCATCTGGTCATCGAGCCATGCATCGATCATGGCCTTCCGAAACCGCCACTGATTGCCGACCTTGACGGCGGGCATGGGACCGTCCGCCGCCAGCTTCAGGACGGTCCGCTCGTTCAAGTTCAGGTACGCGGCCAGCTCCTTGACGGTCATCAAGCGATCGTCCATGTCCATCCCCGCGTCGGTCAATACGTTACCAGCGCGCGCGCGCCACACTTGACCACCCCCGACTACCATACTTAGCGTTACCGTGGCGGTCAAGGAGTACCTTCCTTTACTTGATTTTACTCGGGAGTGCGTGGCAAACGACTGCCGGCCACGCCCCGGGCAAGGAGGAACATCCACCGTGACTAGCCCGTCCAGCCCTGGCCAGCCGGGCAAGGGGAGCCCGCCGCCCGCCTGGCCGTTACCGCAGAAGACGCCGACCCCCGGCCAGCCCAAGCCCGGCACGAAGGAGCCTGGACCACCCCAGCCACAGAAGCCGAAGGATCCGCCCCGGCAGCCACCGAAGAAGTAGCGGGGAGCGCAGGGTTAGACGAAGCCCGGCCGTGTTGCAGCCGGGCTTTGTCGCGCTCATGCCCAGAGCTATCGGGTCTCTCTGCGCCCGCCGCTTTCGATAGCGCCCAGCAACCGCAGCAGGCCGTCCAGCACCGTAAAGGGGTGGGGCGGGCACCCGGGCACCCAGAGATCCACCGGGAGCAGGTTCCCCACGCCGTCCGCCACCTCGGGACTCCCACGGAACGGCCCGCCGCTGATGGCGCACGCCCCCACGGCGATCACGAGCTTCGGCTCGGGGACCGCTTCGTACGTCTTTTGGAGCGCGAGCCGCATGTTGGTGTTCACAGCGCCGGTGACCACGATCCCGTCGGCGTGCCGCGGCGAGGCCACGAACTGCACGCCGAACCGGCCGAGATCAAAAACGACGTTCCCCAGGGCGACGAGTTCCGCCTCGCATCCGTTGCAGCTCCCGGCCACGACCGAGCGCAACCGCAGCGAGCGCCCAAACAGGCGTCGCATCCGGTCGTCGAGCCGGCGGGCGAGCTCGATGTGCCCGTCCGGGGTCAGCAACGCGCTCCGCGCGGTGGCGGCCATCCGGTAGTCGCCCGTGTAAGAAATGGCTCCCGCCGGACAGGCCGCAGCCTCTTCAGGGCTGAACAAGCAGGCACCCACGTCCAAGACAGGATGTTCTGCCGCTCCTTCGACCAGCAGCGGCGACGGGCTGCGTGTGCCACAGCTGTGACACCCCTCAGGGCAAGCAGCCGGGTTGAAGGCCGGCCGTCCCCGAAACCGTGGCGGGAGTGCCGCGGCGGCGGGTGGGAAGGATGTCGTGCGCACGCCGTGTCGGAGGCGGGTTCGCAAGAGATCAAGCACCGTCGAAGTCCCTCACGCTAGAGGTCGTGCCCGGCGTACGAGAGATTGAAGCTCTTGTTGCACAGCGGAAAGTCGGAGATCTGGTTACCAGGCATCGCCTGCGCGAGGGCCGGCCAGTTGTGGAGAGACGGGTCTGTGACCTTGTGTCGACGCACCCGTCCCTGCTCGTCCGTGACCGCGACATGAACGATCTCGCCGCGCCATCCCTCGGTCATGGCGACCACAACCTCGCCGGGCCGCAGCGCGCCGCAGGGGACGCGCACGTCCCCCCGGGGCAGCGCGCCCAGCTGCTCCATGACGAACTCGAGCGATCGCTCGATCTCGAGGCGTCGGACGAGCGCGCGGGCGAGCACATCGCCGGCCCAGGCCGTGGCGACGGGGATGTGGGCGAATCGGAACAGTCCCCAAGGGTGATCCTGGCGCACGTCTCTCGTGATCTCGCAGGCCCGGGCCACGGGCCCGACGAACCCCAGCGCAAGGCCACTCGCCCGCGGAACGACGCCCACTCCCTCGAGCCGAGCCTGCACCGATGCCGCTTCGAAGAGCAGCGCCAGCGCGGGCTCGAGGTCCTGTTTCAAGCGGCTCAGCCGCTCGCGCATCTCCGCCTGCATCTCCGGCGTGATGTCGCAGAGCACTCCGCCGGGGCGAACGAGGCCGCGTCCGTAACGATTACCCGACAACGTCATGAGGAGATTCAGGCACTCGCCGCGCAGGCGGCCCAAGGAGGCGGCACCAGGCTGGAATGCCACATCGCCAGCGATCGCTCCCAGGTCGCCGATATGATTCGCGAGCCGCTCGAGCTCCAGCGCGATTCCCCGAATGGTCTGCGCACGTGGCGTCTTGCGACTCCGGGCGAGCGCCTCGAGGGCGCCGCAATACGTCTCCGCGTGGCCGATCACCGTGTCTCCGGCGATCGACTCCGCGATCAGCACCGCCCGATCTCGGTCCACCGTCTCGAGGAGGCGCTCGACGCCGCGGTGCTGGTAGCCGAGCACGATTTCGAGCGCGAGGACCTCCTCGCCGTAGCATTGGAAGCGGAAGTGGCCCGGCTCGATGATGCCGGCGTGCACCGGACCGACCGCCACTTCGTGGACATCCTCGCCTTCGATCCGGAAGAACGGGTAGTCCTCCCGGTCGCGTGGCACGAGCTGCCGATTCGTGGGGACGTGGTCAGGCGGGTGGCGCCGCAGCGGCTTGAGCGCAGGATGCCCCTCTGGCGTCACGCCCGTCTGCTCGGCGATCTCCCGCTCGAACACGCTGGCCTGCGGGCATGACGGCGTGAGCGCGGGGTAGCGATCGCGCACGCTCGTGCTCGTCGCCCCCAGGGCGCCGTGGTCATCGTCGGCCAGGATCGCGACAAGACGCACCTCGTCCGCATCGTCGGGCATGCCGAAGAACGAGATCAACCGCCACCCTGCCGCCACCGCCTCGCTCACGGTAGTGCCAAACGACTGCACGGATTCCTGCGGCACGGCGGACCACGGGACAGCCCGTCGGTTGCGCAGGCCGAGCGTGTCGAACCGCGTCACGGCGCCAGTCCTCCCAAAGCGGCGGCTGCCTGGCGCAGCGCGCCTTCGAGCGGCGTCGGGATGTAGAGGCCGAGGAGGAGCACGGCCGCGGCGAGCGCGAGCGGTCCGAGCACCAGCCACGCGGGTTCCCGGCCGTCGCGGCGGTCCGGCGTTCCGTGCACGATCTGGAGGACGGTGCTGGCTAGCCCGAGGAAGATGACCACCAGTAGGACGAGGAGGGTGCCGGCGACCCAGAGCTGCCCTCCGGCGAACGCGGCGCGGAGAATCGTGAACTCGCTCGCGAACACCCCGAAGGGAGGGGACCCGGTGATGGCGAACAGGCCGACGAGCAGGAGGCTGCCGGAGATCGGGAGCCGGCGCGCGAGCCCGTGCATCGCGGATGACTGGGCAGTCCCGGCGGCGAGTATGACGTTGCCGACGACCAGGAAGAGGAGACCCTTAGTCAGTCCGTTCGTCACCACGTGAAGCGTCGCTCCGTACGCGCCGAGGCCGCCGAGGCCGAGGCCCAAGACGAGGAGCCCCATGTGCTCGACACTCGAGTACGCCAGGAGTCGCTTGACGTCGGTCTGGCCGACCACGAAAGCCGCCGCTACGGCAATCGAGAACAGGCCGAAAAACAGGAGCAGCGGCCGGGTGAACGAACCCAGTCCCGCGGCCGCAGTGACTTCGGTGATGCGCGCGAGCCCGAGAAACGCGGCGCTGGTGAGCGCTCCGGCCATGAGCGCGCCGACGACACTCGGCGCCTCGCCATACGTATCGGGCTTCCACGTGTGCATCGGCGCGAGCCCCATCTTCGTGCCGTATCCGATCAAGAGGAAGACGAAGGCCGCCTTGAGCCAGGCCGGATGCAGTCGTGCCGCGTTGGCGACCAGGTCCTCCAGCACGAGCGGCCGGGCTCCCGGAGCCGTCGCCTGCGCCGTGGCGAGAAAGAAGGTCCCGAGGAGCGCGAGCGCGATGGCGACGGACGAGATGAGCAAGTATTTCCAGACCGCCTCGAGGGAGCGGCGGTCATGTCGATGGAAGATCAGGGGTGCCACCGCCAGGGTGCTTGCTTCCAGGGCGATCCACAGGACGGCGAAGTGATGGCTCAACGTCACGAGCGACACCGCGGCCAGGAACGCCAGGATGCAGCTCACGAACGCGCGGCCGCCCCGCGGGCTCTCGCGGCGGAGATACCCCACCGTGTAGAGCGCGCTGCCAAAAAACAGCACGCTCGCAAGCGTGAGGATGATGAGGCCGAGCGCGTCCACCGCGATCCACCCGTCGAGCACGGCCGCCAGGGGGGGCGGCGCCATCCAGACGAGCCCGACCAGGACCAAGTGGAGCGCCGCGACCGACACCAGCCAAGCCGTCCGGCGGACTTCGGCGCGGTGGAGGTAGGCGCCCAGCGCGCCCAACAGGGGCAACAGGACGAGTGCGAGCAGCAGCATCAGTCGCGCAGCTCCGCCAGCCGCGTGGACGAGATCGAATCGAACTCGCGGTTGATGTGAAAGACCACGATCCCCATGATGAAGACCGCGACAAAGACGTCGAGCAGTACGCCGACCTCCACCAGGAACGGCACGCGTTCCGCGCTGGTCAGCCCGAACAGGTAGATCCCGTTTTCGAGCATCAGATACCCGACCACCTGCGTGACGAGCACCAGTGACATGCTGAAGCCGATGCGTGGCTCAACCTCCCGGCGCACGGCAGCTTCGCGAATCGCTCGTCGCAAGAACCACGGCAGAACCAGTGATTTCACGATGGCGCTGCCGATGGCCAGCGCCGCGATGTGAAGCGACCAGCGCTGGGTGAGAGCCAGGGGCAACGCGCCGAGCAGCAGGCCTTGGAGCGCGATCGCGCGAATGCAGGTCGTGAGCCGGCTCGTCCCCAGAATCATGAAGTCGCTGAGGGTGACGAGCACCAGGAGCAGGTCGGCGGACGGGCCCACGGGCTACCGCAACAACACCAAGAACGTGGCCAGAGCGGCGAGGGCAGACGCCGCGACCAGGAACTGCGGCACCCGGATGAGGCGGAGGCGCGCCATGACACCCTCGACCACTCCTACCGCGACGGCTACCAGCACGAGTCCGCCTGCCATCGCCCCGGCGGCCAGGGGTTCGGGCAGCGCCGCCCGCGGGACGAGCACGCCGACGAGCAAGGCGCCGAACACCGCCAGCTTCAGGGCGCTACCGTAGAGGATCAATCCCAACTCGGGCCCGCTATGGTCGAGCACGACGACTTCGTGGATCATCGTGAGCTCGAGGTGCGTGGCGGGATCGTCCACCGGCACCCGCGCGTTTTCCGCCAGCAGCACGAGGAACAAACTGATCGCGATGAGCGCCAGCGCGGCGGCGGCGCGCCCCCACGCCGAGAACAGGGCCTCGCCGAACATGCCGCTCAGTGAGGGGCTGCCCGTGAGGAGAACGAGCGTGACGAAGCCCAGGAACAGGGCCGGTTCCGCGAACGTCGCGAACGTTACCTCGCGGCTCGCTCCCATGCCCTCGAAGCTCGACCCCGTGTCGAGGCCCGCCAACACCAGAGCGAAGCGGCCCAGTGCGAGCAGGGACGCGAACGCGACAAGATCGCCCGTGAAGCGCAGCAGCGCCTGGCGCCCATCGAGCGGCAGCAGGCAGGCCGCGCCCAACGCCGTCGCGACGACCGTGACGGGCGCCAACCGGAAGATCCACGTCGTCGTGCGGCTGTACGTGGACTGCTTGCGCCACAGTTTGCCGAGGTCGAAGTAGAGTTGCAGCACCGGGGCGCCGCGGCGACCGGTCAGCCAAGCCTTCGTCTTGGTGGCGAGTCCCGGGAGCAGCGGGGCGATGACCAGCACGAGCCCCAACGTCCACAGCGCGGTCCAGGAAATCACGTCCGCGCTCCGAGCCATAAGTAGAGGAGCAGCCCCAGGAGCACACCGACGATGTAGAGGAGATAGGTGTGCAAGCGACCCTGCTGCACCGGTCGAATGGCTTCGGCGACCCTCCACACCTGGCGCCACGCGGGAAGCACGGCGCCCTCGAGCACCAAGTCGACGGGGTGAGTGTGGAATGCCGCCGGGGTGCGCTCCGTACGGATTCCTGCTGCACGTCCGAACGCTTGCAAGAGCGGCGCCGCAAACGAGGCGGCCGTGTACTGCACTCTCGGCGTCGGCCCGCGCCCCCCGAAGCCGCACGCCCACGTCTCACTCCAGACAGGGGGCCGGCGACGCTCGAGCGCCCGCCGCCACGCCCATCCGACTGTGAGCAGCAGGACAACCCCGCCGGAGACCAGACTGATCCCCCGCGCCGCGCGGACGACCGGGGCGAGGGTCGGCTGCAGAGTCTCGCGAGACGCACCGGCGATGCTCTCCGCGATGGCTAACACGGGCTGCACGACGCCGATAGGCAGCAAGCCGATCACGGCGCAGGCGAGCGCGAGCGCCGCCATCGGCAGGAGATATCCCGCACCCCTTTCGCGTCCTTCTTCGGCGGCTGAGCTGCGCGGCTCCCCGAGGAACACCACGCCCCCCACTTTGGCGAAGCAGGCGAGCGCGAGCCCACCGATGAGCGCTAAGGCGGCCACTCCCAGCACGGCCACGCGAACCGGGCTGACGGCGAGGCCGCCTCGCAGCAGGCCCTGATAGACCAGCCACTCGCTCACGAACCCATTCAGAGGCGGCAGGCCGACGATCGCCACCGAGCCGACGAGGAACGCAACCCACGTCCAGGGCATTCGGCGTGCGAGCCCTCCCAGGCGGTCGATCACGCGGGTTCCGGTGGCGCGGAACACCGCGCCGGCACCGAGGAACAGGAGGCTCTTGAAGAGGGCATGGTTGACGGTGTGGAGGACGGCGCCGGCGAAGCCAAGAACCGCCACGACCGGCTCCCGGTATGCGACGCCCAAGGCACCGGCGCCAACGCCGAGCAGGATGATGCCGATGTTCTCGATGCTGTGATAGGCGAGCAGCCGCTTCAAGTCATGCTGGGCCAGGGCCCACAAGACGCCGAGCACGCCGGACAGGATCCCGAGCGCCAGCACGGCCCAACCCCACCAGGCGGGCACGCCCCCGACGAGGCTGATGACCCGCAGCAGACCGTAGATTCCCGTCTTGATCATGACACCAGACATGAGCCCGGACACATGCGACGGCGCGGACGCATGCGCACCGGGGAGCCAGAAATGGAGTGGCACGAGGCCCGCCTTGAGGCCGAACCCGACGAGCGCCAAGGAGAGCACGGCTGCGCCCCCCGCAGGCAAACTCGCGCGGCCGAGCGCACCGAACGTGAACCCGCCCGCCCAAGTGCCCCAGAGCGCGAACATGGCGACCAGCGCGAGCGTCCCGACGTGGGTGGCGGCGAGATAGACGAGCCCCGCCCTCCGGACTTCTGTCTGCTCGTCCTCGAACACGACGAGCAGGTAGGCAGTGAGCGCCATCAGTTCCCAAGCAACCAGGAACGGCATAGTCGCCTGGGCCGTCACCACGAGGGCCATGGCAGCCAGAAACAGGCCGGTTAGGAACTGCGCGCTCCCCACCGGCCGGTGGGCGCGTTCCGGCGCCAGATACGCGATGCCGTAGAGGACATTCGCAAGTCCGACACCGAGCACGATCACCAGGAATACGGCGGAGAGCGAGTCGATCCCGAAGGCCCAGGTTCCTCCGGGCGCACCCATTTCCCATGACAGCCTTACTGGAGCTCGGCCGACCAGCACACCCACCGCCGGGACCAGGCCTGCAGCGCAGCCGAGCACGGCGAGGGTTGCGAAGGCGGAGTCGGCGAGGCGCGTCCGCCCTTGCAGGAACCACGCCGCGGCGCCCGCGGCGAGGATGAGCGCTAGCCCGAGAAAGAAGGCGGTCATGCGGGGTCCGAGGGTCGCACATGCGCGCCGCTGGCCTGGGCCTCCAGCGCGCGGACGCGGCTCAGAATGCGGTCGGCGGCGGCGCGCGACGACAGGAGCTGCCGCAGCCCTCCATCCCGCAGCACCACGGCCAGTTGCGCGAGGATCCGCAGGTGCGCGGGCACCGTGGGACTGATGACCGAAAACAGCGCGTGCACCGGTCTCCCATCCACGGCGTCGAACTCCACGGGGTGGTGGAGTAGGCAAAGCGTCACGAACGGAGCGGGCACGTGCAGCAGAATGGGATTGCGCACATGGGGGATGGCAATGCCGTCCCCGATTCCCGTCGAGCCCATGGCCTCACGCGCCTCGAGGACCGTGATCAAGAAATCCCGATCCACCTCGGGAGGCAGCGGGAGGAGGGTCACGATCTGGCGCAGGACGGTTGACTTCGTCTCTCCGGCGACCTCGTGGTGAATACCCCCTGTGATCAACAGACTCGAGAGCGGAGGGACTTCCTCGGGCTGACGGCGCGCCTGGTCCAGCAAGCGCCGGGACACGGGCACCCCGTTCTCAGTCGCCCACTCCCACAACTCAATGGCGTTCAGATGAAGTCGTTCGTCCGCTCGGTGAACCGGCACCCCTCGGGTGCGGATCCATCGTCGGAGCGTGGCTTCGTCGACGTCCAAATACGAAGCGGCTTCACGTATGCTAAGCTGCAATGGGGATTGCCCTCATGTGCTTCAGCGGAGGCCCGCCGGCGTGGTGAAGACCCGCTCTTCGGCGCGTCGGATCACGTCGATGATCGCAGCGGCGCTGGCGCCAATATATGTCAACTCATGCCTGGGGGTCGACCGCCCTTCCCCCGCAGGTGGACCCGAGCCCGCTGCACAGCGTCGTCGAGCGAATCGAACAGCACACTCTCCGGAAGCGCCCTGGAACGGCTGAGTGCTTCAGGCGTCGACGGATTGCAACCTGCGACGAGCACGAGCATCCCGGATTCCCCTCCCCTATCGACAATCTGACCCACGATACGGAGACCGGTGGCATCGATCTCACTGAGCCCAGTCAGGTCCAGTATCAGGACGCCGGGCCGCTGGCCGAGGGCGCCGAGCGTCTCCACAAAGCTCAAGGCGCGGTCCATTAGGAATAGATCGGTCACGCGGTAGATCTCTACACCGTCCGGGGCGATGGGGATGGGTGCGGAGTTCGGGAACGTATCTCCACGAGCCGCCACCCGACGAACGAGGGACTGCATCAGCAGGAGCGCCGTGACCGCAGCTGCGACTCCGAGTCCGGTCGGCCAACCGGCCAGCGCTCCGGCCCCAGTTCCAAGCAGCATCCCGACCAGGACAGCCCCCGGCTGGCTGAGTCGAAACCTCAGAAGGTCAATGGGCGCCATGTGCACTGAGCATACCCCTTCGTGGAGGGATGCGGCACGGGTCTCGGACCAGGGGGCGCCGGTGAGCACCTACACGGTGGCCCGCGAGATGGGGCACGGCGGCGAGGCGATGGTGCGGAAGGTCTACGGCCACCTCGGCCAGGTGCGGCATCGGTCGGAGGCGGTGGAGTACCGCGTGGAGCAGCACGTCACTAAGTTAGAAGCCGCGCCACCGTAGCTCAGTGGTAGAGCTCTCGATTCGTAATCGAGCGGTCGTCGGTTCAAATCCGACCGGTGGCTCTGGTTTCCCGCGCCTACGTGGTGAACGACACCTTGTGACCCTTCGACTTGAGCGAGGACACGAGGCCCGCCTTCTCCACGGACTTCATGTAGGCTTCGTCCGGGCTGATCTCCTTCTTCTCGACCAGCTCGACCAGCGCGTCGTTCAGCGTCAGCATGCCGAGCTGCTTCGACGTCTGGATGATCGACGGGATCTGGAACGTCTTCCCCTCGCGGATCAGGTTCGAGATGGCGGGCGTGCTGAGCAGGATCTCCCGTGCCGCCACCCGTCCGCCGGCGACGCGCTTGCACAGCGTCTGCGCGATCACGCCCTTGAGCGACTCGGACAGCATCACGCGGATCTGCGACTGCCGGTCCGCGGGGAACTGGTCGATGATGCGGTCCACTGTGGACGCGGCGGTGGTGGTGTGCAGCGTGCCGAACACGAGGTGCCCGGTCTCGGCCGTCTCGATCGCGATCGCGATGGTCTCGAGGTCGCGCATCTCACCCACCAGCACGATGTCCGGATCCTCGCGCAGCGCGGCGCGCAGCGCCCGCTTGAACCCCTCCGTGTGCACGCCCACCTGCCGCTGGGTGATGACGCACTGCTTGTTCTCGTGCACGAACTCGATCGGGTCCTCGATCGTGATGATGTGATCGGTGCGCGTCCGGTTGATGAGGTCGATGAGCGCGCACAGGGTGGTGGACTTGCCCGAGCCCGTGGGGCCCGTGACGAGCACCAGGCCCTTGGTGAGGTAGCAGAGCTGTTGCACCTCCTTGGAGATCGCGAGCTGCTCCACCGTCACGACCTGCGCCGGGATCACCCGGAACACGGCGAACGGCCCCTTGCGGTCGCGCGCCGCGTTCACGCGGAACCGAGCCAGCCCGCGAATCTCGTAGGCGAAGTCCGAGTCGCCCGTCTCCTTCCACTCGGTGCGGTTGCGGTCGGGCATCACCGCCAGGAGCATCAGCTCGAGCTGCTCCGGGTTCACGGGCGGCGTCGCCTGGCGCTTCATCTCGCCGTGGGTGCGGAACACCGGCGGCTCGCCCACCCGCAGGTGGAGGTCCGAGGAGTTCGACTGGACGAGCGCTTTGAGCAGCTCGCCCAGCGCCCGCTCGGCCGTCTTGTACTGGCCGGCCGCGAAGTCCACCGGCAGGCCGGCCGGCGGCGCGGCAATAGGTGGCGGGGCGACGGGCGCCGGGGGCCCGGCGACGGCGGGCGCCCGCTGGGCTGCCGGAGCGGGAGCCCCGGCACCGGCCGCCTGAGCGGCCGACTGCTGGGCGGCCGACGCTGGCGCCCCGGAATTCTCCATCGGCGCCAGCACGGCCGTCAGCCGTCCCGCCTCCGGCACGATCCGCACCCGGACCATCCCGCGGTCGGCGATGTAGTCGAACTCGGTCTCCGCCATCTGGTCGATGTGGTCCGCCGACTCGGACGGCGCCACCTCGACGAGCAGCGCGTAGATATGCTGGTCGGTCAACGGCTGCCTCGAGACCTTCCGCGACTTCCCGTCCTTGACCATCGTGACCGGCTCGTCCGGCAGCAGGTAGAGCTGGTCGCCGCGCTCGCGCAGCAGCACTTCGATGAACGGGTCGATTCTCGCGGCCATGTGCTTCAGTCCTGGGGGCGCGCGTACAGCACGTGCGCGCGGTTGACGTAGTGGGTGGCCGCGTGCGTCCACACGGCGAAAAAAGCATCGTGCGACGCGTTGAGGTAATCCAGCAGCCGGGAGTGATGGACGGGGAGCTCGACGCTCGCCCATCCCTCCAGAGTGGCCCCGCCCGCGAGCACGACCTCGACGCCCAGCATGCGGGCGGCCGAGAGCCGCGCGGGATCGGTGATCGGCGCCTGCCGGTCGATGGACACCCAGATCGTGTGCGTCTTCGACACGAGCAGCACGTCCCCGTCGTCCGCCGGCCGGAAGGCGAAGAACCCCTCGGCCCGGTTGAGCATCTCCAGCACCGTCTCCGGCCCGTCGTGGTGGGGCTCCCGCTCCATGACGTAGACCTGCCCGGGACGGGAGACCCCCTGCGTGAGCAGCAGTCGGGCGGGCACGGGAGCGCGGGGCAGGGAGAAATCGGACACGACGACAAACTAAAGACGTCGAGGGGAAACGTCTAGGAAAGACGTCGAGGGGAGGCGTACGTCTCTCCTCGACGTTTCCCCTCGACGCTCTTTCTCGACGCTCTTTGGTTATTGGTCAGCGGGTCTGGCAGTGCGCGACCGCGGGCGTCGTCCGACCGCAAGCTATCTGCTCGTCCATGCCGCTCGCGATCGGCCCGCAGGCGGTGGTCTGCGCGCCCTCGCGGGCCGCCTGCTCCGTGGCGCCGAGGGCCGCGGCGCAGTTCGTGCGGCCGTGGAACTCGACGCAGACGCGGCACTGGACCTTGGCCCGGGCCGTGGTCATGACGAAGAACAGCGCGGCAACGGCGAGGACCGCGGCGATGGTATAGAGGGTCGAGCGCTTCACCGTGCCGCGGCCTTCTGCGGCTTGCGGAACTGCACCTTCTCGGTCGATCCCTCCATCGCGGTCACCGACGACTGTCCACCGGTCGCGATCTGGGTGATCTCGTCGAAGTAGCCCACGCCCACGAATTCCTGGTGGCGCACCGCGGCGTAGCCGTCCTTCTCGGAGGCGAACTCGCGGCCCTGGAGCTCCGCGTAGGCCGCCATCCCTCTTTCCTTATAATCCCGCGCCAGCGTGAACATGGCGTGGTTCAACGCGTGGAACGCCGATAGCGTCACGAACTGGAACTTGTAGCCGAGGGCGCCCAACTCCTGCTGGAACGACGCGATTTGCGCCTCGCTCAGGTGCTTGCGCCAGTTGAACGACGGGGAGCAGTTGTAGGCGAGCCGCTTGCCGGGGAATTTCGCGTGGATCGCCTCCGCGAACTGCGTCGCCTCCGCCAAGTCCGGGTGCGACGTCTCGAACCACAGGAGATCGGCGTACGGCGCGTAGGCGAGCGACCGGGCGATGGCGGCCTCGACGCCGTCCCGCACGCGGAAGAAGCCCTCGGCCGTCCGCTCGCCCGTGACGAAGCGCTGGTCGTACTCGTCGCAGTCGCTGGTGAGCAGCGTGGCGCTGTTGGCGTCGGTGCGCGCGATGAGCACGGTGCCCACGCCGCACACGTCCGCGGCCAGCCGCGCCGCCAC
>WNGP01007454.1_pt1 | contig 16883 bp, 17 predicted proteins | sample 5407671 | NCBI WGS metagenome assembly WNGP01 (sample SAMN13153381, study PRJNA577476) | soil metagenome | isolation source: 40 cm soil or saprolite under Garry oak tree replicate 2 | place: USA:California | collected 2016-06-15 | reverse complement strand
TGCCGGCACAGGGAATGCCCCAGCCTCGATACACTGCCTTAAGCCGATTCATTACCCGGTTCAAATCTTTGCTGATGGTCTGATAACTGCGCGCCAACTCGCGCAGCGTCCGTACTCCATTTTCTCCGTGATAGACCGGTCGCAGCATTCCGGTGCGCAGCAAATCGGCCAGCTTGCGCGCATCCGCCTTGTCGCTCTTGCTGCCCTCGTTTAACAAGGCAATGCGGCGCGGATTGCACAGCAGAACTTGCTCGACCTGCGGCTGCAGCAGATCGTACAGCCAGGCTGCCCAGGTTCCTTCTTCCCAGGTCACACGGAGCTCGCCCCGTAAACCGTGGATGAATTGCAGAATGCTGCTGGCTTTGGTTTCCAGGATGGTTTCCATGACCAGCTTCCCGGTGCCATTCAGGGCGGCGATCACTATCGCTTCCTTGTGTACGTCCACGCCGATATAATTAATGTCGCGACTCATGCAGTTGCCTCCTTGGGGGGAAGGTTATTCGTGCTAACGCTTATCTTTCCCCTAAGTAAGGTAAAATGCCACTCTCCAGCCGATTTGCCTATGCCCTCCTGCACTTCTTCCCCACCCGCACAAACCACTGCCGTTACTCTCTAGCCGCCGTAGCGGAGCGAAGCCCTGCACAGCGCAGCGCAGCGGAGGCCGGCGCCACATCCAGCCTCGATCTTCTGAAGCGGGGCGCGCTTTCATAATGCATTTACCGATCCTTGCATGTTGGGACGAATTTCTGATGCTTACGCGGCGCTCCAGCTGGTCCGCCGTTTGCGCCAAGCGGGCGCGCGTGGTGGGATAGAGGCGAGCGCCGTTCCAGCAGCGATTTCAAGAATTCGCGGCGATTCATGAACTCCTCCCGTGCGCACTGATTTATTCCGGGCCCTGCGTTGAACTGACCCGAACCTGGCCTTCGCTGTACCAACCGTCGGGGTCTCGGCCGGCAATCGCAAAACGTATTGCAGGTTTGCCACTCCGAGGATCAAGCATGGCAACCCGGAAGTCGTAAGTGCCCTCGGGTAAGGTCTCAGGGACGTAAACACTTCCATCGAAGACAGCATCGCCAGGAAGCCACTTTCTTATATCCACGGGAACGTTGATCACGGCGCTGTCTTTTGCCGAGCGTAACTGCACAGCCAGGGGATAATTGGTGTAAGCAGGAGCGACACCCGCGTTCAGCCACCACATGTGTATGGACATCATGGAACCAGGCGCGACGGTTTTGGGATATTCCAAACGACGCAGCAAAAAGCGATATCCCATCTTTTTCTGGAAACTTTCGAAGTCGGCCTTCCAGTCCTCAGGAATGGGGGACGATTTTAGATTTACCGATGTAACGTGCCAACGCAAACCTTGTTCCAGAATGTAGTTCGCGTCGAAGTGGTCCCTCTTCCACTCAGAGACGGTACCGCACACTTCTAACGACACCGGTCGGTGTTGCCAAACATCCTGAATGCCGGCCCGCACCACCTGCTGGGGATAGATATCCAACATCTCCGGTTCGAAGTAGGGATCATCAGACTTCACGCGCAAATCGCCGAGACAATCCAGCCGCCAGCCGGCGCCTCGGCTGGTTCCGTACGTCAGCGCCTGCTGTTCGTCAAAGTTCATCAACAGTGTTGTATGGGGAAAAGCGTCGAACCAAATGTCGATCAGTGCCTTCTGATAAGGGAAGGCAAGAAAGAGAGGATCAGAAAAATCCGGCTGCCAGATAGCGCCGTCCTTGTCGGTGGGCGTGTTGGCCCGCCGCGCGCGGGACTTCTGAAACCACTCGGGAAGTGGATCCTTGTTGGAATAAGGCATAAGCCGCATGGCCAGCGTCTGGCCGTGAGCTCGCGCCTGTTTCAGGGCGAGATCAATGATGTCCCAGCGGAATTTTCCGGGCTCGGGCTCGAGCGCGTTCCAGTACCAGCGGAGATAGGCAATGGTCGTGTCGGGAAAATCAGGTTTAGTTGCGGCCTGCGGTAGTTTGGTGACCGGCCCAACTTCGGACCATTCCAGCGGTGGATTGGTCGCTTGTCCATTGAATCTCTGGAAGGTGGTGATTCCCATTCCCGGGTTCGTCAAAACGTCGTCAATGGGCACCGGACGCACGATCACCGTGTCGTGCTGGGCATAGCAGACGCAACTGAAGAATGCGATTACTGGCAACCGCAAAATCTTTTTCATCGGATTCCTTATCGGGCCAGCCATCGGCCCCGGCAGACGAGATAGCAATCAGTGAATTGACGCGAGCGATGTCTTGTGAATCTCGAGGCGCTCGAGTCATGTGAAAGTCTTAGTCGTAAGCAGGGCGCAAGTGTTCGGGAGGCCGAACGGCTTTCGTGATAAGGCCTATACTCCCAACGGCTGCGTCCTGCGCGCCGAGGCCACCTTTCATAACGGTGACGACTTCCGCGTTTATCGGCGCAAGGAGGGGGACCGCAAAGGGCCCCGCGCTTGGCGTCGACTGCGCCGGGGCATTGCCGACTTACACCGCCGAGCCCAGCTCTCCCACAAAGCCGCAGCACGGTATCTGGACGCTTTCGCTACGGTCGACGACACCACCACCCTCGACCAACTGCTCCAGCGGCTGGAACAACCACGTCAATGGCGCGGCCGTCGGGTGCGTGCCCTCCTGTCCCTTAGCCGATGACCGGGCACTACTGTCCGCCATTAACCACGGCGAGTTCGCTATCCATGGCTTCCGCAATCGCGATCTCCGCGCCATCTTCTTCCCCCAGACTACCGACGACAAACAACAGACCCGCTGCCACCCTGCCTAGATTAGCCGCAAACTTCGCTTGCTGCGGGCTCACGCTCTGATCACCAAAATCGTGGGCACACACCGCTACCAGCTCACTTCCACCGGCCGCAAGATCATCGTAGCTATCCTCAGCGCTTTACGCTCCATGGTTGCCCAGCTTACGCCTGTTACAGCCCAACTAACCGCGGTCGCCGCATAGACGCCCTGAAAATCTTTGCAAACGAAAAAGATTTTGGAGCTTAAGTACTATAGAGATGAGTGTTAACGCGATGTTGTTGCAACATCTATCGTACAAGCAGTCCCTTCCCCATGCCCTGTCGCCTAACAACTTAGGAAGCGGAGCGGTAGCAAAGCCAGAATTCGCATGCCCGAGCCGGCAAGAGGTTACTTGCTACAGGTGCTGCTGACCATCTTTAGGCTACTGACGTCCAGATCGCCATACTCCTCTTTGCTGGATGCCTTCTCCACCTGTCCTTCTTTCTTCTCTTCGGCTTTCGATTCGTGGGCGCTGGAACCGGTGACCGTCACTTTGTGCCCGAGGTGCTGGTCCAACTTGACCGTGCTGCTGCGCAGTCCCCAGGTCTTTCCGTCCTCGCCCGTGATGGAAAACTCATCGGCCTCGTCACCCTTCTGCAGGCAACCGGTCACCGTTTGTGTGTGCGCAGCCTTCTCCGGTTGCTTTTCATGCTTTTCCTGCGCATTGCCATACTGCGCCACCAGGGCGAGCGGGCAAAGGCTCAAGAAAAGAATCGGGACCAACCAATAAGCTAACTTCACAACTTTATGGGACATGGATCTGCCTCATCTTTCTAGACGAAGTGAGGGTACGAGTGGCGAGACCCAAAACTTACCACGCTGCTCACATTTCGGCAAGCCTCGTGCCTTGGGCCCCTTGGGCCAGTGCCCGGCGGGAGGCACGCACTACGGTCAATGCAGTGTTAAGGCAAGTGGGTGTTGAAAAACTCTTTCCCGCGAAATTCGCAAAAATAAAATCGCGTCAGGAAGGCTACAAACGACTTTCTCAGTTTTTCTAGACATTTTCTATCTCCCAAGTTGTGGCTAATTTGAGAAAAATGCAGAGCATTTTTCAACACCCACAGACCCTCTCGCTCCCACGCGTGCACGCTACCCGGCGTGCGGCCCCGGCAGAATCAGCCCCCAACCGACAGGGGTGGGTGTAGCCGAATTTTTCCCGAAAGGTACTACCCCGTCAAACGAGAAAGGGGGGTATTACGCATTGAGGGGAAAATGCTACACCCCTGCCCTGGGGCCTGGGGAACGTGTGGAGCGGGAGGCCGCGGGCGCGGGGGGCACTTGGTTAAGGGCGTTTACAAGCAACGATAACCTTCCGAGTAGCCCGTGACTGGGCACAATCCTAAGAGGCATCGCAACCGGCTGCGGACTGGCGAGGATCATCAGAACTCAAAGTCCACCGAGAACCGCAACCGCCTCGAAATACTCGCCTTGTTGGGTGTCGCGAACCGGGAAATGGGCGAACTGTCTGGGCCAAAGAGCTGGTTCAGAGAGACGACATTGGTGTGGTTGAGAATATTAAACGACTCGACAACGAAGTCGAGTTTCCCACGCTCTCCGACCTTGAAGAACTTCAGTACGCGCAAGTCAAATTGCACCTGGGTGGGCGTGAGCAACGAATTGCGGCCAAAATTGAGCGGGCGAGAAGCCAACGGAATTGCCCCACTCCGGTTAGCATCGAAGCCCGTCAGAGCATTGATCGGCCCGCCACTCCCGATTATCAAGATCGGAGCGGCTTCAATATTGCCGAACACCTTGGCGATTGGTCCGGAAGTCTTTTTGCCTTCTTTCTCGTCTCCGAACGGAAGATCGAAAGTGCCGCTGAGCACGAATCGATGCCTCTGATCGTTGGAAGATAAAGCGCGTTCGGCCCGGATCAAGTACGAGTTTTCCGGCTGCTCGTCAAAGTCTGAAGCGTCATCAATCGCTTTGGATATCGTGTAGCTGCCAGCAAACTCGATCTCATTCGCGAGTCGTCGATTCACGGAAAGCGAGAGACCCTTGTAAACGGAACTTGCATGGTTCTCCCACTGATAGATGTCGTCGTATTGAGATGAGAGTCGTGTAGGTGGGAACACAAGCCTCCCAAGCTGCTGAGGAAGGGGATTCGGAATTCCGAGGCTCTGAGCATTGCCGAGTGTGAGCGCGACAGGCGGGGGGAGATTCACGTTGCGAGTGCGAGAAAGCCTCACACCATGTGCAAACAGAAACGTTGCGCTTACCGTCAGGTTCCTGGTAATCAACCGCTCTGCTCCGGCGGTGGCAATTTCGCTCTGTGACGTCTGCAAGTCTGGGTCGGCAGTAAAAATTGATGGACGAATGGAGGGGATGGGAGTTCCGCCGCCTCCGCCGAGGTTGGACTGTAAGATCTGGGTTGCTGCCTGCCCATCTGCGACTTGATCGAACGCTTGCACACCATTCTTCTCAAGCGCCCGGTTTACGGCAGCCAGCAAATAGCGGTCAAAGAAAATGCCAAAACCCGCCCGCAGCGCCCAATTCGGTGAAGGACCGTATGCGATCCCAAAGCGCGGAGCGAAATCGTTCGTGTCCGGCTTGAACTGTGCGGGCAGATGCTCAAAGTCGTACCGGATACCTGCGTCAATGGTGAAACGGTTGGCCAGCGTCCAGTGATCCTGAATAAATCCAGAGTACCTGGGCGTTGCAAAATGGGTGGTGGGATTTCCGAACGCTTGTCGATATTGATCGGGCTGACCGTTCAGAAACGCATCGAGAGTTGGAAAGGTGTAGATGGCTCTAAAACCGTCATAAGCTGACGCGTTTTCATGGATCCAGTCAAAGTCGGCACCAAAACTGACAAGGTGCCGACCCCTCGCGGCGGAGGCGACATTGAGCAACTCGTAATGGTTTTCACGTCTTTTGTCATTTCCGTCGTAAGGGCGACCGAAATCGACGAGACCCGCAATGCTGATTTCCGGCCCGATCTGATCGGTAGTTCTGAGTATGGCTCTGCGCGTACTCAGCTGAAATCGCAGGCTATTAAGGGCATTGTTGCTGAGCACCGACGTAAGAGAGCCTGTGACTCCTTGGTCTTGAACAAAACTGCTGCCCCGACCACTCGGATCGACCAGACCTCCGGTATTGAAGGCGTCTCCCGCTTCGCGATTATTGGTCAAGGCATACTTGAGCAATAATGAGTGCTTGCTCGCGATCTGATCGTCCAATCTGCCAGAGAATTCGGTCTCTGCGCGTGCGACACGAAACAACCCGGGATTGATTGAGCGAATTGCAATTTTCGGGAACGCGCCAGAACCAAGCAGGTTGTTAATTGCACTCGCGACTAATGGTGGAATCAGCGAGCTGTCATCACTGTGCTCCCCTTCCTGCTCGCCAGCCACGTAGTAAAAGGTCCGACCGCGAACGATTGGACCGCCAGCCGACAACCCTGCTCGAAATCTGCTTAAGTGGGGAGCTTCGGTCTCATTCGTGAGCGGCTCCTGGGCATTCAAAACACCGTTTTGAATAAACAGGAAAGCGTCGCCATGGAGGGTATTCACGCCGCTCTTCGTAATGACGTTTATGGGACCGCTCGCGCCCCCGCCGGACTCTGCGGAGAGCCCGTTATTTACTACCTGAAATTCCTGTACGGTCTCAGGAGACAGCTCCGTTCGAGCGGAGCCACTGAATTCATCGTTATTCTCGACCCCATCGATGTAGAGACTGTTGCTGCGAGAGCGTAGACCTGCGAAGGTGAATCCGCTATCAGCAAGCGCGCTCTTGCCGCCGGTCGCCCCCTGCATGTTCGACCGAGTCAACTGGGGAGCCAACAACACGAAGTCGAGATAATTGCGACTAGCTACTGGGGACTCCTCAATTCGGTCATGATTGATGGTAGTCGCCTCAGTAGTCTCGGTGGGATCAAGAGATGGCGGTTGCTCCGAAACAGTGATTTGCTGCTGCACCGTTGCTGGAGCAAGCCGAACTGTGACCTGAACCACCGTTCCGATTGAGACGACGATTGCAGTGTTCACGTAGATGTTAAAGCCGGGTGATTCCACGTGGAGCTCGTACTGGCCCACGGGAAGCTCACCAGCACGGAAGGAACCTTCCAAGTTGCTTGATACCTTGCGAGTCCGGTTTGTACCAAGATTGCGCATCGTCACCGTCGCACCAGCGACGGCTCCTCCGGTCTGGTCCACAACGCTCCCCTGAATAGCGCCCGCAACTCTGGAGGTCTGTGCCGCGCAAGAAAAAACAAGTGCAAAAACGACAAGAGCTGCGAACGGCAACCTCGGCTGTCGTTTTCTTTCCAATAAAAACATGTCCGCCCTCGATCAGCAGTAGTGATGGATCAATCGTGCCAATCCCTGTATGGAGAGCGAATCAGATTCGGAGAGGAGGGGGTGGGGAATAGCCAGTGTTGGTGATCGGAGGCAGTGCGCATGAAGGGGAAGTCATGGACGAAGAGAAAAGGCAAGACACCGATAATACGTTGCGCATCACTATGGCGGCGAGCCAAAAAACCGCTCCGGCGACCAAAGCCACCATCACCAGGCTGTATTCAATGTCATTGCCTTTCTCGAGTGTGTGATCCCAGAAGTCGAATGTCTCCGCTATATGGCCGCAAAGACAAATCAGCAAAAGCAGAAACGCACCGAATTGAAGAAGTTGTTGACGCACTAATTCCGCGTGCGGAAGAGGTCGCACCACCTAACTATACTAGTTGGCTTCACCGGAAGTTGCTGATTTGTCAAAAAGAAGCGGCAGGAACCAGTCTCAGTCCCGTGGTTGGATAGTGGCTTCCTGGCTGTTCTGCCAGTTCTCTCCCGGCCCGCGATCCCCCCTGTCCGAATGTCGATCGGTCAACTAAGGATTAAGATGGCGCTCTTCTCCGAGTGCACGCGGCAGTGTGCTCGAAAAGTGCTAAGGGGTCGCTACGCGGCTCGCTCATTTCCCGGTTCAGTATGGGACGTACGAATTCCCCTTTTGCGGTTGTGTATGCGCCGCGGTCATTTGGAAATCTATCAGCGAGGCCTCGTTTCAATGCGGAATACTCCTTTGCTGCATCGGGGTGCCGTCTGAGGTAGTCGCAAAATGCTAAGTGGCTTTCCCAGAAGAAGCTGTTCATCTCGCAAAAGTTCAGATGGTGGGTTCTCTTCGCCTCGCCGCCTTTGACGAAAAATCTACGTCCAAAAACGCCTCCGTCGCGCTTGTCCTCGTAGCCGACTTTGTTCAGGTCTTGTGTGAATGCTTCGACGTCAGCCAGCGCTTTTACGGCGGCTAAAATATCTAGAATGGGTTTCGCCAGCATTTCCGGTACTGACGTGCTGCCGATGTGGCGCAGATCAAGAATCCTCTCTCAGTATTTTGGAAGGAAGCTCTTTTTCCTCACTAAAACATTCGGCCCACTTCGGATTGTGGGCAACGAGCTTTACCGTTCCTCGATGTAAACCGATCTCAGCCTTGTGAGCCATAGAATTGTTTTCGAGCGCCGCAAACGACGAACGGCCAGAAACGATGAACTTGGCCGCAGGGCAATGGATCTCACTTCAGCACTGTACGGCCAAGTGAGGCTGATCGCCCACAGTGCTATCGTAAACAAGCCATTTACGCTTAAAAGCCCCTTGCCAGCCCCCGCGCGCTCGCCCGCGCCCTGCGCTCTCCGGCTGTTGATCCCTAGTCGGCTGCCCCAACAGTTGTTCGTGATTTTCCGTGAGTCCGTCCCGCAATCCTGTACACATATCCCGAGCTGGCTATGCAAAGTCCCCCGCCTACGTCTAGTGTTTTCTCTGGACGTGATCGCTCTTGATTCGCAAATCAGACCCGCAAATTCGAAGGAGGGACTTCCAATGCCTCGGAACAAAACCATGCAAGTTCTGTTGGCCGCGAGCGTAGTGCTCAGCGCGGCGGCGTTGACGGCCTGCAACCAGAGCAGCGGCAACGCAAGCTCCGCCGCCGCAGCCTATGGAGGAAAACTTCCTGTTACCAGCCGGTCCGAGCAGGCCAAGCAGGAATTCCTGCAAGGCCGGGACCTCTCCGAAAGACTTCTCGGCCAGGAGTCGCTGCAGCATTTTGACAAGGCGCTTTCGCTCGATCCCGAGTTTGCCTCAGCGGAACTGGCGCGCGCCAACAACTCTCCCACGGCCAAGGAATTCTTCGATCACTTGAAGAAGGCCGTGAGCCTCGCCGACGAAGCTTCCGACGGAGAGAAGCTGCTTATACTCGCCAACGAAGCCGGAGCCAATGGCGACACAGCAAAGCAGAAGGGCTATCTCGACAAGTTGGTGACCACCTACCCCAACGACGAGCGCGCCCAGTTTAACCTGGCCAACTATTATTTCGCCCAGCAGGAACTCGCGCCGGCGGTGGAGCACTACAGGAAGGCAACGGAAATTGCTCCCAGCTATTCGCCCGCTTACAACGTGCTCGGCTATGCCTACCGGCAACAGGGCGACTACACGAGTGCGGAGAGGGCGTTCAAGAAATATATCGACCTGATTCCCAACGATCCCAATCCGTACGATTCCTACGCGGAGTTGCTGCTGAAGATGGGACGGTTCGAGGATTCGCAGGCCCAATACCATAGAGCCCTCACCATCGATCCCCATTTTGTGCCGTCGCACTTCGGGCTCTCCGGCGCGTTGCTGTACGCCGGCAAGCCGACGGAAGCGCAAGCCGAACTTCAGAAAATGGCGGATCAGTCACGCAACGACGGCGAGCTTCGCACCGCTTACTTCGGGATCGCTGTTGTTGTCTCCGACAGCGGTAAGCCGGATGAGGCATTGCATATGATGGACAAGGAATATGCCGTCGCTGAGAAGACAAACGATGTGGCCTCGATGGCCGCCGATCTTCAGGCCAAAGGCAACATTCTCGTCGAGATCCCGCGTTACGACGAAGCGCAGCGGCAGTTCGATCGCTCATTCCAGATGATCCAAGCCTCTGGCCAGTCGCGCGGGATTAAAAACAACGCGAAGCTTCTGCATCATTTCAATCTGGCCGAGATTGCGATCGGGAAGAAGGACTACGCGGCCGCGAAAGCCCACGCTGAGGAATTTCGCCAGGGAGCGGAAGCCACCAAGAACTCGGCACAAGTCAAGCAATTCCACGAGTTGGAAGGCAGGATCGCGCTCGGCGAGAAGGACTACGATAAAGCCATCGCAGAGCTGCAGCAGGCTAACCTTCAGAATCCCGCTAACCTGTACCGCCTGAGTCAAGCGTATCAAGCCAAGGGCGATAGCGACAAAGCGCACGAATATCTGATCCAAGCCGCTAACTTCAACTCGCTGCCCGCGCTGAATTACGCCTTCATCCGTGTGAAGGCCCAAAAGCTGGCAGCGAAGGAGAAAGCGTGAAGATCGACACACCGGAGGTACAGCGGATTTCAAATCTAGCATTGAGAACTGGTCCGTTCGCACCGTTAGAAAGAAAATATCCCGTTTCCGGTCTCCCGCTTTCTCTCTACTCCCCGCATCGGAGGGGAATTTCCTTCGGCCTGCCCTGCTGGCGGCGGAGTCAACTGGCCTGAGATCTGTCGATCTGTCTATGCTGACCAGTGCTAAAAAGGGAGGTTATCCGCGTAGGGTCCCTGGCACTGAACACAGGTTGAAACGTGACCCTCATATCACGCTGTAAGATGTCTTATCTATCTTTGTCGTCGTGCTGATGAAGTCAGGGTACTTATCTGTCTGGACCAAAACGTCTGACAGTTTCACGGTCGTTACGCGACCGGATAGGCGGAGCTGCGCTTCGGTCGACGGGGTCACGAGGCCGAAATTGAATTCGAATCTTCTCGTCGTACGAAAATTCCTGCCTTATAGATTCTGAAAAAAGCTTGCCTGCTTCGTCGGACTTGCCATCCATGAACAATAAGCCTCCCAGCAGTCCAACGTAAGCGGGATCTGCCACGCCTGAGTGCGCAGAAGCGCACCTCCTCGCCGAAAACCTAGCTACGTATTGCGTACGTAACCCGCGCGGGCGAAGGTATCGATCGTACTAATCTGCTGATTGCTAACAAGATTTAGCCGGAAATGAAGCTGCCTGTTTATCGGATGTGGTATACACCTCTCTGTTTTGAAAATTCGGAGTGAACCCCAATATGGACAGCGACCTCATAGACCAACGAATGAAGAAATTGGCTGTGAAGATCGCAACCGAGCAGGACCGCGAACAGGTTTTAGTTCTGACCAAAGAACTTAAGCAATTGTTAGAATAACAAGCAATGCCAGAAAGCCCCCCAAACCATCCTGATGCAACTTGCGCCTCAATCCTTTACGAGTCGGGGTAGTGTCCTGTTGCTAGGACTTCTTTGCTATTTGGGTTTCTAGATGTTTGATTCGTTCGGACAAGACTTCAGCTTGTCGGGCGGTTTTCTTGGCTCTGTCGGCTAGCGCAGCAGCCTCTTCCTTCAGTTCCTGGACTTCATTTCGTAACGATTCGGAACGATCTTCTTTAGCCATATGGGGGTATCGTCCATCTTTTCTTTGGAGGTTTTCTTCCGGGCGATTCGGGACTTTGAGACCGCGCGGTACTGGGCTACTTTGAATTACTGGAAGGCTTCGGACCTTTCTTTATTTTTCTCTCGGCAGCAAGTTTTGCTTCCGCTGCAAGGCTTTCCCTTTCGTACAGGGACATGCTATCGGGATAATCGAGAATGTTGCGAGAGGAGGGGGCGTGGCCAGCTTTCTTTTTCGCCATAGTGGGTCAAGAATAGCCCGCAAACTCATATCCGTCTGCCCCCTAGCGCACCTTCGTTACGCTGCTCTTTCCGCCCGCCGTTGCGCATAAGCCTATCAGCCAAGTCTTAGGCCCATCCGGCAAGTTCAGAGACTTGCTTTGAGCGAACTTCCGCACCTCAGTCTGCCGCGGACAGACACATACTTACCGGCAACCATCGACATAAGCCCCAGCGGTCCTCGCGTTCATCGCCGTCTGGGGAGCCTTGTCTTCGGGATTGCGTCGCGGAAGCTAGTCGTGGAGAACGATATTCAGGAGTGAACTGTGAACTTGCAGCCCACTGCCGCCGTCATAATCGATGAAGCCCAACTTCCTGAACCTGTTCATGAAAAAACTGACCCGCGACCGCGTTGTACCTATCATCTCTGCGATGGTCTCTTGACTCATCTTGGGGATTAGAGTCTCGGGCTTCCCGTCCTTGCCGAAATGGGCCAACAATAGCAATATCCGGGCCAGCCTTTTTTCACTGGAATTGAAAAGCTGGTCGACCAAATCTTCTTCGTATCGGATATTCCGCGTCAGCAAATACGCCACGAACATATCGGAAAACGCGTGTTCCCGGTGGAGCACCTCCACCATCGACTTCTTATCGATTCGCATCACAGAGCAATCGGTCATCGTGGTTGCGGAGCACAGCCGGAGAGGCTGCCCTGTAAGGCAACCTTCTCCGAAGAAATCGCCCTTGTTCAGAATGCCAATTGTGGCTTCCTTCCCGATCTTCGACACAACGGTGAGTTTTACCTTTCCGTCCTTTATATAAAAAACAGCATCGCCTGAGTCACCCTGCGCAAAAATCGTCTGCTTCTTGGGAAAAGCTTCGATCTTCCTGCCGCCGTTGATGGTCGAAAGGAATGTCTTGGGATCGAACTTGATGAGTTTCTTGGACACTGCCACGAGCGGCATAATTGGCCTCCCTCTCAAGAATTCCGAATGCGCAGAAGGCAAGTCCTAATGATCTACGATGAATGAATGCGCAAGAGGGGCGAGAACAACGTCAAGTTTTCCGAACGAAACTGCGATCTGCTCGACTGAAATTAATGATTTCACCCTTGGTTTCGAAAGTCAATCCACGCGTTACACAGGTAGTGGACCAGCTTGGATTTTGGTAGTCGTGCATCTATGAAGGTGTCGGCTCTGTCAAGGGCTTTCTTGGGCGCACTACTGCCTGCAGTCCAAAGAGCGCGCCATTGTGCTCTAACTGGAAAAACGTTGTCATCGCCGACCAAGGCTCGCCGCTAATCTCTGCGGGTGGAACTCGGTCCGACCCAGCCATCTATTCGGCCGCTACTCCGGTCATGATTATTACTTCGAACTCCCTTGCGGGAGCGGGGCGCCCAATCAGTTTGAGGGTGATCTACGGCACACCATACACCAGCTCCGAGCTACCCCACGTGCGAACCGAACTTCCAGTTTGCGTGTGGTTTCTCTCCGTCGCGCCAACAGCTCGCACTCGCGACCAACCACTCGCTTCATCATAATGAAACCGGGGCTCGGTCTAAGTGGCTTTGGCATGCAGTGCAGAGGTTAGCAACAGGGCCAGAAGGTAGGAACCGGCTCCGCAAGCGAGGGTGACGTTCAAGCCGAACCGGATGGCAATCACGATGGCCAGCACCGATCCTAGAACGCTGGCTGCTGCGTTCATGGCCCACGCCCACTCGACCGCGTTATCCGCAGCGGACCGCTGTTCGGAGGAGCCCCGGCCAGCGGGGTCCAGGGCGCGCAAGCCTGTTGGGAAAGGCATGCCCATCACGAAGCCGAGAGGCACCAGCAGGACGGCGCTGATCAGAAATCGATAGCCCAATCCCAGTCCCACCAGAGCCGCCAACCTGCCGGGCATGAAGAAAAGGTCGAAAATCAGGGTTGCGATTACCAGCACCAATGGCATCCAGACCATCTCGGTCCGAGAAAGCCAGAGGCGCGAGAACAGGCTGCCTGCCCCGCTCGAAAGCATCAGAAGAAAAATCACAACCGTCAGCGCGTACGTGGGATGTCCGAGAAAGAGCACAAAGCGTTGGATGAAGGCGATCTCCACCAGGATGTAGCCGAGGCCTACCGCGACGAAGTAAAGCAGGGGCAACGGCGAGTGTCGCCGGCGCCCTCCTCTAAGGGCCAGCGGGAGAACCAGAAAGGCAAGCACCGCGACCACAGAAATCACCAGGACAAGAAGTAGAACCAGGACTCCGAGATTTACCTTCCAATCGACTCCCTGCTGCAATCCCTTTTCCTCCAGGATCTGACCTGCTTTGAGTGTGAAGAAAAAGAAAGGTGCATTATCGCTGACTGGGGAAACGTTATAAGCGTACTGCCGTGCGAAGGAATAAGGATCATTGCTCGCGATCAAATCAAAGAACGCATTGAAAACGGGTTGCGAAGGCAAATAGAGCGGAGTGAGTTGACGATAGCGCTGAAAATGAGCCTGCACCGCCGATTCTTCCTCGGCCGTGAATGGAGTCCTCTTCGCCAGAACCACTACCGGGATGCCGTCCTCATCCAACGTTCCCTGCGAAGCGACAATGAAATTGCGGGCTGGATTTGCGACTCCAAGACGATGCAACGCTTCGGTTGCTACTGCTACCACCCGGAGCGCCTCGCGCGGATGGCGAAACTCCCAGCGCGTAATTGCGATCATGCCATCGGGCTTGAGGTGCTCAAAATACTCCCGGAATGCCTCCACCGTGTAGAGATTGTTTTCGCTCAGGGCGAAGGCTCCGGCGGCGGTGGAAGCCCACGTATCCACTAAAGTCATCTGCACCACGTCAAAATGCTCTGCTGTCGAGCGCAGGAATGATCGGCCGTCGGTCACGTAAATGTGCACTTCCGGCCGTTCGTAGAGATGTTGCGCATAGGCCGCATACCGCCCGCGCATAATCGTGTTGGCGATGATGGGGTTGATCTCAATGCCAGTGACGCTGGGACTGCCGTTGGCGACGGCGCGGAGCACATCGACCCCGCCGCCCGGCCCGATGATGGCGAACTCTCCGTGGGGGCGCAGAACATTCGCCAGCGCAGGAGGTTCGGACATCAGAGCGTTCTCCCATCCGCTACCGTGCCAATGCGCCAGGTCAGCGTTCATGATGTAAGTGGAAGCGTCGGCATCGATGACAATGTTCTTGACTCCAGGAGACAGAGTGTCAACCTCAATTCGCGACAGCGCATTCCAGCGTGCGAATTCCACCCCTGCTGGATCCTGAAAGATTCCCTTGGCATACACAACGTCGATCAGTCGGCCTGAGTTGTTAGCAGCGATAAGCCCGAGAAGCGCGATGGCAAAAAAACCAGCAGTCCGGCGGGTAGTTCTCGATTCAGCCCAGACAGCGCCCGCTGCCACCATCGTGACGCCCGCAAAAAGGATCGTGTTCGGCCCTCCGATCCAGTTCAACAAAAATACGACCGCCAAGCATGCCAGCGCGCCTCCACACAGGTCCGCCCCGTAAAGCCGCGGAATGCGATGCGCTTCCCGTGCAAACACAACTGAGAAAAGCAATCCCGTCAGGAAAAATGGGACGGCGGCGGCTAGATAGAGCACAGTCAGATGTAGAAAATTTGACCTCGACACTTCGAGAGCCACGGGAACGTGCAGAACGATCTCCAGCACGGCGAGCACGATCACAGAATTTGCCAGGCATAACCGCGTGGCCAGCCAGCGTGTGTCCATCCCGCTAAGCTTCGTCTTCAGTACATACGCGAACACTCCCCCGGCGCCAAGGCCCAGCAGAGCAATCGAAATTGCGAGAAACGCAAAGTGGTAAAACAGCACCACAGAAAACAGCCGCGTCAGTGAGAGCTCGAGCAGCAATGCGGAGAAGCTGGTGAGCGCCAGCCCAGCGAGCAGGGTCTTCTCTGGAATTTCGCTACGGCTGGCGAGCGGTATTTGGGTTGTACTCGTGGTCACGGACATAAGAGTTTGGAAGGCAAAAGTCTAGCAGAAGGGTGATCGCGGAATACTGCCTTCGGTCACGGCGACAATCGGGCGAGGCTGGTGAGGGCTGACAACAATGAGCACATACGATTCGTCCTTTGATTATGCTTGGCTCCCGCTTCTGTGCTGATCACGACCGCCGTGGATCAAAGGAGCATCAAAAGTTGCTGCGAGTCCAACCGGCTCCGGGAATACTGTGGCGGTTGCAGCATTGGCGACTCCACGCAAGGCTTCACTCCACCAGCCGTACGCGGGAACCTGGAGCCGCGGGATTGCGCGCCTGATTCACGAGTTGAGATGTCTTCTCTTCCGGAGTCATTTTCGAGACGAGATCACCGACGTCGAAACTGTACCGGTTGTGAAGGGTCCAGATACGCGGGACCACTGGAAGGCTGTGCTGCTTGGGCAACCGAGATGGCTCCTGTCAAAAGCATGGCAGCCAGGGCGTGAATCGTTGCGGTTCGGTGGCGTGCGCTGATCGGCATCGGCTCCTCAGTAATTTGGACGGTTGTCGCGTAACGGCAGGGCAACACAGTCAGCGACGAAAATCTCTTGCTCCAAGTCGCGGGTAAGGGCGCGTAAGGCAATTGAAAATACTTGCAATGCGTTGCATACTTCCTCAACCTAGCCAATCTTGCCGGTAAAGTCCACCGCCCGGCTTTTTTGGCGAAATACCCGACTACTTACCGTGGAGGGATTTTGGGACGTCCGTATGTTCGGCTGATGGGTCTCCTTTTACTGGGCACCGGCACTGTCCCATTCCTTACATACCTGGCGAGTCGGATATTACAGGGGGAAGCCCTTCGAGCGCAATACGCGACTTTGCTGCTCATTATTATTGCGCTGATCCTACCCCTTGCCGTACGGCCCTTTCTCAAACGGCTTGAACCGCTGATCGATGCCGGCGCTCGTCACCAGGCCGAGTTTCTAAATTCCATTCCGGACAGATACGTGGGCCTTGCCATCTTTACCTCGGCAGCCCTGAGCCTTTTTCTCGAACTCTCCATCATCCGCTGGCAGGCAACTGTTTTCGAGTTGTTTGCCTTTTACAAGAATTTCTCGCTACTGGCTTGCTTCGCCGGACTGGGTTTGGGCTATGCGCTGGGAAGCCGCAAGCTCATTCCGCTTTTTCTCGCGGTTCCACTGCTTTGCTGGCAGTTCGTTCTGATGCTGGGCCTCCGCTACGGTTTGTCGGCAAACGATCGTGTGAGCCTCAAACTGCTCCCGTTTTCCGAGCAACTGAATATGGGCCTGCCCGCCGTCGACACGCTCTTCAATAGTGTTCAGACATACCTTCTTCTGGCCCTCGTGTTCCTGCTGACTGCCCTCGCGTTTATTCCAATCGGACAACTGTGCGGCGGTCTCCTGGAACGGCGCGAGAAACTTTCAGCCTACGGATTGAATCTCGCTGGAAGCGTGGTGGGTGTGCTACTCATGTTCTTGCTCAGCGCCTTCTGGACTCCTCCGGTCGTTTGGTTCCT
>WNGP01002023.1_pt1 | contig 16886 bp, 15 predicted proteins | sample 5407671 | NCBI WGS metagenome assembly WNGP01 (sample SAMN13153381, study PRJNA577476) | soil metagenome | isolation source: 40 cm soil or saprolite under Garry oak tree replicate 2 | place: USA:California | collected 2016-06-15 | reverse complement strand
GGCCAGCAGCCGCAGCACCTCCAGCTCGCGGGCGGTCAGCGGCCCGGCCATGCCCGGCACCTGCGGCGGCGGCCCGCCCCGGCCGCGGGAGGGCATGCGCCCCCGCCCTGGCCCACGCCGCGCTGTGCGCCCCGCCCGCCTTGCCGTAACGAGCACGCCCGGGACGCCGTGCGCGGTAGAGGGACCCCTCGTAACCTTCGCCGCTGCCCTGGGAGGCCGCGGTGCACAGCACGCCGCGGGCGCCGGCCTCGGCGAGAACCGTCTCCAGCACGTCCGGGCCTTCCACGCCGCGGATTTACACCTGGTGCTGCGCCCCGTCGGGAAACCGTTTCGTGCGGTCCGGCAGCGCTTCCCGGTCAGAGGTCGCCCACCCGGCCGGGATGACTCCCCGCGCTCATCACACGACCGCTGCCATGCCACGCCTTCCCCCGGCGTCGCTCGACCGGGCGCGCGCAGTGCCACCGCGCGTACGCCGCTATGACTGCTCGGCCGTCGCGCCTTCCCCGTCACCGGCGGCGCGAGCGCGACCGGGTGATCCCGCCAGCGGCCGCGCACGAGGCAAGGCGCCGTGGGTGAATGGCGTTCAGCCCGGGGCCGCGCGTTCGATGACTTGCACGAGGTGGCCGAGGGCCCGGTCGGTGGTGACAAAATACGAGAGCCCGAACCGGCTCTGCCGGGCCAGCAGGTCCTGGTGGATCTGCCCGGCCGACCCAACGAACATCGACGGCATCGTCCACACGTCCTCGCAGGTAACCCCGCTCCACCGCCGTTGCTGTATGAGCATCTCGGTGTCGCGGCGCCGCTGGTTTGTGACCAGAAAGGTCGCAAAGGTGCTCAGCTCCAGCGCACCGAATCGTTCCCCGGCGGCAGCTTCCAGCACGCCGAGCTTTGCGCCGAGCGCCGCCGGCGTCCGGTCGGCCGGGTCGTCGGTGTCCTGGCCGCCGCGGATGGGGGCGGGAAGGATGCCGGCGATGTCGGCATGCCGGGCGGCGAGTGCCAGCATCCTCGGCCCGCCGCCGCCGATCAGCACCGGCGGCCGCGGTCGCTGCACCGGGGTGACCGGCAGGCTGAGCGAGCCGATGCTGTAGTGGGTGCCGCGGAAGGTGACGGTCTCGCCCGACAACAGGGCCGTGATGATCGACGCCGCCTCGCCGAGCCGGGCGATGCGCGTCCGCGCGGCGTCGAACGACAGGCCCATCTGCTCATACTCACCGCGCAGCCAGCCTGCGCCGAGGCCGAGCTCGAACCGGCCGCCCGACAGCCAGTCGATCGTGGCCGCCTCATGCGCGACCAGCGCAGGATGCCGGTAGTCGTTGTCGAGCACCATGGTTCCCACCCGCAGCCGGGTCGTCTGGGCCGCCGCCGCCGACACCATCGCCAGCGGCGCCAGCTGCGGCCCGAACGGCTCCGCGGCGACGTGGTCGCGCACCAGGAGCGTGCCGACGCCCGACTGCTCGATACGGCGGACATGACCGGCCCATCGGGGCCCGTCTGCCAGGACCTCGTTCACGACCGCGAACCGCAACCGCCGATCCGAAGTGGGCATGGATTCATCCCTACCGGCTAGTTCTTAAGAACCGCCCAGCGCGCTAGGCGATGTCCCTGCATTCGGCAAAGACGCCCACGCCGTTGGTCAGGCACCGAAGGTCGCCGTGGAACGCGTCGTGGGCGGCGTACGTGACTGTGAAGCCGGCCGTGCCCCCGGGGCAACGGTGCCTGCGGGCGGGACGTGGCCGCCGGTGTTATTGGCAGGACATGCCTGCCGGCGTTGTGGGTGGTCACCGGGACTCGTTGTGATCTATAGCGAGGATGATGACGCCACGGGTTCGGCGACGGTTAGGTGGGCGGCATCGGTGCCGGGGGCTGCGGGCTCGACGGCGAAGTCACGGCCGCGGATCAAGGTGAGGGACGCGACGGCGGCGACGGCAGCGACGGCGGCGCCGATGAGCAGGATCGTGTTCAGGCTGTCGGCGAAGCCGGCCCGCGCGGCGGTGGCGACGACCTGCCTTGCTGCGGTGGTCAGGCCGGGCCGGACGCCGCTGGCCTGGGGGCCGCCGATCCCGGCCGCGATCGCGTGGGCGTGCGCGGCCAGCGGGGTGGCCGCGAGCCGGTGGCTGACCGTGTTCCGCAGGTGCGCGGTGAAGATGGCCCCCAGCGCGGCGATGCCGGTCGCGGTGCCGACCTGGCGCAACGTCGAGTTGATGCCCGAGGCCATGCCGGCCCGTGCGGGTGCGACCACGCCGACGGCCGTGGAGGCGAGCGGCACGTTGACCAGCCCGGACCCGGCCCCGGCGACGATCAGCCCGGGGATGAGGTGGGTCCAGCCGGAACCGGCCGTCAGGCCACGCATCAGCAGCAGCCCGGCGGCGACCAGCACGAACCCCGCCGAGATCGTCAGCCGGACCGGGATGACGGTGGTGAGCCGCCCGGCCGCGCCGGCGGTGGCGAAGGTGGCGAGGGTCAGGAGCAGCAGGCGCACCCCGGTGCCGAGCGCGGAGAACCCGAGCCCGTCCTGCAGGTACAACACGATGTAGGTAAGCAGGGAGAACAGCGAGGCCGACATCCCGAACGCGGCGATCAGCCCGCCGGCGAAGGCCGGCACGCGGAACAGCGACAGGTCCAGCATCGGCCGCCGCTGGACCGCCTCGATGATCACGAAGGTGGCGAGCAGCCCGCCGGCGGCGCTCAGGCTGGCGATGACCTTGGCCGACGCCCAGCCGCCGCCGGCCGAGATCAGCCCGTAGACCAGCGCGGCGAGCGCGGTACTGAACGACACGAAGCCCAGCCAGTCGGGCCGGGTGGCGTCCGGGTCGCGCGACTCGGCGACCCTTGCCAGGGTGACCGCGATGGTGGCGATGCCGATCGGGATGTTCACCAGGAAGATCCAGCGCCACGACAGGCCGCTGGTGATCACGCCGCCGAGGACCGGGCCGATGGCCAGCGCGATCCCGGTCGCGGCCCCCAGGGCGCCGAACGCGACGCCGCGGTCCTTCCCCCCGAACGCGTCGCTGATCAGCGCGAGCGAGGTGGCGAACATGATCGCCCCGCCGACGCCCTGCCCGGCCCGGGACAGCGCGAGATCGAGCGGGCCGGCCGCCAGCCCGCACAGCAGCGACCCGGCCGTGAAGACCGCGGTCCCGGCGGCGAACGTGATGCGCCGCCCGAACCGGTCGGCGAGCGAGCCGGCGGTCAGCATGAGCGCCGCGAGCGTGAGCGCATAAGCGTCGATGACCCACTGCAGGTCCGGCAGGGACGCGCCGAACGCCTGCTGAATCTGCGGGAGCGCGACGTTGACAATCGTCACGTCCAGCAGCAGCATGAACACCCCGGCCACGACCGCGGTCAGCGTCCACCACTTGCGGGCCATGAGCAGGGATCCTTCGGATCGCCGCTTGCCGGCCGTTTCGGCCACACCGGCAGCAAAGGCCTTCATTTCTGTTCTCCTTAGCGCTCAGGTTGTCCCGTGCCAGGTATGGCGCGCTGGTCTTGCAGGACTTCGGTTTCTGGTTCCGGATCGCGTCTCATTGCCGGGTTTCCTGGCCGGCTTCATCCGGGTCCAGGCGGCGCACAGAAATCAGGCAGAGGCCAAGGTCACGGACCTCGACCAGCAGCCCATGCAGCGCGGGCTGATCAGCGAGCAGACCAGAGATGACCGTCTGCCTGCCGTCGCTTTGGACGTGGAGGCCCTCGAACCAGTCCGCCCAGCCGCTGTCGAGGACGCCCTCGATGCGGATCTCGTACTGCGCAGGCCCTCCCGAGCCGCTCACGCCCGCTCGCCGCCTTGCCAGAGAGCCTGCGCCGGGCCGCAGCGGTGCCGCGGCCCCGGCCACCGCAGATGCGGCGGGCTGGGATGGGCCCGGCGGCGCGGCCCGCGCGTCCCGTAAAGATCTGCCGGTGCCTTGCGGTCACGCCCGGCGGGTCGTGCGTCATCTGTCATCGACGGCCTCGGCGTACTCGGTGGTGGCGTCGGCGGCCGGTCGTGACGCGGTCGAGCGTGAGAGCAGCCATTCCTTATGCCTCCTGCCGGTGTAGGTCTGCGTCACCAGGCACGCTACGGACAGTCCCGGGTGCTGGGCGTCACCCGAAGGTGCGCATGCGGGTGGAATCTTTGCGCGGCACGAAGGTGCCGCCGGGCACGGCGTGGCCAGGCCCGGCAGCGTCAAACAGCCCGCCACCGCGGCGGCGCCAAAGGCGCGTTCGCGTGCGCTTCGCAGGCCCGGCCGAACTGGGTGAGGGCGAATGACGGCCGGGAATCCCGAGCCGGCGGGACCCTGGCCCTGGCCCAGTGGCTGCGCGGCCAGCCCGAAGCAGCCGAGCGTGCGTTGTCGTCGGGCATACCCCAGTGGCGGGCGGCGGCCGAGCGCCACCTGACGGTCCGGGCATGCCACCACCTTGGCCAGATCCAGCGCCCCCGGGGCCGCCTGGACGCAGCGGCTGGACTTACCGGCAGGCGCCAGAAATCACCGCCGCGCCCGGCCACCCGGCGCTGCCAGGCCCGGGCATCGCGTACGTGGCCTGGCCGGGGCCGCTGACCGCCCGCGACCCTCGGGCACGGCGTGACCAGCGCATCGCGGGCGAGCTGGTGGTCATCCCCGGCACCGTCAAGAAACACGTCAGCCATCTCCTCGGCAAGGCCGGCGCGGCCAGCCGCACCGAGGCCGTCGCCCGGGCGCGCCAGCTGGGCCTGATCCGCCAGCGCGACGCCCGCAGAAAATGCTGGCGGCACCTTCGTGCCGCAGAAAATTCCACCTGGCTGCGCACCTTCGGGTGACGCCCACGGCAGCGCCGGCTCCTACCGTCCCTTACAGCACCAGCCGCCAGACACGACCCGGGCTCCTCATCAACCGGGGCCCCGCACATGGCGGCTGGCCGAGGAGGTAAGAGATGAAGCTCATCCGCATCCAGCGGCCAAAAGGCCGGCGGGAGCGCCCCTGGCTTGAAGTCCTCCCGCCCGACCCGAGGGACCCAGATGTCGTCCGAGCCAAAGCACTCGGCCGCGCCGCCGATCGCCGTCAGCAGGTGACGAGCAAGTGATGCATCCCACGATCTCGGAAGCGCTCGCCAAGTCCCGCCAGCAGCAGTTTCACGGGGAGGCGGAGCAGTGGCGCCTTGGCCGCCTGGCCCGGTCGCGGACCGGTGGCGACCGGACCCGGCCCGCCGCGGCGGTTACCGGCATGGCGGCGCGGCTTGCTGCCCGGGTCCTCCGCGCCACGGCCGACCAGGCCCGAGGGCACGGCGCAGGGAGGCAGGTGTGGATGCGGAAACGCAGCACAGCCCCCTCCTCCAGAACCGGGGATTCCATGCCGGTTGGACCGTGGCGGGAACTGTCTCCGCCCCGCCCCAGCCAGCACTCCAGGGTCCTGGTGCCGGTCCCGATCCGGGTGCACCGCGCCCTGCCCGGCGACGATGCCGGGCCGCTGACCGCGGCGGCCCGGTGGGATGCGCACGGGCCCGTGCACACGGCACCTGCGCCCGGCCGCCACACCGCCGGAGCCGTCCGGGATATCCAGTGCCGTTGCTGTTCCCGAGCCGAGGTATGACGATGTGCCAGCACCAGCCGCCCTGCCCGCCGGCCAGGGCACCTGACCGCGCGGCCGCGCACACCATTGCCGCACATCCAGAGCAGGGCTGGAGCCTGCTGTGCAACGGAGTCGTGCTCTTTGAGGATGGCGGCGAACTGCTCCCCGGATGGCAGGCCGGTAGAACCGCCCAGGCCGCCCGGATGGAACCGGCGCTCCCCCTGCGCGGTCAGCTTATGAGGCCGTTCGCACAGGCGGCCTGCGGTCTCGTACCCGAAGCAGGCAAGACGCTGACCGCAAATTACATGCTGTTGCCGAATGGCCAGTTGAAGCTCTCGGAGGATGGCAAGGCGATGAAGTACTTCGAGCTCGCCCCGTTCGAGCTGCGTCTGACCGCGGAAACGATCACTCGGGCGCTGCGGGACGGCGACCAGGAGGCCGGCCAGGCCGGCCAGGCCGGCCAGGAGCACACCGATCACACGGAAGAGAGCGACACATGACCGGCACGACCCTGGCGGCCGCCCACGGCACGAACTACACCGCGATCAGCATCACCCTCGGCATCCTCTTCATCATCGGCGCGGTGATCGCCACGGCCTTGGCCTCCTACTTCCGGCTGCAGAGCCACCGCGCCGACGCGGTCGCGATGGCCAACTACCGCAAGCTGGCCGAGGAGGCCGTGGCCAACCAGCAGGAACTGCGCGGCCAGATCGCCAAGCTCACCGAACACGTGACCGCGGTCGAGCAGCTGATGCGGGACGTGGGATGACATGGTGACTGCGGAAGGGCCCGGCGGTAACGGCCGCAGCCCAGCCGCGGCGGCGGCCAGCAGCCCAGCCCTGGTCGCGGCCAGCAGCCCAGCCTCTGCCGCGGGCCGCGAACCCGCCGTGACACGGCTGCGCCTGTACCGTAACCCGGTGCGGCTTGCCGTCTCGGCCAGCCTGTGGACCGCCGCTGGCTACCTGGCCGTCTATGTCTTCGTCACGGGATGGGTGCTGTTCAGCGTCGCCTTCACCGCGACGGTCACGGCCGCCGTCCTCTCGATCACTCTGGCCGGGATCCCGCTGCTGGTCGCCGCGGCGGGAGTCCTGCGTGGGTGCGCCAACGTCGAGCGCGGCCGGCTGCGGCGGATGCTCCCCGAGCCGGTTCACGGCGGCTACCGCGAGGTGACGGAACATGGACTCCTGGCACAGGTCAGGATCCGCTGGCGGGACGCGGCCACCTGGCGCGACGTCGCATACCTGATCGGCCTCTGGCTGCCGCTGTTCGTCCTGGACACGATCGTGTTCACCGTGTGGCTGACATTCCTCGCCGGGATCACGCTGCCCATCTGGTACTGGGCACCCAGGGGAAATGCCGGCCTTGGCTATGCCAACGGAACGCAGGTGCACGGCGTGGTGCTCGGCTATTTCCCGCATGGCCCGAACGGGGCCGGCGGCGTGGGCCTGTACGTCGACACGCTGCCCAAAGCACTGCTGGCCGCCGCGGCCTGCCTGGTGCTGTTCCTGCTCTTCAGCTACGTACTCGTTATCACGGCCCGGGCGCACGCCCGCGTCGCGCGGGCTCTGCTCCGCGCTCCCGTCGACCCGCTGGCCGAGGCCAAGGAGGTACTCACCCGCCCGGGCCCGCTTGGCCCGCTGTAGGTACCCCAGATAACGAACGGCAGGTAACCAGACCTGTTGCCCTCGCCCATGAGGGATCAGCTCATGGGCGAGGGGCCACGAACACGACCGCACACCGCACCATCCCGAGAGAAGGCCATGATGCGCCAGCCGCTGAGTTCAGTATTGCCTGAAACCGATCCGGATCGCGATGACCGCCCGGGCCACCGCGCTCGCGCCCCCGTGGTTGAACGCGTCGCCGGGTGGAGTGCCCGGCACCGCAAGACCGCCGTGTTCGGCTGGCTCGCGCTGGTCGCCGTCGTCTTCCTGGCCGGGCAGGCGCTGGGCACCAAGAGCCTGCCCAGCTACGACGCCGGCCAGGCGGGCCGGGCCGAGCAGACCTTGCACCGGCTGGGCGTGAATGCGCCGGCCGTGGAGGACGTGCTCATCCAGGCCCGGGGCGCAAGCCGCACGTTCGCCGCCGACCCGGCGATGCGTCAGGCGGTCCGGGAGGTGGCTGGTGCCCTGGCCAGGCTGCCGCACGCGGCCACCGATATCCGCTCTCCGCTGAGCGCGGGGAACCGCGGCCTGGTTTCCGCGGACGGTCGCAGCGCCCTGGTCACGTTCCATGTCCCCGGCCCGGCGGCCGACCAGGCCACGGCGGTGGCACCCGCCCAGCGAGCGGTGGCCGCGGTGGCGGCCCGCAACCCGGGCCTGCGCATCGCCGAGGGCGGCGACGCGAGCTTCGGCCGCGCCATCAATTCCCTGCTGGGCAAGGGCTTCCGCAAGGCGGAGTTCACCTCGGTGCCGATCACGCTGGTGCTGCTGCTGCTCGTGTTCGGCGCGCTGGTGGCGGCGGGGATCCCGCTGCTGCTGGCCATCACCTCGGTGATGACCGCGCTGTCGCTGCTGACCCTCATCAGCCGGTGGCTTCCGGTCGGGTCCAGTACCTCGGAGGTGGTGCTGATCATCGGGATGGCGGTCGGCGTCGACTACTCGCTGTTCTACCTGCGGCGCGAGCGCGAGGAGCGGGCGAAGGGCGCGGCGCCCGGTCAGGCCCTGCGCACCGCGGCAGCCACCTCGGGATGGGCCATCCTGGTGTCCGGGCTGACCGTCATGATCGCCCTGGCCGGTCTGTTCCTGACCGGCTACGACCTGTTCACCGGCATCGCGCTCGGCACGATCGCCGTGGTCGGCGTGGCCGTGCTCGGCTCGCTGACCGTGCTGCCCGCGCTGCTGTCCTGGCTCGGGCCGCGAGCAGACCGGGGCCGGGTCCCGTTCCTTGGCCGCAGGCGGACCGCCGCCCGTCCGTCCCGGGTCTGGGCCGCGCTGGCTCACCTCGTGGTGCGGCGTCCCGCGATCTGGGGCGCGGCGGCGGCGATCGCGCTGCTGGCGCTGGCCGCGCCCGCGCTCGGCATGCGGCTCGGCAGCCCGGCCATCGACCTGCCCGCCAGTTCTCCCGTGCTGCAGACCATGGACCGGATCCAGCAGACCTTCCCGCAGACGCCGTCGCCTGCTCAGGTGGTCGTGACCGGCAAGGACCTGGCCGGGCCGGCGATGCGGGACGCGATCGCGGCGCTGCAGGCTAGGGCGGCCGCCGCCGGCCCGGGCGGTGCGATCCATGGGCCGGTCACCGCTAGCGCGGTGGCGGGCGGCCGCGTCCTGGTTCTCGGCGTTCCGCTCGCGGGAGACGGAGGCAACTCCGTCTCCGATCACGCCCTGCTGCGGCTGCGCAACCAGATCCTGCCCGCGACCCTGGGCCGGGTCAGCGGCGTCAGCTACGCCGTGGCGGGAGACACCGCGGCGAGCTACGACGACACCGCGTCGCTGCACTCCAGCACCCCGGTGGTGTTCGCCTTCGTGATCGTCCTGGCCTTCGTGCTGCTGCTCGTGGCGTTCCGTTCGGTCGCCATCCCGCTGGTCTCGATCGGGCTCAACCTGCTGTCCGTGGGCGCCGGCTACGGGCTGATTACGCTGATCTTCCAGGACGGCCGGCTGCAGGGACTGCTCGGCTACACATCGTTCGGCGGGATCATTTCCTGGATCCCGCTGTTCATGTTCGTGCTGCTGTTCGGCCTGAGCATGGACTACCACGTGTTCATCCTCAGCCGGATCCGCGAGCTGCGCTCGCGGGGCGCGACCACCCGCGACGCGGTCGTGGGCGGCATCTCCAGCAGCGCCGGGGTGGTCACCAGCGCGGCCGTCATCATGGTCGCGGTGTTCTCCATCCTGGCCACGCTGCCCATCGTGGACACCAAGACCCTGGGCATCGGTCTGGCCGCGGCGGTGCTCATCGACGCCACGGTGGTGCGCGGGATCCTGCTGCCCGCGATGATGTCGCTGCTGCGCGAGCGGTGCTGGTACCTGCCGCGCTGGCTGTCCTGGCTGCCCGGCCGCCCGCCGGCCGGGATAGCGGCGGCACGGGTGTGAGCGCCAGGGCCACGCCGGCGGATGCCGGCCACCGCAAGCGCCACCGCCGAGATCCCCAGGGTGGCGGCCAGGACGGGCAAGCCGACCAGGTAGGGCAGCAGCGGCACCAGCGCCCCCAGGGAGAACGCGACCAGCGACGAGACGCCCGCCATAACCGCGGAGGTCAGCTCGAACGGATCCACGCCGAGCTCTTCCGGGTGTGCACGCGCAGGGCGGTGTCCGGATCCTGCGACACCGCGGCCGCCATCCTGGCCGCGGTGTCCGGGTCGGCGCCGTAGCCGCGGAACGTCTCGGCCAGCTCGGCTTGCTCGGCCGCCGGGAACCGGGCGTGCATTGTGCGCTCGACGGCGACCTCGGCGTGCACCAGCTCGTTCTGGTTGGTCACCGAGACGTACTCACCGGTGCCCATCGAGAACGCCCCGGCCACCAGCGCAGCCACGCCGGAAAGCACGATGGTGTGCGCCGACACCCCGCCCCCGCCGAGCCCGGCGATCAGGGACGCGTTGGTCACCAGCCCGTCCACCGCCCCGAACACCGTGGGCCGGAGCCAGCCGCCGGACACGTCACGGTGCCGGTGCGACCAGCCGGCCGCGAGCGCCGCAGCGCCGACCGCGTGAACCGGCTCCCGTGTCTCCTCGCTCACCTTGCCCTATTATCCTCCACCGCGATCCGGTCGGCCGCGGCCGAGCCGACCGGGGCACTGTGATCAGTAGCGCTCGGCCAGGTGAGCGCGGTCGGCCGGGACTTCAGCCGACGTGGGCCAGAAGTCGGTTATCCGGGTGATCAGGCCGCCGGAATCGAGGTCGAAGAAGCACAGCCCCGGGTAGTGATCGCCGACATCGGAGAACTGAATCCAGCTCGCCGCGGGCCGGCCCTCCGCCACGATCCGTTCCACCGTGAGATGCCAGTCACGGGAGAATCCTTCGGCGTTGAACCGGCGGTATGCGGCTCGCCCGCGAATCCGCTCCCGGGTCTGCGGTGCCTCGTACACCACGTTCTCGGCGACCAGGTCGGCGAACGTGGCCCAGTCCCTGGCCTCCGCCGCCGCCCAGTAGGCCGCGACCACCTGGTGTGCGTCGTTCATGGCGCGGAGCATACTCGTCGTCTGCGCCGCTGTCGGCCGGGGGAAGGCCGCGTTCGCTGGAGCAGTGCCGCACCCGGTAGCTACCGCGGCCTGACCCGGGCAAACGCCCGCTCTGCCCTGAGCGAATCTGCTGCGGGCCAAGAACACTCATCCGGCTACCTTTCCGGGCCGAGAGTGGAAGGACCGCGGCGACCGCAGCCGCGCTACGAAGGAGGACCGACGACCTCACTGATCACCGGCTGGGACCCGGTCGGGCGCCCGCGAGCCGCCGAGGGGGACACGCCTGCGACGCGGTTCGACGATCACCTGGCCGCGGATTTGCTCACGCAGCGGATCGTCTTCCTCGGCACCCAGGTCGACGAGGTCTCCGCGAACCGGGTCTGCGCCCAGCTGCTCCTGCTGTCGGCCAAGGACCCGCGGACCGACATCAGCCTGTACATCAACAGTCCGGGCGCGCTGGTGATGGCGGGGCTGGCGATCTACGACACGATGCGGCTGATCCCGAACGACGTCTCGACCCTGGCCATGGGGTTCGCCGCGAGCACGGGGCAGTTCCTGCTCACCGTGGGGGCGAAGGGGAAGCGCTGCGCGCTGCCGAATGCGCGGATCATGATGCACCAGCCGTCGGCCGGCATCGGCGGGACCAGCGCCGACATCGCGATCCAGGCCGAGAATCACGAGTTCATGAAGAAGGTCATCGAGCGGATCACCGCGGAGCACACCGGCCAGAGTGAGGAGACGGTCTCCCGCGACGGCGACCGCGACCGGTGGTTCACGGCCGAGCAGGCGAATACCGTCGCAAGCGCTTGCGGCGGCTTGTCGCCGAGCGGGCGATCCGGTACAGGTTGGACAGTTCCTCCAGGTCCACGGCACCACGTCGTCAATCCACGAGCAGTCATCCACCGCGCTCTCCCGTGCAAACAGTGCTCGATGCACTTGGGGTGACGGCATGAGCCAGCGCTGCGGTGAGCGTCACCCGGAAGTGCACCTTCCGGGTGGAATCTCCCGCGCCCGAGCGCTTGGCACGAAGAAGCCGCCGCCGATCAGCCACGGGTGCCGTGCTGCCGATCAGGCCCGGCTGTCCGGCCCTGGCGAGCCCGATCCCGACGTCGGTCGGCGACACCCGCGAGAGCGCAGAACTGGAAGATCCTACTGGCGCGACCTCGACAGCGTCTTGGCCGACCTCCATAACCGCAAATAATCACTCGATCTGGCATCAAGCGCATGGCACCAGCATCCGGGTAATGCACACCCTCCGTGACAGCTACCGTCATGACCTGGTGGCTGTCACGGGCGCGGTCCCGAAGACACCATGACGCGACGAAGGCACGAGCGGGCAGCGGTATGTCTGATATCGACGCGTGCTCGCCTTTGGCCGTCCCGTGCTGCGACGCGGTAAGGCCTGGCAAGGGCCCCGCGCGAACACGCTGACCGCTGTCCGCCTTGATCTGCGGACGGAACCGTCGTCTTGAGAAGGTCACCGATCAGCCCGCGCACCTGTAACCGGCCAAGCACGATCGGCGACTCCAGATCGTGATCTCCTCCTGGCCGATCGGGCCGTAACGGACGAGGATGGTCAAGGGGCGCGTTCCGCCGGGCATGGCGCTCCGGGCAGTGACGTCGTCCTGACTTCTCGCAGCCCGGTGATCCTTCCGGCCGCGGGGCTGGGTGAGTGCGGGCTGCGGAGCGGGATGACGTCTGGGCCGGGCTCCGCGAGCAGCCCGCGGAGCTGCCGGTTCTCCAGCGCGAGCTGGTTGACCGTGCGGACGAGGGCGGGGACGTCGGCGCGGAGCTGATCAAGTTCTTTGTTCTTGCTGGCGATCGTCTTCTTGAGCGTGGCGATGGTGTCACGGAGCCGGGCTTCGGCGTCGGGGGTGGCCCCGCGTTCTTGCACGCGCTCGTAGAAGTCGTTCTTCAGGTCGGGGTGGCGCTGGGTGAGCGCGTTCCGGGGAACCCCGGCTTCCTGGGCAAGCGCGACAATCGTGAGGGCACCGGTGGAGTGCCGGGCGGTGCCGGCCAGGATACGGTCCATCGCCGCCCGGATGCGGTCGCGTTCATCGGGTGCGGGTGTCATCCGGCGTCATTGTCCAAGACGATGCGGGTGCGGTCGTGGTTGCCGGCCCAGCCGCGCAGTTTGCTGGCCTTGGCACGCAGCCGGTCGCCGGGACCCGGCAGCAGCCGTTCGTGTCCAAGTGCCTGCACTTTCACTGCAATATCGTTCCGACGGCAACGCGCAAGGCGCGATCGGCCGTTACGTGGGCTGGCAGGCAGTCGGACCCGTGCGAGACTCAATGGCTGTCCCGCCAGGCTGGCGGCGGGACTATCGCAACTTCGTTGCGGCGTTCGTTGTCCTGTCGGAGCAGATCAGCGCCGACGCTGTCGATCGCGGCCAGTGTCAAGGGGGTCGGTCGTCTGCTCTGACAATCCGCGTGACCGAATAAGCAGAGACTTTGCGTGCCTGGGAATCGAGGTGATCGGATGGCCGGTCAGGGTGGCGTGATCGCGTCTTGCGGGCGGCAGAAGGCGCAGTAGCCGACATCGGCGCGCTGGCTGACCGTCGCGTAGGCATCTTCCAGAGCGGTGAACGGCCCGTGCCATTGGTCATTGGCACCGCTGGAGCCGCCCTGCACGCCGTCGCCATGGTTGCACCATTTGCACTCGCCCCGGTGGACCCTTGCCCGGTCGCGATGATGGTTGTCGTAGGCGTAGAACTCGCTCATGACCGCCCGCTTCCTTCCAACTTCTCGAGGCGGGCGGCGAGAGACGCGATCGCCTCCTGGGCGACGGTAAGTGCAGCATCCAGGCGCGCGACCCGCGCATCCAGGTCCTGGGCGCCAGCTTCGGATCGCGTGTCGCCGTCTGTTGGCTGGTCCACGACCCGGCCACGACCGGCCTTGTCGACCTCGCTGGCCCGGCGGCAAGCGAAACCTACTCGGGTGAGCACACGCTGTGCCTCCATTGTCGTAAAGCTGGTGCGGTCCCATCCGGTGACCGCCGCCAGCACCTGCTTGGGCGGATAGGCGGTGTCCTGCACCTCGACCAGGTGCTCCCGGATCGGCTCCGGACGGACCCCTCTCATGCGACGCTCGATCTCCTCCTTGCTGAACACGAACGGGCGACCGCCGACAACCGCGCGAACCATCCCGGCCTCCCATGCAGACTACTTTTCTTCCTTACAGGAAGGAAAGTACAGGCACTAGACCAGGCAGTCAACTGTGCGCAGAATCCCGGCACTCAAGCCCCTGGCGCAAGCCCTTCAGGCCGGCCCTGCAGCACGTCGGCAAGCAGTCCCAATTTGCCACTTCTGCGCCACGAGGCACCGCCCGTGAATCGCGCCCGATTGCGCGCCGATCGGCGACGCGCGCTCACGTCCGAGACCACCGGTTACGTTCCGTGATGGTTCCCGTCGACATTGGCCTAGGGCCTGAAGACAACGGGATAGGTTCCTGTAACTATCAGCGCGGATCGACGCATCACCTGTACTGGGAACCCGCTCTCGCGCCTGCGGCTACCGAGCCCAATTGCTAATGATCATCCGGAACGCCAGCAAGACCGCGTTGCTCACCCACGAGAACTCCGCAGGTCAGCGGCGTGTGGTTGCTAATGATCATCCGGACCCTACACGCGACGGCGGACAGCAGCAGCGCCCGTCTGCCGGGCCGCAGCCCGCCGCCGGCCAGCATGAGCAGCGCAGAGGATGACCCCGCCCCGGAACGCGCCCCCCGGCCGCCCCCGGGCTCGACCCAGCGCCACCAGCCACGCTACCGTCACCGTGACGGGGCCAAGCCCGCCCCGGACAGGGCAGCACGACTACCTGGGAGCGGCCGGCGGTGCTAGCCGGCACTCAGGATTCCAGCAGCCCGGCACTCTGGATGGCAGACGGGCATCGTCGGAGAGGTGCCGTTCCTTGCCGGTCGGCGGCCTCGGCCGGTACCGGACGATCCCGCACGCCGGCACGCTGAATGCAGCAGCCTCACCGGTAATCTTCAGCGCGGTTGTCGTCGGCACCTTCCGTGCCGCCGGCAGGCGGGCCGCCGCCTGTACCCGCCGCCGCAGACCCGCGCCGGAGCGGGGACCCCGTCGCGAGAAACCCGGACCCGGCCGCCATTCCGCACCGCCAGCTATTCCGTACTCCTTTCCGTATACCTGCCGACACCGGAACCCCCCGGACCCGGGGAATGCGCAGGCAGTGCCCGGAATAAACCTTCGAGTGAACTCCCAGACTTATATACGCGCACAGCTCGTAAAACAATAGTAATCGGCGCGCCAGGCAAATGATGACGTGTATTTATTTTCTCTGTGGTGGCCCTCTTCGTGTATGTATATTCCCGTTCGTCAACGACCTTCCTTCCCGGCCCGGACCTCCCCCCCGAGGGCGCCCGCGAGGTCGTGCGGCCAGGCAGGCGGGCCGCGCAAGGCGGCCGGCGGCGGGCGGGGAAAGGCGGGGGGCAAAAGGCGGCCGGCGGCCCGGAAAAGGCGCGGTGGCGGACGGTATCGGTGCCCGCGGCTGTCCGTGACGAATTGCGCAGAATTGGCGCGGAAATTCCCCGAATTCGAGGCGGAATGGCGTTGACTCCTGCTAAAAAGGCGAGCTAGCGTCGTTGTTGTACCCGGAAATACCGGGGGGGAAATTCCCCCGGTAATTAAAATCCCGGGTAATGGCGAAAAGCGTGCGCACGCCAATGCCGGCCCAATTCCGCCTCGCCTTTACGGAGGTAATCCCGATGACCGCCCCCGCCGCCCCCGCCGCCGCCCCGGTGGGCCGGCTCGGCAACGGCCAGCTGCGCCGCCAGGTAGCCGAGTACCTCGCCGACCACCCCGGACCCTGCAAGACAGGCGAGATCGCCAGGGCCCTGGCCAGGTCGGCCGGCGCGGTCGGCAACGCGCTGACCACCCTCGCCGACCGGGGCGAGGCCGACCTGGTACCCGGCAAGCCGATCCGCTACCAGGCGAACTCCGCCACCGCCGCCGCAGCCGCCGCCATCGCGCCCAGGGCACCCCTTCCGCCCAAGCCGGTCCCCGCTCCCGAGCCGGCCGCCCCCGCCCCCGCACCGTCGCCCGCCCCCGAGCCGGCCTTTACCCCCAAGCCGGCTGCGGCCGGCCCGGTTACCCGCCCGAACGGGCAGGTCTACCAGCCCCGCGCGCTGGCCGGGATGCCCGATGTCGAGGTCCTGCGCAGGCTGCGGGCGGACTCGGTGCCGGCCCTGCTGGAGGGGCCGCCCGGTACCGGGAAGACCTCGCTGGTCGAGGCGGCCTTCGGCGATGACCTGATCACGGTGGCCGGCGACGGCGACACCACGGCGGCGGACCTGGTCGGCGAGTACACCCAGAACCCCGACGGCACCTTCGCCTTCATCTACGGGCCGCTGGTGCGGGCGATGCAGGAGGGGAAGGTCCTTTTCCTCGACGACGCGACCCTGATCTCGCCGGCGGTGCTGGCGGTCGCCTACCCCGCGATGGATGGCCGCCGGGAGGTCACCGTCAAGGCGCACAAGGGCGAGGTGATCAAGGCGGCCGGCGGCTTCTACGTCGTAGCCGGCCACAACCCCGGGGTCCACGGCGCGATCCTCACCGAGGCCCTGTCCAGCCGGTTCAGCTGCCAGGTCAAGGTCTCCACCGACTACGACCTCGCCCGCGCCCTCAAGATCGACCCCCGCGCCATCAAGGCCGCCAGGGACCTCGCCGCCCGGCAGGCCAGCGGCGAGATCGGCTGGGCACCCCAGCTGCGCGAACTGCTCGCCTACGCGAAGATCGCCGGCATCCTCGGCGAGGACGCCGCCATCGCCAACCTGGCCGGCATCGCCCCCGGGGAAGACGCCGACGCCGTAGCCGAGGCGGTAGCCAAAGCCTTCGCCCGCACGACGGTCGCCCCCCTCGCCCTCGGCCGCCAGATCTAGCCCCCGCCCCGGCTTCCGGAAAGGACCGCCCGCCATGTCCGCCACCGTCACAGCTCCCGCCGCCCCCGCCTGGCTCGCCGCCCCCGCCGGCGACTGGAAGACCCTCTCGGCCGCCATGACCGCCGAGGTCCCCCCGATCGCCGGCCGCCCGGTGCCGGTCGCCTGCGCCCCCGGGGCGGGCCTGGGCAGCCCCGCCTGCTACCTGCGCGACATCCCGGTCATCGAGGTCGACGGCGACCTGCTGGAGGCCGACCCCGACGACTGCGATCCCGCCATCCCCGGCGACCGCGAGCGCTACCCGGTCACCTGGGGCGCCCTGGTCCACGAGTGCGCCCACGCCGCCCACACCCAGGTC
>WNGP01003897.1_pt1 | contig 16887 bp, 10 predicted proteins | sample 5407671 | NCBI WGS metagenome assembly WNGP01 (sample SAMN13153381, study PRJNA577476) | soil metagenome | isolation source: 40 cm soil or saprolite under Garry oak tree replicate 2 | place: USA:California | collected 2016-06-15 | reverse complement strand
CGCGAGGGTATCCGCCATCGACAGCCTCAGTTTGCCGTTGCGAATCAGGTCATGCAGCCGTGGCGAATTCTCCATTACCAGGGGCTTGATCAGCTCTTGCTGGTAGGGCTTCAAAATGGTTGGAAACCAGCTTGGTCCCATTATGTAGTTGGGGAGAATCGACGGATTCGGCGCGATCGCCTGCTGCGCATGAACTGCCGTCGCGGATAAGAGCGTAGCCATCAACACGCAAACGAATTTCATGGTGACCAACTCCTTTTTTTGATCGATGATCCGGCGGAATTCGATGTAAAAAAAGCTGCAAGGAACGTTTTCGCAAAAAAATCTTCGCATCGGGGCTCGATCCGAATGAGGTTGGGGCGGAACACTACCATCGTGCATAGGTGTGGTCAAGCGGGACGGCCGTCAAGAAAGCGGGAATTGTCGGCGCTCACAGAGCGCCGCCTACCCCTTTCTTTCCCCGCACCTTTTCGGCCTTGGTGACTAGCGGTTCTTTAATCGTCGCCCATACTCGAAATGGATCCGGCGGACGAAGACGCCACATCGAATTCGCGTGGATGCCTTCGGGCAAATAATTCCCTGCTCCAGAGCCGCGCCTTCTCCAGATAAAGGTAAACGACAGGAGTGAGGAAGAGCGTCACGATTTGAGAGAAGAAAAGCCCACCAACTACAGATACGCCGAGAGCTCGTCTTGACTCCCCTCCTGCGCCGAGACCCAGCGCGATCGGTAAGGTACCCATCAATGCCGCCATCGTAGTCATCATGATCGGCCGAAATCGCGTCAGGCATCCGTGGTAAATCGCCTCTGCCGGCGTTTGTCCTTCGGTTCGCTGGGCTTCGATTGCAAAGTCAATCATCATGATCGCATTCTTTTTAACGATACCGATCAACATGATCACGCCGACGAAGCCATAAATGTCGAGATTCATATCCAGCAACGGTGAAACCCATCCCTTCACCGCTGCCATGTGAAAAAGATATAGAGACAAAAGGGCGCCGAAACCGGCAGAAGGCAAACCCGAAAGAATCGTGATGGGATGGACGAAGCTCTCATACAGGATACCCAACACGAGATAGATCACCAAAATGGACATGAGAACCAACATGCCCAATCCCGAGAGAGAGGACTGAAATGCCTGGGCATTGCCTTGAAATGTCGTCGTGATCGTCGACGGTAACGAACTTCGCGCCAGATCATTAATCTGATTCACGGCATCCCCAATTGAAAAACCAGGCCGCAGGTTAAAGGAGATGGTGACGGCTGGAAGTTGTCCCAGGTGGTTTACGGACAGGGGGCCCAAGCTGTTCGACAGTTTTGCGATGCCGCTGATCGGAACGAGTTGTCCCGTGGTTTTAGAACGGATGTGCAACATGGAGACCGCGTTTGCATCGCGCTGGTATTCCGGCGCGAGCTCGACGATCACGCGATACTGGTTATTTGGCGCAAAGATTGTTGAGACTTGCCGCAAGCCGTAGGCGGAGTAAAGAGCATCCTCAATCTGGTTGGCAGTGATGCCAAGGGCAGATGCGCTATCCCGCGCAATCACGACGCTGACTTGAGGATTGCGGATTTGAAGATCACTGCTGACGTCCGCCAGTGGTGCCAGTGCCCGCATCTTTGCCTCGAAATCCACCGCTGAACGAAACAGATTCTGTGTATCCGGGCTTTGCAGCGTGAACTGGAACAGTGCTTTGCTTTGCAGGCCGCCGATTCGAATGGGTGGGTCATTCCGCATGTACACCGAGATTCCAGGTACTCTGGCAAGTTTTGGCCGCAGCGATTGGATCACTTGCTCTACCTGTGGACGTTGCGCGCGGGGCTTCAGGCGTACGTTCAATTGCCCTTGATTAATGCTCCGCGCGTCACCGCCGATTTGGGACATCACATAGGCAACCGCGGGATCTCCAGCAACGATTTCAGCCGCTTGTTTTTGATGTTCCAGCATTGCGTTGAACGAGATGCCTTCTACCGCTTCAGTTGTGGCGTTGAATTGTTCGATGTCCTCGCTCGGCAGGAAACCCTTGGGAATGATCATGTAAAGGTAGATGGTCCCCAGCAGCAAGAGCAATGAAACGATCATGGTTGCCGGTTGATGCCGGAGTACGACCTTTAAGCAGCGATCGTAAAGGTCTGCGAGACGGTCCCAGACCCTCTCGACGGAGTTGAACAGGCGGCCGTGCGGTTCGTTACGATGGGATCTGAGGAAGCGGCTGCAAAGCATCGGCGTTAACGTCAAGGACACAAAACCCGACACTAAAATCGCGGATATGATCGTGACGGCAAATTCATTGAGCAACCGGCCGAGGACTCCTCCCATGAACAGCACGGGGAGAAAGACCGCCGCCAGCGACAACGTCATGGATAGGATCGTGAAACCAATTTCATTTGCGCCAGCCAGCGCCGCTTCGAACACTCCTCTTCCGTTTTCCATGTGCCGGACAATATTTTCGAGCATGACGATCGCGTCATCGACGACGAATCCGACCGAAAGCGTCAATGCCATGAGGGAAAGGTTGTCCAGTGAAAAGCCAGACAGATACATGACAGCAAAGGTGCCCACCAATGAGAGAGGCAGGGCCAGGCTCGGAATCACCGTCGCGGACAGATTGCGTAGAAAGAGAAAAATAACCAGCACCACAAGGAAGAGTGCAATTTCGAGCGTGAACTTGACATCATCGACGGAACTGCGAATCGTGAGGGAACGATCGTAGAGTGTGTTCATCGAGATCGCAGCAGGCAGTTGTGCCTGGAGAGTCGGCAGCATCGCTTTGATGCCATCCACCACCTCGACAACATTGGTTCCGGGCTGTTTGGAAATCGCAAGCTGGATGGCACGCACACCTGTGGGTGAGTTCGCGTCGTAATACCACGAAGCGTTGTAAGGATTCTCAACGCTGTCGACAACACGCCCAAGATCAGCCAGCCTTATGGGCGATCCATTGCGATAAGCGACGATCAAGTTTCCATAATCGGATGCTTTGAAGAGCTGTCCCGTTGCCTGCAGAGTGACCGTTCGCTGAGGCCCCCAGAGCACACCCGCGGGCAGATTGACATTCCCATCATTGAGTGCAGTATTGACCTCATCGATACCGATCTGACGGGTGGCAAGCTCATGCGGATCCAATTGAACATGGACCGCGAATTTTGCCGTCCCCCACACCTGCACCTGAGCGACACCCCTGACGGTCGATACACTTTGCGCGATTAAGGTTTGAGCATATTCGTCCACCGTGGAGAGCGGAAGCGTGGCCGAGGAGAGCGCGAGTTGGAGGACAGGCTGCTCGGCTGGATTGACCTTCCTGATGGATGGGGGCGACGGCATGTTCTGCGGTAATAGCCGGCTCGCCTGCGTGATCGCATTTTGCACGTCCTGGGCCGCGCCATCAATATTGCGTTTCAGGTTGAATTGCAGCGTAATGCGCGTGTTGCCGAGTGTATTTTGCGAGACCATCGAATCCAGGCCCGCGATCGTGGAGAACTGCTTCTCGAGCGGCAAGGCGACCGCAGCCCCCATCGTATCCGGGTTTGCGCCCGGCAGACTCGCCTGGACCTGGATGGTGGGATAGTCGACGTTGGGCAAGTCGCTCACCGGTAACGCTTGATAGGCCACGATGCCAAACATCAAAATACCAACCATCACTAATGTGGTTGCGACCGGCCGTCGAATGAACAGTTCGGGAATGCTCATACAATCATCCTTTTTTTACAGCTTACGGGTGGCTCACATCGCTCAAATTGTTTGTGACTTGCACCTTGGCTCCGGGTACCAACCGCGTTTGGCCGTCGGTAACGACGACTTCATTGAGTCCGAGCCCGCTATCGATGACCGCCTCACCGCCGTAAGTATGGCCTGACACGACCGGTCGCATCTCAACGGTGTTATCGGGTTTCACGACATACACGAACATTCCGTTTTGGCCTTCCGTCACAGCCTGCGTGGGGACCACCGTCGCGTTGGGTTGTTCGGAGAGCCTCAGCAACACACTGACAAACATGCCCGGCAAGAACTGATTCTCCGAATTCTCAAACGTCGCTTTTAAGTGGAGTGTCCCGGTAGTCGCATCGACCGCGTTATCGACGAAAATCACATTACCTTGCTTTGGATGGCCGGAATCCTGCGGCACTGCGGCCGAGACATGGAGCACACCCTCGTTCATGTTCTTCTTGATATCCGGCCAATATTGCTGTGGGACCGTAAAATTGACGTAAATCGGACTGGTCTGATTGATGACGACGATAGGCACATCGACAGGCTTGACGAGATTCCCAGGTTTTACCATCACAGCGCCGGTACGGCCGTCAATTGGAGAGTAAATCGTGCAATAGCTCAACTGCAGCTTTGCGCCTCCGAGCGCGTGCTGGTCGACGACAAGAATGGCGCGGACATTCTCGATCGCGGCCCGATCGGCACGCACAGATTCCTCCAACGCATTTGCTTGTGACCGCGCCTGCTCCGAGCTGTCCGCTGCGACCAAGCCGCGCTTCAGAAGCGTCGCGTACCTCTCCGCCTCCGCTCGGGCATACTCCAATTGAGCCGTATCCCGGGCGAGGTTGGCCTCCGCCTGTTTCAGTTGGGCTTCATCCTTTTCGATGTTGGCTTGCATTGTCCCTACCTGACCCTGGGGGATCCGAGAATCAATCGTGAATAGCAATTGACCTTTGCGGACGAAATCACCTTCCTTGAAATGAACCTCAAGGAGTTCACCCGAAATTTGAGCCTTTATCGCTACCGTCGAAATCGGTTCAACATTGCCTACGGAGGTGACTTCGACCGGCATCAGTTTTTGAGACACCCTTGCAACGACGACCGGGACGCCCGAAGGCGGCGGAGGCGCGGCCGTATTCGCTGTGCAACCGAGGAGAAGCCCTAGCGTTACGAACACAGGGAACAGAACAATGCACCGAGCGGAGTCGACCCGTATATTGCCCTGATAATTCCTACGACTGTCCATTAGCGATTGAATGTCTTGCATTAAACCGACCGTAGTTACGTTTGAGAAATTGGATATGCTCAGTACCGCCCCCTAAAAACGCATAGAATCACAACCAGAACAGATCTTTGATCGGAACTGCTATTTCTGTTCGGCTAGATTCTACAATAAATAGGCGAAAATTCGATTAGATCGAATGACCGAAGGCCTGAATGAGTAGCTTCTGCTTCGGGATGTAGGCCATCAGCAGCCCTTCGGCGTGGAGGTTCCCCCGCATCAGGTCCAGTTCGTGGGTCATGCGGCCATCAGTCAGTACGCGCTTGCGAATTTCGAATTTGCGGGAAAATTCACCTGTAAACCCTCTCCAAATTCGCAATTCGCAATTCGTTTTACTTGATTCCCGCCAGTTCCTGCAGAAGATGCCAGTTTTCCAGCCGCTCCTGTTTGGTGGCGATCAGCGTTGCTGAAGGATTGCCTTCTCTGTCGAAGTGTTTGGCAAACCGGCCCTCCGAACGAGCGAAGGTGATGAAGTCGACGGGCTCGCCAGTCTTCGGGTGGACGTACCAGTCTTCTTTCACGTTTGGGTTTCCGGCCAGACTGAGACGCTGCTTGAATTGTGGTCCCTTCCGCGGGTCGTAAATGAATATCGGAAAGCTGCGCGAATCGGCGGCCAGCTTCGCTTGATGTTCGGCCATATTGTCGCCGACGCCGTGTTCGGGCTGGCATGTAGTGAACACGTTGACAATCGCCGGGCCGGGATAGGCGTTGGCTTCCATGACGGCTTTGTAGAAGTGGTTGACGTGAGCGCAAGTCGTCTGCGCGACATACACATCCTTGTGCATCATGCAGATGTTGCCGAGCTCTTTCCGGTTCTCTTTCTTTCCATGGATCACCGTTCCGTGGAAACTCATCTTGGCGTCCTGCCCCTTGAAGGAGCTGGTGGACGTCTGCCCGCCAGTGTTCGAGTAGACCTGCGTGTCTAAAACGATGACCTTGATGTCGCAGCCGGCCGCAAGCATTCGCGACAGCGACTGGAATCCGATATCGTTCATTGCACCGTCACCGCCGATGATCCACAAGCGCTTCGACTGCCAACCCTGCACATCCCACCTTGCGCGCACGCCCATCGCAACGGCTGGAGCGTTTTCAAAGAGCGAGTTTGTCCAGGCGACTTGATACGGATTGTACGGATAGGTCGAGGTGTACACCGTGTTGCAGCCGGTCGCCGCCACGATCCCGATGTTTTCCTTCCCATACACAAAACCCGTTGCCGCCAGCATCATGCGTAATGCCGTAGCCTCACCGCAACCCATGCAGGATCCGGCGCCGCCGACGTACAAGAGAGATCGCTCGGCGAGCATCATGTCGGCGAGCGCCTTTTCGTTGATGAACTTCTTTGGCGTTTCCGGCATGCTGCGGTAGAACTGGAAGGCCGTTTTGTACCATGCCATGTTCTTGTCGTTCTTCGGGATCATCTTCAGCGCATTGTGGTCGCCGCACGCATCCACGCACTCTGCACAACCCTTACATTTGGTCGGGTCGATGAAGATTCCGAACTTTCCGCCGCCCTGACCTTTCTTTTCCAGAACCGTGTGGTACTTGTTCGTGATCGCCCACTGCGCACCGATGTTCGCCCGCGTTTCCTCGTCCGGTATTCCAGTCAGTCTCTCATCGAGGGTTGCCGGCTCCGCGACCTTGCCGAGGATGGCTGTGTCCGGGCATTCCGTCACACAGTCCATGCAACCAACGCAATTCTCGGCGATAAACTCCGGAATATCAGGAGCGATATAACTGAAGTCGCGAAGCGCGCCGGTGGCGGCGGGAATGATGCTGCGCGCCAACTGGTCGTCGGCGGCCAAACCCTTTTCAGCAGTACCGTCGTTGTACGCTCCGACGACGCGCTCGTTGAAGTCCTCGATATCGACAACATTGATTTGGATATCTTTGATGAGTTCTTCAACCGAAACATCGATTCTTGGATCCATTACGTTTTGACTCCTTGCCGGCGGTAATAGACCGCCGCTACAGCAGACCTTATTTTGCTGTGACCTGATCCTTGCCGGGATTTGCGAGCATGACGTCCCGCGGCACTTCAATCAGCTCCCGGTAACCGCGCGATACCGCCTTCAGGTTGTCCTGCACAACGCGCTCTCCGCGCTTGCCGAAGTATTTTCGGAGCGATTTCTCGACGCCTTGGAACAGAGCTTCGTCGCTGATTCCGCTTTCTGCGGCGAAAGGCGTTACTCGCAGGAACACCCCAAGAAGCACGATACCCTGCATGCGCTGCTGCAAGTCTGCCAGCGACGATACTTCCTTCGCAATCTTCACCGTGTCCAACGCGAACAACCTCGCGTTCTTCTGAATCAAGGTTCTTCGCGCCCATGCGGGTATTGCTGCCCAAATTTCCACCGGTTCCACCCTCGGGCTTTGCACGAACACCATGCCGGTATCGGACAGGCCGGCCAACGGATTTTCCAGGTTGAATGCGTTCACGTCGTTCAGTGGGATGAACTCGACATTCTCGAGCTCGGAGTGAACGCGAATGTGATCCTTGGCGATCGTCAGGTAATAAGTGGTGGGCAAGCCCTTCTTTTCCGATCCGTACTTGGGGTACGCCTGAACATCCATGCCAAAGACTTCGCCGGCGATGGTGGCAATGACCTTGTTGGTGGTGACCGATCCGTAACCGCCCACCGAGTGGCCGCGCATCGAAAACGATCCGGGCGTTCGGACATCGGGATCGTTGGTCACCGGAAGGGCAGTCTCGTGTTTGATTCCGACCGTGAAGTAAGTCCGCGGACTATCGCTGCGCATGTTGTCGACGATGGCGATGAAGTCGCCGGCGCGGACGTCACGGCTGCCTAATCCGGCCGATCCACCGAAGAATCGCGGCAGCCTGTCCAACTCCGGATAGCCTGGTGTTCCCGATATCGCATCGGCAAAAGCGGCTTTGATTTCGCAAAGCAGTGGATTGGACTGCATGGTCGGTATGTCGAGGCGCTCGATGACGGAAATCGCCCGGCAGTGCCGGAGCGCTTCCACGATTTCAATCGACGGAAATGGCCGCCAGCACGTGACGTGCAGAAGACCAACTCTGATGCCGTATTGCTCGCGAATGTAGTCCACCGTGGCTTCCGCAGTCTCGATCATGCATCCCAATCCGACGATCGCGTAATCCGCATCTTCCAGACGGTACGGCATCACGACGTCGTACCGGCGGCCAGTCAGCCGGTGATATTCGTCCATCACCCCTTTCAAGGTGGGCAGCACCCGATCGTAGAATTTGCGCTGGGCGATCTTGCCCTTCATGTAGCTGTCCTGGTTCTGAACAACTCCCGACATCAAAGGAACTCTGGGATCGAACAGCGCACGAGTGCGCTCCGACGGGTGTCCGACAAATTGCCTCATTAACTCCGGTTCGGCCAGGCGCACGTTTTCAATCGTGTGAGTCGTGAGAAAACCGTCCTGAACATTCAGGAATGGAGTCTCGGTTTCTTCCGCGGCTCGGCGGGCGACCAGGGCGAGGTCACCGGCTTCCTGCGCATTGCGCGCAAACAGGATGCCCCAGCCGCAATCGGCAACGCCGTAAACGTCGTCGTGGCCCGCGTGAACGTTCAAAGACTGGGACGTCAGCGCACGAGCTCCGATATGGAAGACGATCGGGAGACGTTTGCCCGAAATCGTATAAAGAACTTCCTTCATCAGGATGAGGCCCTGGCCCGAAGTGAAATTAGTCACTCGGCCTCCGGACACCGCAAAACCCTCGCACGTGCTGGCGGCGCTATGCTCGGATTCCGGCTCGACGAAAGCCAACTCTTCGCCCCAAAGATTGCGTTTGCCATTAGCCACTTCGACCTGATACCCGCCGCCCATCGTGGTGGAGGAGGTAATCGGGTATGCGCATGCACCTTGCGTGATGTGGGTTTCCACCCAAACCACCATGCCAGCGCCGTCGGAAGTTGTTGGAATACCCGGAAATGGCGGCTTATCTTCTCTGGTCGAAAAGTCTTTCTCGGTCGCTGGAGCCCTGCCGTTTAGAGTTGTGCTCACCCTGCCTCCTTACCTCTCTTACTGTTCATAAAAGGCAAAAAAGCCTACCACAGGGACATCTGGCCCTATTCTCTACTACTATTCGTAGCGGCTATTAGTGTTTTGAATACTGTGTAGCAGCCCGGAGCAGGGCGGTGACATGTACGCGTGTACGCGCATCTGGCCGCAACCAAAATCTAAGCCGCGAATTGCGCGAATGACGCGAATGGGCCGCACAGAATTGCCTACATTGCAGTAATTGCGGGCGGCCCATTCGCGTCATTCGCGCAATTTGCGGCAAACAAATCTTCGCAAAAATCCAGTGGGACATGTGGAGGCGAAAGAGAGATAGCCCTAAGGCTTCACGCCCGCCTTTTTGAAATCGCCGCCTTTCATGAACGTCATCGCGGATAAATCCAGATGACGGTGAAGAGCTTCCAGGATTTGTTGAGGCGTCAGGGACTGGACGGTCGTCTGCAGGTCGGCATCCCAGGCCATGGTGCGCCCGTAATGGGTCTGAGTGCCGATCCTGCCGACCAACTCCCGATCTTGCGCGCGGCTCACCTGCTGCGCCTGAAGCCAACTGGCCTTTGCCGCGGCGACTTCGGCTTCGGTGAAACCTTCCCGGAGGATTTTCGACATCTCATCACGGAAAGCGGCCTCGACCTTGGGTGTGTTCTCAGGAGCCGAAATCGCGGTCGCCAAAAATGACGCGTTGTCCTCAGTAGGAGTAACTGAGAACGAGGATCCGACGCCATAGCTGAGGCCCTCTTTGCCGCGGATACGCTGAAACAATCGCGAGTTGATGCCCGTTCCAATGATGTAGTTGCTGAGGAGAAGGGCCGGGTAGTCCGGGTCTTCATCACGAATGTTGATGCGCATGCCGGCCAGGAAATAAGCATTCGCCTTGTCTGGAGTTTCGAAGGATTGATTGAGCGGCTCAATCTTGCGGTACGGATTTTTCACTTGCGCATACGGCTTCGGGCTCTTCCACGTTCCCAATTCCGATGCGGCGGTCTTTTGGGCGTCCTCGGCATCGAGGTCGCCAACCACGGCCAGCTCGCCGTTGGATGCGCCGTAGAAGTCACTGTGGAACCTCTTCAATTCATCTACCGTGATAGCGCGGAGATCGGCGATTTCTTCGTCGAAGGTTGAAACGTAGCGCACATCGCCTTTTGGATAGGGATTCATGTGTCTTTGATACGCCTGGGATGCGACCGCGCTGGGTTCACTTTTCTGCGACTCGATTCCGGCGATCTGCTGCTGGCGTAGTGCTTCGAATTCCGACACTGGAAAAGCCGGCTGCCGGAGCACCTCAGCCGCGAGTTGGAGAACTTTGGGAAGGTTCTCGTGAACAGTTTCAATCGTGGCGGTGACGCCGGCGGCGCCTCCGCCAATCGTCAATCGGGCCTTCAGCCTGTCCAGCTCGTCCTGAATGTCCTGGCGCGTATGCTTTGTTGTCCCGCGCAACAGCATTTGCGCCGTGAGCCGGCCGATCGTCGATTGTCCCATGAGACTTTTCTCGTCGCCGAACTGCAACCGTATTACTGCTGAAACAACGTCGCCACGCGTTTCCTTGGGGATCAGCGCAAGCTTTAGCCCGCCCGGCAGAGTCAGCCGCTGGCTTCGCGCATCGATATTCTCCGGCGATGGATCGAAGGCTTCACCTGCCGACACGCTTGCCTCGCCCTTGTAATCCTTCATCAGAGTGACATGGTCCGGCGCCGGCGGGATTTCGGTTCGGTCCGGTTCAGCCGTAGGTATGAAGAGGCCAACGGTTCGATTAGAAGTTTTGAAATAGTAGGTGGCGACGCGCTGCACATCTTCCTTGGAAACCTGCTTCAGGCGGTCTCGATGGACGAAGAGCAATCGCCAATCCCCCATTGCAGCCCACTCGCTGAGTTCAAGTCCCACCCTGTTGGAGTTACTGAAAAGGAGATCAATATCCTTGAGGATTCGAGCCCGGGCCCGCTCCACCTCTTCGGTAGTGAAGGGGTTCGACCGGATGTCGTCGATGGTGGCAAGCAGTATGTCCCGCGCTTCTTCGACCGAAGACTCCTTTGGAACCTGCGCTTGAAAGATCGCGACACCGGGATCCTTCAACTGGTAGTTGGAGCCGCTTACCCTGGTTGCTTTTTTGGTTTCGACCAGCGCTTTATAGAGCCGTCCGGAGGGGGAGTTTGTAAGTATTTGCGAAGCCAGATCGAGCGCTGCGAAATCCGGATGCGATCCTGGCGGAACGTGATAAGCGGCCGCGACGCCTTGAATCTCGCCCACACGCCGCAGAGTCACTGCACGTTCTCCATCCTGTACAGGTTCGATGGTGTAAATGGATTGCAGCACGCGCTGAGGACGCGGAATCGGACCGAAATACTTTACCGCAAGGCCCAGCGTTTTCCCTTCATCGACTTTGCCCGCTACAAGCAGAATGGCGTTGTCGGGCTGGTAAAAGTTTCTATAGAACGCCTGCAGCCTCTCAATCGGCACGTTCTCGATATCGCTGCGCGCGCCTATCGTGGATTTGCCGTAGTTGTGCCACAAATACGCGGTGGAGATCACACGCTCCTCGAGAATATTCAGCGGAGAGTTCTCACCCGATTCGAATTCGTTGCGCACCACCGTCATTTCGGTGTCGAGGTCTTTCTTGGCGACGAAGGAGTGCACCATACGGTCGGCCTCAAGATCCAACGCCCATTCCAGGTTCGTGTCACTGGCCTGGAACGTTTCGAAGTAGTTGGTCCGGTCAAACCATGTACTTCCGTTGGGCCGCGATCCGTGATCCTGAAGCTCCTTCATGACGTTTGTATGCTTCACCGAGCCCTTGAACAACATGTGTTCGAGCAGGTGCGCCATTCCGGTTTCTCCGTAGTTCTCATGCCCCGACCCGACAAGATATGTGATGTTCACCGTGGCCGTCGGTTTCGATGGATCCGGGAAAAGTAGAACACGCAGGCCGTTCTGGAGTCGATATTCTGTAATTCCTTCCACAGAGGTGACTCGCTCGACTCCCTGCGGCAGCGCTCCCGCCTGCGCGGCATACGCTGGCATCAAAGAGAGAAGCAGAACCAGAATCAAAGCGGAAAATCGGCCGACCTTCATGGGTAACCTCCGAATGGGTAACCTCCGACAGCCGTCAATTATAGCCGCGAATTGCGCGAATTACGCGAATGGACAGCCTCCATTAGCGTGATTGGCAACGTCAGGAATTCTCTGCGGTCCATTCGCGTAATTCGCGCAATTCGCGGCCTATTTTAAATACAGTTCAAACCGGACCTTAATTTCATCCTTCACGCGGACCGCTCCTCCCGCGACGCGGACAGTTGCTCCGTCTCCGGCGGGCGCTACTTCAAGAGGAATAGCCACGGGTTGTGTTCGGTCGCGTATGGTGAGCTGGCCATCGACAATGAATCCATTGTCTCTGCTCGGAGCGCGGCGTACACCGGTGGATCGGAACCGGATGGAAGGGAATTCCTGAGTCCGCAGGACGTCGGTATCCATCTGCTGTTGAACTTTTGCGCGATCCGTTGCACTGTCTTTTGGATCGAGCACGGTGATTTTGCCGGCAGGAAACGTGAGCTCGGCTGAAGAACGCGTCAAATCGCTTCCCAAAATTTCAGCGCATCCGGAAATCTCCTTCGCTTCAATGACGTGGTCATGGCCAAACATGCTAAACAAACCGGAAGATCCAACGAGTATGAGAAACTGCCCCTTTCCGGGCTCGATGCAACGGCGTCCGCTCAAAATCTGTTGGGGGAGCAAACCGGGTAGGAACAGAATGAGGCTAAACAAAGACGTGAAGAGGATCATTGAATGATTATACAAGGGTTCAAAACATCGGCCGTAGCGGCCGGTATCAAGCCTGGCGGAGCCCTCGATCTTGCCTTGATCTGGTCGCAGACACCCGCAGTCGCGGCGGCAGTTTTTACGCAGAATGCATTCATGGCCGCTCCGCTCGTTGTCTCTAAAAAACATCTTCAGGAGAGCGGTCATCGAGTTCGAGCATTGCTAGTGAATTCTGGAAACGCGAATGCCGCCACGGGTGACGCCGGCATGCAAGCCGCGCAACAATGCGCCGAATTGTTGGCGAGGGAGATCGGGTGCGAGCGCAAAGAGATTTTGGTCGCTTCGACTGGAGTGATTGGCCGTACTCTTCCGGTAGATCGTATCCGCGCGTCGATTCCAAGCCTCGTTTCGGGGCTGCTCTCCACAAACATCGAACTGCTCGCGCAAGGCATCATGACGACAGATACGGTTCCCAAAATTGCGGCTGCAGAAGTCGGCGGCGCCCAGATTATCGGTGTGGCAAAAGGCGCCGGAATGATACACCCCGATATGGCGACGATGCTTTCATTTGTGATGACGGATGCGGCCTTGCCACACACAGAACTGGATAACGCGCTCCGTTACGCGGTCCATCGCTCGTTCAATTCGATTACGGTTGATGGCGACACGTCCACTAACGACATGGTCGTTGTGCTGGCGAATGGCCTCTCGGGTGTCAGGCCGCCGGTGAGTGAATTTCAGGAGAAACTTCTGCAAGTCTGTACAGAGCTTGCGACGGCCATCGTGCGCGATGGAGAGGGCGCTTCAAAATTTGTGGAACTCACCATCGAAGGTGCTCCGAGCGATGACGCAGCTCGCACCATCGGCCGGACGATCGCACGGTCGCCACTCGTGAAGACTGCCATTTATGGCGCCGATCCGAATTGGGGACGTATTGTTGGGGCCATCGGAAATTCCGGAATTCCGCTAGACTCGGATCGAGTCGATATCTATATCGGCGGCGTGCCGATTTCTGATGCGACGCTGGAGGACGCCCGCCAAAAACTAAAGGGGCGGGAAGTTCGAATTCGCGTGGTTCTTCATTCGGGTTTGGGATCGGCCCGCGTGTGGACGTGCGATCTGACGGAGCAATATATTCGAATCAATGCGGATTACACGACCTAACAGTGGGACGCGAATTCGGCACTCAGCTTCGGGAAGCAGTGCCCGGAAGGTTAGGCCTTTAGCACTGGGCGCAATTCTTGTAGTTCTGTTCCTTCTTGTGCGCCGTGGACTTCTGGTCGTTTTTCTGGCCGCAAAAATACTCGGATACGCCGATGCCCTTAATGCCTGGGAGGGAGCGGTTTCGCGCCAGACCACCGTTCGCGGTGGGATTCCTGTGGATGTGTACCGCGGGAGTAACCCGGTCTCGCCGATACTGATCGTGCATGGCGTAAACCCAACGGGCAAGGATAGTCTGGATCTGGTCCGCGTCTCCGAGGGTCTCGCTCAAGCAGGCTATGAAGTCTACGTGCCGGATCTTGCTGAAATGAAGAAACAGCATCTGCGTCCAGAGGATGCAGTGAGCGTCAAGACGGTTTTCCAGTCGATTGGCCGCAACGCGGGCATTGGGTGCTTTAGTTACGGGTGCGGACCAGCGCTCATTGCCGCAATGGACCCCGATATCCGCCGTCAGGTTCGATTCGTGATAGGTTTCGGCGGATATTTCGACATTCGAGAAACGCTGGAATTCGTCGTGACCGGGCCTGAAACTCCGCTTGCTTACAGCAAGTGGGTTTATCTGGCGGCCAACTCTGATCTTGCTGTCGACGAAACCAGCCGGCGCCGGATTCGTGAAATTGCAGAAAAGCGTGCGGCGGGTTTGCCGGTGGAACCTGGCATCGAAGAAAATCTGGCGACCGACGGGCGGAGCCTTCTTGAAGTATTTTCAACAACGAATCGCGAGGATTTTAGAGCCCGGCTCAACGCCGCGCCCGAAAGTCTCAAGCAGAGGCTCGATGCGCTCTCGCCGTCACGTTATGTTTCGCAGCTTCAGGCGCCGCTCATCTTGATTCACGGCGCCTATGATCCATGCATCCCTGCTCAACAGAGCATCGAGCTTGCGGAGGCCGCTCGCGCCAATGGTATTGACCACACGCTCACGCTGCTTCAGATGTACGGTCACACCAACCCGACATTGCCTAAAGTTGCCGTCGGGAGCATTTTCGGATTTTACTTTCCAGAGGCATCTCGCTTCCTGCGAATCGTGAACCGGGTGATCGCTGTGCGATGACCCGAGCTACATCTGGCCTTCGTCGGCGGACGGACCGTAGATCGCCGGCACAGGTATGTTGTTCAGGCGCAGATAAACGCCAAGCTGCGCGCGATGGTGAATCATATGATTCATCACGAAATTCCGGATGACGACCATGCGGGGCATGGTCATGAGTGTTTTTCCGCCCATGAGCAGCGACCACGATTTGAGCAGATGGTCATCCGTGGCTTTTTGCAGGGCAGCACGTGCGTCAGCATTGTTCTTGTCGAAGAGATCCAGGACCTCCTTGCGAGTTTTGACGACGGCCGGTTGCATCGGCGGCGCGCCCGGCGGCGCCAGATCGAGTGAATCCTTGCGAATCGTCTCGCCGGTCCATCCCAGCATTTCCGCAAGGTGTCCTGCCAGCCTGCCAAGCGGCATCGATTTTTCGTGTGGCTTCCAGTCGAACTTGTCTTCAGGTATCCGCTCCAGAGTTTTCCGGGTCAGTGCCATCTCCTGATCGAATTCCGGCAATAGCATCTCGTTGAGTTTCATAGTTTGACCTCCGCGGTAATTATAGCTGGACCGGATGAGAGGAAAATGGGGGAACGAGTGTGGAACAGAATATCGCCCCGAGCGTTACACGAATTACCCTCCGCGGACGCGATGGAACCAGTGCGCAAAGGCGGGAACGGCAATAGTGATCAAAGCCGAAGTAGCGTACGTAATGGATGGACTCAACCACTTCACGTGCGCGACCACATAAGAATCTGCGAAAATCATAGTCGCGCCGGTCCATGCAATGACAGCGGCGCCGGCGTAGGACAGCCACCAAAATCGATTGATCAGGTTTGCCACGAGGCTGCCCATCCACATCAGAATTGCCATGCTGAAGATCAATCCGAAAAAGAGCAGCTTCAGGCTCCCGTTGCTCGCGCCGGCGACACCCAAAACGTTATCCGTGCTCATGATAAAGTCGGCGACAAGGATGGTGAAGATCGCCTCGCGCATGCTGGCCGCTACCTTCATACCTTCGTGACTCTCTTCTTCTTCTTTTAGCAACTTGAACCCAATCCAGATTAAGAGCGCCCCACCCAGCAGCTGCAAGCCAGAAATTTGCAGGAGTAGCGCGGCAATCATAGTCAGCGCGATCCGGAGCACGATCGCTGCGCCGCCACCAAAAAGGATGGCAAACTTCCGCTGTCGAGGCGGAAGCCGGTGCGCGGCCATACCAATGACCACAGCGTTGTCACCGCTCAGGACCAGATCGATGAGGACGATTTTGAAGATCGAGGATAAGAGGTCCATGTCAATGTCAGAATCGTTAGTGACCATTGGACCACACGGACCACTGGACCATTAGACATTTAAACTTCCCCTCGGTCCTTATAGAATTGGCCCTTCAAGAGGAGGTGCATTCATGAAAGCGATTCGAGTGAGCGACTTTGGCGGGCCGGAAGTGCTGAGGGTTCAGGAAGTGCCCGATCCCAAGCCGGAACGAGGTCAGGTGTTGGTGCGAGTCAAAGCTGTAGGCGTGAATCCCGTAGATACTTACATTCGATCCGGCGCTTATGCCCGAAAACCCAGCTTGCCATATACCCCGGGCACCGACGCGGCTGGTGTGGTCGAAGCTCTGGGCGCTGACGTGAAACGCTTCAAGGTGGGTGATCGGGTTTACACGAATGGCACGATCACAGGAGCTTGCGCCGAATTGGCGCTCTGCGACCAGCTGCGTGTGCATCCTTTGCCGCCCAAGATCTCTTTTGCTCAGGGCGCCGCTCTCGGCGTGCCGTACGCCACCGCATATCGTTCGCTGTTCCAGCGTACGCACGCCCAGCCCGGTGAAACTGTTCTGGTCCACGGCGCCAGCGGCGGAGTCGGCATGGCTTCAGTGCAATTGGCGCGCGCTG
>WNGP01017631.1_pt1 | contig 16893 bp, 17 predicted proteins | sample 5407671 | NCBI WGS metagenome assembly WNGP01 (sample SAMN13153381, study PRJNA577476) | soil metagenome | isolation source: 40 cm soil or saprolite under Garry oak tree replicate 2 | place: USA:California | collected 2016-06-15 | reverse complement strand
AGCTGTCCCGAGTCCACGTACGACTGGAGCGCTGGCGCGATCCGCTCCAGCGCCGCGGCCGAGAGGCCCACGCCCTCGGGACCGGCGCGCGGCAGGCCCTGTGCAAAGAGGGATTCCGTCAGCAGGCAGCACGACACCAGTGCGAAGCGGAAGGCTGTGACCGTCGGGTGAGTAGTCATCGGTCTGGCACGCGAATGGGGATTGGCCCCGGTGGATTCGAACCACCATTCCCAGATCCAAAGTCTGGTGTCCTGCCGTTGGACGAGGGGCCAGCGTGACGGCAAGAATCTACATGGTGACCCCGTAAGACGTAGGGGCGCAGCATGCTGCGCCCCTACACGAGTTCTCGGGTCGGGCGGTCTCACCGAGCCTGAACTCCCAAACGCCGACGTTGCGGGTGCACCACAGTTGCACGGATCGAGTCGGAATTGTACGGTAGGGCCGAACACCACCCGAGGAGGTGGGGCCGTGAGTCAGCACAACGGCCACAAGCGAAGCGAAGCACTCGCTCGCCTCGGCGAGTGAGCGCGAAGCCCCTGAGGGTCTGCTAGGGCCTCTCGGGGGCTTCTTTCTTCACGGCCCCAGCACGACTCCCTGCGTCTGCCCGTGCTTGGTCTCCACGTCGTACGCGCGGTTGCGCGCGCGCCCATCCGCCACGATGCGCTCCGCCGTGCGCGACGCCTCGTCCGAGAGCAGGTCGCAATTCATCCCCCGCAGCGGGGTGAGCGCGGCGAACACGTCGCGGGCGTTGCGCTCGGCGATCGCCCGGTGCCCGGCCTCGTGCACCCGGACGGCCTTCACGTAGCTCTGCCACGCCTTCACGACCTCGGGGGACGCCGTCGCCGGTGGCTTCCAGCGGGGCAGGGTGACGGCCACGTTGAGGCTCACCTTCACGTCGCGCAGGACGCAGCCGTCGGGTCGCGACGTCGCCGCGTAGCCCCACTCGATGCTCCACACCGTCAACGCGTCCCGCGACTTGCCGCTCTCGTCCTTGGGTCCGAGTCGGTTGATCTGATCCCGCAGCGCGCCGGTGCTCGCTCCGTCGATGTCGTAGTACTGCTCGGTGGCCGCGATCGACGCCCGCGGCACGGCGGCTGCGGGAGCCGGTGCCGGCGCCGGCGGGGGCGCGACCTCGGGCGACGAGGACCCGCACGCGGAGGCGAGGGCCAGCGCTGCGAGCGTTGCCGTGCGCATGTGCGGGCTACGCCAGCGCGATGTCGTGCTCGATCACCAGATCGAGCGGCAGCCCCTGGATCTCGAGGCGGGCGCGCGCCTTCAGGGTCTCCGTCCCCTTGAGCTTGCCCGAGCGCACGGCCGCATCGACGCTCTTCTCGATCTCGCGCTGCGCGTCGACGCCGAAATGCTTCAGGAACTTGCGAACAGAAAGATTGAACGCCTCGTCGTTCATGGGGTCACCTTGAAGACCTGATCGTGCTGCCGCGTGCGCTCGCTCACCTGGATCGCCACCTCGTCGCCGACCTTGGCTTGCGGCACTTTCTGATGGTTCACTTCCATCGAGACGATCTGCGTCGTGAACTCCGTGGTATGTCCGTGGAACCGGAGGCTGTCGCCCACGGCCAGGGCGTCCTCGGTCACCCGCACGACGGCGACGCCCGGCCCCTTGAAATAGTGCACCACCGTTCCGACCAGCTGCTCCGGCATCGGTACTCCTCGCGTGCGTCACCTACCACAATATCGTGGCGGCTCCGGGGCCGCTACTTGGTCGCCACCTGCGCGGTCCACCGGGCCGGATCGACGGCACGGTGCGGCAACACGCGCCACCAGAAGCGGTGGCGCCACCGAGCGAGCCCGGTCGTCACCCAGCCTGCCTCGGCGACCGGGATCAAGTGACGGAGCGCCACCGCCAGCCGCCAGCGCCGCCAGCGGAACCGTCGGGTCCCCCCCCCGACCGCCGGCCGGTACTGCGCCCAGCCGATGGACTTGAAGCAGCCGGCCGGCCCAAAGTCGTCCGACCCCAGCACATCTTCCACGAACGCCCGCAGCGGTCCCGGCCACGTTCCCAGCACATCGTGCATCGCGACGATCGCGCCCGGCGCGAGGTACGGGCGAAACAGCGCGAGGTCCCGCTTCACGGCTTCGTACAGGTGATCGCCGTCGATCCAGAGGAGCCGGATCGGCTCACTCCAGTCGCGCGCCACGTCCTGGGAAAACGCCCGACAGCAATCGACGGCATCCGCCACGCCAGCCCGGCGCAGATTCTCCTGGAACTCGTCGTAGGAGGAGCTCCCGGAGCCGAGGTCGGGGTCGGTCGTGGAGGGCGAGGTGTGCGGGTCGATCGCGACCACGCTCCCCAATCCGTAGCGCCGTGCCACATACGCGAGCCCGACGGTGGATCGGCCCTTGAAGCTCCCGATCTCGACGATCGCGCCGTAAAACGCGCCTCCCGCTCGCTGAGGAAGCCGGGCGTTCCACTGACCAGGCGCCACCCGTCGTCGCACACCGCCCGGAAGCCTGCGAGGTTCATCGCACCAGTATGCGAGGCCGGTTCCGGCGTCGCAAACGCCTCGCACCCCTTCCGTTCCGGGCGGGCCGTCATATCGTAAAACTGTGTCTCCCCCCGAACCCGTCCGTGTCGTGGTGGTCACGCCGGTCCGCAACGAGGCGTGGATCCTCGAGCGGTTCCTCGCGGTGACGAGCCGATTCGCCGACCAGATCATCGTCGCCGATCAGTGCTCCACGGACGAGAGCCGCGCCATCTGCCGCCGCTATCCCAAAGTCGTTCTCATCGACAACCCGACCGACGAATTCAACGAGCGCGACCGCCAGGTTCTGCTGCTCCGCCAGGCGCGCGCCCTGGTTCCGCCGCCGCGTGTCATCATGGCGCTCGATGCCGACGAGATCCTCGCGGCCAATGCCGTGCAGTCGCCGAGCTGGCAAAGAATGCTCGCCGCGCCACCCGGGACCATCGTGTGCTTCGAGCGAGTGGAACTCTACGGAACGCCCGATCAGTGCCTGCGGCACGACCAGCTCAGGCCACTCGCCTATGTGGACGACGGCGCGGAGCACACGCCGCGCGACATGCACAGCATGCGGGTTCCCATGCCGGATTACGCGCGCCGCCTCATGCTCGACGACATCGTCGTTCTCCATTACGCCTCGCTGCGCCCCAGCGCGCTCGCGGCGAAGCTCCGCTGGTACAACGTGATCGAGAACGTGCGTGGCACCTGCCCCTGGGTGTTCAAGCGCCGTCTCCGTTATGTCATGCATATCGACTTCACGGGAGCGGGGCGGGTGGGGCCCTGCTCGGTCGACTGGTTGCGCGGGTGGGAGGACGCCGGCATCGACATGCGCACCGTGCCCGAGGAGCCCTACTACTGGTACGATTTCGACGTGCTTCGGTACCTGAAGGAGTACGGCGCGCGGAAATTCTGGCTCGACGACATCTGGCACTTCGACTGGGAGGCGTGCCGCCTCCACGCGAAGAGTCGCGGCATCCCGGACGTGCCGGCCGTCCCGGTGCATGCGCCGCCCCGCGCGCTGGGCGTCGCGATGGACGCGCTCAGCACGCTGCACCGCGGTCAGCGCCGCCTGCGGCACCGATTGACCGGTCGGTCCGCCCCCCGCTTCGCCTAGCTCGGCTCGGGACCCGGTGCGGCCAGCGCCCGCGTGGCGGTGCCGATCAGCCGCTGGTGCTTCTCGCCCAGCTGCGTCATCGCGTCGTCCCGGAGTCGTTCATTCGCGTACACGGCGGCCACCGCGCTGCCCGAGCCGCACAGCCGCACCCAGTAGGGATGGGTGGCGGCGAGCCGCTCGAACAATGCCCGCAGGGGCGGGTGCTTTCCGAAAACCGGAATCTCGAAATCGTTGCCACCCAGTCGTCCGACGCTGCCCCAGACCGCGAATGCCCGCTCGTCCAGGACCACCGGGCCGTGCAGCGGCGGCTCCGGATTGAGCTGGTCCCACCAGCGGTACGCATCGGGCGTGGCGACCCCCACCGACGGCACCGCGACCAGCACCGGCGCAGCGGGGGGCGGCGTGAGCCGTAACAGCCGCTCGCCGCGACCCCAGGCCACGGCCGCGGGCGCGCCGCTCGCGAAAAACGCCACGTCGGCGCCCAGGCGCGCCGCGAAATGGAGCAGCTCGGGGCGGGGCACGGCATCGCCTGCCAGCGCGTTCACGGCGTGCAGCGTCGCGGCGGCGTCGCTCGAGCCGCCGCCCAGGCCGGCCCGGACGGGGATGCGCTTGGTGAGCTCGATCGCCACGCCGAACGGGTGACCGGTGGCGTCGAGCACGGCGCGCGCCGCCCGTACCGCGAGATTATCCTCCGCCGGACCCAGGTCGGGCCCGTGGACCGTGAGCGCGACGCCCGACGCCTTCCCCGCGGTCCGGGACACGGCCAGCTCGTCGGCGAGCTCGAGCAGCACGAACGCCGTCTCGATCTGATGGTATCCCCCCGACTCGCGCGCGAGGATACGGAGGAAGAGGTTGAGCTTCGCGTGCGCGGAGGTGCGGACGCGGTCCGGAGGGGACGCCACGGCTCAACCGTCCGTCGCGGCCGCCGTGCGCAGCTCCGCGAGATGCAATCGCAGCCGCGAGAGCGAGTACAGCCCGAGCAGCGTGACCGGCAGGAACGTGCTCGCGTGATAGGCGACCGCGTAGCTCACGGCGCGGGTGGCGTCGATGCCGTACAGGGCGAGCGTGGCCCGCGTCGCCGCCTCGAACACGCCGACGTACCCGGGCGAGCTCGGCAGCGCGACGCCGAACCCGATGATCCCCTGCAACAGGAACGCTCCCACGGCGGGCACGGGCAGCCCGAACGCGCGGAAGCACATCGCAAACGCGGCCGCATTCACGAGCCAGAGCACGGCCGACCAGAGGACGACCGCGAGAAAGCGGCCCGGGCTCTTGAGCACCTCCAGTCCCGCGACCAGCCCGTCGGCGATGCGGGTGATCCGATCCGCGACGCGCGCGGGCAGGACGGCGTGCGTCACGCGACCGAGCAGCGCGAGCCAGGGCGCGGGCCGATGCACCACCAGCGCGGCGACCACCAGCACCACTCCGAAGAAGACGGCGGCGGTGGTGGTGATCGCGGAGACGGATGTCCGGCCGAGCGCGGCCTGATGGGGAAACGCCGACGAGCCGATCGCGACGGTCATGAGACTCACCAGCATCAGCCCGTCGAACACGCGCTCTACGCCCACCGAAGCGAGGGCGGTCGAGAAGCGCACCGGGAGCTGCCGCGACGCCACGTACGCCCGGGCGAACTCGCCGGCGCGCACCGGGAGGAGATTGTTCGCCATGAAACCGATCGCGGTGGCGTGCCACAGCGGGCGCAGCGGATACGCGCCCCCGCCCAGGTCGCGCAGGATGAGCTGCCAGCGGAGCGTGCGGATCGGGAACGTGAGGGTCGCGAGCGCGACGGTCGCCAGCATGAGCCCGCCATTCGCCCGCCGCACGCCGGCCACCAGATCGCGGGCACTGACGCCGTGCAGCGCCCAGGCCAGCAGCCCGAGCGTGATCCCGAGCCCCACGGCCCACGCCCACCGCGAGGCCGCAGCGCGGTCAGGAGCCAGCGGAACCGGGACTGGGCTCGAGGGCGAGGGCAACGAGGTCGCAGACTTCTTCGACGAGGGCGCGGAGTGAGTCGCCGGATGCCTGCTTCGCCGCGGCGCGCAGCTCCTGCGCCCGCGCGAGCGCGCGGTCTCCGCGGTACAGCAGCGTACGGACGTCCACCACGGCCGGCTCGCCGGCCGGGGCGCCCGGGCGGGGCGGAGGTGCCGGGTGGGGCGGCGCGGCCGCTCGTGGACCGGCGAGCAGCTCGTCTAGTGACGCCGGGGCGATCCCCTTGCCCGAGAGGCGCTCATATGCCGTCCAGGAGCCCACCAGGTCCGCCGACTCGGGCACGGGCTCGTCGGCGCGCGGCGCCGGCCGGGGCGGCGGTGCTGAAGCCACCGGCGCCGGAGGATGCGTCGCACGCGGGACGGTCGCCGACGCTCCGGGCTGCACGGCGCGTATCGCTGCGGTCACCGCGTCGAGCTCGGCGGCGAGCGCCTCTTCGTCGCCGCTGCCCGAGCGCGCCAGCACGTCGCCGGCGCGGCGCAGCTCGGCGGCGACCGCGCCCGGACTCGTGACGGCGACGCCGGACGCGACGGCCTCGCGAGCGGCGATCGCGAACTGCGCCACCCGGTCGGCGAGCACGCCGCCTCCGGCGTTGGCGAGCGCGCGGAACGTGGTGCCGAGCGTGTGGGCGCGCAGCTCGCGCTGGGTGGCGGACGGCGCCCGCTCGAGCGAGTCGGCCGCCTGGCGCAGGTGGTCGCCGTGACTCACCAGCTCCAGCCGGCCCAAGGTCGACGGGCGGGGAGCGGGAATGCCGCGGGATACGATGTGGGGACCCGAGTCGTTGTAGTACAGCGTGCCGATCGACACGACGTCGGGTTCGCTCCGGAGGAACCGGACGAGCTGGGCGGCGAACTGGTGAAAGTCCGGCCCCTCGTGGTCAGGGCGGCCGCGCTCGGCGACTTCGCGGGCCGCGCGGGCGATCGCCGTGGCGCCGGCCTGAAACAGCTCGCTCACGTTTGCGGGCGGGTCGATGCCGGCGCGCGACAGCTCGGCGATGGCGCGCTCGATTCCCTCGAGCAGATCGGGGAGTGGGGGCAGGTCGTTCACGGCGGCGAGACCGCGCAGCGGCTGCAGCGCCCGCAGCACGTGCTGCAACGGGTCGTGCGCGAGCGGGTTGGCGCGCAGCGCGTGGGCGGCCCGGTCGAGCGCGCTCGCAATCGCCGCCCCCTCCCGGGCTACGAACGCCCGCGCGCCCGCGTCCAGTCCCATGGCTTCCGCCGCCCGCACTTGCGCCGAGGGCCGCCCGGCGAGCTGCTCGAGCTCCTGGGAGAGCGCCTCCGCCTTGGCGGTGTCGGCGTCGCTCCAGGCGGGCGCCCGGCGCACGAAGATCTTGAGGTCGTCCACGCCGCGCACGGCCATCTGCCGCGCAGCGCGCGGGCCAAGCGCACCAGCTCGTCGGCGTTGGGGCCGTCGCCGGCCGCGAGCAGCACATCGAGCCGCTCGAGGTACTCCCCCGCCTCGAGGGCGAAGAAGTCGGACATGCCGAGCGGTTTGGGAGGTCCGGTCATGGCGCTACCAAGCTAAGCTTTTCGGGCCGCATCGACCAACTGCCGCATGCGGCGCACCGCCTCTTCCATTCCCCAGAAGACCGCGTTGCTGACGATCGAGTGTCCGATGTTGAGCTCTTCGATGTCGGGAAGGGCTGCGACGGGCTGCACGTTCTCGTAGGTGAGGCCGTGTCCGGCGTGCACCGCGAGGCCGCGGGCGCGGGCGTGCGCCGCCGCGCGCTCGAGCGCCCGCAGCGCGGCGGCGCTCGTGCGCCAGGTGCGGGCGTAGCGGCCGGTGTGCAGCTCGATCGCGGGGACGCCGAGCGCCGCGGCCCGGTCGATGGTCGCGCGGTCGGGGTCGATGAACAGGCTGACGCGGATGCCGGCGTCCGCCAGGCGCCGCACCGCCGCCCCGACCTTCCGGTTGGCGCCATGCAGGGCGAGCCCACCTTCGGTGGTGATCTCCTGACGTCGCTCGGGGACGAGCGTCGCCTGGAACGGCGCGATGCGCGACGCGATGCGCACGATCTCGGGCGCCGCTCCGAGCTCGAGGTTCAGCACGGTGCCCACCGACGCGGCGAGCGCGCGCACGTCGGCGTCCTGAATGTGGCGCCGGTCCTCGCGCAGGTGCACGGTGATGCCGTCGGCGCCGGCGCGCTCGGCGGCGGCCGCGGCCCGCACGGGGTCCGGCTCGTCGGTGCGGCGTGCTTCGCGCAACGTTGCGACGTGATCAATGTTGACGTAGAGCCGCATGCCGTCTTACCTTCGGGTCACTCCGACCCACTCGAGGACGCGTTCGTGAGGCCACGACTGCTGGTGCTCGTCGCGCTGGGCGCACTCGCATGCGGGGGCGGGAGCGGGTCGCAGACTCCCGCGCCGCAGTCGCTGCCGGAATCGCTGGCGCAGTTCATGTCCGCGGTCAAGGCGAACGACCTCGACCGCTTGAAGGCGCTGTGGGGCACGGAGCGTGGCCCCGCCTCCGGCTGGATGAAGAGCGAGGAGTTGAAGCAGCGGCTCACGGTGCTTCAGATCTACCTGAACCACGTCGGGTATCGGGTGATCGAAGGCCCGCTCCCCGTGCCGGCCAAGGACGATCGGCGGATGTTCCGGATCGAGCTGCAACGGGCGACCTCGTGCAGCGTGGTGGTGCCGATCGAGCTGGCGCACGCGAAAGACGGCCGCTGGCTCGTGGTCGGCACCGACCTCGCGGCGGTCGGCAACCCTGCCGAGCCGTGCAAGCGCTGACGCCGGTGGAACCGGGCGACCCGTTCGAGTGTTCAGCTATTCGGTGAGCTCGAGCAGGATGCCCGCCGTCGCCTTCGGGTGGACAAAGGCGATGCGCCGGCCGCCGGCACCGCGCCGCGGGACGTCGTCGATCAGGCGATACCCCGCGGCGCGACAGCGTTCGAGCGCGCGGTCGAGGTCGGGCACGCGGTAGCACACGTGATGAATGCCGGGCCCTCGTTTCGCGAGAAACTTCGCGACCGGGCCCGCGGCGTCGCGCGGCTCGAGCAGCTCGACCTGGACGTCGCCCAAGGTCAGCCCGACGATGGTGGCGCCGTCCGCGGTTTCCGGGCGTCCCGGCGCCAGGCCGAGTACGTCCCGGTAGAAGGGCAGGGCGGCGTCGATCGACGGGACGGCGATGCCGACATGGGAGACACGGACGCGCGGCGCGGTCATGTTGCCCGTGAACATAACGATTGCACCAGAGGGAGTGGAGAGGTCATGGCAGCGGAACATCTGTTGGCGGTCACGGACGCGACGTTCGGGCTGGAGGTCGAGCAGCACAAGGGGCTCGCCATCGTCGATTTTTGGGCGACCTGGTGCGGCCCGTGCCACATGGTCACGCCGATCCTCGACCAGCTGGCCGGCGAGTATGTCGGCAAGCTGAAGGTGACCAAGGTGGACGTGGACGCCAACCAGAAAACGGCGATGCGCTTCAACGTGCGCTCGATTCCGAGTATTCTATTCTTCAAGGATGGGCGGCACGTGGACACGCTGGTGGGGGCGTACCCGAAGCCGATATTCGAGCAGAAGATCCAGCAACACCTGTCGTAGCATCCCCCCGGGGAGGGCCATGCGCGCGAGCACCGCTCGCCTGATGAACTCGCCGGTTCGCCTCGCGGACCTCACGTTCCCGCAGGTGAACCGGCTGATTCATCGCACCCGCCTGGCCTTCGTCCATCTCGACAACCTGCTCGCCTTCGCCAAGCGCGACCGGGATGGCCGCGTGGACGGCTACATCACGGCCTACCTGCCGGAGGAGTGTCTGCTGGTGTTCTTCCGCAAGGGCGAGGCCGTGAACGCCGCCTCGCTCCACACCGGTGGGCGGCAGGTCGTCACGATCACCGAGGCCCTGAAACGGATGCGCGCCGAGGTGGAGCGGGGCGAGCTCGCCTACTGCGCCGCGCCGATGGAGCAGCTCGCCTGGATGTATCAGTCGTGCGCCGGGCCGGTCGAGATGCGGAGCGTCGACCCGTCGCAGCCGGGCGCGTTCTTCGCGGCGTTCGCCCGCGACAAGGCCAGCGGCATCCTGGAGCTCACGTCGAACGCGCGCGTGTCGTACGTGCGGTTCGACGGGGGACGCTATGCGAGCGGCTACTTCTGCGACAAGCCGGAGACGATGGCGATTCCGAAGTTCCTCGAATCGCAGTTCCACGCCGGCGCGGACGGGCAGCCGCCGGTGTTGACCGCCGCGGGGTTCCCGTACGTCGCCGACCTGCCGCAGCAGGCGCCCAACGCGCTGATCAACACGTATCGCGAGCTGTACTGGCGCATCGTCGACGAAGTGGACAAGGAATTCCCCGGCGAGGCGCGGCGACGCGCGCAGAAAGTGAGCGCCGGCATCCAGGATGCGCACAAAGCGATCGCGCTGCTGTCGGCGCCGCGCGGGGCCGAGACGCCCGATGCCGTCGTCCAGCCGGAGGAGCTCTCGAGCGCGCTGACCGACTGGTCGCTGCAGCTGCTCGAAGGCGTGGAAGTCATGATGCCGGGGACCGCCCCCAAGATCCTGCGCGAGGCAACGCGGGAGCACCGCTACGTGCTGCAATCGGCCGGCTACTACGGCCGGCTGCCGTGGCAGGTGTCGTGGTGACATGTCCGGCACCCTGTACGTCGTCGCCACGCCGCTCGGCAACCTCGACGACCTGTCGCCGCGCGCCGCCGCTACGCTGAGCCGGGTCACGGCGGTGGCCGCGGAGGACACGCGGCACACCAAGCCGCTGCTGGCGCACGTCGGCTCGCGCGCCGAGCTGCTGAGCTTCCACGCCCACTCGACCGAAGCCGCGCTGCGCCGTATCCTGCACCTGCTGGGCAGCGGCAAGGACGTGGCGCTCGTGACGGACGCGGGCACCCCCACCGTGAGCGATCCCGGCGCCGCGCTCGTCGCCGCGGCGCGCGAGCGCGACATCCCGGTCGTGACCGTCCCGGGCCCCACGGCCGTCGCCGCCGCGCTCTCTGTCTCCGGCCTCGGCGCCGACCGCTACGTGTTTCTGGGGTTCCTGCCGCGCAAGGGCACGGGGCGGCGGCGCCTGCTCGAGACCGTCGCCACGAGCGAGTGGACCGTGGTGCTGTTCGAGGCACCGCTGCGCGTGACGGAGCTGCTCGAAGACCTGGCGGCGGCCTGCGGCGGCGAGCGCCCCGCGGCGGTGGCGCGTGAGCTCACCAAGGTGTTCGAGGAGACCCGCGCCGGGACCCTCACCGAGCTCGCGGGTTATTACGCCGCAGCACCGCCCCGCGGCGAAGTGACGGTCGTGGTGGCGGGGACCGGCAAGCCCGCCCGCGAGGAGCCCCCGCCCGATCCCGAGGCCCGTGCCCGCACGCTGCTCGCCCAGGGGATGACCAGACGCGACGTCGCCGACCAGCTGGCAGCGGAGACGGGGATCCCGAGAAACACGGCGTATCGGTTCGTGAACGACCTGTGAGAGCCCCGGCGATCCTCTTACTCGCCCTCTGCCTGCCCGTCGCCGACGGGGTGCCGGAACGCGGAACGCGGAAGTCGGAACGCGGAACAGGGCAGACCAACGCTCGTGTGTCTGTTCCGCGTTCCGCGTTCCGCGTTCCGCGTTTCGCCACGTTGACAATCGGCCGCTTACATTACGATGGAGGAGGCGACTGGTACACCGGGCCATCCAAGTTGCCCAACCTGCTCGCCGCGCGCTACCTGGAGCAGGGTGGATTCCTCCATGCCGACGACGATTACGGCATGGACAAGTCGTTCCGGCGTGAGATCGCCCGCGTGTTCCCGGATCACCCGCTCGTTGAAGTGCCGTTGAATCATCCGGTCTACCATGTCGTGTACGACTTCCCCAAGGGGATTCCCAAGATCCATGAGCACGACGGGTTGCCGGCTCAGGGGTTCGGGATCTTTTTGGGCGACCGCCTGGTCGTATACTATTCCTATCAGTCGGACCTGGGGGACGGGTGGGAGGATCCCGAGGTCCACCACGATCCCCCCGAGCTCCACGAGGCGGCACTACGCATGGGCGTGAACCTGTTCACTTACGCCGTGAGCGCGCTCCCGTGACGGACACGGCGGCCCGGCTGCGGCGGCTGGGGCGCCCACATGCGCTTGCCCGCGCGGGCGCCGTGCTGGTGGCGAGCGCCGGCGCCGCGTTGGCGATCGCCGGGGCCGGCGTGGCGCTGGCCCCGAGCGTCGCTGCGGTGCTCGTTGCGTGGCTCTTGATCGGCGGCGTCACCGGGATGGCCGCGCGCCTGGCACTCCGGGCGGGGCGCCACGCCGCGGCGCCGGCCGTCGGGCGGCTCGTCGAGACCGCGACGGGAGGCCGCCCGGGGAGCATCGTCGGGCTCGTCGCCGCGACGACGCCGGCGGGAGCGAGCGCTCAACTGTGGACGCTGGCGGACCGAAAGGCGGTCGCCGTGGTCGATGGCGCCGCGCTCGCGGTGCGTCGGCTACTCGCGCGCGACACGCGCACCTCCCTGTTGGCGGCAACGTTCGCGGCGGCGCTGGGCGCGGTGCTGTTCCTCGCCGCGGCCCCCGCCTCCGGTGCCGGCCGGGCGGCAGCGTTCTGGCATCCACTCCGCACCCTCGCCGACGCGCGCACGCCCGTGCGACTTGTCGTCGACCGCGCGGCGGTACGCCGGGGCGATAGTGTCACGGTGACGATCGAGGTTCCGGCCGCGACGCGTGCCACGCTCTGGACCCGCGGGCCGGGAGAGCCGTGGCAGCCCGCGCCGGTGGCGCTCGACTCGCTGGGACGCGCGCGCCGACGGCTGGGACCGCTGCAAGGGGACCTGTACCTGCGAGCGTCGAGCGGCGGCCGGAGCAGCGCCCAAGTCCGCGTCGCGGTGGCGTTGCCCGCCTTCGTCGCGGGCCTCGAGCTCACGGCGCGCTACCCGAGCTACCTTGGCCGCCCGGACGAGCCGCTGGCGCCCGGTGCCGACACGATCCCGATCCCCGAAGGCACGGTGATCCTGTCCAGCGGGGCGGCGAGTGTGCCGCTCGCGCGCGCGGCGTGGCGTCGGGGAGACGTGCGCGCGCCGCTCACGGTCGCGGGCAGCGCGTTCTCGGGGCGCCTGGCGCCGCACGGCTCGGGAACGTGGCTGCTCGAGCTCGCCACCGCCGACGGCGCGCCGCTCGAAGGCGACGCGCCCGTGCTGCGGCTGACCGTGGTGCGCGACTCGGCACCAGTCGTCGCCGTACCCGTGCCGGGGCGGGATACGACGCTGCCCCTGACGCTGCGTCAGCCGCTCGTGATCGACGCGCGCGACGATCACGGTCTCACCCGGCTCGAAGTGGTGAGCTGGCGCGTGAGTCAGACCGGGAAAATAGGAGAGGCGGTGCGGGAGTCGCTGGACGTGTCCGGTGCGGGTGAGCGCACCATCGTGCAGGGCGATCTCGACGCCGGACAACGGGGGCTCCTACCCGGCGACACGCTGCGGCTGCGTGTCGACGCCTGGGACAACGCTCCCACGCCGCACGTTGGTCGCAGCCCGGAGATCGCCCTCCGGCTCCCGAGCCTCGAGGAGCTGCGGGCGGCCACGCGCAGCGCCACCCGCGACGCGACGGCGGAGGCGGACTCGATTGCGGCCGCCCAGCTCGAGCTCGGCCGGCGCACCAGCGACCTGGCCCAGCAACGCTCGCGTGACGGGGCCGCGCCCCGCCGGGGCGCGGCGGGCGAGCGGGAGGCCACGGGGGCGCTCCCCTTCCAGGCGACCGAGCGGGCGCAGGCCGTGGCCCGGGATCAGGAGGCGCTGCAGGCGCGCGTGCAGGAGCTGTCGCGAGCCATGGAGCGGATCGCGCGGGCGGCCGAGGCGGCGGGGATCGGAGACACGGCGTTTCAGGCGCGGCTGCGGGAGGTGCAGGAGCTGCTGCGGCGCGCCGTGACGCCGGAGCTCGAGCAGCGGCTGCGCGAGCTGCAGGACGCCTTGGCGAAGCTCGACCCCGAGGCGACGCGCCGGGCGCTCGAGCGACTGGCCGAAGCGCAGCAACAGCTTCGGGCCGAGCTGGAGCGCAGCCAGGAGCTGTTCCGGCGCGCGGCGGTCGAGGGCACGCTGGCATCGCTCGCGGCCGATGCGGAGGATCTGCGGCGCCGCCAGGCGGAGTGGAACCGCGACGCCGCGCCCAGCGCCGACAGCGCGGCGGCGGTGCGCCAGCGGGCGCTCGCGGGCGGCGCCGACTCGCTGGCGCGCGGGATCGGTCGGGTCGCGAAAGACATCGGGGCGCGCCCCGGGTCGGCGCTCGCCGCGCCCGAGCAGGCGGCACGCGAGGCTGGAGGTGCGATGCAGCGCGCCGCGCAGTCGGCGGACGTGCGGCAGGCGGCGGCCGCTGGCCAGGCGGGCGCGGAAGCCGAGCGTCAGCTGGCGGGCGTGCCGGATCAGCTCCGGGGGCAGCTCGATTCGCTGGCGCAGGCGTGGCGTGGCGAGACGCTCGCGGCGCTCGACCGCGCGCTGTTCGAGACGGCGGCCATGGCCGCTCGTGAGCAGCAGGTGTCCGATGCGCTGCGTCGCGGCGAGGCCGGTCCCCCGACCCGCTCGCAGCAGGCGTCGGTGGAGGAAGGAACCGACGTGGTGGCACGGGCGATTCGCGAAGCGGCAGGCAAGCACGCGCTCGTCTCGCCGCAGCTCGACGCGGCGCTCGGCTACGCCAAGCGCCAAATGGCCGCCGCGCGCGGCCAGCTCGAGGAAGCCGATCCGAACGCGTCCGCCGCCGCCGCGCTCGCCGACGATGCGCTCGACGCCCTCAACGCGGTCGCGGTGGGGCTCGCCCAGAGCCGCAAGCAGGTGAGCGGGGCGCAATCGGGGACCGGATTCGCCGAAGCGGTCGAGCGGCTCGCGCGTCTGGCCCGCGACCAGCAGGGGCTCAACGGTCAGGCGCAGGGTCTCTTGCCCCTGATGGGAGCCGGGCAGGCGATTCTGGAGCAGCTCCGCGCTGTGGCGGCGCGGCAGCGCGCGCTCGCCGAACAGCTCGAACGGATGCAGGCACAAGGAATCAGCTCCGCCGCCGGCCCGCTGGCGCAGGAGGCCAGAGAACTCGCCCGCCAGCTCGAGGCCGGGCGACTCGACCAGCGGACGATCGAGCGTCAGCAGCGCCTGTACCACCGGCTGCTCGACGCCGGCCGCACCCTCTCCAACGACGAGCCGGACCAGAACAAGGAACGTCAGAGCCGGCCCGCAACGGGCGACAGCGTGCACGTTCCCGCCGCGCTCAAGCCTGGAGCGACGGGAGCGGGCCCGCGGCTCCGCTACCCCACGTGGGACGAGCTGCAGTCACTCACGCCGGAACAGCGTCGGCTCGTGCTCGACTACTTCCGCCGGCTCAATGCGCCACCGTAACGCCCGCGTCGCCCGCGTGGCGGTCCGTCTTGGTCTCGGGCTCGCGCTCGCGGTCGCGTCCGGGCAGGTGGTGCGCGCACAGGCCATCGGACAGGGCTTCGAGCTCGAGCGCGCGGGTCAGTTCGAGCAGGCGGCGAGCATCTACTTCGCGACGCTACGCGCGGACCCCACCAATCTTTCGGCGCTGCTCGGGCTGGAGCGTGTGCTGCCGCCGATCAACCGGCTGGCGGAGCTCGTGCCCGCCGCGCAGCGCGCCGCCGTTGCGAGTCCCGCGAACGCGGCGCTCCGGGCGGTCCTGCTCCGCACCTACGTGGGCATCAACGAGCCCGACAGCGCGCGAGCCGTGGCGCGGCGCTGGGCGGCCGCGGCGCCGCGCGACGAGGCGCCCTATCGCGAGTGGGCGATGGCCCTGGACGACCAACGCCGCCACGCGGAGGCGCGCGCCGTGCTGCTCGAGGGACGGCGCACCCTGGGGCGTCCCGGCGCGTTCGGGATCGAGCTCGCCGCGCTGAGCGAGCGCGCCGGCGACTGGGTGGGGGCGGCGCGGGAATGGGCCGCGGCGCTCGAGGGCGCGCCGGTGCAGCTGCCCACCGCCGCGAGCGAGCTCGCCCAGGCGCCGCAGGGCGAGCGCGAGGGGATCGCCGGGCTGCTCACGGCGGGCGATCCGCCGCCTCTGGTCCGGCGGCTCGCCGGGGAGCTGCTGTTGGCGTGGGGCGCGGCCGAGCGCGCCTGGACCGTGTTCGCACCGAGCGTCGCGACGCCGTCCACCGATGCAGCCTACGCGGCGCGGCGATTCGCCGACCTCGCGGCGGCGCACGACACCCCCGAGGCGCGGCGGGTGCGCGCTCTCGCGCTGGCCCGCTACGCCGAGCTCGCGCCCGACGCGGTGGCCGTGCGCGCGCGCACCGACGCGGCGCGAGCCTTTCTCGAGGCTGGCGACCGGGAAGGAGCGCGCGCCGTGCTGGAGCAGCTCGCCCGCGATTCGGCCGCGCCGGCCGAAGCCCAGGCGCTCGCCCAGGCGGCGCTGGTGCAGACGCTGATCGACGCCGGGCGGCTCGACGAAGCGACGCAGCGGGTCGCGCACGACGGCCGGCTCACGGACGAAGACCGCGCGACGCTGCGGCTGCGGCTCGTGCGGGCTCGCATCGCCGCGGGGGACCTGGATCGCGCCGGGGCAATGCTGGCGCGGGATTCGAGCGTAGAGGCGCTCGCCCTCCAGGGATGGATCGCCCTGTATCGCGGCCGGCTCAAGCAGGCGTGGCAGCTGTTCCTCGAAGCGGGCCCGTACGCGGGTGACCGCCACGAGGCGACCGAGCGCACGGCGATGCTTTCACTGTTGCAGCAGGTGCCAGGCGACTCGTTCCCCGAGCTGGGAGCCGCGCTACTGACCCTCTCCCGTGGCGACTCCGCGCGTGCCGTGCAGTCCTTGCGGCTTGCGGCTGGGAAACTGCAGGCGGTGGAGGGCGGTGGGGGGCGGGCCGCCGTGCTGTTGTTGGCGGGCAGGGTCGCGGCCCGGCTGGGACCGAGTCAGCCCGACACCGCCGTCGCCCTGTTCGCCGAGGTCGTGCGGACCGGCGGCACCGGCGCCGCGGCGCCGGCCGCGGAGCTCGAGTGGGCCCGACTGCTCGAGCGCCGGCTGCAGACCGCCGACGCGATTCAGCACCTCGAGCACCTCATTCTCTCCTATCCCGAGAGCGCCCTGATCCCCGAGGCGCGGCGCGAGCTCGAGCGGGCGAAGGGAGCGATTCCCAAGTCGTGAAGCGGAGAGAGTTCGTGAAGGCGGTCGGCCGGACGGGCGGTCTGGCGTTCAGTGCCGATCTGCTCGGCTTCCGTCCGCCCATCCGCCCATCCGCCGCTCAGTCCCTCCTGCTCCCCATGGACGATGCCCAGACCGATCACCTCAAGGCCTACGGCGTCACGTATCGGGTCGTGCAGGCGGGGATCAAGGCGGAGTGGCTCTTGAACTACCGCGGCGGCTCGTTTCTCATGCCCGACGGGGCCGCCATCCGGCGCGACGCGGCGCTCGCGGGGG
>WNGP01002132.1_pt1 | contig 16893 bp, 18 predicted proteins | sample 5407671 | NCBI WGS metagenome assembly WNGP01 (sample SAMN13153381, study PRJNA577476) | soil metagenome | isolation source: 40 cm soil or saprolite under Garry oak tree replicate 2 | place: USA:California | collected 2016-06-15 | reverse complement strand
GAAGGTGATCGACGAGAAAGAGATGGGGAAGCTAGTTGGTTAAGAAGAACGGCAATGGCTAATCGATCCCTTTCCGACCCGACACGCTCACCTTTCAAGTAGGACCTCACGGCAGGGTCATTGAACGCAACAAAGTCCGCGACCGCGAAAAAATCCTTTAGGAGAGGGCTCGCAAGGGCTTCGGCACGAGCCGTCGGTTTGCCCAGAATAGTCTTGTTGAAGTAGTAAGATTCGTCTGGCTCGCGAACCATCAATTCGTAACGGTCGCTGGTCGGTCGAGCTTCCATGAAAACCCAACGCCGTGACTCCACGTTTTGCTCGTCGACGTTCTCCACGCCCCAACCACCGATGCTAACCGTCAGACGGACGGAAGTTTGATCATGGCCCGTCATTAAGCCAGGTTTAACTCGATCACATACGTTGGTTGCCCAGTCATAAGTCAGATCATTCCTCGTCTAGCTTAACGTCCCAAAGCCGCCGTCATCCGCTTCCAAGTCTGCTCCAGCGCCTCCGGCAGAATCCGCGTTTCGCACACCACCGAAACGAAGTTCGCATCGGCGACCCAGCGGGGGAGGACGTGCATGTGGATGTGGCCGGCGATGCCGGCGCCGGCGGCTTTGCCGATGTTCATGCCGAGGTTGATGCCGTCGGGGCGATAGAGTTCGCGCAGGATGGACTCCATGCGCTGCGAGAGTTCCATCATTTCCTGGGCTGCGTCCGGGGGGAGTTTGCGGAGTTCATCCAGATGCGCGTAGGGCACGATCATTACGTGCCCGGGCGTGTACGGAAACATGTTCAAGATAATGAAGCAATGCTGGCCGCGATGCACGATGAGCACTCTGCGGTCGTCGCCCGCGTTCACGGCGTCGCAGAAGACGCAACCGGTGGTCTTCTCGGCGGTAGAGACGTAGGCGTAACGCCAGGGGGTCCAGAGGTAGTCCATCAGAAGGCAGGGTAGCAGATGGCGGACGGCGCGGGTAAACACCACCACAATGCTGATCTGCTATTGGACTTCCGTCTTCATAGGCTTCCACCGCCATTGATGATGCTTGCACTGCGAGGGCAATTCCGGGTTGCAGCGGGCATGGAAAGTCCGCTCGGCGATGGCGAGGCCCAATCCAGTTCCCAAGAACATGTCGGAGGCCCAGTGATCTCGGGCCATAAAGCGAGTAAAAGTCACAGTGAATGCCGCGCCGTAACTCAGCACCCGCGCCCACGTCTTTGGGTATTCGTCGGCCACCACCGAGGCCATGGCCCAGGTAAACATGGCATGGCCGCCGGGGAACGACGTGTTCAAGGCATGATGCTTTAAGAAGTCGCCGTGATTGTTACCCTCATCGGGCCGTTGACGGCCGGCAATAAGCTGCATCGGGGTATAGATTAAGAACGTATTGATCAGAGTTTCAAGTTCGAGTTCGCCAGTCTCTCTAGCGTGGCGATGCTCGGTCTTGGCGCCGTAAATGTATATCGCCACCAGCGAGCCGGCCAGTCCTCCCAAAGCGGTATCGGAAATGGCCTGATATGCGGTGAAATTGCTGTGGGATACATTGTTTTCAATGTGGCGGTCGGCGGCGAGGAGTGCGCCGGTGCCCACCAGAATTACGGCATCCCACTTGAAGTTATGCTTCTCGAACGGTCCCTTGAAGAGAAACTTCTGATCTTGTCCGATCCGTATCACACTTCGCTTAACCAGACCGGGCTGGGGTTTGCTAGATGAAGAGGACGATGTGTCGGGTGCAGCATCCTGTGCGGCGGAGCTATCGTCATCCAGCGCCTCGAATCGAAAATCCGCAACTCGAAAGTTGGGAGCCAGAGCGATTCCATGAATCGCAGGCGCAGGCAACAGCATCGTAACTGAAGAAGGCACCTGGCCCCAGGCGGCAACAGAAAGAACGGCAACAGAAAGAGCAGCAACAGAAAGAACGGTTATTAGAAAGCCTGCTAACGTTAATTCAGGAGTTGATTTGTTCAATTTTGGGCCCTTGAGCGCCACAATTTTGGACAAAAAGCGCCTCGTTATGATGCAGATTAAAGAAAAGAGTAGGCCGTATTTTTTCAAATTTAGTTTATACAGATTGTTACCGTTTCAGATGAACCTGCGATGACAAATTGCGAGGGAAACGGAGGCCCGGATAATTGCGTTTGACACTGTTTGAGAGGCGTTGCTATAGTCGAAGAGTTCCCATTGGACGCGGGTTCTCTGTAAAACGTCCGACAGCTGGTATTGTCAAAGCTCATTCGCCAGGATGAGCCCACCATAACCATAACGACTCATTCCAGCAGTCCGCCAGGCAGTTCCCGCATCCCCCCGCACCGAGTGCGAGGTTTCAGCAGAGAGGCATGACCTTGTTCGACGACACCACCGCTCACAACTCCGACTCCACCACGACAATCGTTTCCGAGGCCGAACCCGTCACGGACAATCACAACCCTTCACCGGTCGCAACCGCCGCCTCTTCTGAGGAAGCGGAGCATGCTGCGGTCGGTGGTCATGATGAGAAGCCAGCGGCGAATGCGAGCGAAGACTTCGCATCGGCGCTAGAGACCTTCACTACTGAAACCGAAGAGGCCGCCGGAGACGACCGCGTCATTAAGGGTACGGTACTGAAGCTCACCGCTACGCACGTGGTTGTGGACATTGGCGCGAAGTCGGAAGGCATGTTGCCGCTTTCGGAAGTGCTCGACCATGAGGGCAAGGCGAAAGTCCAACCCGGCGATGAAATCGACGTAATGCGCGAGAAGGGCCAGACTGAGGAAGGTTACGTTAACCTTTCTCATCAGAAGGCGCAGCGCATTCATGCCTGGGATGAGATCGAAAAAGCTCATAACGAGAAGAAGCCGATTAAGGGCGTGGTGATCGATCGAATCAAGGGCGGCTTGACCGTGGACATTATGGGCACGCACGCTTTTTTGCCCGGCTCTCAGGTGGACCTGCGCCCGATTCGCAACCTCGACGGCATGAAGGGACAGACGATCGAAGTCTCCATCATCAAGCTCAATAAAAAGCGCGGCAACATTGTTGTTTCCCGCAAGGAACTGCTCGAGGGTGCGCAGCAGGAAAAGCGTGCTAAGACGCTGGAGCATTTGGAAGAAGGCACGATCCTCACTGGAGTGGTCAAGAATCTCACCGAGTACGGCGCGTTCGTCGACCTTGGCGGGCTTGATGGCTTGCTGCACGTCACAGACATGTCTTGGGGCAGACTTACGCACCCGCGAGATCTGGTGAACGTGGGCGACCAGATTCAGGTGAAAGTTCTCAAGTACGACAAGGAAAAGCAGCGAGTTTCCTTAGGGTTCAAGCAGCTGACGCCCGACCCGTGGCTCGATGCCGAGCACCGCTATCCCGTGGGGGCCCATGTGAGCGGGCGCGTGATCAGCGTCACCGATTACGGCGCATTCGTCGAACTTGAGCAGGGCATCGAGGGCTTGGTCCACGTCAGCGAGATGACCTGGTCGAAGCGCATGAAGCATCCCTCGAAGTTGGTCAACGTTGGAGATCAGGTGGACTGTGTCGTGCTCAATGTGAACCCAGCGGAGCGCCGCATTTCTTTGGGCATGCGGCAACTGGCAACCAACCCTTGGGATTCGCTGCATGAGAAATTCCCCGTGGGTATGACGGTCGAAGGACGGGTCCGCAATTTGACGGACTTCGGAGCCTTCATCGAGATCGAAGAGGGCATTGACGGGTTGGTCCACGTAAGCAACTTGAGCTGGACCAAGCGTGTAAAACATCCTTCTGAAGTATTGAAGAAGGGCGATCGCGTCAAGGCTATCATTTTGGCGATTGAACCGGACAAGCGGCGCTTGTCGCTAGGCGTGAAGCAGCTCCAGCCCGACGTTTGGGAATCCTTCTTCCAAGCGCACCATGTGGGCGATGTGGTCCACGGCAAAGTGCTGAGGGTGGCGGCGTTTGGCGCGTTTGTGGAGATTGCGGAAGGCGTCGAAGGGCTTTGCCACAAGTCCGAGGCAGTGGACGGAAATGGCCAGCCGCTGCACCTAGAGCCGGGAGCGGAGCACGAATTCAAGATCATCAAGATGACTCCGGAAGAGAAGAAGGTTGGGCTCAGCATCCGCGCCGTGGGCGAAGAGGCTTCGCGCTCGGAGGTCGAGGCCTATAAGCAGCCGGTGTCGAGTACCAGTTCGACTATTGGCGAGCTTATTTCCTGGAAGCGCTCCAGCAACGAGAATAACTAAGCGGCATCCTCCTGTTAATCTGTCATCCGGAGCGCACGAGCAGGTGCGCCGATGCGAAGCTGCTGCGCGGATGAAGGGATCTCTCTCCGCGTCCGCCACGCAGAGCATCAAAGGGAGTTTCCGCCACGTTGCCCAGTTTGCTTGTCACGGCCCTCCCGGTTTTGTCCCATCCGCCACCCTGTTCTAGAATCATTCGTTTGCCTTTCATCATCTGTTCCTACAGAGGAGCGCCACTTTGCCTGAAACTATTTATGACGTAGCCATCATCGGCAGCGGTCCTGCCGGGTACACCGCCGCCATTCGCGCCGGCCAATGGGGCCTCAAGACCGCACTCATCGAAAAGGACGGGTTTCTCGGCGGCACTTGTCTGCATGTGGGATGTATCCCTACAAAGGCGCTGCTGTTCAACGCTGAGCTCTGGGATCATTTGAAAAACGCCAAGGAATTCGGCATTGAGGGAGTCGATGCGCGCACCCTGAACTGGGCCGCGATCCAGGAGCGCAAAGGAAAAATCGTCGCCAAGCATGCCAAGGGCCTTGAATTTCTGATGAAGAAAAACAAAGTCGAAACAGTGAAGGGTTACGGCAAGCTGACGGGAGGGGCTCAGAACGGCGTATTCACCGTCGAAGTGGTGAACGACAACAAAGCCAGCCCGCTCAAAGCGCAGAGCGTTATTTTGGCCACCGGTTCTGAAGCTCGCATGTTGCCTGGCCTTGAAGCCAATGATCGCGTCCTAACGAACATTGAAATCCTCAGCTTGAAGGATATTCCGAAATCGTTAGTGATCGTCGGCGCGGGCGCGGTCGGTGTGGAGTTCGCTTCCATCTACCGCTCGTTCGATTGTGAAGTCACGATTGTCGAAATGCTTCCCCGCCTGGTCCCTGTCGAAGACGAAGAAGTGTCTAAAGAACTTGCCCGCGTCTTCCGCAAACGTGGTATTAAGTTTCACACCAGCGCCAAGGTTGACAAGGTTGAGAAGACGAAGCCCGGAATGGCAGTCACCATCACCGCCGAAGGCAAACAGCAGAAGATCGAAGCCGAGAAGATACTGATCGCGGTGGGCCGCAAGCCGCGTACCGAAAATATTGGCCTCGAGCGCACCAAGATCAAACCTGAACGCGAATTTATCAAGACCGACTCCTGGATGCAAACCTCCGAGCCCGGCGTCTATGCTGTGGGCGACATCGTGCTGGGCGCGCCGCAACTGGCGCATGTAGGCGCGATGGAAGCGATCGTGGCCGTCGCCAAAATTGCAGGCAAGCCCGGCAAGCCGATCAATCCAGAGCACATTCCGGGCGCGACCTATTGCCATCCTGAAATCGGCAGCGTTGGCCTCACCGAAACGAAAGCCCGCGAGGCCGGATACAACGTGAAGCTGGGGAAGTTCCCGTTCGCTGCCAACTCGCGCGCGTCCATCGTTGGCCAGCATGAAGGGTTCATCAAGATCGTCTCCGACGCCGACTACGGGGAGATTCTCGGCGTGCACATCATCGGACCGCAGGCGACGGAGTTGATTGCCGAAGCCGTCGCCGCCATGGAACTCGAAGCCACGGTCGAAGATTTGATGTGGACCATCCACGCGCATCCAACCTTGGCCGAGGCCATGCTGGACGCGTCGAACAGCGTATATGGGATAGCCATTAACGCGTGAAAAGAATGCATTCTCACAAACCGTTTGTCATCCTGAGCGAAGCCAAGGACCCATGTATTTTCTCTGGGTGCTGTACGCTGAGAGGCTGTGATCTTGATCTGGGCAATTCCGTGGCGAAACGAATTTGATCTCCGTCATCCAACTCGGTACCGTCGATTACGCCACAGGCCTGCGCCTGCAGCAGCAACTAGTCGCACTACGAAAAGAAGAGAAGATCGGCGACGTCCTGCTCCTGCTCGAACACTCGCCTGTCATCACCCTGGGCCGCAACGCGAAAGCCGCTAACATAATCGCTTTGCCTGAACTCCTCGCCCGGCGCGGAGTGGAGCTTTTCGAATGCGACCGCGGAGGCGACGTAACCTTCCACGGCCCCGGCCAGATCGTCGGCTATCCCATCTTCGACCTGCGGGGATTTGCCACGCCCGACGGCAAACGCAAAACGCTGGGCGCCGTCGAATTCGTCCGTCGCCTGGAAGAAATCCTGATCCGCACTTGCGCGGATTTTGCCATCCCGACCAAATGTGTTGCAGGCCTCACCGGGGTCTGGACCGGGGTTACGAACAACGATGCTCGCGCGGGATCAGCCGCCTCGGCTGTCCAGCTGAGGGAAGCGAAGCCCGCTCACACCGATGAATCAAAAATCGCCGCCATCGGCGTCCACATTTCCCGCTTCGTCACCTCGCACGGCTTCGCCCTCAACGTGAACCCCGACCTTAGCTACTTCAACCTGATCATCCCCTGCGGCATCACGAAGCCGGTCACCTCGATGCAGCAAGAACTGGGGCATCCGCTGGATCTCAACTCGGTCGCTGAATCGATCTCCCGCAACTTTGGCACAGTGTTCTCGAGCCAGATGCTCTGGGTCGAAACCCTCGACGCCGTGCTCGGTCACACCGTCGGCGTTCCTATGCAGCGCCCCACGGCACTCCGCCGGCTCCACAGGGAAGACGACACAACCTGGGCCTAGCACCCTTGATGAGTGCGCAGGTCGGGGGGATCATGAGGGTGTTTCAAGGACTGCCGGTGCTGGGCATCTTGGTTCTGGGCACTTATCGAGCGGGCGCGCTGGCTCGCTAAGCGATTCTCAATTGCTTAGAGCGAATGGTTCAGACCCCTCGCTAGCCCTCTCCCCCACTCTCGCGATACCATCAATACAGCGGGCCTGCAGCGGCGCTGTCACATGGGGGCCAAAAAAACGAAGTCTAAGCAAAGCTCCAATGGGAACCGTTCGCGCAACGGGGCTTTTCGGTCGAAGCTGAACACCACGGACCGGCGCGCCTACTCCATCCCCGACCTCCGCCTCGAGCATCCCGACCTCACCGTCCGCCAAGCGATCGAGAAAGACAAAGACGGCGCGGAGCACGTCCGCTATGAAGTTGAAGGCAATCTCAACGCCCCCGTCCCGCCCATTCGCGACTCCAAGTATCTCGACAAAAAGCAGTGCATCGAGATCTACCGCTACATGCTGCTCAACCGCAAAATGGAGGTCGCGCTCGAAAACCTCTACAAGCAGGGCAAGGTCGTCGGCGGAGTTTATTTCGGACTCGGCCAGGAAGCTTGCTCCTGTGCCTCCGCCTACGCGCTCGACCAGGACGACTGGTTCGCGCCCATGATCCGCAACCAGGGATCGCCGCTGGTCCGCGGCTTTCGCGCCAGCGACACGATGATGCAGTACATGGCGAAAGCCGATTCGCCCACACGCGGTCGCGACGGCACCTCGCACTTCGGCGACATCGAAAAGCGCAACATGGTATCGCCCATCTCCATGCTCGGCGATCTCATTCCAGTGCTCTCGGGCGTGGCGCTCGGGGCGCGCCTGCAAGGACGCAACCTCGCCGTCATGACCTACATCGGCGACGGAGGCCAGTCCACCGGCGTCACCTACGAGGGCATCAATTTCGCCGCCGTGCAGAACCTCGGTCTGGTGCTCTTCATCGAAAGCAATCTCTGGGCCTACTCGACGCCCTCGGAAATGCAGTACCGCTGCAAAGACCTCGCCGAACGCGCCATCGGATACGGAATTCCCGGCGTGATCGTCGACGGCACCGACGCCTGCCAAGTCTACGATGCCGCCCGTGACGCCGTAGAGCGCGCCCATCGCGGCGAAGGCCCAACTCTGATCGAAGCGAAAATGATGCGCATGAAAGGCCACGCCATCCACGACGCCGCCGCATACGTGCCTAAGCCGATGCTCGATTTCTGGAAGAAGCGCGACCCGATCGCCCGCTTCGAGAATTATCTGGTGAAAGAAAAGAAGTGGCTGATACCGAAAGAGAATGCAGAATTAATCGCCGAAGTTGAGCGGATCATCGAAGAAGAGAGAGAAATCGCCGTGAACTCCCCGATGCCCACGCCCGAATCCGCTGAAGGCGGCGTCTTCTGTGAAGATGGCTGCCACGAAATCAAACCGAAATACGGCGTGCCGAAAGTGAAGAGGGGGACCGGTTCTGGGCCAAAGCAGACCGAAGCCGCCGTGCACCTACGATAGCGGGGCGCCGATGGCTATGCGCGGATTGCCAATCCTGGACGAGATCCACAGCATGGGGCGGCGGGCGATAATCAACAGAAATGTTGCGGTTCCCCGCTATGCTGGCTGTACGCGGGAAATGTGCCCGCACATGATCGGCACGACCCGGCGGGGCAAGGGAATTTAATAACGTATGCAACTAACCTACCTCGAAGCCATCCGCCAGGGAATCTGGGAAGAAATGGACCGCGACCCCTCCGTCTTCTGCCTCGGCGAAGACATCGGCATTTACGGCGGCGCGTTCAAAGTCACGGACGGTCTCATCGACCGCTTCGGCCCCGAGCGCGTCATCGACACGCCCATCGCCGAGTCCGCCATCGTGGGCGCGGCCTTCGGAGCGTCGCTTACCGGCATGCGCCCCGTGGCCGAATTTCAGTTCATGGATTTCATCGGCTGCGCCTTCAACCAAATCAGCAACATGGTCGCGAAGACGCACTACCTGTGGGGAGCGCCCGCTCCGCTCGTGTTGCGCGGACCCAGCGGCGGATACGTCCATGGCGGCCCCTTCCACTCGCAGAATCCCGAAATGTGGTTCGTCCACAATCCCGGACTCAAAGTCATCTGCCCGGCCACTCCCTACGACGCCAAAGGACTCATTAAGGCTGCCATCCGCGACAACAACCCGTGCATCTTCTTCGAACACAAATATCTTTACCGACGCATCAAAGGCGAGGTCCCCGCGGAAGATTACGTGGTTCCCATCGGAAAGGCGACCATCGCCCGCGAAGGCCGCGATATCAGCGTCATCACCTACGCGGCGATGGTTCATTCCGCACTGGAAGCCGGCGAAGTCCTGAGCCAGGAAGGAATCGACCTCGAGATCCTTGACCTGCGAACCGTCTCGCCGCTCGACCGCGAAGCCATCACGCAGACCGTGAAGAAGACGAATAAAGTTATCATCCTGCACGAGCACTCGCGCACCGGAGGCCTTGCCGGCGAAATCGCCGCCATTATCAACGAAGAAGCTTTCGACGATCTCGACGGCCCCATCGTCCGTATCGCAGGCCTCGACTCGGCGATCCCGTTCTCGCCGCCGCAGGAAGAGCACTACCTACCCAAAGTAAGCGACGTGGTGCGCGAAGCGCGACATCTGAAGGGTTACTGACCTGGTCGCAAACAGCAGACCCGCGTGCCGAGTCGAGCGCACGTTGAAACAGTGTATTCTCACGCGTGGCAGGAGTTGTTGGCACAAATCTCGTGTATCTGCCAAAATGTCGCTTCCGGAGGAATCATGGGGAAACTCATTCTCGGTGTTGTTCTCACTCTGCTGGTGCTAATACTTGGCGGGCTGGGCTTCGCCATGCTCGGCTTCTTCCCCACTCCCGCAAATGTTTCCCCGCCCAGGCTCGAGCAGCGGATAGCCAATGCAGCCCTCGACGCATCGATGGAGCGTCATGCTGCTCGCGTAACGAATCCTGTACCCCCCACTGATCAGAATCTTATCGACGGCATGAAGATCTACACCATGAACTGCGCTCTTTGCCACGGCGGATTCAATCGTCAGCCTGCGTCTCTGGCAATAGCTCTCTACCCGCCCCCTCCAAATCTCATCTCTGATCCACCCGACGATCCGGAGTGGCATATTTTCTACGCCATTCGCACGGGTATTCGATACACGGGTATGCCTGCGTGGGAGAAGACTTTAAGCCAACAAGACATATGGAAGGTTACTGCCTTGCTCTCGCATCTCAATAAACTTCCGCCGGCTGTGCAGGAATATTGGAAAACCAGCTTTGGTGCCGCCCCACCGTCGGGTGACGAAAAAAAAGAAGGCGAGGGAATGAAGCACGACAAGGACTAGATGCCCGCAACCGATCTCTGCCCCTAGGCCCTGGCCTGAGAGTTGCCGGCAAACTCCTATCTCGCGTTTGTCGGGGGCCATTCCCAACGACCGGATGCCCTCCCCTTGTACCCGCGCCTCTAGCTCCCGCTTATATATAATGAACTGTTTTGCGCCCAGCCCGCGCTTCGATCTGTGGGCTCGTGGGGAAGGAAATCATGCCAACTGACATCATCATGCCCCAGATGGGCGAATCGATCGTTGAGGGCACCATTACCAAATGGCTCAAGAAGCCAGGCGACAAGGTTCAGCGCGACGAACCGCTCTTCGAAATCTCGACTGACAAAGTCGATGCCGAGATTCCCGCTCCGGCTTCGGGTGTACTGCGTGAGATCAAGGTTTCCGAAGGGACGACGGTGGGAGTAAACACAGTCGTCGGTACGATTGCGACTGACGGCGAAGTTTCTGCCACGCCAACCAAGGCTGCCCCTGCTGCCGCCCCCGCCGCCGCAAAACTGGAGGAAAAGAAAGAGGACAAAAAAGAAGCCCAGGCTGGCCGTCCATCTCCTTCTTCAACCCCAGCACCCGCCGCACCTCAGCCAGCCGCACGTCGGGATGAGGAAGAAGAAACCCGATCTTCGCCGCTGGTTCGCAAGATCGCTCGCGAGCACAACGTGAGTCTTTCTCAGATTTCCGGGACAGGACTGGGTGGCCGCATCACCAAGCAGGACATCACGTCCTTCATCGAGCGCCAGTCGTCCGCACCCGCCACTTCCGGCTCAGCAGCAAACCCGACGGCTTCCGCTTCAGCTGAAGCTCGGCCCCCTGCTCCTTCATCCCCCGCTCCGTATCCTGGCGATCTCGTGCCCGTGACGAATATGCGCAAGATTATCGCCCAGCGCATGATCGAGTCGCGCCGCACCAGTGCCCACGTCCATTGCATGTACGAGGTGGACTTCAGCCGCATCGTCAGCCTGCGCAACAAGCAAAAAGCGGGCTTCGAGCAGCGCCACGGTGTCCGTCTCACGTTCATGCCGTTCTTCGTGCGGGCCGCCATCATCGCACTACAGCAATGGCCGATCATCAACGCTTCGCTCGAAGGCGACAACATCCACTACCATCGCAATATCAACGTCGGCATCGCAGTGGCTCTCGACTGGGGGCTGATCGTTCCTGTCCTCAAAAACGCCGGTGACCTTAACTTCCTAGGCCTGCAGCGCGGAATCACCGATCTCGGTGAGCGCGCCAGAAATAAGAAGCTCAAGCCCGAAGATGTTGAAGGCTCGACTTTCACCGTCACCAATCCCGGCCAGTTCGGAGCCGTCTTCGGTCTCCCCATCATCAATCAACCCAACTCCGCCATCATGGGCGTGGGTGGGATTACCAAACAGCCCTTGGTGGTCACCGATAAAGAAGGCAACGACTCCATCGCGATCCGCTCCGTCGTCCATCTCACCCTCGGCTACGACCACCGCCTCATCGACGGCGCGGTCGCCGATCAGTTCATGGCGCTAGTGAAAAAGACGTTGGAGAGTTGGAGTGAGGAAGTCGGATAATTGTCGCCAGCCGTTGAGTTATCCAGTGGCATCCCGCGCTGCGCAGGTCGCAGCAATCACGCCCCCGTGCTTGCCAAGTAATGAGATAAAGCCGGAAGCCCCGAAGCTTAACCCTCGAAGCCCGATCGCGGTCACCACCGCCACCATCAAGCAGATAAGCCGCCCTTTCGGGCGGGCCGCCGCTGACGACAGTGAGCGAAGGGCGAGATCACGAGTACGGCTGGGGACAAGCCAACGACCGCAACCCGCTCGGCCGCCGCCGAAAGTTAGAATGCTACTCCCGGTACGATTCCAAAAACCCTACAACGCTCTCCAGATACACATCCGCAAAATCCACCACTGGACGCCGCTTCCCAATCATTTCTGCAGCCTCGCCCGGCTTCCAACCCATCGCGCCCAAAAGCGCCAGTGCCATCATCGGCGCCCTATGCACGCCTGCAGCGCAGTGGATGAACAGTTTCGCCCCGGGTTCGTCCAGGGCCGCCAGGGCGAATTTCACCCCCCGCTCAAACAACTCTGCGGGTTTGGGCTCAAAGTCATCATCCGTCGGATTCCAAAGGACATCGATGCCGTGCGGCGTCGCCAGCGCTGTGTCGTCGAACTCAACCTGCATGTCGATGATGTGCGTCACTCCCGCCCGCGCCACCGCCGCCATGTTGTCAGCCGTCCAAATCCCGCCCCCAACCGCAATGCGGTCAGTGAGCCACGTCATGTCCATCCCGATCCTGTATCGGGCGGGCTCTGCCGCCCGCCTCAATGCCAGCACATCCGCCGATAACTTCGCGCGACCGGAAAACGTTGCCGCGCGTGGCGAAATCGCCAGCGCTGGTTGCCGGCGAATTTCTTTGCGCACCTTCTACCGCTTCATTTTACGGTATTGTTTCCTCCCGCAATCTAACGGATAACACTCTCCGCGATGGCGGAAGTCGCTTGGTTCATACCCGGACTTGAGCACGCGCCCGTTTTGCACAACCACACTACCCGCCCTGGGAAACGAAACCCCATCAACCGCCGCGCCGCCGCCGCTGAAAGAATCTCGGCCGCACGAACTTTAACGTCGAAATTCCACGATGTTTCTTCGTTGGAGTTGATCGATACCCATGGCCACGTCCTACTCCGCCCTGAAACTTGAATCTGAATCATACGTTGGGGTGATCGTATAGCTCCCTAATTTTCCCAAGAGTGTAACCCGCGGTTGTGGAAATCTCATGCCCAGGCGAATAGCGGATGGCTATACCTCCAGTGGTATACTCGCCAATCTATGAAATTCCGAGTGCTGCAAGACAACCTTCGCAAGACCCTTTGGGAGCGGATCGACGAGGGCGGTCTCACCGGTCTTCGGTTGGCTCAGCAAACCGGCTTCAAGCAGGCGCATATCTCCAACTTCCTTAATCGCAAGCGCGGCTTGAGCCTCGAAGGAATGGACAAAGTCCTTGTCGTGCAGCATCTTTCGGTGCTGGACCTGCTCGATCCCGGCGAGGTCAACAAGCGCGCCTCCATAATGCCCCCGAGCGACGGCGAATTCGATAATGTGCTGCTAACCGACGGCGCCGTGGCCGCCACCCAGCCTTCGATAGCCAGCATGTATGTAAAAGAAATCCTCAAATTCAAGAAGGGTTTCCTGAAGAAGCTGAAAGCAGAAACGGAAGGGAACCGCGAGCAGTGGCAGCGCTTTGTGCTGATCAGGGTGGATGGCCACGAGGGTATGAGCATGTATCCGCGACTGATGCCCGGGGCTACCCTCCTGCTCGACCGGCACTACAACTCGCTGAAGCCTTATCGCAAGGGCGAGTTCAATATGTACGCTGTCCTAAAGGACGGAACCTGCACCGTGAAGTACGTGGAAGTCGCCGCCAACCACATCATTCTACGTCCGCATAATCAGTCCTACCCCATCGAGGTAATGGCCGTGGAAGAGGGCAAGTCTCTTGGCGATCACCTGATCGGGCGCGTCTGTCACGTGGGCATCGAAACCTAGCAAAAAGGCCGTGACGGCTCGCGCCTCGTCCCTCCGAAGAGCGCGGAATCATCACATTACGCGCTATTTATCTGTCGTCCCCGTCGCGCAAAATTCCCTCCAGCAGATCCAAGGCCTCGCACAACCTCGCCAGTTCTTGTTTTGATAGGCAAGTAAGGCAATCCGCAAGGTAGCTAACCCGGCGCTTGCGCCCCGCGCGGAGCAAAGCGACGCCTTTCGAGGTGGCATGAATTTGCCTGCGCCGGGCATCGTGAGCATCAGCTGTTATTTCCACCAGCCGGCTGCGCTTCAGGCCGGCCACTACGCGGCTCATGGTGGGGGGCTTCACCTGCTCGGCGGCAGCCAGTTCGCCGAGCGTTTTGGAACCACTGAAAACCAGCAGCGAGAGCGCCGACAGCCGAGCTGGACCCTCACCGGTAACCGTATCCTGATTCCGGACCCGCCGGAGCAAGTGAATGGCGGCGGAATGCAGCCGGTCGGCAACCGCATCTACCGCCGAACGAGGCTGACTCGCGGGCTTGACTTTAGGCATGGAATATAGTTAGCTATGCTAACTAATTTGAAGACGGAGGTCAACACCCATGAACGAGACTGCAACCGGAATTGGCATTTCCCGCCTGGGCCAAATTGCCGTTAACGCGCACGATAGCGGACGTGCCACCGAATTCTACCGCGACGTCCTGGGTTTGCCGCTGCTATTCACCGCAGGGAACCTGGCGTTCTTCGATTGTGCTGGCGTGCGCCTGATGCTGACGCCACCAGAAAAACCAGAGTTCGACCATCCCGGTTCGATTCTCTATTTCAACGTGCCTGACATCAAAGCAGCATACGGCCGGATGTTGGCAAGCGGCGTGCGTTTCCAAGATGAGCCCCACCTCATCGCCAGAATGCCCAACCACGATTTGTGGATGACGTTTTTCCACGACACCGAGGGCAACCTGCTGGCGCTGATGAGCGAAGTGCCGAAGTAAAAATGGTTGATTCTTGATTGCCGCAGGGAAGAGCTTAGTGAGCAGGATGTTCAGCGCGCTCTGGCGGATTTTTAGTTGCTCCTGAAAACCAGAACGTGAGGTTGGTCGGTTCGCGTCCTCTGCATCTCGGTTTTCCCTATATTGATCCTAATTCGCCGAGAAGACTGACCCCTGGCGCAGAGGGCCTGACCAATCCGGGGACGGCCGCCCCCAAGTTCCCTGTCTCTCAATTTGCTATCATCGAATTTTAAGCTGTCACGGAGGCACTTATGGACGAATCCCATTCTGCTGGCGCTGGCATGCGCCGGAACGAAGACATCGCGCTCGATCTCATGAAGTTCGTCGCCATGACTACAGGCTATGGCCGCACCAGTTCAACGGGAGTGGGCTTTCAAGGGACAGGCGCCGCTGCGAAGCCAGAGGACTATGCTGCGCACCTGCTCGAGTTGTACGGCAAGTGCCTGCACGCGGTAACCGGAAAGAGATAGTCACACCGGCAGCGCGTTGGCGTCCATAATTTACCAGCCAAGCGCTTTCTTCAACAGACTTCTCAATTTGCCGGCGGCGTGTACTTAATCCCCAACTGATCGAACAGAAAAACTGAAAAAGTCGGCGCCCTGCTCAATTCTCTCATCGAGAGCTGTGCCGATGCCGTGGCCTGCGCTCGACGTGGTGCGCAAGAGAATGGGATGATCGGAACTGTTTGCTGCCTGCAGGAGCGCCGTCATCTTCCGCGACTCCATCGGATTCACGCGGTGATCATTGTCCCCGGTCAGGAAGAGAATCGCCGGATATGCCGTTCCCTCCTTTACGTGATGGTAGGGCGAATATGCATAGAGCGCCTTAAACTGCTCGGGATCTTTTACGGTTCCGAACTCGGTCGCGTTGAACGCCCCATTGGGATCGAGCTCCACGCGCAGCATGTCATAGATTCCGACGAAAGAGACGACGGCGCGGAACAATTCAGGACGTTGGGTGAAGGCAGCGCCCATCAACAGTCCGCCATTGCTCCCCCGCTGATGGCGAGGTGGGCGGGCGAACTATATTTCTGATCGACTAGGTATTGGGCGCAGGCAATAAAATCGTCGAAGACGTACTGCTTACGAGTTAGATTGCCTTGCTGGTGCCATTCCTCGCCGTATTCGCCGCCACCACGCAGGTTCGCTGTGGCTGAGACGCCTCCCTGATCCAGCCAAACGCGGGTCTGCGATCCGGCAAAGGAGGGTTTCAGGCTAATGCCGTAGCCGCCGTAACCGGTGAGCAGCACCGGATTCGTACCATCGAGCCTGGCGCCTTTGCGGCGGATAATGTTGAGCGGAACTCGCGTGCCGTCTTTGGAGATCGCAAAGCTACGCACCACTTCTGCGTCGTTGAATTTTGTCGGTGAAGTTTCGAACAGTGCAGTGCGCGTCGAATTGCCCGTGGCGGCATCGACGCGGTACCAGGCGGACGGTTCGAGATAAGTGGAAATGTAAAACAGCACATCGCCACGGCCGACGGGGACCAGCTGGTCGACGGCCGAGATGGGCGGCAACGACGGACCCGGCAGCGAACGGCCCCGCTCGTCGAACACGCGAATGCGAGACGGACCGCCAATGATATCGATCACGTACAGCCGGCCAGGAGTGGGTTCGAAGTCTTCAATCGACGTGCGGCCGCTCTCGTCAGCACCGGTGCCAGAACTCTGGGCAACGAAGACCTTCGCCTTCGAGAATTCCAATTGGGATAGCGGTAATCGCAGAATCTGCCCGCGCGGAGCGTCTTTGCGCGAAAGAAGATAGACAGAATCATCGGGTCCCACTTTCGCTGCGACAATTCCGTCGTCGAGCGGGTGAGTTGAGTCCAGTGTCCGGCGGCATCCATCAGGTAGTGAGCGAACTGGCCTCGGTCTCCGTTGGCCACGGCAGCGACCAGCCAGCGGCCGTCGTCGCTGGTGTGGAGTTGAATCTCGGCAATGCGGGGAAGATCCTTGCCGATGACATAGCTATCCTCTTTTGCATCCGCGCCAAGTTTGTGAAAGTACACTTGCTGGAAGAAGTTGGCGTCTTCCGGCGGACGCTCGTTGCCTTGCGGATAGCGCGCGTAGTGGAAACCAGAGCCGTCAGCGTTCCAGTCGATGCTTCCGCCCGCGGTGGCGAAGTTGACGCGCGGTACAGCGTCGGTCAGTTACTTGCCGGTGGCGACCTCGAAGACGTGGCCTGATGCGTCCTCTGAGCCATTTTCCGAGAGAGCGGCG
>WNGP01015438.1_pt1 | contig 16909 bp, 11 predicted proteins | sample 5407671 | NCBI WGS metagenome assembly WNGP01 (sample SAMN13153381, study PRJNA577476) | soil metagenome | isolation source: 40 cm soil or saprolite under Garry oak tree replicate 2 | place: USA:California | collected 2016-06-15 | reverse complement strand
GGTGGCAACGACGCGCGGTGTCCGGGTATGTGCCATTGTCCGATGAGTCTAGTTCGAGGTTGACGTCGCAGTGGCGACAGAACCTTCAGGATCGAGCGTCTTCAGCACATCACGCCACGCGAACTTCTTCCCGCTGCCCCTCACCCAGTAATCCATCCACGCCATCTCCGCCACTGATTTGAGAAGCTGATTGCGGGGATCCGGGATTCCATGGGTGCTGCCGGGGTAAACGTAAAGCTCTGTCGGCACTCCGAGACGCTTGAGAGCCATGAACAGCTCTTCAGACTGTGGGCGTGGCACTCGCGGATCTCCTTCTACGACGTGAATCATCGTCGGGGTCTTCGCGTTCCTGATGTATTTAAGCGGCGACTGATTCCAGTAGGCGTCGAAGTCGTCGTACGGCAGTTTGTTGCCCAGATAGAACTGCCGGTTTCGCTGCACGTCGCTCTCAGCGTACATCGAGATCCAATTCGATGTTCCGGCACCGGTGCTGATCGCCTTGAATCGATTTGTGTGCGTTAAAATCCAGTTCGACCAGTGCCCACCGGCGCTCCAGCCAAGGACCCCCATTTTCGTGCTGTCGACTATCCCCTGCGAGATCAAATAGTCGACGCCGGTCATGATGTCTTCATACCCTTTCTGGAAATAATTGCCGACGATGTCTGTCTTGTGCTTCTCGCCGTAATTCGTCGAGCCTCGGTAGTTGGGCATCAATACAGCGTAACCAGCGCCGGCATACGTCTGCGCGCCGTAGCCGCCGTTGAAGCCAAGCACATCAGCGGACGCTGGCCCTCCGTGAATCGCGACGATCAGCGGATAACGAGTGCCAGCTTGATAACCAACGGGCTTGATCAGAATTCCACCAACCGTCTTCCCGTCGGTCGACTTCCAGTTAATCTCCTCTTCGTCGCCGAGTGCGAAACCGCGGATCTGCGGGTTGCCGTCGGTGATCTGGCGCCAGTTTGCACGCACGGGGACCTGATCGACCGACGCGACCGTGAACAGCGTCGGAGGAGTGCGAGGATCGGCATAGTTGAGCAACAGTAACCTGGAATCGTCGTCCTCACTGGTATTCAGTGACGCGCGAACGTTCGACACCTGTCGAACCGTATTCTTGTCGGTGTCGAGCGCCATCAGCTGACTCGTGGCCTTGATTCCCTCGTTGAAGTAGATGGTCTTGCTATCCTTCGACCAGAAGCCGATCGTGACATCGCCATCGAAGCTCGCGCCGAGTTTCCTGAACTGCCCGCCCCGGCTGTCAACCCGTCTCAGGTAGACACGATCGTCGGTCATGCTGTATCCCGTCATGTCGTCTGGCGCCGAGAAGGCGATCCATTTGCTGTCGGGCGAGAACTCGAGATCGCTCTCGCCAACTTCGGTGTTGTTCGTCAGCCGCTCGATGCCGCCCGTCGAGGTGTCGAGCAGATATAAATCAGAATAAATGTCCTGCTCGGTGATGTTCCGCATGTAGCGATTGGCCGAGGCTCCGTGGTAGCCGATCCAGCGTCCATCGGGTGAGATGTTGAAATCGGTGATCGTAATGGTCGTGTCGTGCGTGAGTCTCGTTGCTTTCCTCGCGTCGATATCGAGCGCCCACAGGCTGGAGAGGGGCGTGGCCATGTTCCGGATGGCGACGTTGAACTTCTTTTCCACGCGGAGCATCTCGTCCTTGTCGAGGGTGTCGGCAGTGACGAAATAGATGCGCCTGCTATCGGGCGACCATTTCCAGAGGCCTACACCGGCCTGCTGATGGGTGAGCTGCACCGGCTTCGCGGAATCAATCCCCGCGACCGGCAGCGCATAAAGCTGCTCTTCCTCAGCCTTTCCGCTGCGGTAAACGAGCCACCTGCCATCCTTGCTGAAGTCGAGTGTCGAAACGCCCTCCTTTGCATCGGTGATCTTCCGTGCTTCACCACCATCGGGGCGCATGACATAGATCTGATTCTGGCTTGTCGGATTTGCGCCACCCGTACCCGTGCCTCCTGCTGAAGGCGCAGAAGCAGCATCTCTGTTCGAGAGGAAGACGAAGAATTTGCCATCGCGGGCCCAGTGGGGCGACGTCTCGTTCTTGTCCTTGGTGAAGGTCATTTGCTTCGTAGAGGGGAGTCCATCCTTGACCGAGACGAGGTAGATGTCGGTCTGACGCCTGGCCTGATTCCAGTCCGGGGTGGAGAGCGTGTAGAGCAGCCATTTCCCATCCGGACTCGGTGTCGGGGACCCGACCTCCCGCTGGTATTGTCTGTCCAGGAACGTGATTGGCCGGAGGGCGTCTGATGATCCCGCTTTTTGGGCCAGTGCCGCGGCGGGTATCAGTGCGGCGATGAAGAGAGGATGGATGCGCATGATCGCGATTGGCGGAGAAGGATGTTGCGACAACTTCCTTGCTGTAACCAGGGAATTGCAGCGGTAAATATAGGTTCGGAACCACGTCAGGACTTCGACCCTCCGGGCGAAATGTGTTCAACCGGACACTTCTCATCACGTTGGTGGCACGCGAACGCACCATCAAAAAAACGGCGGTGTGTACGGTTTTTGCCTGACTCACTCACAACAAAACACCGCATCGATCATCGGAGCGGTTTTTTCTTGATCCCCGACAGGGAGAGGGAGAGGGACAATGTTCATGAATGGATCGAAATCCAGCATGGCGACGTTCGCCATCGCCGTATTGGCACTCACCGCGTGCAGCAAGAAGGAGAGCGCCAGCACAGACACGACGGCAGCGTCGAGCACTGTTTCCGCCGATACGTCTGCCATGTCAGCGGCCGCGCCCGCGGCTGGCACGTGGACGGACGCCAACATCGTCGCACTGCTCGACGAGGCAAACGTGGGCGACAGCACGGCCGGCGCCGTAGCGGCAACAAAGGGGACTGCCGCTGCCGTCCGCGACTTCGCAAAGCGGATGATGCGCGATCATCACCAGCTCCGGGTGCAGGGTGAGGCGCTGGCGAAAAAGCTGAACGTTACGCCATTGGCTCCATCGGGCGACCCTGTGACACCTGCCGGCCAGAAGGAGATGGATACATTGAATTCCACCGCCAAGGGGAAGGACTTCGACAGGGCGTACATCGACGCCGAGGTCGATATACACAAGGCGGTGCTCGATCTCGCTACCAAGGCAGCCTCGCAGACGCAGACCGCGGAGCTGAAGAATCTCATTCAGAAGGCCGCGCCTGTGATCCAGGGGCATCTCGACAAGGCTGAATCGATTCAGAAGACCTTGAAGTAGAAAGAGTGAGGACAGCGATAGACGTTCTGCACGCAGTCGCGCAGACGATTCAGCAGACTGCTTCTCCCGGCGGCCAGCCAGGAGGTCCGGGCGGCCCGGGCGGCCCGGGCGGCCCGCGTGGACCGGGTGGCCCACCACCAGGCTTCCGCGGGATGTCGGACGAGGCGAGGGCAATCCTCCGCGCCGACAACGCCGCCTTGCTCGGTGTTGCCGGCGTCATCCTGATCATTTTATCCGCAGTCGGCGGGCCGTATATCGATTCGATCACGAATCACAAGACGCTCGCCGAATCGCTGTCCAGGAATATGCCGCAGTTCGAGTTCAAGATGACGATGTTGGCTCTTGCCTTGATAGGATTCGTGCTCGTTCGTGCTGCGCCATCGGCCGGATGGATGCTCGCCGCGATCGGGATTCTCCTCGCGGTACTTCAGCCTGTCTATACCGGGAGATTCAGCAACAAGGTAAACGCGGTGCACATCTCCGCCGCGTCGACGTGGCTCGGCACGCTGTTCGTGCTGATGGTGATCGGAATCAGAGGAGTAGCAAGGAGCAGCACCGCCGGCACCCAGCGCGCTGAATTGGTCGCCGATCTCGTGAATTCCTTCTCACCTCTCGCGCTCGTGGCGTCCGCTATCGTTGCAATCACCGGTGCCACGACCGCCTGGCTGCATCTGAAGCGGATCTCGTCTCTGTGGACGACGAGCTACGGAATGGCACTCGATGTCAAGCTCATCCTCGTGCTTATTGTCGTCACGCTCGGAGCGTGGAACTGGCGGCGCGTTCGGCCATCGCTTGGCGCCGAAGGATCAGAACAGACTATCCATCGATCCGCGAGGATGGAGCTCACCTTCGCCGCGCTCGTGCTGATTGCTACTTCGGTGCTTGTGAGCCTGCCGTCGCCGAGATAGCCGACCGCGGCGCAGCATTCTTCACGTACTTGTCGAGCCAGTTGATGTACTCCCACAGCAGGTGGCGCTGCGTCTCGACCGCGGTGTAACCATGTGGCTCGAGGGGGAGCTGGACGTAGCGAACACTTCCGCCATTCCCCTTGATCGCCGCGAATAAGCGCTCGGACTGGATGGGAAAGGTTCCTGAGTTGTCGTCCCGCTGGCCGTGTATGAGCAGCACGGGCTCCGTGATCTTGTTCGCGTAATTGAAGGGAGACATCGTGCTGTAGACTTCCGGCGCCTCCCAGTATGTGCGCGGCTCTGACTGAAATCCGAACGGCGTGAGTGAACGGTTGTAAGCGCCGCTCTCGGCGATTCCGGTGCGGAAGATGTGGGAGTGTGCGAGAAGGTTGACCGTCATGAAAGCGCCGTACGAGTGTCCGCCAATCCCAATGCGATCGCGATCAGCCACGCCCATGTCTACGATCTTGTCGACGGCAGCTTGCGCGCTGGCGACTAGCTGCTCGATGTAGCTGTCGTTGGGTTCCTTGCCGTTGGCGCCAACGATTGGCATTGTCGGCCCATCGAGAACACCGTAGCCGTGCATGAGCAGCATCAGATAGTTCTGCCGGCCCGGCCGCTTGAACTGATACGGAGATCCGGCGAGCTGTGAAGCAGCATCGGCGGACTGGAACTCACGGGGATAAGCCCAGAAGAAGAAGGGAAGCCGCCCCTGCGACTTGTCGTATCCCGGCGGCAGATAAAGCGTCGCCGACAACTTCACTCCATCGGGGCGCGTGTACGTAATGAGTTCGCTCTTTACGTTCGCGAAGTATGGCGCAGGATCACCCAGCTTGGTGATCTGCGTCAGTGATTTCTCCCGAAGATCGCGGACAAAAATATTCGGAGGGTCAGTTGGCGACTCGCGCTGCGTGATAATGCGAGTTGCATCCGGATCGACAACCTGGAGAACCTGTTCGTAATTCGGAGCGGTTGATTGCCACAATCTTTCCGCCTTGCCCGTCGTTAGGTCGAAGCGATCGACAAATGGCCGATCACCTTCTGGAGAGGCTCCCTCACCTCGCAGATAGAGGTACTTGCTATTGCTCGAGCGGAGCGGGACATAGCGATCGCTCGCTGGATCCAGCACGTATACCCAGTTCCCAGGACTGGAGTACCGATCCTCGATGCTTCGATCCCAAATCACCTTCGGGGTGCCGCCGTTTGGAGCGGACGGATCGATCATCCAGACGCGTTGCCTCGCGCCTCGCGAAAGCCTGTCACCCAGGAACGCGATTCTGGGAGAAACCCACGTGATTCCGCCGTAACGGTATTCGGTCTGAACAAAAGGCGTGGCCGCTCCCGTGAATGGCGCAGACAGGAGAGAGACCTGGTCGCGCTTCGGAACGGTGTTGCGGGGATTTCCCTTGTCGAGGGCTTCGACCATCACGAGTGTAGCCGGAGCATCGGGACGCCAGTTCACGATCCTGATTCCGGGTAGAACCGCATCGCGTGCGCTCGGTGCTTCCTCCGCGAGGTGGATATTCCTGATCTCGCGCAGAACCTTGCCATTCAGACTCCAGACCTCAGTGCGCGAGGGAAAGACATCCAGAGGGACCTGATAGGAATAGGGGCGCTGCACCGTTTCAACGAGCAGATAGTTTCCGTCAGGCGACGGAGTCGCACTCAGGTGGATTCCCGGCAGTCCTATGGGGGTAACCTTCCCATCGAGACCAACCAGAGAAAGCTGGTCTGTGAAGTAGTAGTCGAAGAGAGCTTCGTCGGTCGGGCTCTGGAGCAGATACTCGTAAGTGCGGGCCGGAGCTGAGCGACCGTACGATTCCTGGACGATCACGCCACTCGGGACTCCGGCTGCTTTCGGCCCAGTGCCTCGGTTGGCGGGCCACAGTCTGCAGACGAAAGGCGCCTTTCCGCGGAGCCAGTTGCAGCCCGAGTCGTCGACGATATTTCCGCGGGCGGTGGTGAAGTTGACCGTCGGAGGAGTCAGCCGACGCGCCGTACTGTTGCCTACCTCAGCGACCCATAGCGCGGTGCCTGCGGCGGTCGTTGTCGTGAACGCTAGATCCTTTCCATCGCGTGACCAGTCGAGATCGCGGATTCTTCCCGTCAAGCCTGACCCGGTGATGTGTCGCGTGCGCCCAGTGGCGGGATCCAGAATGTCCACCGACATCGCGCCGTTCGAGATGGTCGTATAAGCGAGCTGATCTCCGGCGGTCGCCCACGCTGTCGATCCAATGCGTCCACCGGCGGGCATCTGGAGCGTCCTCTCGATCTTTCCATCAACGCTGCTCACCGTTCCGGACCGAATGCCGATGTTCTCGATTCGATAATCAGGATTCGCCCTGATCTTGCTTCCCGCGAGGTAATAGGCCGAATCCGCCATATCGCTGATCGTGACCGTGCGTGGATCACTCACGGTGACGAGAACCCACTGTCGGTTGGAACTGATCGATGTGATCGGATTCGCGGGCGCTTCCAGAATCTTCACCAGATCGGCGGTTGGCGACTGGTAAGTCTGCTGAGCCCAGGCGGGAATGAGCGGCGCGAGCATCAGACACGCCGCCGACAGAACGCGACGATACGAGAGTCTATTCATTGATGTGAATGGGTGGACGGGATGCCAGCGGAGCTGCATTGCTACTATAAATACTGGCGGTCCGACCGGAATGTTGGTCAACGTCTGTCGATCCGCATGCTCACGCTGCCAGCGGGGCGCAATGTGATCCTCGGCTCGATGGCCGGGGGAGCGCTTCCGAGGTAGTGGACTTTCCATCTCTGCGCAATCGTCGCGAGGATTAGAATCCCCTCCATCCACGCGAACTGCTCCCCGATGCAGATACGCGTCCCGCCGCCGAACGGGAAATAGGAAAACTTCGGACGCGTCGCCGCGACTTGTGGCTGCCATCGCTCGGGATCGAAACGCTGGGGCTCGGGGTGAAAGCGCGGGTCACGGTGCATGATGTATTGTGACATCAGCACCATCGAACGGGCCGGAATGCGATAGCCGCCCGCCTCGAAGTCGTTGATTGCCCGCCGTCCCACGGCCCACGCCGGCGGATAGAGGCGCATGGACTCGGCGAGGATCATCCGGGTGTACGGCAGATTTGCCAGATCGTCGGGCTGTGGCAGGCGATCGCCGAGGGAATCTATTTCGCGATGGAATCGGGCCTCGATGTCGGGATGCTGCGACAGCAGGTACCACGTCCACGACAGCGCGTTGGCGGTCGTCTCGTGACCGGCGAGGAAGATCGTCATCGCTTCGTCGCGGATCTGAGTGTCGGTCATCCTTCCGCCATCGCCTTCCGTGTCCTGGGCGAGGAGCAGCATCGAAAGCAGGTCTCCTTTGTCCTCGCCAGTTGCGCGTCGCTCGTTGATGATTCGGTAAATCGTTTCGTCGAGACGTGAGCGCGCCGCCTCGAACCGCTTGATGTAGGGGAGCGGCAACTTCTCCAACAGCTCGCTGAACGGAAGAATGCCGATGTTGAACGCCTCGAACGTGGTCGTGAGGGCATCTCCGATCTCGGCGGCCTCGTTCTCGACATCAGCACTGAATAGCGTCTTCGCCACGATTGCGAGAGTGAGCTTCATCATCTCGTCGTGGACATCGATGACGCTTCCATCGGTCCACCTCGAGCGAGTCCGGGCTGCGTATTCGACCATCGATCTCCCGTAGGCGGCGATGCGATCACGGTGAAACGCCGGCTGCGCCAGGCGTCTCTGGCGCAGATGAAAGTCACCCTCGCTGGTAAGGAGTCCTTCCCCCAGTACACGCTTGGCGCGCACGAGCGCGCGGCTCTTGATGAAGTTCTTTTGATTCGTGACAAGCACGTCGCGAATCAGATCCGGATGGTTGAACAAGTAGATCCGCTCGTTGCCCACCCTGAAGAAGACGACGTCTCCGTATTTCTGCGCCGATTCCACCATGAATGGGAGCCGGCGTCGCGCGAACTGGATCAGCGTGTGACCGGGGAAGCGCGCGCGTGGTCCTGGCGGCGTGCGCCTATCTGGCGCTTTGCTCGGCATCGCGTGAGCGTGACCAATGTGATTCAAGCCATCTGACTGTGGCGCCGCTGATTATGGAGCTGAGCGCGATCGTCGCGGTCACGTCGCTCGTCCAATGCTGGTCTTCATAGACACGATCCCACGCGACGAGGGCGACGAGGCTGCTGCAGAGAACAGTGACGGGGCCCGATTGAGTCTGCATCGAGATTGCCTGGGCGATGGACGTGACGTGCGCGACGTGCGCCGATGGGAATGAATGCCAGTCACCATTGGCGGTAAAGGGTTGAAAGCGATGTGAATTCCCTTCGACGTGTGGCCGCTCGCGACCGACCATTGGCTTGAGCGCTGATTCGACGAGGTCGGATGCGACATATGCCGCGGCAGTGTTGAGGGTTCCAGTGGCGAGCGACTCTTGACCAGTCAGCAATGCTGTGACGTATGTGAGCGCCATCACCGGGACAAGTCGCTGTGCCGTCCCGAGGGGATTCACCAGTTTCGCGAAATGATCGAGAGATCGGCTGTGTGTGTGCAGCGTCCACTCCCGGATCTCGGGGTCTAGCGCCGCGGACGCCGCGATCCCGGCCGGTATGATCCATGCTCGCGCAGACGTCCGCTCCCAAACAGGACGCGATACGGAATCCTTCTGGGCGGCCGCGGTGTTTGAGAGTAGAAGCAGCTGGCTGATCGCAACTACAACGACATTCGATCGCATGAATCAGAGTAGAGGGCGGAAGGTCGGGCGGCAAGGAGAGTTGCGATTGTGGCTCTCCATGGCATTCGTGGCACTCTCAGTCGCGGCCTGCACCGAGCATGGCATCACAAGTCCGATTCCAACACCGGGTGAGAGCGGCATTCATCCGGGTTTCGATACGAGCATTTATCCCGGCGATGCAACGATGAGCGCGTGGCTCAAGCCATCCTCGCCGTACGAATGGGTCGGCTACTACCTGCAGGCTCCGTGTCATCGCGATCCATCGTGGATGGGAAAGCGCGCGACTCTTACATCGATGGGTTGGGGACTCGCCGTACTGTACGTCGGACAGCAGACGTTCGATGGAGTACCGAACATCGAACTTCCACTGGTCTTCGATCGTGTCGTAGCGACGCAAGCCGACTCCCTCCCACGCGCGCGGGCCGGCATCATGGTTCCCCCGACGCTCGCTGAGCTGGAGTCCGGTGCAGTCACTTGCTCGCGCACGCTACTCACGACGGAGCCCTCGCCGATGGCAGATTCAGACCGGGTATCTACGTCGACAAGTCAAATGGCGCCGCGATTTACGAAGGAGTGCGCCGAGCCTACGCCGATATAAACGCGATGGGCTCGGCCGTTTTCTGGGTCACGAGCCCGTCAGGCTTTTCGATCGACAAGTCTCCGCAGCAGGTGGGATTTACCTGGGCGAGCGTATGGCAAGGCGTATACGACGTGACGCAGACGTGGAATGGTGCGACGGTCAACATCGACGTCGATGTGGCGGCGATGAGCTCGCCCTCGAACCCGTAGGGAAAAACCATTGGGCAGTTATCGCTTGCTTCGAGTCCTGACACTTATGCTGCTGGCTTTACCGCACGCCGCTCGAGCCCAGGCTGTTGCCGCCGCCGGTCTCGTGATGACGCCGGCTACTTTCTCGGTATTGAATCCCTCGATATTCGGTGACTACGGTGCGGTCGTGATCGGTGGTAATTACGGTCAACGACCCGTGGCCAAGACATATCTATTCTCGGCCAGCGTGAGTCACGTCAGGTTTCAGTTCGGGCGTACCATCTGGCCCTTTCCAACTGGCGCCAAAACCCTGATGACGAGTCTCGACTACGCGCATGGCATTCTATCGAGGGAGATCAGCCCATCGATGGACCTGGTGTCGGGAATTCAGGGATCCGTGGGTTACGGCGTTCTTAACTACATGGACGGGTCTGGCACCGAAGGTGTGGTCGCAGGAGTACTGCTGGCCACGGGTGCTCGAGTCTCGAGTCGCGGATTCCGCCTCACTCCTTACTTATCCCCTGGTTACTACTTTGCCCGGCAGGCGTTCGTGGGTTACGGTTGCGGGCAACCTTCCAGCTGCCGAGACCAGACTGACAGCGGCTTTCGATTCACATTCGGCGGCGGACTACGGCTCGATCTTCTGGAACGCCTCTCACTCGAGGCTGGGGTGAGGAAGACTCAGACGCCCAATGCCAAATCACGACGCAGCCTCGGCGTGTCGTATCGGTTCGGAAGCTTGGAGAGACACGGATTGCGAGACGCCGGGACGTTCATACTCCAGATGGACAACGACTTTTTCGCCAGATACAGCAGGTTTCTGGACGAGGACTACACGCAAGGCTTCCACTTCACGTTTAACCGCAGGGAGTCACCTGGCGTCTTGCGTCGTGCACTTAACCACCTCGAGGAATGTCCCGTCGACCGGGGATGCGTTACGCGTTCAAGCGTTCTCCTCGGACAGGAGATCTACACGCCCCAGTACTATCCATCGATTGCGGCCGATGATCGGCCATTTGCCGGGTGGCTCTACGGCGGAGTTCAGTCGAACGCCATGACTGGCGGCGGTCTAACCTCGCTGAGCGTAAGGATCGGCGTGACCGGTCCTCCATCACTCGCTGAACAACTGCAGGTCACGTTTCATCAGATGATCCCGTCCTACGTGATCCCTCCCGGGTGGAACAATCAGCTAAAATTCGAGCCGGGCCTGATCGTAACAGCATCAAGGAAGAATTTTACGGAGATACGCGCAGGTTCTGCATCGATAGGTCTGATCAGATGGGGCAGCGCGTCACTCGGAAATATTCTGACGGACCTCGAAGGTGGATTGACGCTCCGCGCCGGTTTTAACGCGGAGCACCCGTGGAATTTCGAGAAACACCGGCGGCTCGGAGTGTACGCTTCTTTCGGCGCGCGAGAGGATCTCGTGCTCCACAATTTCTCTCTCGATGGAAATACCTTCCGCGCCGGCCCGCGGGTCGAGCGGATTCCGTACGTCTGGCAGAAGGAGGTCGCCGCTGGAATTTCGATGGGGTCGATATCGCTTGACTATCTGTTGACCACGCGGAGTCAGGAATTCACAACAGGGCGTCGGTATCATCCCTACGGAACCGTTTCTCTGACACGTCGCGGAGCATTCTAAGGCTGGATCGGTTGGCAAAAACCTGCGATGTGAATGAGATTATCCCGTCTCTTTCACTCCCCTACACGATGCCCCGCCCGCTCTCGCGTCCTGTTCTCGCGATCGTCTTTCTCGCGTCTCTTCCCGCGACTCTTCCAGCTCAGGCGACTCCAACCGCCAAGACGACACCGATAGTGTTCGATGCGGACTCGGCGCGTCTCGCCGAGCTGCCTTGGCGCTCGATCGGCCCGGCTGTGACGAGCGGGCGCGTCGTAGCGTTCGCGGTTCCGGAAGGGCCAAAGTCGCAAATCGGTGAACGTCTCGGCGAGCTCTTCTACGTTGCGTCCGCGTCTGGCGGCGTGTGGAAGACGACAAACGGCGGAACGACGTGGGAGCCCATCTTCGATCACCAGGGATCCGCATCGATCGGTGATATCGCCGTGGCGCCGAGTAATCCCGACATCATATGGGTGGGCACGGGCGAGGCGAATAACCAGCGTAGCTCGTCGTGGGGAGACGGCGTCTACAAGTCGGAGAACGGCGGGAAGACATGGACGAACATGGGCCTCAGGAAATCGGAACATATTGGTCGCGTTATCGTCCATCCAACCAATCCGGAAATCGTCTTCGTCGCGGCGGCCGGACCGTTGTGGGGAGCCGGCGGTGATCGCGGGCTATTCCGCACTACCGACGGCGGCCGCACCTGGAAGAACGTCAAGAACATCGACACTCACACCGGGTTCACCGACGTCATCTTCGATCCGACGAATCCGGATGTGATTTACGCCGCGTCGTTCCAGCGCGAACGGCGCCCATACACTTATGTCGGAGGCGGTCCTGGTAGCGGGCTCTGGAAAAGCATCGACGGTGGCAACAGCTGGACGAAACTCACCGAGGGACTGCCAAAGGTAGATGTTGGAAGAATCGGCCTCGATGTGAGCAGGTCGAATCCAAACATCGTCTACGCCACGATCGAGACGAAGGTAACCGGGAACGGCGCTTCGCAGGGAAACACCGAAGGGAGCGTCTATCGCTCGGACGATCGGGGCGGGAGCTGGCAGAAAATGGGGACGGGATTTTCCTACCCATGGTATATGGGGCAGGTCCGCGTCGATCCCACAAATCCCGATAGAGTCTATTTCATGGGAGTGCCGCTCCAGGTCTCAACCGACGGTGGACGGACTTTTCGAAGCACCGCGAGCGGCGCGCACTCGGACCACCACGCGATGTGGATCGACCCGACTGATCCCAACCATCTCATCATTGGATGTGACGGCGGAGTCTACATCAGTCACGATCGCGGCCGCACGGTCGACTTCGTTCCGAATCTCCCCATTTCGCAGTACTACGCGATCGCAACGGACATGCGCCAGCCGTTCTACTTCGTGTACGGCGGGTTGCAGGACAACAGCAGCTGGGGCGGGCCGAGCCAGACGCGTAATCGTCAGGGCATCACCAACGCCGACTGGATTCGAACCACCGGCGGCGACGGATTCTACGCCCAAATAGACCCGGTCGACCCGAACACCGTGTACGGCGAATCTCAGGGTGGTGATATTGTCCGCTTTGATGTCCGCACCGGAGAGCAGAAGACCATAAAACCAATCCCCGACTTTGGCGCCAAGCCGTATCGGTGGAACTGGAGCTCGCCGATGCTCATCTCGCCGTACGATCACAACACGATCTACTTCGGCGCGAACTATCTCTTCAAAAGCACCAACCGTGGTGATGCCTGGACCCGGCTAGGCCCCGACCTGACGCGGCAGCTCAGTCGCGACAGCTTGCTGGTGATGGGAAAGATCTGGCCGCGCGATGCTATTGCCCGGCATCAAGGCACGGCGGATTATGGCAACATCAGCACGATCGACGAGTCTCCTCTGAAACAGGGTCTGCTCTACGTCGGAACGGATGACGGAGTGATCTCCGTCTCGCGCGATGGCGGCGCGACGTGGACCAGGGTCACGAAATTCCCCGGCGTCCCCGACCAGACGTACGTAAGCCGAGTGGTCGCTTCACGGTTCAATGAAGGAACGGTGTACGCGACACTCGACAATCACCGCAACAATGATTTCAAGCCGTACGTTCTGAAGAGCATCGATTACGGCGCCAAATGGAGCCCAATTGGCGGCAATCTTCCAGCCAATGGATCGGTGCAGGTGATACGCGAAGATCTCGCAGAGCCCAACCTTCTCTTCGTGGGCACGGAGTTCGGGATGTTCTACACGGCTCTCGGCGGCGGTTCGTGGACGCAGCTCAAGTACAACATTCCGACGGTTGCGGTGCACGACATCGTGGTCCACCCTCGTGAGCACGACCTGGTAATCGGCACGCACGGCCGCGGTATCTACATCATCGACGATATCACACCGCTTGAGAACCTCGGCGAGGCCAACAGGGTGGGCACCTATCTCTTTCCGGTAAAGTCCGCGACGGAATACAACCCGAACGGTTCGATTCCCGGCGGCGTACGCGGGGCCGGTGCTCTTGGCGATCGCGAGTACTCGGCACCGAATCCGGCGTTCGGCGCGATCATCACGTATTTCCTGCGCGACTCTCTGCCGAAGGGCGGAGATGTCACGCTCGGCGTCTACGATGCGAGGGGGAATCGAGTGCGCGAGCTGACCGCAAACAAGAAACGTGGAATGCACCGTGTGACGTGGGACCTTCGAAATGCGCCCCCTTACACCATTCGCCGTCCCGCCAATCAGAGTGGCGAGCAGACGTTCAGACAGCGGGATCCGTCGGGGCCATTCGTGCTTCCGGGCCGATACACCGCACGACTGAGTATGAAGGGAGGATCAGGGCCTGCGACCATATACGAGGTTCCTATCGACGTCCGGTCCGATCCGTTGGTGCAGATGAGCGACGCAGATTACCGATTACCGCTCTCTCTATGACATGCGCCTGAGTACGGGTCGGCTTCAGGCGACGGTGCAGGCCGCGGTTCGAACGGCCGAACAGCTGAAAGAACAGGTCACCGATGTGAAGACGGCGCTCAAGAGCAACACTGCTCCGGACAGTGTCTCGAAGCAGGCGGACGCAATCGACAGTGAGATCTCGGACATCTTGAAAAAACTGCGCGGAGATCCCGAGGGTGAACCGGTCAGCGACGACAAGAGAGTAGAAAATCCCTCGATTCAGGAACGCGTGAACAACATCGCTGAAGAGATCGGAAACGTTACCTCGCAGCCGACCGAGCTTCAACGCGGGACACTGACACTCGCATCGTCGGATCTCCAGCGCGAGGTCGGAAGAATCAACGCACTGCTACAGCGCCGTATTCCCACGCTCAATGCGAGTCTCGATGCTGCCAAAATTCCGTGGACGATCGGACGGCCGGTCGAGTTCATAAAATGAGTTTATCCCTCTACGTGGACACTGAGGAATGGAGGATCGTCCAGTAGCGATGTCTGACTCGATGAAGGATCACTTCACCAGGTTGTTCCAGCACGTCGCATGGGCCGACGCAAGAGTTCTGGAGAGCCTCCGTTCAGCCCAAAATCCGCAGAAGCGCGGTTTGGAGCTCTACTCACACATTCTTGGATCGGAACACGTGTGGCTTTCCCGCATCAATGGGACAACCCAGCGGGTCGTGGTGTGGCCGGTGCTGACGCTCGACGAATGCGAGGCGCTTGGCAAGGAAAATGTCGCTGCCTTCAGAGACCTGGTCTCACGCCTGACTCGGGATCTGCTAGAGAAGCCCATCGCTTACCGGAACAGCGCTGGCGATCAGTTCACGTCGACTGTTGAAGACATGCTGACGCACGTTGCGATGCACGGCTCGTATCATCGCGGTCAGATCGCGGCGGCGCTTCGGGCTGGGGGCGACACCCCCAGTCCGACCGACTACATCGCCTTCGTGCGCGGGGCGCCAGCCGCGACGCGCCACCAATAGGAGCGGCGGGGCTCAGTCGGAGTCCAGTCCCGGCTCGATCTCCAATCCTCCGCTTCCAGCTGATCCGAACTTCGGAGCTGTAAAAAGCTTCCCGCTGGTCGTGCGCGGCGGGTTGGACTCAGCGTGGCGATCTACCGTTTCATCGGACGGATTTACTTCTTTGCTCGTTCCGCCTTCGTTTACTTCAGCGTCTACGGCTAATTCATCGCTGTCGGTGGGGATGTCACCCTTCTTGTCGCGGTTGCTGTCTGTCATTGGTCAGCCCTATCCATTGGAGTTACTTCGTTCAGGGCAGCATAGGCCATGCCCTTTTTTCCGAGAAGCCCAAGGCAGCGAAGCCAGCTCATCCCGCCGCCGTCCTAGGCTATCTTCGGCTTCTCGCCTTGCGGCGTCTCGCGAGCAACGGTGGGGAATGCCCCGACAGGATGAGGCACTGCCGGCAATTCCAGGTATTGCCGCGCGCGGTCGAGAGCGTCGTCGAGGTTGCCGAACAAATTTTCCTCGCCGAGCTCGATAAGCATGTCGGAGCGCACCAGCGCAAACATCGGCTGCGCATGCACGTCAGCGAGCAGAAGGAGAGTGCCGTCGTGCTTGCAACTGCGAGCGAGCTCTTGCAAGGCGTGCAGTCCGGTCGAGTCAATGGCTGGAACATCGCGCATGCGGATGATGAGGACCCTGGGCTTCTTTGCTATCTGACCAAGCGTGTCCTTGAATTGCTCCGCCGCTCCAAAGAAGAAGGGGCCATTGATCTCGAAGACCTCCACATCCCGTGGCACCTCGCGTCTGCGCACTGAGTTCGGATCGTCCTCCTCCTCATCGTCCCCATCGGCCAGCTCGCGCGTGACGATGCTGACATTGGTCACTTCGGCCATGCGCCTCATGAACAGGAATGCGGCGAGCACCATTCCTACCTCTATCGCTACGGTGAGGTCCACCAGCACAGTCAGCGAAAATGTCGTAAGGAGAACCGCGACATCGCTCTTTGGTGCCGTCAGCTCGCTCCGAAACGTCCTCCACTCGCTCATGTGGTATGACACAACGACGAGAATCGCCGCCAGTGTGGCGAGGGGAATCAGCGCGGCCCACCGGCCGAAAAACAATGTTATGAGAAGGAGTGTGAGCGCGTGCACCATTCCAGCGACTGGAGTACGGCCGCCGTTCTTGACGTTTGTCGCCGTGCGCGCGATTGCTCCCGTTGCCGGCATGCCGCCGAACATGGGGGCGACGATATTGGCCACTCCCTGAGCGATCAGCTCCATGTTCGATCTGTGCCGGCCACCGATCATGCCGTCGGCGACAACGGCTGAAAGCAGCGACTCGACTGCGGCCAGAAGCGCGATCGTGAACGCCGGTGCAACAAGGGCAGTGACCACTGCGGCCAGAAGCGCGATCGTGAACGCCGGTGCAACAAGGGCAGTGACCTGCGCAAGCGAGACGTGCGGAACGATCGGATGCGGAAGGCTGGCGCTGATCGCGCCAAACCGGGTTCCTATGGTCTCCACGGGGATGTCGAAGAGTCGAACCGCGAGCGTGGTCGCGATGAGCGCTACGAACGGACTCGGAATGCGATGACTGAGCTTCGGCCACAATACCATTATCAGCAGAGCGATGAGCGAGACGGCAAGCGCTGGCCCATTTATCGAATCCAGGCTCGACGCAATGGCCCGCCATTTGGGTATGAACTCGACCGGTAGATCTCCCATGCGTAAGCCGAGAAAATCCTTCACCTGGCTCGAGAAAATGATCACTGCAATTCCGCTGGTGAATCCGACGA
>WNGP01002011.1_pt1 | contig 16933 bp, 20 predicted proteins | sample 5407671 | NCBI WGS metagenome assembly WNGP01 (sample SAMN13153381, study PRJNA577476) | soil metagenome | isolation source: 40 cm soil or saprolite under Garry oak tree replicate 2 | place: USA:California | collected 2016-06-15 | reverse complement strand
AGTGAATAGTGCCTGGCGTCTCCTTTCCGCTCGGTCATACGTGCCACATAGTTGGTCCACACCTGCCTTTGCAGCGTAGATAGCTCGTGGGAGAGCGCTGGCAGCGGAGTTCTCGAGTAGGTCAGCATCAAAATACTCACCATCAGAGGCGTGGTGGTCAGTTCCTGCAACGCCGGGTTGGTCTGGAGGGTCTGTCGTAAGGTATCCAGTGGGTGACCGATCTGGTCAAGAGAAGCAGAGACCTGTTCAAGGGTCAGTGGTTGGATGAGTACGGCACGCTGGAGTGCCAGCTTCTGGTGCCTGGCCGCATCTTCATATTCTGTCCGACGGGAACAGATGACAAGTGGAACGAGCAGATGCTCACGATGATAGGCATTGATGGCGGCAATACAAGCCGAGCGGGATGCGGCATCCATCTCATCCAGCCCATCTAGCAGCGGGAGGATGTGTTCGTTGCGCACCCACTGGGTACTCAGTTGTTGTGAGACATCATAGGTCAAGGCCAGTTGGTCGCTCATCCAGTCTTCCAGTGCTGGTTGGTGTTCGGCCCAAGTTGAGAGGCGTAGGATGAGCGGTAGGGGATGTGCTTCTTCCTGCTCTGCCCATTGCACCAACGCCTGGGCAAGATGCAGCAGCAGCGTGGATTTGCCGGCTCCTGGTTCTCCCAGGATGAGCAATTCGCGCTCAGACGTTTCGTAGACCTCCAGGATCGAGGTGCCTGGAGGAAGCGTCTGGGCATCCTGCCCAGACAGACGCACCAGCCGGTTCGTGGCATTTTGGACGGCATCGGGCATCCCAGCAAGACCCAGCTCGATCCAGACGATTTCCTGGAGCGAGTACTCCAGCAATTCACCATAGGCGTGGCGCAGAAGCCCAAGCATCCGCCTCCGGTTCTGCTGGTGCAAAGCCGTGGTGCGTGTGTGCTGCTGACCGGACGGCACGTTTGCAGCGAGAGGCTGGCCTGTCTGCTGGTCGATCTCTTCGACACGCCAGTCTGGAGCTTTCTCAGCACCCTCGAACAACCCTGCTGGAAGCTTTGAGATGGGAGGGTCACCATCTTCTACCCCACTTTCACCGGAGTTGAGCAGATCCAGTTCGCGAAGACTTTTCTTGAAAAGCTCAGCGAGCTTTTGGCGAAAATACGGAGAGGGGTATGCGACCCTCCGTTCCCAGCGACTCACGGTCTTCGGGTCGGTGCCAATCTTCTCCGCGACATCTTTTTGAGACCATCCGCGTTCCTCGCGTGCCTGCTTGAGTAGCATCTGATAGTGCTTCGTCACAGCCTTGTTCCTCCATCGAAGAGGTCTCCGTTCCCTCTTGCTCGACCTGTGCGAACAAAAGTAAACTCGCGTTTACTATAGCATCTTTTGAGAGAGAAGTGTTGCTGAGACGTACAGGATGTGGGAAAAGACGACAGAAAGACGACTCAAAGACGAGTTTGTTGTTCTCGAAAAGACCTCTCCCCAGTACTCTTCGAGAGAGAGGCAAACCCGATCAGGAGGCTCTGGCCTGCGCAAAATAGTTGCGAGACCTCTTCTCATTTCTTCAAGAGAGGTTCCTGAGTATGCGTGTCCTTCTACTGTGGCGGCAGACCGCGCGACGCGCTCATGATCGGTTCTGCTCAGGAACGGAGGAAGGCGAAGTGCGAGCGTTCCCACTCGGTCGAGTCGGGAGGAGGGAGGAGACGTTCGTCTTCTGCTTTCAACGGTTGTCTAGAACAAGTGTGCACTTGTTCCGGCCCTGTGTCGAGAGGGCTTGTTCTTAATTGACTGTAGAAGGAGGGAAACAGAGCAAAAGAAGGAGCACACATCATGGCAGCTCACCTGATACAGCTCCCGTGATGTTCAAGTGCTCATCTGGGCAAGAACTCGCTTGCTGCTGCCCGCAGTTTCGACATGTATTATGGAAAGGGTACTTCATGAAAGCGAGAATGAGAGTTTTAAGGTCGCAAATGCACGAAAGGAAAATGACATGAATGGCGCAAAACGCATTGCGAGGCGATGCAGTCTCTTAGTCGCATACACTATCGCAATCGGCGTGGCGGTCGCCGCAGGTTCGGGATATGCACATGCAGCCTCCGTAATTCCGACCCGGGCCTCTGTATCGCGGGGGTCCGCCTCGTCCTTGCCAACAACTGCACAACTGGCTCAGGAGGTGCAGGAATCGGTCACTACCAGCGTCGTCGCGGCATCTCCAGACAGTGCCGGCGATCCCTGTAACACCGCACAGAGGCAGGAGAATGGCAAAGATGTGTTCGGCATCACCCTGTTCTGGTTCAAGATGCAGACCTCCTGGTGCTGGGATTACAGGACGGTCACCAGCCACACGACTCGAATATACTGGGGAGTCACCGGTCCCGGCGCTGCGGTTGGCTGGGCCTTTATAAACCACAGCCCCATACACTTCCACTGTTATTACGCATACGGCAGTACGCGCAACTGTTCGGGCAATCACGAGGATGCGACGGCTTCTTTCCTGAATGTCGTGACCCGGCAGGTCTGCCTGCCGTTTATCTCTGAAGACGAGAATTACAGAGGTCAGTTCTTTAGCTCGGGACATCCCTGTTAATCCGCACTCGAGTGCGCCGTAACTTGAAGGCTTCTCGGCCTGCCCTGCTGTGTTTGCTCGCGCGAGCAAACACAGCAGGGCAGAGGGGTCGATCTTCAGCAACGGCCCTCGCGGTGGCTTCGCTAGCGATGTTATTTTTTTAGGCCTTCTCAACGCAAGTTTATGCAAAGGTAGGCTTTTTCTTGCTCTACAGTATGATTACTTCCGGTGAAACAGGTAATTGATTATATGCACAGGGGTTGTGCTTATTATCATCTCTATAATGATAAATGGCTCATCATTGGTAGAACTGTTTATGTAGGCTATCAGTGAGATGATAAAAACTGTCAATAGCAACGAAAAATTGGCTCCCAGAACTCGCGCCCACCAACAGACGGCTGTCCCTGACTCTCTCAAGTGGGTGGTCTTCGCAGCCCTTGGCTTCGCCTTTCTCCTCCTGGTCGGAAGACTGGGCACGGCACAACCCACCCTCACCTCGCCTCAGTTGATGCAAAAAACACCTGACCATCATCAAGCGAAGCTCTCAAGCACCTTCTCGCCATTTGAGAGTTTGGCGCTGTCTCTTCCTTTGATGGGCCTCAATGGTCACCAACGGCGCGCTACCCTCCCAGAGACGGACTGCCTATTCTCAGCATTCATCAGGTCTGACTGGTACTGAGAATGGAAAGGGAAACACTTACTATGGATACAAGAAGAGAACCTCAGTCGGAACGGCCATCACACTTCCAGCACTATGCCCCGCTCTGGCGCATCTTGATCGGGTTGAGCATCGCACTGCTCGTTGCCGTGTTCTTTTTTTCTCCAGTTGTCCTGACAGCCTTCACCACACCCATAGCTGCTGTGGGTCTCGATCCCTTGTCTACCGGATTGGTCACCGCGCTGTTCTTGATTGCCAGTGCCGCCCTAACCAGCGCGATGGTGAGCCGGCAACGCTTGGGAACTGTGATCGGAGCTGGGGTCACGTATAGCCTCAGCTATGTTGTGCCATTCCTTCACCAGGAACTGTTGCCACACTACGACCCTGGTGGGCACCTTGAGGCGTTCAATGCGAGCGCGTTGGTACATACGATTTCTGTTCTCCTTGCCAGTGGCCTGCTCTGTGCCTATCTTGGCGCAACCATAGGGATCGCGCTGGGTGAAGTGTTGCTTGATCCCATCTGGCAACTAGCGCAACTGATTTGGCATACACGTCTCAGTTCCAACCAGGCAAAGAACCAGTCATCCGCCGGAGAAAAGGTGCGACAACGCAGCTCATGGCACCTTTTCTCCGCCTGGGCCGGTCTTTTCACGCTGCTGGGGCTCTTTCTATTGAGCAGTGGCATTGGCGATCTGTTGTTTTTTTCACCCGATGTTGGGTTACACAATTCCCCGGCAGTTGCCACACGTGGCACACTGATCGCTGATAGCATGGCCAGCCCGGCGTTCCACGAGCAACGCCGGTCGTTCCTGGTGTACCTCCCCCCATCCTATCGGGATGCGGCAACGCAGAAGCGACGATATCCCACCCTCTACCTGCTTCATGGTTCTCCAGGGAGCGAGTACGACTGGAGCAGGGGTGGCAAAGCGGTACAATCTGCTGATACCCTCATCGGGCATGGAGAGATACCTGAATTGATCATGATTTTTCCTGATGGGAATGGACGGAGTGGGGAAACCAGCGAGTGGGGGAACAGCTTTGATCAGAAGCAACTCATGGAAAACTTCGTGGCTTTGGACCTGGTGCGCTTTATCGATCAGAAGTATCGCACGATCCCCACAGCTGGCTACCGAGCGATTGGCGGCTTCTCCATGGGAGGGTTCGGTGCGATGAATATTGCTGTTCATCATCCTGATATCTTTGGCTCAGTCATCTCGCTGGCGGGATACTACACAGCCGAAGGGAGCATCTGGGGGCAGAATGCAGCCTATATACAAGCCAATAGTCCTGCCTATGTCTTGCCAGTCAATCCACACGCTTGGAAGTTGCGAATCTTTCTAGGAGCGGCGACAAAAGATCAGCCTTACTACGCAGATACCCAACAATTTATCTTGGAACTGAAGGCACTTCACCTGGACTATACTTTTGATCTGGAGAATGGATATCATAACTGGAGTATCTGGGAAGCTCAGTTGTATCATGCATTGATCTGGCTGCAGTGGAGGGAAGCAGAGTCTTTGACAATCTACCATGCTCTGGTGAAACGCAAATAACTTCCCTGTCTGGAGATGCCTTGATGAGGTCGTGCCAGATAGAAGTAGTCGACGTAGGCCCGCAGGACACGATACAATTGCTTTTCATGGAAGATCAGCACATGGTCCAGACACTCTCGTCGAGCACTGCGCCGCCCAATATTTATTGTAGCAGGCCCAATATATGTGATAATTGACACAAGTCGGCTAGCACATCACCACGAGGTTGACGTGGTCGTTGTCAGACACCGCCCGCCCGGACCTGCCCTTGCGCCGCCGTCTCGATGAGCTTCACCACGTCATCGGGGTGGGAGACCATCGCCACGTGGTTCGTCGGGACTTCAACGGTGGTTGCACCCATGCGCCTGGCGAACAGACGCTCGGCATCGGGCGGGATCGCCTGATCGCCATCGGCGACCAGAAACCAGGACGGCAGCGCTTTCCAGGCCGGGACACCCATCACGTCCTGGAGGGCGGTCGCGGCCAAAGGCTGCTGCACCGCGTACATGACCCTGGCCTTCACCGGATCCACGTCAGCGGCGAAGTGGTTCACGAAGTCGTCCTCGGGCAGCCAGGCGAAGCCCTGCTTGTCAATGAAGAGGTGCGCCAGTGCTGGGGTCACCGGTCCCTGCGCCAGCAGTGCGCCGATCGATTCGCCAGCGTCAAGTCCGAAGGCCGCGATGTAAACCAGACCGACGACGTTGGGCGCGTCCGTGCCGAGAGCGGTGATGATCTGGCCGCCGTACGAGTGGCCGGCGACGATGGTCGGGCCGTTCTGCAGGGCCAGCACCTGGCGCAGCCGGGCGACGTTATCCGCCAGCGCGGTCATCGGAAACTGGGGTGCTCTGACGTTGTAGCCGTCGGCCTGCAGGCGCTCGATGACGGCGCTCCAACTGGAGCCGTCGGCCCAGGCACCATGCACCAACACGATATTCGGTTGCGTATTCACTTCTTCACTTCCTTCCTGTGCCAGGGCGGGCACGCCCAGCTGAGATTGGTAGCATATCCTGCATCGATTATGACTGATCCTGGCATGAGTTTCTCAACCTTCTTCTTTCACGCTGCCTTTCTGACAAGTTGCAGTAGCGGCAGAACTTGAGCACTTGATGCCGGGATCAATAAGCTTTTTGTCTCAAGAGATACCGCAAAAAGCATACCGTATTTTGAGGAGAAACACAACCCTGTGAAGCATAAATTGCCTTACGCCCCATGGCTATCCTGGGGTTTAGGTACCAGAGTGACTGGGGAACCAGTTCAATGTGCAGTTTCAATTCATCCTTGTTCATGATTATTTATCTCTTGATGAGGTTAACTATCGCCACAGATCCTGCGATGGATAGCGCGCCTACAACGACCTGCCAACTGAGCGGTTCACCGAGTAACGTGACCCCAAACAGGACAGCGACAACTGGCTCGAAGTAGATGTAAACGGCCGCACGAGAAGCCTCGATCTTTGAGAGGGCGCTGTTGTAGGCAAAGTAGGCAATCACTGAGCAGACTACGGACAAAAAGAGGAGAGCTATCCACTGGACTGTATCCAACTGTACCACCTCGCTCCACTGGTTGCTGAGAGGATCAAGCAATGACAGAAGTACGAGGCCAACCGCCCCACTCATCATGGTGCCGCCCGTCATCACCAGGGGCGAGATACGCTGCATCCAGCGCTTGCTTAGCGTAGAGTAGGCTGCAAAGGCAAAAGCGTTGCCGACCAGGCAGAAGACTCCCAACAAAAAACCAGATGCCAGGGAGATGCTCAACGGCTTCTGGAAGACGATGAATGCCACTCCAACGAAGCCGAGGAGCAAGGCACTCAGGGTCATCCAACTCAGGCGCTCTTTGCCAAGCAATTGAGCAAGCAAGGCGGTAACGACTGGGATGAGGCCGACTACCAGGATCGAGGAAATGCTGGCATTCGTCTGCTGCACACCTGTGTATTGTAACCAGAAGTAAAGTGAAAAGGTGAGTTGTCCTAGTACGACCATGCGTAGCAGATCACGGCGAGTTATCTGACGGTGAAGCAGTGCCCGTGCAAGTGGAACGACAAAGAACAGGGAGGCGATGCTAAAACGGGCAGCGGCGAGCACCAGCGGGCTGAGAGTAGCCTGGCCTGGCTTTTCTGGATGTAACAGAAAGCGGGCCGCCACAAACGATGTTCCCCATGCCAGGACAGCAAACCACACGCCTGCGTAGGTCAGAACGCGGCTTGCAGGAGTATCGAACGTTTCTTGCATCTTGTTATTTCCTCATTACTCACGTCATCGACTAAAGCGAACGCATTGATCGCTCTTTCTTACAGTATCACATAACTACACGGATTTCTGCATGGGTCAGTAGCAGGATTGTGTTATAGTTCTTTTTGGGAGCAGACCAGCCTCAAAAGGGGTATTACCTGGTTAGCATCATTAATAGCATCCAAATACAAGCGACCTGTACCTTTGAACAGTACTCTCAGGGCGGTAAGGTCATATACTTTTGTTAGCCACATACTTTTTTGAAAGGGTATTTACGTGGAGGAGCCCGTATCACAAGAACTATCGACGAAGCGTTCGGGGAACTAGTTGCAAAGGTACAACGAGGTGGTCAAAGCAAGCGAATTTCAACATGAGCCTGACAAAATCCAGGGCGATGCGCGACCCCGGAAACTGCGCCGGGCGCAACTCGTATTCATACTGGGCGCGCTATCCGCGTTCGGGCCCTTGTCAATCGACATGTACCTTCCGGCCCTGCCATCGCTCAGTCGCGACTTCGGCACCGGCGCTTCTCAGGCCCAGCTCACTCTGAGTGCTTGCCTGCTCGGCCTTGCTCTGGGGCAGGTAATCGCCGGACCCCTCAGCGACGAGCTGGGGCGTCGCAGGCCGCTGCTCGTCGGGCTAGCCGCCTACGCACTCGCCTCTCTCCTGTGCGTGGTCGCGCCATCGGTGTATGTGCTCGTCGCGCTTCGCTTCATACAAGGTCTTGCCGGGGCGGCAGGCATCGTCATTGCGCGCGCAGTCGTGCGCGACCTGCATTCCGGCGTCGCTGCCGCCCGCTTCTTCTCTCTACTCATGCTGGTGAACGGCCTCGCGCCAATCCTCGCACCCATCTTCGGCGGGTTGTTGCTCCGCTTCACCTCATGGCGTGGTGTCTTTATCGTGCTTGCCATCATCGGCACGCTGCTGCTGCTCGCCGCGGCCACCGGTCTCAGCGAAACCCTGCCTACAGAACGACGTCAGAGCGGAGGCGTCCTCGCCACCATAACGACTTTCCGCCAACTGCTCGCCAACCGCCCCTTTATGGGCTACGCCCTGTCATGTGGCCTCGCCTTCGCCGCCATGTTCGCATACATCGCCGGTTCGCCATTCGTGCTGCAAGAGATCTACGGCTTATCTCCCCAGCTGTTCAGCGTCATTTTCGGTACGAATGCCCTGGGGCTGGTGACTGCCAGCCAGATCAACGGGCGGCTCGTCGGTCGTGTGCCGCCAGTTCGCTTGCTGGTCGCAGGGTTAATTGCCACAGCGACAGGTGGAGTTGCATTGCTCTCGGTCGTCACAATTGGTGGTATTGGCCTTGTTGGCATACTGCCATCGCTGTTTGTTGTTGTCTCCAGCCTCGGCTTCGTTATGCCTAACGCCACCGCGCTGGCGTTGTCCGATCACCCTCGCATCGCCGGCAGCGCGTCCGCGCAGCTAGGTGTACTTCAATACGCTGTTGGGGCTACCGTCGCGCCACTCGTGGGGGCCTTCGGCACCGCGACCGCCCTGCCCATGGCCGTAGTGATTGGCACCCTTGGTTGCTCAGCTCTAGTGGTGTTCGTGCTGCTTGTCGGCGGCAACAGGTCGCAAGCCAGGATTACAGGGGTTAATCCATAGAGTTCACGGGTGGAGCTGTCCCCGCTGGGGCATTACGCCGAGTTGTTGCATTATGCCCAGGAAATCCATCTCCATCCACCCTTCAAACCTCGCCGCAACCCTGGTAACAAATACGTGCAGTACTGTTTGCAAAAAAAATTCTTGCCTGGATGAGCAAAGCCGTGTAAGATAGAACAATAAAGAATTTTGATTCTATGGATGGTTGGTCAAAAGCATCGCCGGGTACTTAGAAACGAGTCGCAAACTCATCTACACAACACTCAAACGATGGATCGAAGAGCAGTTCGCCGGGCTTCCTGACAAGTCGAGTCGGCCTCATCAGCCTGCCACAAAAACAACGCTCTTGGCATTGCAATTGTGTCTGTTGTAGAGTAGAATGAGCCCCAGGTAGAGATAGCTACTTTCACCTTCCCGCTTTACCTTAGCAGGCATTTTGTTGCCATCTCTACGGCGCTTGTTGTTATTTAGATCGGTGCTCACTCCGAAGAGCAACCGAGAAGAAAGAAGAGGAGCATATGTCAACGCAGAACACCGATCAGCCACTCAGTGCAGGCCAAATTGTTGCCGAAGCACGCAAATCCGTCCCGGAGGTCACCGTAGCACAAGCGAAGGAGGAGTTGGATCAGGGGCAAGTTGGGCTGCTGCTTGACGTCAGAGAGCCGGCTGAGTGGGACAAGGGGCATATTCCAGGAGCGGTCCTGGCCCCACGTGGCATGCTCGAGTGGTATGCCGACCCGACAACCCCCTATGCCAAGCCAGAGATCACGACAAACCGGGATGCCCGGATCATCGTGCAATGCGCATCCGGTGGGCGCTCTATGCTAGCGTCTGAGACGCTCAAGAAAATGGGCTACAACAATGTGGTGAATATGGCTGGCGGGTTCACCGAATGGGCCAAGCAAGGCTTGCCCGTCGAGTCACCGGCAAGTTGAGGGACCGCTTCCTCAGAGAGGATGAGGCCCTGGACAATGAAGCAGACGTTCTCCACCCACATGGTTCCCTCCACAGCGGTGCTCTTTCACCGAGATACAACCTATTTGACCAAGGATGGGTGGAGAAGAGGAGCGAATGAGTCTTTGTATCACGTAGGCTATTACCAGCCGCAAGGTGGTGAGAACAGCCCACGTGATACAGCGCTTTCCTCGCACGAGCATCTCCTTATGCACATCCCACCAGGTGTATATTGTCCTGGCGAACTATCCAATTGAAGGTAGCGACACTTTTCTTGCAAACAGTACTGCACGTATTTGTTACCAGAGTCGCGGCGGGGTTTGCACCCTTCAACCGCCTTGCCGTCCACGATGCGCTCGATAGTGATCCCCGTCACCGTCATCTGCTTGCCAGTTGGGGGAATCCCCTGAGCGAAGCCTCTATGTATCCCCTGGTGGGTGCCCTGGCCCGACCAACGCGTCATAACCAGGTCTCCTTCGGCAATCTGGTCCTCAATTGTGGCGTGGAAGTTGGGGAAGGCGGTGCGGGTCGTGACGATGAACTGCTTGTCCCGCAACTGCACAAAAAGCTACCGCCTATGGCGGCGAAAAAAGCCTGCACATGGCGGTAGTTACGTTCAATAGGGCCTCAAAAAGTCCTTACCGCGCTGTCCGGCGGCCATAGGCCCAGACCGCCAGCGGGATGAAGACGACGAGGATGCCAACGCACCAGGCGATTGCCTGCAAGATCGTCGAGGTGTTGGGCTGATTGAGGAGGAGGCCGCGCACCGCGTTGACGATCAGCGTGACCGGCTGATGATTGGCGAAGGTTTGCAACCAGCTGGGCATGCTCTGTGTCGGCACAAACGCACTACTGGCGAAGGTCAGTGGAAAGAGCCAGATGAAGCCGGCAGATTGCGCCGCCTCTACGCTGTTCACCAACAACCCGATCGTCGCCGAGATCCATGAGAAGGCAAAGCTAGTGAGCAAAAGCAGCCCCACTGCAGCCACCCAGGAAAGGACATTGCCGTCCGGTCGGAAACCGACCAGCAAGCCGACCATCCACATCACGAACACAACGAAGGTGTTGCGCACCAGGTCGGAGATGGTGCGCCCTGTGAGGACAGCCGATTTAGCCATCGGCAAAGAGCGAAAGCGGTCGACCAGGCCGCGCTGCAGGTCTGTAGCCAGGCCGATACCGGTGGACGTCGCGCCGAAGATGACGGTCTGGGCGAAGATGCCAGCCATCAGGTAGTTGACATAACTGGTGCCACTGACCGCGATCGCTCCGCCAAACACGTAGCGGAAGAGCAGGACAAACATGATCGGCTGGATTGTCGCGAAGATCAGCTCCTCAGGAATGCGCGGGATCTGTATCAGGTGGCGCTTGGCGAGGACGAGCGCGTCAGCAAACGTCCAGTAGAGTGAAGGGCGTGTCAGCGGCTTCAATGATGAAGTCGCGCGTAGATTACTAATATTCATCGTGAACTCCTTACCAGGGGCCGGTCAGCCGGTGTTTCTTCGGGCAGTTCTCCCGTGGTAGCGGCGCGACCGGTGAGTGTGAGGAAGACATCATCCAGGGTGGGCCGGCGCAGCGCCAGGTCATCAAGGGGAATCTGCGCGGTGTCGAGTTCGCGTACGACAGCGGACAGCAGTTGCGCCCCGTGTGTCACAGGCACGACGAGGCCACGGCGGTCCCAGTTGATCTGGATCTCGCCCGAGCTGAAAGGTCGCACCGCTTGCACAGCGGCATCCATGTCGCCTCCACGCGCCACCGTAAGCTCAAGCCGCTCGCCACCGACCTGGGTTTTCAGTTCGTCGGCTGTACCATTGGCAATTACGCGCCCCTGGTCCACAACGGCGATCTGATCAGCGAGTTGATCGGCTTCCTCCAGGTATTGTGTAGTGAGTAAGACCGTGGTCCCATCGGCGACGAGGGAGCTGATGACTTCCCACATGGCGAGGCGGCCGCGTGGATCAAGACCGGTCGTCGGCTCGTCCAGAAAGAGCACCGGAGGCGAGATGATCAGGCTTGCGGCCAGGTCGAGGCGGCGTCGCATGCCGCCGGAATAGGTCTTGACGGTGCGCCTGGAGGCGTCGACAAGGTCAAAGCGTTCAAGGAGTTGATTCGCCCGTCTTCGTGCCATTGCGCCTGACAGGTGATAGAGCCGCCCAAACATCACCAGGTTTTCGTACCCGGTGAGGTTTTCATCGACGGCAGCATATTGTCCCGCCAGGCCAATGCGTGAGCGGAGTGTGTCGGCGTGTTTGACGACATCGAGCCCGGCAACCTCTGCTCGTCCAGCGTCGGGGCGTAAGAGCGTGGTCAGGATGCGCACGGCGGTGGTCTTACCGGCGCCATTGGGACCGAGGAGGCCAAGGACGGTCCCTTCCTCGGCAAACAGGTCTAGCCCTGCCAGGGCACGTGTCTTACCGTAATGTTTTTGGAGCCCTTCAGCCAGAATGGCCGGTTTGTTTGGCATGATATACATCCCCTTATGATGTCGCCGACGACGGGATACGACCAGCTGCCGGCGGTAGTTAGACAAACAAGTGAAGATTGGCGACGGACTACGGACTATTGACCGGCGCGCCACAATATGCTACACTCTAATGGACAGGTGTCCACTTATGATATTGTACTGGACAATTGTCCACTTGTCAAGAGGGAGAGCAGTAATGGAAGGATCTCGTCATTGGCCATCGGCTAGCGATGCCGGATGGACTCTACCGGATGCCGACGTAATGGAAGGATCTCGTGGCTGTCCATGGCCATCAGGCCTGCCAAAGCCGTTCGTACCGGGAGATCGAACCGAACGGCGCGACGCAATGGAGCATCGTCGACGTATCCTGGAGGTTGCCAGGCGCCTCTTCGCCGAGCGGGGCGTTGATGCCGTCAGTATGCATCAGATTGCCATGGCCGCCGGGATTGGACAGGGAACGCTTTATCGCCGTTACGCCCATAAAGGCGAGCTCTGTATGGACTTGTTGAGTGAGCGCCATCAACAATTCGTGGAGGAGATCGCAACGCAATACGCGGCAACGGCGACATCTCCTGCGCTCGAACGGCTGGATGGTGTACTGGCACACTTTGTCGCGTTTCTCGAAGAGCAAGGGGCCTTGTTAGGACCCGTTGCTGTCCTTGATAAGCGAGATTGGCAATGTAACGAAGCTGACAACTTCCGGCGCTTTTCCTTCCAGCACGCGCCTTTTTATCTCTGGATGCACGAACTGTTCGCGGGGTTATTTTCCGAAGCGGTGAGACAGGGAGAACTGCCACCGCTTGATATAGACTTCACGACCGACGCCGTCCTGGCTGCACTTCATCCCATGTTCTATCGCTTGCAACGGCAAGAGCGCGGCTTTTCGCCGGAGCGTATTTTGCAAGGTCTTCGCCGCCTCTTCATCGAGGGTGTGAAGACGGTGCACGGTGCAACAGAGCTCGCGGAGGCAAACGAAAAAGCCACTGTTTGAGTGGTGCCTGAGGACAACATGGATTTCACTTCTGCATCTCACGTGTATGACCTTGAACAGCCGCGTTATTCAGGCGCTCCCGTCCATCCCAGCCACGCGCCGGGATTAATCTATACGCTGCACCGTCGCCACGAGCAGGGCGCGAGTGAAGCGAGAACGAGCGCTTCTGGCTTCGTCTATATGGCCGAACATTCCGGCACGCATATCGATGGCCTGTGCCACCAGGCCGAAGAGATGCATCTCTATGGTGGGCAAGAGGTTAACCCGCAGGTACAAACTCCGGCAGGTTTTACGGCGCTGGGCGTTGAGACTATCCCGCCGCTAATCGCTCGCGGCATCCTGCTGGATGTGGCACGTTACAGAGCGGTGCAACGCATCCAAGAGGGCAACCCGATCACGCGCGCCGACCTGGAGGCGACGGCTCAATCCGAGGGAATGGCGATAGGTGAGGGAGATATTGTGCTGGTACGCACCGGTAATGGAGCTATCTGGCACGACGCGACGGCATACTTACGCGCAGGTGGCATGAGCGCTGACGCGTCGTCATGGCTGGCCAGTCTGCGCGTGCAGGCAGTAGGCGCGGACAACATGGCATGGGATGAGGTCGGCGTTGTTGATCCGGACCTGAACGTGAGCCTTCCAGGTCATCTCATCCTGCTCGTCCGTCATGGCATCTACATCATCGAAAATCTCAACCTGGAGGAACTGGCGCGGGACAGGTGCTACGAATTTACCTTCATCTGCCTGCCGCTCAAAATACAGGGCGCGACAGGCTCACCCGTGCGCCCTATCGCTGTCGCGCCCGTGAGCTGATAAAGGAGAGTTTGATCTCCGGAAATGTGACTGCCCAAAAAGGACCGATTTCACACCGAGCTTGTCTCCCTTTCCGTGCCTCTCTCACTCCGTTAGAGTGGCTTGCCTATCTCTATTCCTGAATGCTGTAGCTGGGGTCCGAGCGTCCTGCGAGCCAGGTGAGCGTCTGCCCATCGGACTCTTTTTGTCTGTTGGTTATCTCAGCGTGCCAGTCTTCAGGCGGGATGTGGTTAAGGGCATCGTCAAGGTTAGCGCGTACATCGTTCTGCAGCCCCTCGATCACGGCATTTGTCTCTCCCTCGTCGAGGCGATCGTTGACATACTCTTTAAGTAGCATAGCTTGCTCACACTTTCTCTGCGTTCATACTGTGTACATATTAAGGTGCATGTCGCTCGCGTGCTGATGCATAGTACAGTAGCAATTCACACCTCCCACTGTAGTAATCACGTCTCGCGTGGTCAGCTGGCGTCATTGCAATGCGCACGCTTACGCTCTTCTTCCCCACTGTCGAAGCACCACCTGTGAAGGGGTGAATGTCCATTCCTTCCCCGTTTCGGTCAAATGCCCGTAGAACAACAGATATCGCTCACCCTTCATTTGCTCATCATAGCGCAAGAGCGTCAACGACACCTGCTCCTTTGATGCGGGGACCGGTCTCTGGTGCGGGATGGGCAAGGTAAAACACCGTTTGTCCCGATCAAAGGCGAGAGGAAGTGGCAGCACCACAGGATAGCCATCGATACCTGGATAGCTGAGAGCCACACGGCTGAATGCTTCGATTTGCGTGAGCAGTTCTTCTGTCCAATCAATCATTGATTCACCTCCACCACTTCAGGGGACTGCTGGAAATTGCCATCGGGCCAACCGAGAAAGCGGGTCGGTCGGACACGAATGATAGCTCGTTGCGTGTACCCTGGTATGACCTGCTCCATTCTCGCTAACGATTCACGAGTGGAAGGCTGTCGTCGTGCCCAGCCAGCAAAATACCGTTTCCAGCCAGACTCAAGATTGGTATCATCGACCTCGGCCAGTCCCTGCACCAATAGCACATGTTGCGGCTCACCTGGACCGATGCCAACCGGCGAGAACAGGATTGCTACTTTGGGGCGCTGGCGCACATTCTCCACGCGTTTCGTCGCGGCGGGAGAAGAGATAATCAGCGTTCCCGTATCGGGATCAAAGTGATTGAGAAATACCGGCAGGGCCACCGGAATATCACGGGTCGTTGTGCTGGCAAATTGACAGGTAAACGACTCTTCAATTGCATGGTACATCCAATCGGGCAACTGGTTCATCTCTTACCAACCTTTCTTTTGAGAGAGCGAAAGCTTTCACCGACGCTCGTTTTTAAGACAGCTTGCCTACCAGAATATTGCTCAAGATGTGCCCCATTTCCTTCGGAAGATGACACTATGGTTGCGCCGTTGCTGGCTCTTGTATGGCAAACCAACCGAACAGACCAGCCATTGCAATCAAGATACCACATCCCGTAAGAATAACTCCAACCGGGAGAAATTGCCCCGGGTACCCTGCCAAGGAACTGAGAGGGCCATCACTCTCAGGGGAACTAGAACGCCTTTGCGCTCGCCTGTACCAAGCACATGGCCCCTCGTGATTCACTTATCCTATTAACTCAAAGCTGCAAGGTGAAATGGAACAATGGGTCGCAGATTCTCTTCGATCTCTTGCCGGTGTGGCTCCAGGAAAGGTGGAAGGGCCAAACTTTCACCCAGATGTGCTGGATCTTCGTCGGTCGCGAAACCTGGACCGTCGGTAGCAATCTCGAAAAGCACTCCTCCCGGCTCGCGGAAGTAGACCGAGTGGAAGTAGAACCGGTCGATGACGGGCGTCACCGAGCTGACCTTCCTGGAGATCTGCTCTCTCCATTGCAATTGCTCCTCATCGTCGGGAGTGCGAAACGCAACGTGATGCACGCCTCCAATACCTGGACGACCAAAAGGTACGTCAGGACGCACATCCAGGTGAACCTCGGCTCCAGGCCCTCCTGTCCCCACTTCAAAGACATAGACCGTGCTGTGTTGTTCGGACTGATAGGTCCCGCTTTGGCGGAAGCCGAGCGTCCCGGTTAGCAAGCTGGCTGTTGGGTCAAGCGCTCTTGCAGTGAGTCGCACCGCGTACAGGCCGTGAATCGCCATCGCAGCAGGAACAGGACTTCCTTTCCAGGGAAGACCCTTCAGCCGTCCCTCATCATCGACCAATTCCAGGCGCTGCCCTTCGGGGTCACGAAACGCTACCACCGCTTTTTCATTATCTCCACGCAGCTGAATGCCTTCATGGGGCACTTTGAAGCTCTCGAAGCGCTGCACCCACCACTCCAGGGCTTCACGACCATTTACGCCTAAGGCGATGGTAGAGATGGTACCGGCGCCAGGTCGCTGAGGACCAGCCATGGGCCAGTCAAAAAACGTCAATTCGGTGCCGGGGTTGCCAGTATCATCGCCATAGAAGAGATGATAGGCTGAGACATCATCCTGGTTCACAGTTTTCTTGACCAGGTGAAGGCCAAGCACTTGCGTATAAAAAGCGACATTCAAGGAAGCGTCACCGGTAATGGCGGTGACATGGTGGAGACCTTCTAATTGCATGTTCCTTCTCCTTTCGAGAGTATCAAATTCAATGTATCAATATGATTGTATCAGAGTTTAGCACTAAACCCATGTGATAAAAAAGGGTTAGCGAAGCGCTTGATCGAGTTTCCGCGCGAGGCGCAACAGTTCAGCGACCTCGGAAGTGGAGAGCACGGTAAATTGCTCCTCGATCAACTTCTCCGTCGTGGGGACAACGCGCTCATAGAGTTCCTGTCCTTTTTCTGTGAGCGTCAGGGTATTGTTCCGCTTCTCCTGGCAACGTTTGAGCAGATCGAGTTTCTCCATGCGGTCGAGCAACTGGGAAATATTGCCTTTCGTGACCAGGAGGCTATCCGCCAGCTCCTGCTGGGTGATTCCCTTATGCGCTCCTACATGCGCCAGGACATCAAACTGAGCTGTATTCAGATCCCAGGATCGGAGATACGCACTTTGCGCGCGATCAATTTTCTGGACGACGCGGTAGAGCCGTAACCATGCAAGAACTGATGAGCGAAGCATCTTTTGTAACCTCTTTTCTTTGTA
>WNGP01002009.1_pt1 | contig 16935 bp, 15 predicted proteins | sample 5407671 | NCBI WGS metagenome assembly WNGP01 (sample SAMN13153381, study PRJNA577476) | soil metagenome | isolation source: 40 cm soil or saprolite under Garry oak tree replicate 2 | place: USA:California | collected 2016-06-15 | reverse complement strand
CCACTCCGATGATCGCCCCAGCACCAGCAGGCGAATCGTGCCCAACTCCTGGTGCCTGGCCAGATAGGTGCGCCCAATGGCGCTGCCTGGCACAATCTCGAGCCCCAGGCGCTGGTGGGTCTGGTGGAAGAGGGCGAGTGCCTCCTCCAGCTTGTAGCGCTTGTAGGCCCGTTCCGGCGGGCGTCCTGTTGAATCTCCGGTTGCCATGCGTCGCATCACCTCCTTCTACGTTGGCGCTGTGTCCAGTCCGTCAGTTGGGAAGTTCGGTGACATCGGTCTCAGGGGGCGGTTCTTCGACGAGGCGAGCGCGCTGTCGCTGCAGGGTATCGGCGATCATCAAATGGTCTAACTCCGCATGGAAGGCGGCCCAGCGCCGTTCCCGCTCGATCTCTAAATCAAGCTTGACGATCTCCATGGTGGCTTTAGCCGCCGCCTTGCGGTGCTCGCCGGCGCTCTGGGCGATCTGGATGTGCAGTCGTCCCTTGAGTTCATCGATGCGGGCCACCTCTTCCGCTTTGGTGCCCAGCTGCGAGAGCCAGAAAGCGGTGACCGCGTCGCAGAGGGTGAAGCCCAGCACCCGCGTGGCGATGAGCCCATAAAAAAGCAAGAAAGGCAGGCGGCTCTGCGAGGTGATGAGCACCAGATAGGCGGTCTGCCCCACCAGGCTGACAAAGGCCAGGCCCAGCCAGGACCAGGTGAGGCCACCTAGCACGCGTCGGAGATGGGCCGGCACCTCCTGAGAAGCCGACTGCATCTCATGCACCCGCTGCTTGTGGCGAGCCAGAGCAAAGGTGACAAACATGAGCGTGATGTCGACCATCAGCGCGCCTCCCCAGATGAGCAGCGAGACCGCACTCGGGGCAATGAGCGAAAAAAGGAAGGCGATCTCCCCACTGGTCAGGGCGACATAAGCCATCGGGCCGACCACGAGCCAGGCGCGCAGAAAAAAGAGCATGATCGACTCGTGCACTCCTCGCGAGAAGTCGGCGGCTTCGACCTGGGCGATGCGGCGGGCTTCCAGTTGATCAGGCGTCATCGTCGCGATGGTGAGCGGCACACCGGACGGTCCCTGCTGGATGGTATACTCGTCGTTCAAGGGACCAGAGGCCTCCTTGGGCATGGGAACAGCTGCGTTGGCCTCTCGACGACGATCGGCCATCCCCATGCGTCCGATCAGGTTGCCGATCTTGCGGACTATTTTGTTTCCCACGAACATTCTCCTTGCTAGAAACTGAGAGCGACGCGAAAAAAGGTGGCGGAACGTCCACGAAACAAAGGGAAAGCGACAGGCTAAATGGGCCTCAAGTGTCCCCCAAGTGGGCCCCAAAGACCCGTGAAGAGGTGGGCGCTCGTCCCTGGCAGTCTTGGGGCAGTCCTAGAAAGAATGGCCGGAAACATGGCGAACAATCGGTGCGCAACCGGCGAAAAGACCACCGTGTTTGCGCACCTTGCTCATGCGCTCCGACCTGCCCTAGCCTTTTTCCGCCTTCTTCCTGGCCTTCAAGGCTTCGCGTTTCTCGCTTTCCGGCTTTGCGACGCTCCTGGCGTTCCAGGACGACATTGGCGTTGACCGCCTGCTGGTAGGCCACTTCACAGGCCCGCAGCATGCGGGCGTAATAGGTGGACAGGAAATCGGATTCGGAGGCGGCGGCCTCCAGCTTCTGCTGCAGGTCTTGCCGGTCCCTGAGGACGATGCTGTATTCGTCTCCGTTCATGGTTGCCATCGGTGACACTTCTCCTTTCCCGGGGCGCCAATGTGTCCTCGTGGTGCGCCGGTTCTCACTCGTATCTCGCGGACGCACTCCAGGGAACGCACTGCTCACACGCACTTCATGGGACACACTCCGCAAAACTTCACGATATTCTTGTTGATCGCGATGTGTTAGTGTGCACTACCTGTCAAGGTCCAGATCGAGGTAGCTCTTGAGGATGGTGCTGGCATGGCACGAGCGCAACCGCTCCAGCGCCCGCTCCTCCAGTTGCCTGACGCGTTCGCGGGTGATACCGAGCTGCATGCCCACCTGGGAGAGGGTGCGGCGATACCCGCCAGCCTGATCGTCCAGGCCGAAGCGCAGCAGCAGCGCCTGCCGTTCACGTTCGCTGAGACAGGAGAGGGCGGCGCGCAGCTGTACAGCAAGAGCCTGTTGCTGGGCGGACTCCTCCAGCGGTGGTTCGGTCTCGTCCTCAAGGCAATCGGAAAGCCGGGTCCCTCCCTCTTCCCCGCGTGGCACATCCAAGCTGAGGACGGCATGACTGGCGGTAAGCAGGGCGTGAACCTGCCCTTCTTGCAGATCCATTCGCTCCGCCAGTTCCCGCAGCGTGGGGTCGCGCCCCAGTTCAGAGACAAGCGCGTGCCTCACCTGAGTCAGGCGCCTGATCTTCTCGCCCATGTGGACAGGCAAGCGAACCGTCCGCCCTTTGTCCGAGAGCGCCCGGCTGATGGCCTGACGGATCCAGTAGGTGGCATAGGTCGAGAACCTAGTGCCCTTCGTGGGATCGAACCGCTCCACAGCCTTCATCAACCCGAGATTGCCCTCCTGGATCAGATCAGAGAGACCAAGTCCCAACCCGGTGTACTTCCTGGCAAGACTGACCACCAGGCGCAGGTTCGCCTCGATGAACTGCCGCCTGGCCTCATCGTTGCCCTGCGCGATCTGGTGGGCCAGCCGTTGCTCATCGGACGCGCTGAGCAGCGCGATACTCCCGATCTCATGAAGGTAGAGCCCCAGGTCATTGCCTCCATCGTCCCCCAGCTCATCCTCCAGAGACCCATCGTGATCCCGCTCGCTCTGAACGTCCAGGGAAGCGGCGCCCGTTTCTATCGTCTTTCTCATGGTCAACCCTGCGTTTCTTCTCCCTCATGCTGGCTATGGAGCCATCAGGGAGCAGGGACAAAGGGGGAGAGCAGTCTCGGCTCTCCCTCTGTCTCTCATGTACGTCATGATGTGTTCGTCCAGGTGTCCTGTGGTGTGCCCTCATGAGCATAAGGCCATCACCTCTTTCCCCCTCCTTGCGTGCTCTCTGAGCTGTTTGCCAGGAAGAAAATCATCGCGCGTCGCGGTGGTTCTCCAGCCTTTCCTGTGGTGAACTCGGCCTTGTGCGTCTCCCCGTTACACAGCAGCGTTGCCGGCAGGAACAACTGCCCAGAGGGTGAGCATCGAAGGCGGAGACTCCGATGAAGGTCTGGCTGCATCCTCGACACAGAGATGTGGCCATCGCTTCGCCTTCTCCTCCCTTTCCTACGGGAAGTCCCTTTGTTGATAAGGCGTGAGCACATCTGACGGCGTTTTGGCAGAGAAGGTTTCCCACGGTCCACCCTCCCAAAAGCCGCGAACGGCCTGGTGATATGAGAGGCCATGACGGACCTCTCGATCGCCTCCTTACTCCTCATCACCCCAGATGGATGATGATCGGATAAACTGGCGCCTTCCCATCCTCGATGACAGCAGTCAGCCAGCCAAGCACAAAGCCCACACGATACGCGTAGTCAGTGGTCTCCCACCCCATGGCCTGGGAGAAGGCGCACAAGTCCTCGTGATCGTGACGGGCGAGGTTGTCACGCAGGACCGTAATGACTTCAGCGATCGTGAACGTGCGCGGAGGCTCATGGGCCCTAGAGTAGGACTGGCCGAAGGTGTAGCCGATGGCGAAATCAGGATGGCTGGAGTAGCGCGGATGCTGGATTTTTTGGAGTGCATCTTGCAGCACATGAATATGGGTCACATCGTCGGTGTGACGGATTGCGGGAGCCAGGATCTCCTTCGCAATGGACTGGGCCAACGAGGCCACGCATGTTGGATCGAGCATAGGCCAAACACTCCTTCTTTCTGTTCAAAACGGGAAGCACGACAAGGCGAATGACGAGTTGCTATGCAGCCAGAGCAGTCGAAGCAGGAACGCCGACGCGCAGATGCCACCCAACCTGCCGACCCTCGATGAAGACGGGGGTGGCGCACACCAGGGGCTGATGCAACCGGTGCTGAGCCACGAAGGCGCAACGGATGGCGCGATCAAGCGCGGCAAGGTAGGCATGGAGGATGCCCTGAAGCTGGGCGACAGGCGAGCATTGACGCCGCAGCATCGCAATGGCGGCATGCAACCAGGTCAATCGTACCCATCTCCGCTGCTTCTTTTGTGGGACATTCACAGGAGGGGGCTGCATCTCGACAATCACCTCCTGCACGGTCTCGCACGACACGAACACTTCTGGTAATGCGACGAGTTCGACGTTCTCTTGCGGTTGAGGAGAAGCTGGAGCGGCTATTGGAGCCACAGGCTGAGATGGGAACGTACCGGCACATACCTGCTTGGTATGGAGTTCGACCAGTTCGCGAACATCGCACGTCGGCCTACCTTGCATGGCATGATCCCACGGGAGGGCTTGCACAAGCTGTTCACTCGTCAGGCAGAAGGTGAAGACGCGAGGAGAGTCCAGGTCATTCAAGCGATGCGGTAGAGCTGCCGCCCGAACGAACAAGCGCTCCGCATCAGTTGCGTGATCTACAACTTGGATAAAGCACAGGTTGGCGACACTGGCTTGCGCACGTAGGTCATATGGCAGAAGGTTCGCTAAAGCAACATAGGTGTGTTCATCCTCAGACAAGGAAAAGGGTAGATTCATGGCAAACAGGCTCCCCTGCACCTACAGGTGCAATGTCTGAGCCTGCCGTGATATAATCACGATAGACTCAGACTGAATAGGCATGCATGCTGAACGAGTTTCCTAGGCTGGGTCAACATCCATGTCACGACGACTGAGTCACTTTTGAGCCGCTTGCAGTTACGATCTGCAAGCGGTTCTACGGTTTATGATACCGCACTTCTCCTCAAAGCGGAACAGCTTTGGCACTGCTTTTGCACGTCCTCTAGACTGCTTTCAGACTGCTCGTTCTTTCAAAGAAATATGTAACGTATACATCTCAATTTTATTATGTACTATATACATCATAATTGTCAAGGGGGTAGTCATATCGCTTTCTTGATGGTATACTCTGCCTCATGATGTTGTATATACATGCAAATTTCACGGTAGAGGTTTATGCCACAACAACTCAGTGGTGATCGTGTGCTTCTCTCCACAACAGAAGCCACCGAGAAATCTGGATTGAGCCGCGTACATATCCAGCGACTGCTACGAAACGGGCAGGTGGATGGCGTGAAGTTGGGTCACGATTGGCTGGTGTTTGAAGATTCCCTTCTCGCCTATCTCACCCACCCTCATAAAACCGGACCAAAGGGGCCAAGAAAAAAGTCTGCATCAGACGCCCCTACAGGTACCATGACACGCGATACTGAATCAGGGAGTGACAACAGTACAGTTGGGTAACAATTGAACGTTTTCCGTTTCTTCGGTAGACTGCAAGAATAGTAGACTGTTTCGGACACATTGTGAGCTTCATACGTCTAGCCCTCTCGAGGGAGAATGGAGCCAGGAATGGACTCTGATAGGAAGACGCTCAAGCCCAACACTCTCCTTCGTCATCAGCGAGAGTCGCAAAATCTTACACTGCAGGATGTGGCTGACAAACTGTATAAGATGTGTGCCCAAGAAGGGCGTGAGAGTGGGATTAATGCAGATACAGTTGGTCGGTGGGAACGAGGCATCAGCAAGCCAGAGGCTCATTATAGAGCCAAATTATGTCTGCTCTTTGGCAAGAGCGTTGAGGAACTTGGTTTGCTTGAGAAGCAGGACAGCATCGAGCCTCTTTCGAATGCGCCTGAGCCAATTGCTGCAGATACTCTGAAGGAACAGGCCATTCAGATTGTTATCTCCAAAGATCAGCCTCTTGTGACTATTCAGGTGTATCAAGGGTCGCCTATTCAACCTAGCGGCTGTCCTGTTAGAAATGATATCATGAACGAAGAGGCACAATTCTCACCCACGTCGCGAGATGACTGGAAAGACGAAATGGATAAAAAGCGCCGCGAGTTTCTCAAGTTTCTGGGCATAGCCAGTAGTATCCTGCTCCTCCCTTTCCCTTTGGTGGATTGGGAACGAATAGATGACGCCCTAGAGAAGCCTTCACACTTTGACACCGTGCTGATACAGGACTTTGAAGCCATCAATAGCCGCTATTGGAATCTCTACTTAGCAGCAGCATCTAAATCTCTCGTCTTAGACGGAGTGTTAGGGCAATTCAAGATGCTCGTACAATTCCTCCGGGAACCCCATCCCCCCCAAATGCATCAGCAATTATGCGCGCTTGCAAGTAATCTGAGTCAGCTTGCAGGTGAGATATTCTTTGATCGGCATGAATATGAGTCGGCAAAATCCTGCTATGTGTTTGCTGCAAGCATAGCAAAGGAAGCGAAGGTCTATGATCTCTGGTCTTGCGCACTGGTTCGCCATTCATTCACCGCGATTTATGACGATCCGGTGAGGTATGAAGATGCGCTCTCGATCTTACAAGGAGCATGGCATATAGCTCGACGTGGTGATTCATCGCTTCCCACTCGGTACTGGGTATCAGCGGTTGAAGCTGAAGCACAGGCTGGTATTGGCAACCTTGTGGCTTGTCAGGATGCGTTAGAACGGGCCAATGGTGTACTGGAAATACAACAATCCAGTCCCGCCTGGACACGGTTTGATCGCTCCCGTCTCCCAGCACTCCGTGGAACGTGCTTTTTGCGTTTAGAGCAATCAGATTTGGCAGTTCCTGCGCTGGAAGAGGGATTGAGTCAGTTCACCAAACCAGGCCGGAAACGCGGGATGGTTCTCACCGATCTGGCAATTGCTGCTCTGCAGCAGCGAGACGTTGAAAAGGCGTGTGCCTACCTGAATCAGGTCATCGATATCGTGGCACTTGGCTCTTCTAGTTTTCTACGGGGTGGTGTTGAGAATGTGCGTCGTCAGCTCGAGCCATTTGCTGGATCAGCTTCGGTCAGGATATTGGATCAACGCATGCGTTCACTATGACAGCCGCTGCATACAACGAGAAGGAGGAGATACAGTGGATCAAGAAGCAGGAGGACGCTTCTTTCGGGAAGCGTGGATCGCGGGCGTGAAAAGGTATTATCCAGGGACACCTAAACCAGGGTATATATCACCCTGGTCAGACATGTCTCAGTGGGAACAAGAGAGCGCCTCAGCAGTGTACGAGCAGGTGCGTCAGTTCACCCTGGTGACAGGAGGGCAGACGACACATCTCAGTCGAGAGCAAAAAGGGCGTTTTGTTTGCCTGTGCTGGATCGGGCAGATATTCAAACATTTTGCTGATCCGAAAGAGTCGTATGTCGCTGATTGGGAGCAGCTGCCTGAGTGGCAACGAGAGACGGATGTGGATGTCTTCGAGTCTATAGAGCGCTCGGTGCTCCAAGAGGTCGCTTAGGTGTCCGCGGATGAACGGCGACTATTTTTCACTCGGCAAAGGCTCTTGAAGAGTTTGACAAATCCTACAAAAGGCGCTTGTAGTCCCTTTCTACAAGCGTTTATTATGTCTTTTGCTGCGACGTCGTTATAAAAGCTCTGTCTAAAAGCGAAGTGGAGCAACGACGGTTGGACGATATCGAAATCATTATTGCCTACCTCATACGCCTGCTTTCTGGTAAAGGAGAGACAGAGATGCGCCGGCTAGCCTAAGCTAGTGGGCATTGAGATCCATTTCGATGGAGGTTTCTTGATCATGATTGAGATTCGGGATCGGTGCGTGACGTTTACCCCTCCGGAAGGCGCTGCCTACCTGATAGGTGATTTCACCGATTGGGATGAGAGACCTCTTCCCATTCCAGAACCGGTGACCATTGAATTTCCCGAAGGGGCCTATGTCGAATATGCGTTTCTCGACGAGAAAAAACAGCCCGTGGCTGATCCCACGAACCCTCGAAGACCCAAAAATCCCTGGTACGACTACCACTGCTCGATGACGCTTCCGCATAATTGCTTCAAGGCGCCTCCACAACCAGAGACCTTTCGCGGCAGTGTCCAGGAACACTTCCTCGATTCGCAATTCCTTGAGGGCCAGCGGACCTATTACGTGTACGATCCCCCTGTATCTGCCTCAGCGACACTCTATGTCCAGGATGGAGAGGCATTCTACCGCAAATTGCGCTTTCATGAAGTTGCCGAAGCCTTGCTCGAGCAAGGAGTGATCGGGCCTGTACGCCTGGTCTTCATCGAACCTCACGATCGCTCTGAGGAGTATTGGTTCAACGAACGCTATGAAGCATTCTTGCTCGAGGAAGTCCTGCCTGCTGTTGACCGGCGTTACGGCGCAACGCGTGAACGGGGACTGTGGGGTGCCTCGTTAGGAGGATTGGTCTCAGCATGGTTGGCATGGAGAAACCCTCATGTGTTCACGAAGGTCGGAAGCCTGTCCGGATGTTTTACAGCTGATCCTGCAGGAGGAAACGAATACTATGATCCTGAATGGCTCACGGAGCAGTTCATGCAATCTGCTCGTCGGCCAGTACGTCTGTATGTTGAAACAGGTCAGATCGAGTGGCTGTTAGCTCCAAATCGTCGCTTCGCCGCTATGCTGGTAGACAAAGGCTATCCTCATAGCTATCAAGAGATGCCGGGCGGGCATAACTGGGCAACCTGGGAGCAAGGATTGGAACCCGGTCTCACGTACTTGTTTGGGTGCTCACAGAAAAAGGCGATGCCTGAACAGCCACGGGATGGGGAAGTCTCTTGAAGAGCGGCCCTAACTGTCATCTGTCCAAGAACCATGCCGTGGCTTTCACCTACAAGCTTCTTCTCAGAGTGGGATTCAATCCACACTCTTTTGCCTCATCTGTTTCCACATCGGTGCCAAGAAATCTGGCAGAAATGAGATCACGCTTCTGTGGCTGGTTCACGTCTTTCTTTTCAACGGAAATGACAAGATATGGTGGTAGATGTTTTTTTCAAGGGAAAAATGGGGCAAGGTCAGATATCGATATGAGCCTGTTAGTAACCATTGGTGCTAGTATTACCACGAAAATTCAGCACTGCTCATCTGAGACGCATCAGCATCAGGATGCAAGTGATGAAAGAGTGTCAACAACACGTTGAACATAGCAACAACCGAAGACAAACGAGCTTGGATGTAGGGCCCAAGCGATGCCGAAGTCGCTTGAGGTCACAGACAACGGTGACCATTGACAAAGCGGTCTCCACGGTCATGCGTTCATTCCACATGCCTTTGGCACACAGTTTCAAGTTGGCCGGAATGCCATCCTTGCACCGAAAGCCGAAGTCGCTCAGCACAATCGTTTGCCCATCGTAGCGCTCGATGATGGGATGAAAAGCCTGGTCATGGGTGCCAAGCGTGGCCCAGTCCCCGTCTACGGCCTGCCCCTGATTATTGAGCAACCAGCAGAGTTTGATGCCAACCGTCCAGCGCCCTTTATCCTTGCCTTTCTTGCCGACTTGCTGCGGACTGCGTCCCTCGCGAATAGGAAAGAGCAGTTCGATCGGATAACTGTCAATCACGGTGAAGAAACTGGGAGCAGCCAACAAGCGGTGACACCACTGCTGGTGAGTCTTGAGCAACCGTCGCAGGCGGGTGCGTTCCGGCAGACCGGCGAACAGGTCACTGGAGTCCCGGCTCAACCAGCGATAAAAGGCCCGGAAATGCCCGCCTTTGAGGGCAAACACAATCGCAATCGTCACCAGTTCGCTCGGATACCGTTTGGCTTGACTGTGCTTGGGCATCACTTTCATCTCATCGTCGACAAGGCAAAAAATGTGGATGATCATGTCTTCGGTTGTCATGAAGCTCCTCCGTTCTGCTGAGATGAGGTCTCTCTTTCGAACGATCTTCATGACTTCTCGACTTCCCAAATGAGCGGCAATCTGCTCAGATGGCTTGAAAGCATGACGCTGTTAGACGAGCTATTTTTAGGTGAACGGTATTGGTAGCCGAAGGCGGCGGGGATCTAAGAGGCTGCCGCCCTCGGGAGGGACCCCTGCTTCTTCCCGAACATGCAACAGCCCTGGTGGAGAAGGACACGATGAGGGAGAGAGTAGCGAGCAATAACTCCTGTGCAATCGAGCAGGAGTCGTGTATACTGACGGTAGCTCAAACAGAAGGGGTTCCAATGACTTTGCGGAGAGTGACAGCATGACAGCAAGCAGGAATACGAGCGCGAACGCTGGTAGAGCGCCGCGTGTCTTTCTCTCCTATGCTCGCTCTGATGGGGAGCCATTCGCCACGCAGTTGCGGAAACGGCTAGCAGCTGAGCACATTCCGCTCTGGCAGGATCGCGTTGGCATGGAAGGTGGGAGGGACTGGTGGCAGCAGATTACCGAGGCGCTTGATAAAGTCGAGTTCATGGTGCTGGTGATGACGCCCGCGGCCATGCTCTCGGAGACGGTACGCAAAGAGTGGCGATATGCGCGGCAGCAGGGAGTGTGCGTCTATCCAGTGAAGGGTGAGCCTGACCTTGACTTCAACAGTATGCCACACTGGATGCGCAGCGCGCACTTCTACGACACCAAATATGAATGGCAGAAGCTGGTCAACGACCTGAAGACGCGCTGCCAGCAGGCGCGCGTCCCTTTCATGGTCGAAGACTTGCCAGCGGACTATGTACCTCGACCGCAGGAGTTTAGTGCACTGATCGATAAATTGTTGGATCAGCGGCGCGAGGAGCCAGTGGCGATCACTGCCGCGCTGCGTGGTGCAGGTGGCTATGGCAAAACGACGATGGCGAGAGCCATCTGCCATGAATCAAATACAACGAGATACCCCACTCTTTGAAGAGTTATCTGGTGAAGTGACGATTACTGATCCAACTCATCCCCTCTATGGCCACACGTTCCCACTTCTGACCGTGCGGGTCAATCGCAGCAAAACCCATGTGACCGTGCTTCTGCCAACAGGAAGACGTCGCTCAGTGCCGAAAGCTTCAACCGATCTTGAGCGTTCAGTTGAGCAAGCCCAGCTTCATCCTCCCTTGCCGGTTATCTCGGTACGGACTATCCTTCCTCTAGCACGCTTTGTGCAGGGACTCAAGCAGGTAAAGGAGGAAAGGCATGCAGAGCAGGCAGACGCGCTCGTCCACTTATCAGAACCAGATTCCGCCAGTTCCGGCAACGATCTGGCATCAGCTCGCACCGACCAGCCAACAGCAACTCGCCCATCTAGTCGCCCAACTCATTTGGCGCATCCGACAAGCCGCGTCAGACAAGGAGAGAGATCATGAGCGCTGAGATTTTCCATGTCACTCCCACGACCACGCATCGGGCAAAAATGGCTTATGTCTACATTCGACAATCCTCCCTCATGCAGGTGACGCGCCATGCGGAGAGCACGGATCTCCAGTACTCGTTGGTGGAACGCGCCATCAAACTGGGGTGGCCACGTGAGCGCGTGGAGCTCATTGATGAGGATCTGGGCAAATCAGGAGCACAGGCTGAGGCACGTGGTGGCTTCCAGCGGCTGCTCGCCGAAATTAGCCTGGCTCGCGTTGGCCTGGTGCTCAGCTTTGATGCCTCCCGTCTGGCTCGCAACAATCGCGATTGGTATCAATTGCTTGAGGTCTGCTCAATCTTCGGCACGCTCAGAGCCTCCGGCGAACGGCTCTACGATCCACGGCTCTACCACGACCGATTACTGTTGGGCTTGTCAGGAATGATGAGCGAAGCCGAGCTTCATCATCTCAAACAACGCATGCATGCCGGGGCACGACACAAAGCCGAACGAGGGGAGCTGCGCCTGGGGCTTCCTGTGGGGCTCTCGCGCGGGCTTTCTGGAGAGGTGATGTTGAACCCCGATGAAGAAGTCCAGGCTCGCATTCGTCTAGTATTTCAGAAGTTTCATGACATTCGCTCAGCGCGGGGCGTCATGTGCTATCTACGGGAAGTCCACTTGCCCTTGCCGGTTCGTCCCCTGCGCGGCCCTGCCCCTCACGAGCTCATCTGGCAAGAGGCGCGAGCTAGTTCTGTTCGTGATATTCTCCAGAATCCGGCGTACGCGGGAACGTATGTCTATGGACGAAAAGTCCTCGATCCAACCAAACGCAGGCCGGACTCTCCAGGGAGCGGACATGTTCGACAGCCCATTGACAACTGGGAGATTTGTCTGCACAATGTCTATCCAGCCTACATTACCTGGGAAGAATTTCTTGCCAATCAGGCACAATTACGCTCAAATCAGTTGAACTACCGGGAGGAGCTGCACGGCGTGCGAGGCCTCGGACAAGCGTTACTCCAAGGGATCGTGCGCTGTGGCTATTGTGGCGCATTTCTGCATCTGCGCTACTCCGGCCCGCACGGCGATTTCCCTGTCTATGTCTGTAACAACGATCAGCGCCAGTTCGGCGGGAAGCGGTGTCAGGAAGTGCGAGCCATGGCTTTGGATGCCGAGGTAGAGCAGCGCTTCCTGGAGGCAATGCGTCCTGATCAGTTGACATTGGCTCTGGCGGCCCTTGCCCAATTGGAGCAAGCAGAGCGAGCAGAATGCAAGCAGTGGGAGCTGCGCCTGGAGCGAGCGCGCTACGAGGCCAAACGAGCTGAACGCCAGTATCAGGCCGTCGAGCCAGAAAATCGGCTGGTAGCCCGCTCTCTGGAACGGCAATGGGAAGAGAAATTGCGAGCGATCGAAGCTGTTGAGAAAGAGTACCAGGCATGGAGAAGCACTCGCCTGGCTTCCATCACCGAAGCGGATCAGGTCACCATCCTCGCCTTAGGCAATGATCTGCCTGCCCTCTTTCGAGCCGAAACCACCACCAGTGCCGACCGCAAACAGATGCTGCGCCTGGTGATCCGAGATGTGATCGTCGACGGCAAGCGAGCTCATGGACAGGTCTGGTTTCAAATCAACTGGCAAACCGGAGCCCATGAGGAGTTCTGCTACAAACGCAGCGTGCGCAGCTACGAAGCCTCTGCCGATGTGCAAGCGCTAGAGCAACGTGTTCGTGAGCTCAATGCGGCTCAGTTCATCGATGCCCAGATTGCGGCGATGCTCAATGCAGAAGGCTATCGGACGGCCCGGCTGCAGCGTCCATTTACAGGTGGAACAGTGTGGCTCTTGCGCGAAAAATGGGACATTTCGACGGTTAAGATCAACGGAAAAGAACACAATCCTGCCCAATGGGAAGATGGCAGTTACTCGGTCGAAGGCGCTGCGGCCCGTCTGGGAGTCTTCCCAGGAACTATTCATCACTGGCTGAAGGTGGGCAAGCTCACCGGATACCAGCTAGCCAAAGGCATGCCCTGGAAAGTATACTTAACAGAAGAAGATGTGACACGGCTCCAAGAATGGCTTCGACGAGCAAGACGATGAAGGAGAGAGGCATTATGACGCATTCGAGGATGAGCGCATACAACAGGCGTTTGACGATGGCATCCTGTGGGTGACGCTCGGCGAGAACCCTGGCAACCTGGTGGGCAAGGTCGAAGACCTCATCTACCTGCTGAGTCATGAGCGACCAGGCTTTACGGGGATTGAAGCGGCAGGAGCTCGACTGGCGGAACTGCTGGCGGAACGCGACATCCTGCTGGTGGTCGATGACGTGTGGGATGGCTTGCACCTCAAGCCGTTTCTGCAAGGAGGCAAACGCTGCGCTCGCCTAGTGACCACGCGCAATGAGGAGGTGCTTCCCGCCAATGCCCAGAGCCTGATCGTGGATGCCATGCAGCCGGATGAAGCGGTCCAACTGCTCTCTTCTGGCCTGCACACCGGAGCGTTCAATGCCACTGACATGCAAGCGCTGCGGGCCCTGGTGGCCCGGTTGGGAGAGTGGGCGTTGTTACTGAAACTGGCAAACGGTGTATTGCGCGACCGCGTGGGTCGAGGGGAAGCGCTGTCCAATGCGCTGGTCTACCTCAACAGGGCACTTGACAAACGAGGCCTGACGGCATTTGACGCGGAAAACGCACAGGCCAGGGACGCGGCGGTGAGCGCGACCTTGCGTGTCAGTTTCGACCTCTTGCAGAGAGAGCACTATGCTCGCTACCGGGAGCTAGCGGTCTTTCCCGAAGATGTCGATATTCCCCTGGCAACGCTAGAACGACTATGGGTCGCGACGGGTGGACTGGATGACTTTGATACAGAGGAGTTATGCCGTACGTTGTACCGGCACTCCTTGCTCCTCAACCTCGACCTGGCGACGCGCACGATTCGCCTGCATGACGTGATACGCGGCTACCTGCAAAAGGCAGTAGGTGACGCGCTCCCTGCACTCCACGCGCACCTGCTGGATGCCTACGCCCTCAAGCGTTGGGCGGATCTGCCTGAGAATGAACCCTATCTGTGGGATCATCTCGCCGCGCACCTCGTCGCTGCCGGACGGATTGAAGAGCTGGTTGCCACCGTGAAGGATCTGCGCTACCTGGCGAACAAAACACGCGTGCTCAGTGCGTACGCTACCGAGGCTGATTTGGCGTTTGCTGAGCAACGGGTACCCTCTGATGTGCCACTGCGCCTGCTCACGCGCAACTTCGCCAACATGGGCCACCTGCTCAATCGCTGTAGCACCTATCACGACCTTGCAGCCGTCCTCTACAGCCGACTCGCGCACCTGAAAGAACTTTCAGACCTGTGCCAGGCATTTGAGCAGGACATTCCTCGCCCATACCTGACCTGTTGGCACAGCCTGCCAGACCTGTCAGACCCCGGACTAATTCGCACATTAAGTGGGCATACAAGTAGTTTGAATGGGTGTGCAATCAGCCCAGCAGGAGACTTTATCGTGTCGGCTTCTAATGACCAGACGCTCAAGGTGTGGAATGCGCATACGGGAGAGGAGCGGCTCACGCTGCGCGGGCATACGCATGTGGTGGAATGCTGTGCGATCAGTCCAGCAGGAGACATCGTTGTGTCGGCCTCGGCTGACAGGACGCTCAAAGTGTGGGATGCACACACAGGAGAGGAGCGGCTCACGCTGCATGGGCATACAGGTGAAGTGTCTGGGTGCGCGATCAGTCCAGCAGGAGACTTCATCGTGTCGGCCTCGGAAGACCAGACGCTGAAAGTGTGGGATGCGCGTACGGGGGAGGAACGGCTCACGCTGACTGGGCACACGGATAGGGTGCGTGGGTGTGCGATCAGTCCAGCGGGAGACACCATCGTGTCGGCCTCCTCTGACCATACGCTCAAGGCGTGGGATGCGCGTACGGGAGTATGTCTTAGTACACTGTATGTGAATGATTGGCTCTTTGCCTGTGCTTTTCATCCTGATGGGGAGCATATTGTTGCGGCGGGGGCAGGTGGTGTGTATTTTTTGCGCTGGGTGAGGTAAAGAGCTGCGGCTTTGACGTTTCTGCCCTCAACAACTGGCTGTTGAGAGAAGGATGAGTGGGTTGTAGACCCGGCGCAATTTTGCTTCCTCAAAGCGAGCGTACCATGGTGATGGAACAGTAATTTTCGGTAGATGCGTATGTTTGAGGAACACGCACAACGTTTTGATCATGTCATCGGAGGCGAGATTCGGCTCACCATCCTTACGTGGGAAACAGGTTAAGAGGACGGCCCAAGGGTCAATACAATTCACTTAAGGACAAAAGGGGGAAAGAGAAGACAAGAAAGCTCCCGATCTGGCAAACTACCAGAAAGCATAAAAACAAGGAGCTTTCTGATGTCCAGATTACGTGAAATGGACCTGGATGACAAGGTATGTGAACAAGTCGATCTGAGCCTTCTCAAGAGGGTCTACCCCGCCGAGGTCATCGAGGGGTGCGTGGGGCAGAGTGAGCTCTGGTCGAGCAAAGCGCGGCGGGTGCGGCAGAGTACGCTACTGGCCCTGGTGATGTTTGTGATCGGGCTGGGGCTGTGGAGCCGTCTGAACCAACGGCTGGTGTGGGACAAACTGGTGGGCAAGCTCAGCGCGCTGCATCCAGAAGAGCCGAAGAGCCAGTTGAGCGCGTCAGCGTTGAGCGGACGCCGCCAGGAACTGGGCAGCCAGGGCTTGCAGGCGCTGCTGCACGAGTGCTGTCAGGTGCTGGCGCAGCCCCAGACGATGCCCAGCGCCTTTTATGGGCGCTATCGGCTCATGGCCATTGATGGGACGGTCTTCACCACCGCCGATACGCAGGCCAATGAGGTGGCCTTTGGGCGCAGCAGCAATCAATATGGGAAAGGGGCCTATCCGCAAGTGCGCGGCGTGTTACTCGCTGAGTGTGGCAGTCATGCCGTGGTCGGGCTAGAGATCAGCCGCTAGGACGTTTCGGAAGTGCATGGCGCGCACCGCTTCCTCGACGAACTGGGTCGGGACACCCTGGCGTTGGTGGACGCTGGCATCACCTCGGGCGGGTTTCTGGAGCACGCGCGGCAGCGCGGGGCGCATGTGCTGGGAGCGTTGGAAGCAGGGGTGTGGGAACACCTGGAGCAGCAACGACGCCTCTGTGATGGCTCGGTGCTGGCCTGGGTTCCTCCCCCACGCGCAGGTCAGGCCAAGTATCCGGTACGTCGTGGCCTGTGGGTGCGCATCATTTCTTATCAGGTGACCGATGAGCGCTTGGGAGAAGTGGGCCAAGTGTATCGGCTGGTGACCACCCTGCTCAATCCACGGGTGGCTCCGGCGCTGGAACTCATCGGACTCTATCCTGAACGCTGGGAGGTCGAACTGGTGATCGACGAGATCAAAACGCACGAGCGCATGCAACGCAAGGTCTTACGCTCCAAGACGCCTGAAGGGGTGCGCCAGGAACTCTACGGGATCTTCCTGGCCCATTACGCCGTGCGTACCCTGATGGCGCAAGCCGCGGTGGAGGCCGAGCTCGACCCCGATCGTCTCAGTTTCACCGAGGGCTTGTTTGTCTTGACGGAGACGCTGGACCTGGCCCTGATCTTGGAGCCAGAAGAAGCAATCGAGCCACTGCTGAGGCGGGTGCGCCAGCACATGGTGCACCAGCTCTTGCCGGAGCGTCGCTTGCGCGTCAACCGCCGGGAAATCAAACAGATCTACAACAAGTACAAGCCGAAGAAGCGTCACCTACCCCCGCCTCAGCCGTTTGAGCCGGAGGACCGGTTTCTCGACTTTGTCGCGCTGCTGGACCCTCTGGCTTCTCTG
>WNGP01002007.1_pt1 | contig 16936 bp, 12 predicted proteins | sample 5407671 | NCBI WGS metagenome assembly WNGP01 (sample SAMN13153381, study PRJNA577476) | soil metagenome | isolation source: 40 cm soil or saprolite under Garry oak tree replicate 2 | place: USA:California | collected 2016-06-15 | reverse complement strand
GCCATTCGCCACGCTCGTGCCGGCAGCCGGGCTCTCGCTGATCACGCTGCCGGAGGCCACCGCAGTGCTCGACTGCATCGTGACCGTACCGGCGATGAGGCCCGCGCTGGTGATGGCGCTCGTGGCCGCCGCTTGTGTCTGGCCAACCACGTTCGGCACCGGGACCGTGGGAGGCGGCGTGCCGCCGGACCCGATCTGCACGTCGGCCTGGGTGTGGGCCAGCACGACGCGCGAGTGCACGACGCTGACGGGCACGCCGAGCTCGGTATGGTAGTTGGCGATCTTGAGATAACAGCTCTGGCCCACATAGAGGTTGGGGCCGCTGTAGTTCATGACCTGCCGGCCATTGAGCCACGCCTGGAAGAGGCCGTCTGAGCCGGACGACCACTTCACGTGATAGACGAAGTCGTACCAGACGTTCTTGGTGATCGGGCCGATCGCGATGCTGTAGTAGCCGGGATCGCTCGGCAGGTTGACGGTGTTGGCGCCGCCCGCCATATGGAGCTCGAGGCCCGTGGGCGTGGCGTAGACCATGAAGTTGGGCTGTCCGCCGCCAGGGGACGAGTTGTGAAAGTCGAAGAGCGCGCCCCAGTTCCAGACCGCAGCGACTGGTGGGGGCACATAGCCCGGCGGGAACATGAGCGAATGCGCCCACCACTCGTCCTGTCCCTGGTTGCAGTAGGTCGTGGATCGTGCGAGCACCAGATCGGCGCGGTCGTTCGAGCCGCTGCCAGCGATATTGATGTCACCCGGCTGCGTCGTCAGCTGGACCGCCGTGGGACCGTCGCGTCCGGGACCCACGAGCGTGGCGCGCGTGGACGCGGCCGCCTCTAAGTACAAGCCGCAGTCGGTCGGCGAGTTGGTGAACTCGCACGACCACACCGCGTTGGGCGAGATCTGGGCGTGGGCTGGCTGCAGCGGTGTCAACACGAAGATCGCCGCCGCGACCGCGAGCGCACGCAACTGTTTCATCAATTCCTCCCGTTGGAGTCTGGTGGCGACATTGCTGTCGCATGATGACGACAGTGTTAGTACGACACGGATGTAGTGAGAAAGCGAAGGGGACGTAGAGTAACGACGACGCCGAAGGCGCCGCAATAGGTCAGTCGGACTACAACGGGACGAGCGCAGGGATAACGTGCGACGACTACCGTGCCATCGCATGTGGTCAGCGAAGCGAGTTGTTGTTGGTTGCGCTTATGCGCTTGCGATGGCGTGTGCGTCGCAAGTTGCCGACGCTCTGTCGCACGACATTCTCGGAGAAGGTGACGTGGTTCGCATTAGCGTGTTCCAGAACCCCGACCTCACCACCGAGGCTCGGATCTCCGAGCGCGGCGCGATCAACTTCCCGTTGATCGGCGAGGTGATCATCGGCGGCCTCGCGCCCTCGGATGCCGAAGCGCGCATCGCCCAGCAGCTCTCGCGCGGGAAGTTCGTGGTGCGGCCCCAGGTGAATCTGAGCGTGCTGCAGGTACGCAGCCGCCAGGTGTCAGTGCTGGGGCAGGTGGGGCGGCCGGGACGCTACCCGCTGGACGATGTCGGCAACAACCTGATCGACGTGTTGGCTCTGGCGGGCGGCATCACTCCCGGGGGAGACGACAACGTCGTCGTGATGCTCAACCGCAACGGTAAGCCGAGCAGGACGTCGGTGGACGTTCCGGCGATGTATCGAACCGGCGATATGTCCCACAACCTCCGTCTCGAGAACGGCGACGTGATCTACGTGGAGCGCGCGCCGCAGTTCTACATCTACGGCGAGGTGCAGCACGCCGGCGCCTTCCGCCTGGAGCCGGACATGACGGTGATGCAGGCGCTCTCGGTAGGCGGCGGACTGACGACGCGCGGCACGCTGCGCGGGCTCGAGATCCACCGCCGGATGCCCGACGGGCAGATCCAGGACCTCGGCTCCGTGCGGCTGACGGACGTCGTGCAACCCAACGACGTCATCCTGGTGCGCGAGCGGCTCTTCTAGGAGCGGGACGTGAATCTGCGACAGCTGCTGCGGGCATTGATCGCCCGCCGTCGGGTGTTCTTCGTGGCGCTGGGGGCCGTCGTGCTCGCCGCGACGCTCGCGAGCCTCATGATGTCGAAGAGCTATCGTGCAACCGTATCGCTGCTCGTGGACACGCGGGACGAGCAGTCCCTCGGCGATGCGCTGCGTCCGCTCGTGCTGCCGCAGGAGCGCATGAGCTACCTGCAGACGCAGGTGGACATCCTCACGAGCCCCAAGGTCGCCCGCGCGGTGGCGCAGGAGCTGCGCCTCGAGGAGACACCGGGCGCGCTGGCCGCGCTCGGTATGAAGCGGGGCAGGGGTGAGCGCACCGAAGACCTGCTGGTCGAGGTGTTACGGCGGAACTTCAAGGCCGAGACCTCGCAGAGCAGCGTCATCCAGGCGAGCTTCACCTGCGCCGATCCGCGCTGGGCCGCGGCGATCGCCAACGCGTATGCCCAGGCCTATGTCGACACGATGCTCGAGCTGCGCGTTGCCCCGACGCGCAAGGCAGCGGCCTGGTTCGACGAGCAGCTCAAGGGCCTGCGCGCGAATCTCGAGGATGCGCAGGCGAAGCTCGCGCACGCGAAGCTCGCGGTGCAGGCGAAGGCCACGCAGCATCCGGAGAGCATCCCGCGGGTCGTGGACAATGCCTTCGTCCAGCAGCTCAAGGGCGAGCTGCTGCACGGAGAGGAGAAGCTTCAGGAACTCACCACGCAGTACGGCGTCAACCATCCCGTGTACCGGCGCCAGATTTCCGAGAACCAGACACTGCGCACCCGGCTGCAGACGGAGATGCGCAAGCTCGCGGCGGGCGCGGCGGCCGCCGGGGTCGACGCGGCGCCGGACGATGCTCTCAAGGCGGGCGTTCCGGGGCCGCAGGCCCCGGACGAGGCGGTGCTCGTGCGCAACGTGCAGTCCGCCGAGCGCGCCTACGAGACCGCGATGCAGCGCTACGTCGTGAGTCAGGTCGACAGCCGGGCGAGTCAGACGAACGTCGAGGTGCTGAATCCGGCGGTGGCGCCGCTCAAGCCTTACCGCCCCAACATCGCGCTCAACATCGCGCTGTCGCTCTTCACCGGTGTGGTGCTCGGCGGCATTCTGGTGGCGCTCCTCGAGACCCAGGATGCGCGGGTGCGCTCCCCGGAAGACCTGCAGAGCGCGAGCCGGGTGCCGGTGCTCGCCGTGATCGGCGAGGAGGGCAAGCGCGGCGCACGCCTGCTGCTCGGCCCGCCGGCCACGGTGCTGCGGGCGCTCCCCAGGCCTCAGTGACGCGGCATGAGAGACCGCAAGGCAATTCTGCCGCTGGATGCAGCGCAGTGCTCGGCGGTGCGCCGCGACCTGCGTATCGGCGACATCCTGGCCGCCGAGGGCAAGCTCGACCGCACCGGCATCGAGCAGGTGCTCAAGCTGCAGGAGTCGCGTGGCCTGCGATTCGGCGAGGCGGCGCTGCGGCTGCGCCTCATCACGCCGGAGGATCTGCGCTCAGCTCTCGCCAGGCAGTTTGACTTCCCATACTTGCCGCTCGACGGCGATGCCTTCGGGGCGGATCTCGCCGCCTCCCGCGATGCGCGCCACCCCAACGCCGAGCAGCTGCGGGCGCTCAGGACGCAGCTCCTGATTCAATGGTCGAAGCTCGAGCGCGAGCCTCGCGCGCTGGCGATCGCCAGTCCCGGCTCGTTCGAGGGGCGCAGCTACGTGACCGCCAACCTCGCCGTGCTGTTCGCGCAGCTGGGAATGCGCACGCTGATCATCGACGCAGACTTCAGAGCGCCGCGACAGTTCGAGATCTTCAACGTTCCGGACCGGGTTGGCCTCTCGGCGGTGCTCTCGGGACGCGCCGGGCATGAGGCGGCCATGCCGGTGCCCGCGTTCGGCCCGCTCGCGGTGCTGCCGGCCGGCGCCCGACCCCCCAATCCGCAGGAGCTGCTGCTGCGGCCGACGCTGGCGACGTTCCTGGAGCTCGCGCACAACGAACACGACGTGATCCTGATCGATACGCCGCCGGCCAGGGAGAACGCCGACGCGCAGAGCGTCGCCTTCAGTGCCGGCAGCGTGCTCGTGCTCGCCCGCGCGAACCACACGCGTACCGACGATGCCGCCGGGTTGGTGCGGGACTTCCGTGACGCCGGCGCCCTCGTCGTCGGCACCGCGCTCAACAGATTCTGACGCGGACCTGAGAGGTTCTGTTGCGGACCCGGAGTCTCACAGCCGCCGCCCTGGACGAGCGGCCGGTACTGCTCGCGATCGGGCTGCTCGGAGCGCTGTGGGGTATCGCCGTTGCGGCCGGTGGACTGACTTCGTTCTATCTCTGCGCCACGCTGATCGCCTGCTCGCTGATCGTCGTGGATTTCCGCATCGGCGTCGTGCTGCTCATTCTGTTGATGCCGATATCGGGCAGCAGCACGCTCTTTCCGCACGAGATGTTCGGGGTCGTCGGGCTCAATCCTCTCAACCTCCTGCTGGTCGGTACGCTCTTCTCGTGCCTGCTGCATGCGGCGGCCGACCGGAGCCTGCCGCAGTTCCTGCCGCGACCGCTCCTGTGGCTCTACATCGTGCCGATCGTGATCGCGGGCGCCATCGGCTCGCGCCACATCCACGAGATCGCGCCCGCGCTGCTCATCGTCTTTCAGGGGCTCGATTTCGCCAATGCCGCGGCCTACCTGCGGGAGTGGGTGGCGAAACCGCTGCTGATGGTGGTGTTTGCGCTGCTGGCCGGGGCCGCGGTGGCCAAGTCGGCGCGGCCGGAGAAATGGCTCATCCCGGTGATCATCTCGATGTGCGTCATGGCCGTGCTGGTGCCGGTGTACGTGGCGCACTCGGGCATGTCGCTCAACCAGCTCGCCAGCAGCGAGGCGCGCGAGTTTCTCTCGCCGCTCGGGCTGCACGCCAACGACCTCGGGCGTCTGTACGCGAGCGCCGTCGCGCTCGCGCTGTTCACCTGGTCCGACTCCGGGAGCCGTGGCTTGCGGCTGGCGCTGCTCCTCGCCCTGGGACTGAGCCTGGTGGCGCTCGTCCTGACCTTCTCGCGCGGCGGGTTCGTTGCGATGGCGGTGGCGACCGTGCTGTACGTGCTGCGGCGCTTCAGCGCCAGGACTCTGATCATCACCTGCGTCGCCGTGGGCGGCGTCCTGTTGTTCGCGCCGCACGCAATCTACGAGCGACTCTCCGCCGGGCAGGGCCAGGGTATCGATGCCATCAGCGCGGGACGGGTGAACGGGCTGTGGCTGCCGCTGCTGCCGGAGGTCCTGCACCATCCGCTGTTCGGCAACGGCATCGGCGCGATGCTCTGGTCGGATACCATGCGCCGGGGCGCCGGATCCATGACGCTGGCGGTGACGCATCCGCACAACGCTTTCCTGCAGGCCGCGCTCGACATGGGGCTGACGGGGCTGGTACTGCTGTGCGCCTACTTCGCGCATGCGTGGAGGGGACTCCGCGCTTTGGCGAATGATCCCGACATCCCCGCGGGGCTGCGCGGATTCTTTCAGGGAGCGGCAGCGGGCCTCGTGGGTATGCTCATTTCCGACTTCACCGACAGCAGCCTGACGCCGCGCCCCGAGCAGGCCTTCCTCTGGCTCGCGATCGGCATGATGTACGGCTATCGCGGGCGGCAGTCGGGCGCTGCGGACATCGCGCAGGACGAGTCGCGCGGTGGGCGCACGTGAGCTCGGGGACCGGCGCCCCCGCGAGCTCGGGGACCGGTGGCGCGGCCGCCCTTGCCGTTCCGTACCGGCTCGGGCACCGGGCCATCTCGCTCGGCGCCGCCAACGCCATCGATTACGCGATCCAGTTCCTGCTGCCGGTCGTGCTGGTGCGCTACCTGACACCCGAAGCCTTCGGCAGCTACCGCGTGCTGTGGCTGGTGGCGGGAACCGTCATGGCGGTGGTGACCCAGGCGATGGCGGGCGGTCTCTTCTACTTCCTGCCGCGCTCGGGGGACGAAGAGAAGCGCCTCTACATCAACCAGGCGCTGTTGTACCTGAGCGCAGCGGGGCTGATCGCGGCCTGTGCGGTGAGCGGGTGGAATCCGTGGCTGCCCCAGAACGTGCGCCAGCTCTCGTCCAACGGCGCGCTGCTGCCAACATTCGTGATGTTCTGGGTCGTGTCGTCGCTGCTCGACCTGATCGGCAGCACCGAAGAGCGCGTGAGGTGGCAGACGAGAACGATCATCGGTCTTTCGGCGCTGCGCGCCGTCGCGCTGTCCGCGGCGGCCGTCCTGACGCGCCAGCTCGAGCCCGTCCTGCTGACGCTGCTCGGCTTCGCGATTTTCAAGTTCGCGCTGTTGCTCACCTACGTGGCGCGATACCACGGCCTCAAAGGGCCGTTCCTGCGCCGGCGCGCCTTCAGCCGGCAGTTGCGGCAAACGGCGCCCTTCGCGTTCACGGGCGCTCTCTACGGCCTGCGCGCGCAGGCGGATCAGTGGGTCGCGACCGCATTGTTCTCCGTCGGAATGTTCGCCTCGTTCTCGATCGCCGCGCTCCTCGGTCCCCTCGTGCACCTGTGCCGGGTGTCGGTGCAGCAGGCGTTCCTGCCGAGCATCAGCCGCCTGGAGGCCGCCGGCGATCTTCGCGGCATGCTCGAGCTCAACAGCCGCGGGAGCGTGCTCGCCGCGACACTGCTGTATCCGGTGCTCGCCTTTGCGTTTGCGTTCAGCGCCGAGATCGTGACCATCATCTATACCGGGGCGTACGTCGCCGCCGCGCCCGTGATGCGCATCTACATTCTCGGGCTGATCGCGCTGGTGATCGAGCCGGCCACCCTCATGCTAATGCTGCGGCAGGGCGCATTCAGCATGCGGCTCGGCGTGCTCGCGCTCGCGCTGTCCGTGACTCTCAGCTGGACCTGCGCGAGCGCCGGCGGCCTCGCGGGGGCGGCGGTCGGCAGCGTGACTGCGATTTACCTCGAGCACGTGGGCGCGCTGTGGCGCATCTCGCGCTGCACCGGCATCCCCTGGCGCCAGTTGCAGGACTGGCGCTCGCTGGGACTGCTGCTGCTCTGCGCGACGCTCGCCGGCGTCATCTCGTGGGTGCTCGTGAGGGGCGTGCCCGCGGGGTTTGGGCCGCAGCTGCGTGTCGCCGCGGGCGGTGTGCTGCTGGCGGTGGCGTATCTGGCGCTCATCGTCATGTGCGGCCTGGCGCGCGACTGGCGCGCCGCCTTCGAGGGCCTGCGGCGCAGGCCATGAGGCGCGAAGCCGTGAGCGGAGGTGCGGCGCGGTGCGACTGCTGATCCTCACCGGCTCGCTGGCCCACGGGGGCGCGGAGCGGCAGGCTGTCACGCTCGCGAACCGACTCGCCGAGCGGGGCCACGAGTGCCACCTCGCCTACGTGAAGCCCGAGAGCGACCTGCGTGCGCGGCTGCGCCTGCAAGGCGCCGGGACGACATTCAGTCTCGGGGCTTGCCGCTACCTCGACCTCAAGGCACTCGGCCGCCTTGCGACGGAGGTGGCGCGCATCCAGCCCGCGGCGCTGCTGGCGGCGAACGCCTATGCGCTGATGTACGCGACACTCGCTCGCGGCTGGTCGCGGATACGAGCGCCGCTGATCCTGATCTATCACTCGACGAGCTCACCGGGCCTCAAGCAGGAGGCTCAGCTGCTCGCCTACAGGCCGTTGATGTGGGCGGCGGCGGACTGCACCGTGTTCGTATCCGAAAACCAGCGGCGCTACTGCACGCGTCGCGCTCTGCTGTCACGCCGCAACACGGTGATCCACAACGGCATCGACACGCGGCATTTTCAGGACCACCGCAGCGCGCTCGAGCGGCACACGTTGCGTACCGGGCTCGGCTACGCGGATACCGACTACGTGATCGGGATCACCGCGGTGCTGCGGCCCGAGAAGAACCACATCCAGCTCATCGAAGCCATCGCGCGGCTGCGCCGGGCAGGCCTCCCCGCGAGAGGATTGCTGATCGGCGACGGCCCGACGCGGGGCGTGGTCGAAGCGCGCGCGCGCTCGCTCGGTGTCGAGCGCGAAGTGACCGTCACCGGCTTCCGCGAGGACGTCAGGCCGTACCTCGCGGCCTGCGATGTGGTGTGCCTCTGCAGCCTGACGACCGAGGCGCTGTCGCTCGCGGCCATCGAGGCCATGGCCATGGCCAAGCCGCTGGTGCATTCGCAGGTCGGCGGAGCCACGGAGCTGATCGAGCCGGGGCGCAATGGACTGCTGTTCCCGCCCGGCGATACCGGCGCACTGGTGGAATGTCTGTCGCAGCTGAAAGACCGTGACACCCGGCTCGCGATGGGTCGGAGCGGGCGCGCCAAGGCCGAAGCCGCCTTCGACGAGCAGGCGATGATCGACCGTTACGAGCAGCTGCTGCTCGGGGTGTGCGGCGCCTCAGGCGGTGAAGGAAATGCCTTGGCATCCCGAGGTCGGCATGCAGGCGCAGTCGGGCGAAGCGCCGGCGACCGTCCGGGCGTGAGCTCCGCGGTGCAGCGACCAGTCGCACTACTCCTCGGGCCGCGGCGCGAGGCGTTGAGCGGGGTGAGCACGCACCTGAACCTGCTCCTCGCCTCGCGCCTCGCCGAGGAATTCACGCTGATCCACTTCGAGGTCGGCAGCGAGGGCCGGAGCGAAGGTGCCGTCCAGCGCGCCGTGCGGCTCATCGTGAGCCCCATCCGGCTCGGGGTCGCGGTGTTGGCTCACCGCGCGGCGATCGTGCACCTCAATACGGGGCTCACCCTGCGCAGCTACTGGCGTGACCTCGTGTACACCGTGGTAGCGAGGCTTTGCGGCGCGCGGGTCCTGCACCAGGTCCACGGGGGCGCATTGCCCGAGGAATTCTGCCGCGGATATCGGCTCCCGATGGCGTTCGTGCGGGCGACACTTCGCCTTCCCGATGCGGTCGTCGCCATGTCGAGATCCGAGTGCGAGGCGTTCCGGCGCTTTGTCGGCTCGACCCCCGTTTTTACTTATCCCAACGCCGTCGACTGCGCCCCTTACGCCGCGCTTGCGCGCAACGGCTCGTCGGCGCAAGAGCCGCTGCGTCTCTTATATATAGGCAGGCTCGTTCGGGAGAAGGGTCTCCACGAGCTCCTCGAGGCGCTCTCGCTCGCGGCTCTCCAGGGCATCCCGACAGCGCTCACCATCGCCGGCGCGGGCCCCGAGGAAGCGGCGCTGCGAGAGACGGCGGCCGCGCGCGGGGTCGGACGCGTCCACTTCGTCGGACCGCTGCGCGGGGCGGGCAAGATGACCGCGCTCGAGCGAGCCGATGTCTTCGTGCTGCCGAGCTACGCCGAGGGACTGCCGTATGCGTTGCTCGAGAGCATGGCCGCGGGCGTCCCCGTGATCGCGACCCGCGTCGGAGCGATACCGGAGCTCGTCGAGGACGGGATCAACGGTGTGCTGGTCGAGCCGCGCTCGGCCGTGGGCCTGGCCGGCGCGATCGGGAGGGTGGCCCGCGATCGCGCCGCGCTCTCGAGAATGAGCGCCGCGGCCCGCGCGACCATCGCCGCGCGCTACTCCGTCGAGCGGCTCGCGGCCGACCTCTGCCGGCTGTATGCGCTCCTGAGCGCACGCGCCGCCAGTCGCCGCATCGCGCGCGCCTGAACCGACGGACGGAGCAATCGCGATGCCAGCCGGTCCTTTCTCCGCAACCTTCGGGCAGACGCTGCGGTGGCGGCTCAATCGACTGCGCTGCATGTCGCCGGCGGAGCTGCCCTACCGCGCCGCGAGGCTCATCGCGGCGCACGTCGAGTCGATTGCGCCGCGCCGCAGGTCGATCCCGCCAATGGATCGGGGTCCGTGGAGCAGGCGCTGGGTGCATGTTCCGGAGGGCCTCGATCCGGCGCCGTACGTGGCGGAGGCGGACCGCATCGCCTCCGGTGCCCTGACGGTCTTCGCGCTCAGCTTCGCCGACGGGGGCTCGCCGCCGCGCTGGAATCGCGATCCCAAGACCGGGGTCGAAGCCCCGCTCACTACGGGCAAGCTGCTCGACTATCGCGACCGCCGCCTCGTCGGGGACATCAAGTACCTGTGGGAGGTGAATCGCCATCTGCACCTGGTGACGCTGGCCCAGGGCTACGCGCTGACCCGGGAACCCCGGTATCTGCACGTTCTCAAGGAGCACCTCGAGAGCTGGATCCGCGCCTGTCCAAAGGGGCGGGGCCCGAACTGGTGCAGCGCGCTCGAGGCGGCCATCCGGCTCATCAACTGGTCGATCGCCTGGCAGCTCTCGGGCGGCGCGGCCGCGCCTTTCTTCGCCGGCAGCGGCGGGGCGGATTTCAGGCGGCTCTGGCTCGATTCCGTCTACGAGCACGCAAGTTTCATACACGGATACTTCTCGCGCCACTCCTCGGCCAACAATCATCTCATCGGCGAGGCGGCGGGACTCTACATCGCGGGCCTGACATGGCCGTGCTGGCCCAGGGTGCGGGACTGGCGTCGGGTGGCGCAGCAGATTCTCGAGCGCGAGGCGCTGCTGCAGAGCTCGACCGACGGCGTCAGTCTCGAGCAGGCGGTGTGCTACCAGCAGTTCGTGCTCGATTTCCTGCTGCTCGCGCTGCTCGCGGGCCGCAGCGCCGACGAGCGATTCTCCGCGGCCTACGAGCAGCGTCTGGCCGCGATGCTCGTCTGCCTCGCTTCGATCATGGACGCGGGCGGCAACGTGCCGATGATCGGCGACGCCGACGACGGCGCGGTAACCCGACTGGCGCAGAGCCCCGACTTCTCGACCTATCGGTCGCTGCTCGCGAGCGGGGCGATTCTGTTCGGCAGCGGCGAGCTCAAGGCGAAAGCCGGCAAGCTGGACGACAAGACGCGCTGGCTGTTCGGATCGCGGGCCGGGGAGCTGTTCCGCCGGGTCGAGGAGCCGCGCGCGCGCTCGCCGCTGCGCCGGGCTTTCCCGGGCGGCGGCTATTACATCCTCGGCTGCGACTTCGAGACCCCGGAGGAGATCCGTCTGGTCGCGGACGCCGGTCCCCTCGGCTATCGCAGCATCGCCGCCCACGGACATGCCGATGCGCTCGCCTTCACGCTGTCGCTCGGCGGGCTCGAGTTCCTGATCGATCCCGGGACCTGCGCGTATCACGGTGGCGGGGAGTGGCGCGCGTACTTCCGCGGCACCGCCGCGCACAACACGCTGCGCATCGACGGCGTGGATCAGTCGCTGCCCGGGGGCGACTTCATGTGGGTGAAGCAGGCGCGGGCGCGGTGCGACACCTGGGAGAGCTCGGACGCCGCCGACGTGTTCGAGGCTTGGCACGACGGGTACCGGCGCCTTTCGGACCCGGTCCTGCACCGCAGGCGGATCACCCTCGACAAGCGCGCGCGCCGCGTCGTGATCGAGGATCGACTGCAGATGTCGGGCGCCCACGACGTCGAGCTCTTCCTTCACTGCGATGAGCGCTGCACGGTCGAGGCCGTGCCGGCGGGCTTCGCCATCCGGCGCGGACGGTGGACGCTGGTGGCGGAGCTGCCCCGCCACCGCGACGCCGACGCGCGGCTCCACCGCGGGAGCCTGCAGCCGCTCTGCGGCTGGGTTTCCCGCCGTTACGATGAGCGGCGACCGTCGCCGACCATCGCCTGGCGGGCGCGACTCGAAGGAGACGCGCTGCTCCGGACCGAGCTCATGTGCCGATCGGACTATCCGGCGCAGTCGTAAATGACAGCTTGAGGATCGATAAGTAACAAGGGCCGGTCGAGGAGGAACGAGTCATGGACGGCGCGGTTACGCAGGAGCGGGTGCGAGCCTACTGGGACCGTCAGCCCTGCGATTCGGAGTTGAGTGCGCGCGAGCGGCTGTCGCGCGAGTTCTTTCTGGATGTCGAGCGCCAGCGCTACGCGCTCCAGCCCCACATCCTCGAATGCCTGTCCTGGATCGACTGGCCCGGCAAGCGCGTGCTGGAGGTCGGGGCCGGCGTCGGCACCGACGCCCGCCGGATGGTCGGCGCCGGCGCCATCTACACCGGCATCAACGTCGACCGCGGCTCGGCGGAGGCGACCGAGCGGGCGCTGCGCGTGTTCAGCATGCCGGGGGTTTCCCTGCAGCGCGACGCCAGATCGCTCGATTTCCCGGACGGCAGTTTCGATGCGGTGTATTCCTTCGGTGTGCTGCAGCACATTCCCGAAGTCGGCCGCGCCGTCACCGAGATTTACCGGGTGCTCAAGCCGGGCGGCGAGCTCCTCCTCATGCTCTACAACCGGACATCCATCAACTACGCGCTCGAGATCAAGTTCCTGCGCAAGTTGGGGCTGCGGCTGCTGTGTCTCCCCGGAATGATCCCTGTGCTCGAGCGGCTGGGGCTCCCGCGCGCCAAGCTCGAGCGGCATCGTCAGATCTATCTCGAGCGCGGCTTCCCCTCCGAGGGGGAATGGTTGAGCCGCAACACCAACGGGCCCGACTATCCGTACTGCCGGGTCTACGACGCCGATGAAGCTCGGGATCTGCTGGCGGGATTCGAGATCGTGCGCCACGAGATCCGCTTCTTCGACCATCGCCACTGGGGCGTGCTCGGCCGGGTGATGCCGGGGGTCCTGCGCCGCGCGCTCGGACGGCGCTGGGGCTGGCATCGCATCGTGCATGCCAGGAAGCCCGCGCCGCGGAGAGTGGAGGCGGCCTCCGGCGGAGCGCGCGCATGAAGATCAGCGTCCTGGGACTCGGCTACGTCGGCACGGTCGTCGCCGGGTGCCTGGCGCGTGCCGGCCATGAGGTGATCGGCATCGACGCCGAGGCGCGCAAGGTCGAGCTCGTCAACGCGGGCAAGTCGCCGATCATCGAGAAGGAGATCGGCCAGATCATCGAGCGGGAGGTCGGCGCCGGCCGGCTCTCGGCGAGCACCGAAGTCGGCGTCGCGGTCGAGCAATCCGACCTGATTCTCGTGTGCGTCGGGACGCCGAGCCGCGGCAACGGCGACATCGATCTCAAGCACGTGCGGCGCGTCTGCGAGCAGATCGGCACGGCGCTGCGCTCTCACCCCGGGGCGCCGGTCGTCGTCGTGCGCAGCACGCTGCCTCCCGGGACCACCCGCGAGCTGGTGATCCCGACGCTCGAGGCCAGCTCGGGACGGCACGCCGGAACCGATTTCGGCGTGTGCGTGAATCCCGAGTTCCTGCGCGAGGGAACCGCCGTCCACGACTACCTCGATCCCCCGAAGACCGTGATCGGAGAGCTCACCCGCGCGAGCGGCAACCTGCTCGCGAGCCTGTACGCCGGGGTCCCCGCGCCGCTGATCCGCACCGACATCGAGACCGCGGAGATGGTCAAGTACGCGGACAACGCCTGGCACGCCCTCAAGGTCGGCTTCGCCAACGAGATCGGCAACGTCTGCAAGGCCCTCGAGATCGACAGCCACAGCGTGATGGATATCTTCTGCCAGGACTTGAAGCTCAACCTGTCTTCGTATTACCTGAAGCCGGGCTTCGCGTTCGGGGGCTCGTGCCTGCCGAAGGACCTGCGCGCACTGCTGCACAGGGCGAAATCGCTCGATGTGTCGCTGCCGATTCTTTCCTCGATCCTGCCGAGCAACGCGCTGCAGGTCGAGCGCGCCGTGGGGGCGGTGATCGAGCAGGGCAACCGCAAGGTCGGCATCCTCGGCTTCAGCTTCAAGGCCGGCTCCGACGACCTGCGCGACAGCCCGGTCGTCGAGCTGACCGAGCGGCTGCTCGGCAAGGGCTTCGATCTGCGCGTCTACGACAGCAACGTCAGGATGGCAAGCATCCACGGCGCCAACCGCGACTACATCCTGAACCGCATTCCGCACATCTCGGGCCTGATGGTGTCCACGATCGACGAGGTGCTGGAGCATGCCGACACCATCGTCATCGGCAACGCCGCGCCCGAATTCCGGGATGTCCCACGCCGACTGGGGCTTCGTCAGACCCTCATCGATCTGGTGCGGGTCTGCGACTCGCGCAGCGCCGCCGGCGTCTACGAGGGGATCTGCTGGTGAGGCGTGTCCTCATCCTGGTGGAGAATCTGCCGAGCCCGTTCGACCGGCGGGTATGGCAGGAAGCCTGCACGCTGCGTGACGCGGGGTACGAGGTCTCGATCATCTGCCCCACCGGACGCGGCTGCGAGAAGAGATTCGAGCTCATCGACTCGATCCACATCTATCGATATCGGCTGCCGGTGGAGGCCTCGGGTGCCCTTGGGTACGCCCTGGAGTATGCGTGCGCGATCGCGCAGGCCTTCATCCTGTCGTGGCGCGTCCTGCTCACGCGCGGCTTCGACGTCGTGCACGCCTGCAACCCGCCGGACCTGTTCGTGCTGATCGGGGGATTCTTCAAGCTGTTGGGCAAGAAATTCCTCTTCGATCACCACGACCTCGCGCCCGAGCTCTACGAGGCGAAATTCGGACGGCGCGACTTCTTCTACCGCCTGTTGCTGCGCCTCGAGCGCCTGACGTTCCGCGCCGCGGACGTCTCGATCGCGACCAACGAATCCTATCGACGCATCGCGATCGCGCGCGGCCGTCTCCCTCCCGAGCGGGTCTTCGTCGTGCGCAGCGGCCCGGATCTGGCGCGCCTCAGGCGGCTGCCGCCGGATGAGCGGCTCAAGTGCGGACGGCGCTACCTGGTCGGCTACGTCGGGGTGATGGGGCGGCAGGAAGGAGTGGATTATCTTCTGCGGGCGGTGCACCACATCGTCTTCGGTCTCGGGAGATGCGACATCCACTTCGGACTGGTCGGCGGTGGCACGGCGCTGAAGCATATGCAGGACCTCGCCGAGGAGCTCGGCGTGGCCGAATTCGTCACCTTCACCGGGCGCGTGCCGGACCCCGAGCTCCTGGGGGTGCTCAATACCGCCGACGTGTGCGTCAACCCGGACGTCGCCAACGACATGAACGACAAGTCGACCATGAACAAGATCATGGAGTACATGGCGCTCGGCAAGCCGATCGTGCAGTTCGACCTGACCGAAGGGCGATTCTCGGCGCAGAGCGCCTCTCTCTACGCGCGCCGCAACGATGCGGTCGACCTCGCGCTAAAGCTCGTCGAGCTGCTGGACGATCCCGAGCGGCGCGCCGCCATGGGCGCCCTCGGGCGCCGGCGCGTCGAGGAGCAGCTCGAATGGCGTCACGAGGCCCCGCGGCTGCTCGCGGCTTATCAGGCGCTCTGGGGAGGCGGAGTGCGTCTGCTCGCGCCGCGGGCGCGCACACACACCCCTGGCACCGACACGAGGCTGCGGAGCCGCACGCGCCTGTGGAGCCGGGAATCCTCGACGTGATCCTCCGGCCCGACGTGATGCTCCGGGCCCTGGAATCGGCCTCGGATTTCGAGCTGGCCGCCGCCTGGCTGCAGCTCAAGGAGAACTGCCAGTGGCTCGATTTCGGCGGCAACCGCCAGGGCGTCACGCCGGCGCTGCTCAAGATCATGGTGCAGCGTCAGACCAACTTCATCCGGGTCTACACCTCGTACGAGGACGACGCCCCGGTCGGGATCGTGGCGCTCAACAACGTCGACCGCAACATGCGCACCGGAACTCTGTGGGTCGTCGCGGGAGACAAATCCTTCCGCTGCCGCGGCTGGGCGCACGTCGCTGCGTCGCATCTGCTCACCGTGGCGTTCCAGGAGCTCGGACTGCATTCGGTCAATACCTGGACCGTCGAGCACAACGCCTCGCGGCGCGGCGCCGAGCGGCTCGGCTTTCGCTTCATCGGCAGGCAGCGGCAGTGCCACTTGATCGACGGGCAGCCCTACGATCGGCTGCTGTTCGATCTGCTCGCGAGCGAGCACCGTGAGTTCGACCCGGCGGGCCTTGCCGCGCTTCGAGCACGAGCCGACGCTACCGGCGCGACAGCCCACCTTGCGGCGCACCCGGCGCCGTGAACGGGGTGTGCGCGCGGCGCCATGGGACGGACGCATCAACTGCAACTTCTCGCAGCGCTGATCGCCGTTGCCGCGGCGCTCGAGGTGCGCGTGCACGCCGGCGCGGACGCGCGGTTCGCGTGCGGATTTGAAACCTCGTGGAGCGCCTGCGGATTCGGCGAGCAGGCGAAGGCGCAGGATCGGATCAGTCTCATCGAGGTCGCGGGCCGGTCCGGCGTGCGCCTGCGGACCTTGCCGGGCGACCGCGAGATCGCCGGCAGCGGGGCAGCGGAGCGCGCGGACCTGTCGCTCTCAGCCGAGGCGACCGGCTGCGTCGAGGGACGGGAGCAATGGTGGGCGCACTCGCTGCTCTTTCCTTCCGACTACGAGCTTCCGGTCGTGACCGCTGCCGACTCGTGGCCGTGGGGCGTGGTGTTCGACTTTCATCATACCGGCTCAACGGGCCAGGCGAATTTCCAGGTCGATGTGGCGGACTTCCCGCCGCGGCTGCGTTTCGCCATCTCCGCGGGGCCGGTCGTCTCGAGCGGCGCGCCGGGCTCGCCCACCCGGCGCTGGGAGATCGGCCCGATCGTGAAGAACCGCTGGTATGACTTCGTCTATCACGTGAAATGGTCTGCGCACGGCGACGGCTGGTTCGATGCGTGGGTCGACGGCAAGCAGATCGTGCATTACCTCGGACCGACGCTCTATGCGGGGCAGGGGTGTTATCTCAAGCTCGCCAACTATCACACTCCGGTGGGAAAGCCGGTTGCGGTCGTACATGGGCGAGTGCTGCGCGGCCCGACGCGGGAAGCGCTCGGCTCAGGCCCCCTGCCGTAGGGCAGGGACGGGTCGCGGCGGCTGCCACGCGCGCCGCCTTTCGCGCAGCGCGAGCCAGAGCCGGCCTCGCGGCGTGGCCGGAACCGTGCATTCGTAGTGCACAACCCGCTGTCCGCCGAACATGCGCTTGAACTGGTTGATGCCCGCGCGCTCGGGGGTCGACTCGTCGGCGAACACCCCGCCCCAGTCGTAGCACTCGAGGCCTGCTTCCTTGAAGTGCAGCATGTCGTGCCAGTGCAGCCAGCGATTGGCGCGGCCGACCAGAGAGCGGTAGCCGCTCTCCATGCCTCTGAAGCAGGACGCAGAGTATGCGAGGCGGACCGTGCGGCCGGAGCGCAGGTGCGCGTGCCAAACGAGT
>WNGP01002006.1_pt1 | contig 16937 bp, 16 predicted proteins | sample 5407671 | NCBI WGS metagenome assembly WNGP01 (sample SAMN13153381, study PRJNA577476) | soil metagenome | isolation source: 40 cm soil or saprolite under Garry oak tree replicate 2 | place: USA:California | collected 2016-06-15 | reverse complement strand
TGTGCCGGACTTTCCAGTGACGAAGGCGCCCTCAACGAAAGCTGATTCAAATGGCGATGGATTGGATGCCCACTCGGGCGCCGATCCATTCACGATGAACCCTGAAGGTCGCGGCAGGTTGTATGCGCCAAGTGGCCTGACCGATGGTCCTTTACCCACCTACTACGAGCCAGTGGAGTCGCCTGTCACGAATTTGCTCTACCCCGCTACGCCAACGAATCCGGTGGTGAAGTACTGGAACCGTCCAGACAATCCACACAACGGACTTGCCAACCCGGACTATCCCTACGCCATCACCACCTACCGGCTTACGGAGCACCACGTGGGTGGAGCTATGTCGCGCTGGGTGCCCTGGCTCTGCGAACTGCAGCCGGAACTCTTCGCCGAAATTAGCGAAGAACTGGCGGCGGAGAAGGGCGTGAAAAACGGCGATTGGATCACTATCTGGACGACGCGTGGCGAGGTCGAGGCAAAGGCAATGGTCACACCGCGCATTCAACCGCTCAAGATAGAGGGGCGCACTGTGCATCAAATCGGCCTGCCGTACCACTGGGGGTACAAGGGCGTGGTCACCGGCGATATTGCTAACGATTTACTTATGTTGGTGGCGGACCGCAACGTCAGTATGCACAACGCGAAATCGTTCACCTGCAATATGCGACCGGGCCGCCGCTCGCATCAAGGGCAGGATGGCAGTCGTGTCGCGCGCGAAATGCCGTAATGCGGAAGGAAAAAGGAGAATCTGTATGGGCCACATGGGATTTTTCACCGATACGACGCTCTGCATTGGCTGTAAGGCCTGCGAGGTGGCGTGCAAACAGTGGAACCAGCTTCCGGCGGATGGCTACAAGTGGACAGGCAATAGTTACGATAATACGGGGCATCTCTCGGCTACGACCTGGCGGCACGTGGCGTTTGTAGAACACACTCGCCCCTCGGATGGCACGGGCAAGGTCGTCAACTGGCTGATGATGAGCGATGTGTGTAAGCACTGCGAACACGCGGGCTGTATGGAAGCCTGCCCGACGGGGGCCCTGATACGCAACGAGTTCGGCGATGTCTACCTGCAGCCCGACATCTGCAACGGCTGCGGTTACTGCGTGCCATCCTGCCCCTTTGGTGTGGTTGACCTCAAGCTGGACGATGGACGCGCCTATAAGTGCACCCTCTGCTACGATCGCCAGAAAGATGGGTTGGAGCCTGCCTGTGCCAAAGCCTGCCCGACGGACTCGATCACCTTTGGCGACCTCGACGAACTGCGAGAGAAGGCCAGACGGCGAGTTGAGACACTCCACACGCGCGGCGAAACCTCAGCCTATCTCTACGGCGTTGACGAGGATACAAGTGTCGGCGACCTCAACGCTTTTTTCCTCCTGACGGACCGGCCCTCCGTCTATAATCTGCCGGAGAAGCCCAAACTGCCCCAGGAGAACGTGCTGCCCGGCTTTGTGGCGAGTTTTGTTGCGGCGACATTTCTGACCATTGTCACCGCCTTCTCATTCTGGCAGCGCAAGCAGTAGCGGACAGGTTCCGCTTTCTCTTGCCGCAAAAAGAAGGTATGTCTATGAACAAGACCTATCAGTTCCGGTTGTACCCGACGAAGAAACAGCAAACCAAGCTCAACCACTGGCTCGCCCTGTGTTGCGAGGTGTTCAATGCCGCCCTGCAAGAACGCCGGGACGCCTACCGGATGGCAGGAGTCTCCCTGGGCTATTCCCATCAATGCGCCGAACTGCCTGGATGCAAGCAAGTCCGCCCGGAACTCTCCCAGGTCAACTCTCAGGTCGTGCAGGACGCTGTGAAGCGGGTCGATCTGGCGTTTGCCGCCTTTGTCCGCCGCTGCGAAGCAGGCGAGAAGCCGGGCTACCCCCGCTTTCGGCCTCGCTTTCGCTACGATAGCCTCACTTTCAAGCAATACGGCAACAGCTTCTCTCTCGAAAGCCTGGGCAAGCAGAGGGGGAAGCTCATCCTCTCCAAGATCGGACACGTCAAGATGGTGATGCACCGGCACATGTCCGGCACGCCCAAGACGGCCATTGTGAAACGAACGCCCACCGGCAAATGGTTTGTGTCGATCACCTGCGAGCAGGTCGAGCCCATCACGCTCCCCCCGTCGGAGGAGCGGGTCGGGATCGATGTGGGGCTGAAATACTTCGCTTACCTCTCAACCGACGAGCACATTGAGAACCCCCAGTTTTTCCGAGAAGAAGAAAAAGCTCTGGGAAAAGCGCAACACAGGCTCTCCAAAGCCGAGAGAGGCACAAGACAACGGGAGAAGCGGCGCTGTGTGGTGGCACGCATCCACGAGCGCATCAAAAACCGCAGGCAGAACTTCATTCAACAGCAAGTCGCACGTCTTCTCAAGCGGTTCGGCTTCATTGCGGTGGAGGCATTGGTGGTACGGAGCATGGTCAAGAACCCCAAGCTGGCGAAATCCATAGCCGACGCGGCGTGGTCGATGTTCTTCACGCATCTCACCTTGAAAGCGGAAGAGGCTGCAAGGTGCGTAGTGAAGGTTCCACCGGCCTATACGACGCAGGCCTGTTCCCAATGCGGGCAGAGGCAAAACATTCCCCTGTCGGTTCGGGTGTACGAGTGCCCCCAATGTGGTCTCGGCATCGATAGAGATCATAATGCCTCTCTGAATATTCTTGCACAAGCCGTGGGACGACACGGCGGAGTCATTCCAGAAGCTCCCGGCGCGGCAGCCGTGGGGAGTCGTCACAAGGGGAAACATGATGAGTAATTCGAATGGCGATCAGCCGGCAAAAAGTAGTGGAACGGCTGCGGTACTCACATCCGACAAGGCCGGGGCTTCTCTATCGCACGGGGAGAGATGGAGCGGTCGGGCCAGCGACTACTACAACATTCCGCTTATTCATAAGGCGCACTGGAGTTGGGAGGTCATCCTCTATTTCTTCCTGGGTGGACTGGCGGGAGGCTCGTATCTTGTCTCAACAATAGCCAGCCTGTTTGGCTCCGACGAAGATGCCGACCTGATTCGGGCCGGGCGTTATATCTCATTTGGGTGCATCCTCATCAGCCCCATCCTGCTGATTAAGGACCTGGGGCGCCCAGAACGCTTTCATCACATGCTGCGCGTCTTGAAGTTCCGCTCGGCGATGTCGCTTGGCACGTGGGGACTCACCACCTTCGGCCTGTTCTGCGGACTCACCACGGCCTACCAGGCGGCCATGGATGGCCTGTTGAACTGGTTCCCCTTGCTCTCGCGCTTGATGAGAGCCTTACCTGTGAAGTTGATAGAGACTATCGGCAGCTTCTTTGGCCTGTTTGTCGCTTCGTATACGGGAGTATTGCTCTCTTCGACCGCCGTACCACTATGGGCGCGTGCCAGGCATATCCTGGGGCCGCTCTTCCTGACCTCGGGTCTTTCCACCGCGCTTGCCAGCCTGTCTTTTATCCTCTCACTGGGGGGGCGGAGCAATGCGAAAACGCTGGAAAAAGTAGAACGCGCCGAAATGGTCGTTATGACCACCGAACTCGGCTTGATCTCAACGCTGCCAGGGGTGCTTGGGCCATTGGGGAAGCCGCTCTTCAAAGGCAAAACAGGCGTATTCTTTGGGGCAGGTACGATTGGGAGCGGGCTGCTGATTCCCCTGCTTGCGCGGCTTGGGTGGAAACTCATGAGAAAACCCACGCCTCGCGCTTTGAATATTGGCGCCTCGCTTCTGGTACTCGTGGGCGGCCTGATCCTGCGCTATGTCTGGATCGTCGCAGGGCGGGCCTCCGCCGATGATGCGCAGGCGACGCACCGCTATAACGCGATGGAGTGGAGTGAAAGAAGGCGACGCGTTTGAGCTACTTCTTTACCGAGTTTGGTCCAAACGTAACGACGTTTGTGCTTCCCGCCGAGATCTTTCCGGTGGCAGCACGCACCACGGCTCATGGTATCGCGGCGGCAGTTGGCAAGGTGGGGGCCTTTATAGGGGCATTCCTCTTTCCTCTGCTACTCAGCAATCCGGCCTTCCGATTGCCAGGAGCTATGGGCGTTGCTGCATTTGTGGCGCTTGCGGGCTTTCGCGCTGACCTTCGTATTACCCGAATCAGATCATAAAACGCTGGAGATGATAGAAAGAGAAGGCGAGAGCATTGATATTCCCCAGCAAATCGTATAAAATCGTAGCATGGAGCATACATATTCACCCAAAAACTTTAGTAGGCTGGTCGGAGTATCGGTGTTCACCCTGCAACGATGGGATCGGAACGGAACCTTGACGGCCCACCGTACCCCGACCAATCGTCGTTACTACACGCATGATCAGTATCTACGGTTCCGGGGTCTGGTAGCAGGTCCGCAAGGGAAAACCATCGCGTATGCTCGTGTTTCCTCCCCTTCGCAAAAGAAAGACCTTGCTATGCAGAAAGAAGCCCTCCGTGCCTACTGCCTTGAGCACGGTATTAAAGTGGATGAATGGGTAGATGATGTTGGTTCTGCTCTCAACTACAAAAGAAAGGGCTTCAACCAGGTCGTGGAAGAAATTGAACTCGGTCGTGTCCAGCGCTTGATCATTGCCTACGAAGATCGTTTTGTCCGCTTTGGCTACGACTGGTTTGCTCAGTTCTGTGAGCGACACGGGACGGAGATTACTGTGGTTAACGGTGAATCATTCTCTCCTCAAGAGGAACTGGTGAGGGATCTGACCGCCATCATTACCGTCTTCTCTGTACGACTGCATGGACTTCGTTCTCACAAGAATGCTATTCGAGCGGCTGCTCTGGGAAAGGATATCAAGGATGGTCAGGGCCCACAAGATACGCCTTAATCCCACAGAAGAGCAAAACATCTATTTTGCCAAAGCAGCAGGGACCGCCCGATTTGTATGGAATTGGGCGCTTGCGGAGTGGAATCGCCAGTATGAAGCAGGTGAGAAGCCGACCGCGTTAAAGCTCAAGAAGCAGTTCAATCGGATCAGACGGGAGCAGTTTCCCTGGACATGGGAAGTGACGAAAAATGCTTCTGATCAGCCCTTTCTGGATCTGGGCAAAGCCTTTGCAGCGTTCTTTGAAGGAGCCAGGAGCGGGAAACGAAGGGCGCGTCCCAAGTACAAGAGCAAGAAAAGAAGCAAAGCGAGCTTTTATCTGGCCAACGATCAATTCGAGCTTGGGGATCATCGCCTCTGGATACCCAAACTCGGATGGGTGAATATGGCAGAGAACCTTCGCTTCCAAGGGAAGGTGACAGGCGCACGCATCACGAAAACCGCGGATTGGTGGTTTGTGTCGATCCAGGTGGAAATGCCCGATGAGCACCCCGATCCTCGCACAGCTGCTGTTGGCATTGATGTCGGCTTGAACCGTTTGGCGACCTTGAGTACGTCTGAGGGATTCGAGAACCAAGCATTCCTCAAGACTGCCCTCAAACAGCTCCGTCAGGCCAACCAACGATTACATCGTCGAGTGAGGGGATCTAAGAACCGCGAGAAAGCTCGCCGTCAGGTGGCACGCTTGCACTACCGCATCAGGTGCATGCGAGACGATGTCCTGCACAAGCTGACGACCAGGCTCGCCAACTGCTATGGGATTGTAGGTATCGAAGACCTCAATCTCAAAGGGTTGCTGAAAAACAGGCGCTTGTCACGCTCGTTCTCAGACGCCGCTTTGGGTAAGCTGGTGACGCTGTTGACAAGCAAAGTGCAGCAACGCGGTGGGCGGGTGATCAAGATGGAGCGGTTCTTCCCCTCGAGCCAACTCTGCCATTGCTGTGGGTGGCGATGGGAGGACATTGAGCTTTCTGATCGTGTGTTCCTCTGTCAGAATGAGACGTGTGCCTACTTCAATTTCCCGCAGGATCGGGATCACAACGCCGCCCTCAACATGCTCTCCGAAGCCCTTCGCTTGATCGGGCTGATTGATCAAGTCGTCCACGGAATTGGCTCAGACGAGGACGTAAACTTGGCTGTGGACGCGGGGTAAGACCAAAAAGGCAGTCGCCTTCAGGCTCCTACGGATGAAGCAGCAACAACGAAATTCTGTGTGGATGTGTGCTTGCACACCTTTGCAAATGAAAATTGGAGCAGAAGGCGAGAGAGAAGACCGGCAGGTCGATATGAAGGCGCGCTGACCTTATGCCGGTGGCGTCACGCGGATCGTGTGAATGTCATATAGAGCGGTGTGATGATAGACCAGCATTTGCCGCTGGCGGTCGATCTCGTACGTGCCATCCGAGACCTGAACTGAATATCCCCTCGGATACTGGTAATTGGGTAGAAATAGTTCGGTCGGCGCCGTGACCTTCGCATCATGGCGGAACTCAAACTCAAATACTTTGCGCCTGGCATCAAAGACCATGCGCAGAGGTTTCCCCGCCACTGCTCTCGCATACGCCCGCACGACGGCTTGTAGCGCTCGTCCACCTGAATGAATGTCCTGCGGATGCGTTTGCGCATCGCGACTGAAGATCGAAAGGTCTTCGCCATTCCACTGATCCCCATGTAAGTTTGTGTTGTCGGCGGTATAGTTCCAGATCGTGCCGCCGAGCAGCGTATCCTCCAGCGCTCGCAGGCTGCGATCCATTGCCTTGATCTGCTGGTCGAAATTGCCGGTGCGATAGGCCTTTTTATGCTGGAGATCGAAAGGAATCCCAATCTCACCCACAAACACCGGGGCGCCACCGAGGAATTGAGACGACTGCTGTTTGAACCTGGTTAATTGCCGGGCAAAGGATTTGGAGATACGGCGTGCACCGATGACTAAGCTGTTCGCCCATGGATCGAAGCCGAGGAAGCGAGAGTGCTTTTTCAGGAACAGGACGAATGCGTCGTACCAATGTGGCGCGTAGACAATCCGCGGCGCATCCTCCGGTCCCCAGCGAGGCGGAGCTTGACCAAATTCGGTTTCGAGAAAGATGAGCGCGTCAGGATCCACCGAGCGCATCTCGCGAGCAAAGCGATTGGCGAATGGCCGGTAGTAGTCCTGACTGAAATCCACCTGCTGCCCATTCACCACACGAAAGTAATCGGGGCGCAGCAGGCGTGGTGTGCCGTCTGGTGCCACGTCCCAAACGCCATGTTGTCGCCAGACATCATCGATCCCGTCGCGCCAGACACGAACTCCTTTGGGGTTCACCACGCGGCGACCGGTGAGCTTCGCGCCGCTGACGCGCTGCTCCCAGACCTCGATTTCCTGGGGGAACCCCTCGCCGAGCAGCATAGATTGGAATACGGTTGGACACGCGCCACTTTTTAAGAGTCCGTTATAGGTGTTGGCATCCTTACATCCAATGAAGCCGCTCAGTGGCTCGTTCATGGTATCGTAGCCAATCACGTTTGGCAGGTTCCCGATTCGCTGCGCAACTTGTGTAATAGCACCCATGTAATGCCGCTGGAGATAGTCCTGTACCGGTTCTTCATTTACATGTAGGGTAGGCGCGAAATCGTTGCCGCCGAAAAAGAGTGTGAACATCGTGGCCGCTGCCAGCTTCGCTCCGTTGGTAGGCCAGATCATGCGCGGGAAAGGATCGCCGTACACTTGATGGACCATCGCCGCGCCAGCTTCTTGAAATGTGGTAATATCCATCCCAATGACCTCAAAGGTCCAACCCGGCGCTCCATCGCCGCCGGAGAAACGGCTCCAGACATCCTGGTGCGGATCGATCAACACGGAAATGCCATACTCGTTCGCCTTTTTGATGACGGCGTAGACATAGTCCAGGTATGCCTCATCGTAGATGCCGGGTCCGGCGTGCTCGATGGCCTCCCAGGTCACCAGGAAGCGCAGGCAGGTCAGGCCCCACTCCCGCAAGCGCGTGAAATGCTCATCCGCCTCCTCCAGGGGAAAAGGCCGTCCGACAAACGAGACGGCGCGCTGCTCAAAGAATCCCTCGCGCATGTGTGTAGCGCCGTTGGGACTACAAGGTACTTTAGAGCTACCGCCGAGATTGACCCCGCGCAGTATCAGTGTTCGCCCGTGTTCGTCTTTGAAGTGCGACCCCTCGATCGAAATCATTCCTTAATTAAGCCTCCAGGTGTTGATTGGCAGATGATGTGGTTCTTGGACCGGTTTGGTCGTGCGGATTGTGCATTTGAGCAGACCTCTGGCTCTTGCATCACCCTCTTGAGCATTTGCTATGACCAGCGCCACTAGTTCTAGTTCCCACGCTGATCCGGTTCGATTTCTTTTCATCGTACGTGTCCACGAGCCAAGTTAACCGGCAAACAATACCAGGCAGAACTGTTTCTTTCCATGAGTAGAAAGTTTAATAAAAATGCATTAAAATTCATAGACATTCATTGACTTTCAGAAAAAGATATGATACAGTTAATTGTAGACTTATTTGAGGTGCAGTAATGACAATCGACGACTATCGCATTCATTTTGGATGGTCGAAGAGCAAACTGGCAGCCGAGGCTGACATTGACATGAACACACTGAAACGGGCAATCGACGGCGTACCAATTTATCGGGCAACGGCTGGAAAAATCGCGAATGCGATTAGTATCGAGCTTCTACGGCGCGGCCAGCCCGCCATCAGGTACACAGACCTTGCCGGGCTGGCGTTTGCTGATTAGATCATTCAAAGCCCTGAAAGGGGTGATGCAAGGAACGCCCAGGCATAACTAACGCCCGAGCGTCCCCCATAGTCCCTTTTTGAAGCTGTGTGTACTGTGCTGAAGTCGGGAAACTCTCCACAGCGCATACAGGAAAGCCCAACCTTTTGTGCTGTTGTTTCCACAGTGGCAGCAGCGCGGCCTCGTATGCCGTTCCGCTGCCGGGACAGGCCCAAGGTCTAGTTGTATATTGCCACAACTTGTCTTGCCTGTCAATCAAGAAAGGCGGAGCTATGCGAGATTTACGGGGAGCACAAGCGGGCGTCCACCCTCCCGCGAAGAAGCCGATAACGCTACCACCGACACCACGACGCAAAACCGCTACACTTAAATGTGCCTACTACGGCCATAGCTGGCAACGCATCGGGTTGTCCCTTGAGAAGCAGTGCACGGTGTGTGGTATCACAGGCTATTGTCCCGGCTGCACCCCTACTCCACGCAACGGAGCCTTTCCCTGTACCGAACATACCCTTCCCTCCTCACCCTCTCGGCACCGAAGCGAGGTGCTGCTATGACGGTACACCACCATCCACGACACAGCCATGAAAAACTCTCCCAGGAGGATTGTCCGCCGATACCGCCGCCCTGGATGCCGCTGGATGGCCTAAGGCAGGACCTCTTCGATGCAGTCAGGGCGGAAGGAGAATCGCTCGAAAGGGGGAACGGGCGTTCCCCTTTGCTAGATGAGTCAACCATACTTGGCGAAGATCCCATTTTTTGGACCTATGTCAACCGGTTTCGCCCTGCAGTCAATAGACCTCCGTGTTCTGTACGGAGGCTTGTTCCCAATCACCGCAAGGAGAGCGGGAATGAGCCGGATTGACCAGACTAAGTCCTGGAGCCAGGCAGACCGAGCAAGCGTGCGTTTTGCCGGGCGATGATAGGACGCCGATAGCGGGAAGTGGTTAAGCTCCTACCTGGAAGTGCTGCCCCAGCTTCCAGCCCTAGAACGACTTTCCTAATCCGTGGCGCGGTCAGCCACCGTGGAGAGCCGATGTCCCGTCCGCCATCATTGTCGAGGGGAACGCTTCACTCCGAAAGGAAGACTTATGGAGCAATCCATTACCTATGTTCTCAGTAGAACAGGGAAACCGCTGATGCCCACCAAAAATCGCAACAAAGTCTGGTACTGGCTCCGCAAAGGATTGGCCCGGATGGTGAGCCGAGAGCCATTCACGGTGCAACTGCGCTTTGAGACGACCGGCTACACCCAACCGGTCACGTTTGGGGTCGATACCGGCTCACGGACGGTGGGGATCGCCGCGACCACCAATGGCGCTGTGGTCTACCAGGCCGAGGTGCATCTGCGTACCAATATCACGAGCAACATGATGCGGAGGCGGCAGTATCGTCGCGCGCGCCGAAGTCGGAATACGCGATACCGCCAGGCCAGGTTCGCCAATCGCCGCAGACCTTCCGGCTGGTTACCACCTACCTTACGATCCAAAGCCGAGGCCACGGTGAAAGCCGTGCGTTTTGTCGCTGCACTGCTTCCGGTGAGCCAGGTGAAGGTCGAGATCGCTGGTTTCGATACGCAGAAGATGCAGAATCCTGAGATCTCCGGCCTGGAATACCAGCAGGGACAGCTTCAAGGGTATCTCCTTCGCGAGTATCTCTTGAGCAAGTGGCAGCATCGCTGTTCGTATTGTGGCGCAAGTGGGCTCCCGTTGCAAATCGAGCATATCACCCCCAAAGCCAGAGGAGGCTCCGACCGGGTCAGCAATTTGACGCTCGCGTGCGAACCCTGCAACCAACGCAAGGGTAGCCAGACGGCTGCCGAATTTGGGTATCCGCATATCCAGGCGCAAGCGCGCTTGCCGCTGAAAAACGCGGCCCAGGTCTCATCGCTCAAGACCTCTGTCGTCAACCGCCTGATCCAGCAGTTCGGGCCAGAGCAGGTCGCCGTGACCTACGGCTATGCAACGAAGTATGAGCGTATTCAGGTACTTGCCCTCCCCAAGTCTCATACCAACGATGCGGTCGCGATTGCCTGTGCCATGGGCGAGGTGGTCAAGCCGTGCCCTGTCGTGTACCAGATACGCTGTGTTCCCCGCGGCGCGTACCAGTTGTACAACGGCAATCGCAGCGAACACCGGGTGTGGGCACCCAGGCAGGTCAAGGGTTGGAAGCTCTATGAACTGGTCGAAGCGAAGGGGCAGGTGGGCTACATTGGAGGCAGACGGCTCAAAGGATCGTTTGTGCTCAAGGACCTCCGTACCGGCAAGACGGTCCTGGAGGTGGCTCCCAGCAAGTTGCGGCGCCGTGCCCGGTGTCAGCATGGATGGATACTGAGCACGATCTTGCAGAACGGAAGGAGCACGCTTCCTCTCCCGTGTGAAGAACAGGAGTCCCCTCGGGCATGATCTTATGCGGGATGCTCCTCCGGGGTATGAGCCGAGAGCACATGCACATCGTCCTCGACGGCGCGTAATAGGTGCTCCGCGTTATCGAAATCGCTGCGGAAGAGCGCCTGGCCGAAGCGCACGGTTGCGTGCCAGCTGTTGCCCTGCATGCGCCTATAGCTCAGCCCGGTCGGGACAATCGCTACGCGTGTTTTCCCATCTCTCTCCGCCTGTTCTACAAACTTGACGAACCCGGGGCGGAAGGGCAAGAACGCCGCGAGGTCGGACTTGGGCGTGGGGTGCGGGTCGATGTTAGGATAGCCCTCTGGAAAGATCACGAGAACCTCACCGGAACGCAGCAGCCGCACCGAGGCCAGTGTTACTTGCCGGAGATACTGCCTGGCCTCGCCGGGTGTATAGGCCCATGGTTTGTCTTGCTCGCGTTCGAGAAGCAGTTCGCCGCGCAGGATAACGGGCCAGTCTGCCAGTGAACAGGCCAGCTCGATCGCCAGTCGTAAAGTTCGCGACTGCACCCAGTCCAGGGCCACGATGGTATGCAGGCGTCGTGGAATGTTGCGTACCAGGATATATCCGTCGTAAAACCAGTGGAAGTGGCGTATCGCGACGAGCACCGGCCCGGAGTCTGGAAGATGCTCGCGTCCCTCCGCGTGTATCTCCAGTTTACTCCTGGCGAACACCAGGCTGAGGCTTCGCATCACCAGCCAGATCGACTGGCTAAAAGCGGTACGGCTCCTGCTCACCCGGGAGGAACGTGTTTCTTCTCCCGGGACAAGGACCAGCGATTCAGGGAAAAGGACAAATAACGCGGACAAAAGCGCGGGAAACCAGGAGCCTATGGAAAGGTTGAGGGCTATCGCGAAGCCGATATTTGCTGTATAGACACCAATAGGGAGCCAGTTCGCCAGACGTCGTTTATCGAAATCGGCGCGCCACAGCAGTCTACTCACGCTCAGGAAGATCAGACCGTTGAGCGTCCAACCAAGCGGGTTGCGCATGGGCATACCGAAGTAGGTGCCATATTCCTGCCAGGCCAGGAGTTGCGTAGAGACATGTACGTTTGTCATCGCCGCATTGAGAGCCAGGTCCCAGGTCGTCAAAAAATAGGTTCCCAGGAGCAGTGACCAGAGCGTTTGTCTACGCAACCTGAGCCTGAGAGTGAACAGGTTTGCTATCAGGTAAGAAGTGAAGCCCATGTAGAACCAGGAGAGCAGAATGGAATAAGGCACGAGGCCTGCAACTTTGACCCCGGGCAATGTCGTAGAAGATGAGACGCCAAAGGGAAAGCCTATGCTGGTGCCGAACAGTTCCATGCTCAGTGTGATGAGGGTGGAGGCAGCGAAAAAGAGCAGCGTTTTGCGCTGGCCGACGCAGAGTAATCCAAAAAAGAACATGGTGGCTGCGCCGAACAGGATGTGTAACGTTGCTGCGCTGCGCAGGGCGAATTCGAAGATGCTGCCCCCGATGCTACCGGCATTCCACCACTCGGCGTGCGGCGCAACAATCAAAAGGCTCCCAAGCCCACATACCAGGGCTACGAGGTGACAGGCGAACAGAAATTTGACAAGTCTCATGCTTCCTGCTACCTTTCTTCTACGCGAATATGATTCAGCGTATACGATTGGTTGTTCCTGGCTCATTCCCAAGTGCCTTTAGGCTGGAGCCGTCCAGGTCTTACCTCAAGTCCCCAGGCGATTTAGGTCGCGTCATAGCCATTGCCGCGACCACCCTGTCAGTTACGGCCCGACAAGGCGAAGGGCCTGCTGGACAATGTTGTGACTGGCGTTCTCATCACGGTCGCCCACGTAGCCACACGTGGGATTCTGGCAGACATAGATGCGCTCATCCAGAGTCAGGTCGGCCCTGCGTGACCCACACCGGTGACACAACTGGCTCGATGGATAAAAGCGTCCGACCTTGACCAGTCTTCCCCCGGCTCTGGGCACTTTGCTTTCGAGCAGATCCAGCAGCTTGCCTAACGCCGCATCTGAAAATGAGCGCGACAGGCACCGATTCTGGATCAGTCCCTTGACGTGCAGATCCTCGACGGCGACCAGACCGCTGGTTTTAGCCACCTCGGTCGTCAGTTTGTGGAGCAGGTCAGCGCGCAAGCAAGCAATGCGATAATGCAAGCGACCGAGCTTGCTCCTGGTCTTCTGCCAGTTCTTTCCGCCTTTGGTGCGTCGAGCCAGTTCTTTGTTCAAGCGGCGCAGCTTCTTCAAGAGATGGCGCAGCGGTCTTTGGTTCTCGTACCGCCGCCCTTCTGAGAGCGTGGCGAGCCGATTGAGGCCGACATCGATGCCAACAGGTGGACAGGGATTTTCCGCTAGCACATCGGGCATTTCCAGCGTGATGGAGACAAACCACCAGTCTGCTGTTCTACTGATGCGGGCGGAGAGGATTTTGCCAGAGAAGCGCAACTTCTCGGCCATATTGACGCGCCCGAGCTTTGGCACGTCGATCCAGTGGTCACCCACGGTGAATTTATCATTGGCCAGGTAGAAGGATTGGCGCGAGCGTTTCTTGCTCTTGAATTTGGGGTAGCCGGTCTTGCGCCCGCGACTTTGTCCCTCAAAGAAGTTCTTAAAAGCGGCAGCCACATCCATGAATGCGCCCTCAACCGCGCATTTGGTCACCTCATAGGTCCAGGGAAACTGCTCTTTCCGAATGGCATTGAATTGCTTTTTGAGCACCATTGCATTCGGCTTGCCACCTGCCTCGTACTGTCGCCGCCACTCGGCCAGTGCCCAGTTGAAGGTAAAGCGGGCCGTGCCAGCAGCGCGGGCAAAGTAGTTCGCTTGCTCAGACGTCGGATGCAGTCGTATCTTGTGCGCTTTGATCATCCTTGAGGGCTTTCTGTAATGCTTTGCGGTAGTTCCGCAAGCCGTACAAGCGTGAACTGAAACAGCGGGTAATGGTGATGAGATCCTGCACCAACTCCTGCTCAGGTGAGAGCGTTTCGCTGTTCATCACTACCAGCTTGCATTGATGTGTTTGGCATAAGTGCGCGAGCAACTTGTAGCCAAAGCGAGCCAGGCGATCCCGGTGAGCCAGCACAACACAGGCAATTTCTCCTGCCACAATCGCATCGACCAGTTTCAAAAACTGCTTGCGCTCAAAGTTGAGACCGCCGCCGATTTCCAGGATCCACTCATCAACGACAATCCCCTGCCGCTCACAGTATACTTGAAGCACGGCCTGCTGATTGAGCAAATCCGGTTGTTGTGCCTGGCTCGATACCCGGCAATAAGCCACGGTGCGTCGATCCTTTTGTAAACGGGGCAATCTCAACGCAGCCGCCAGGTCTTCATCCGTGTAGTAGCGTCGATTGGTAATCGTCCGTTTGGCAGGTAACACGCCGATGCGATCCCATTTTTGGATGGTTTTGACAGAGACACCGACTTGCTTCGCGAACTCAGATGGTGTATACATAATTCCATATTAACACACGTTCGAGTAGAAAATCAAGAGCTAGCCACGTATCCGCCAGTGGGCGGGTGATCGTCCCATGCCTGGCGCGATCTCTCACATATTGTGGTGTCAACGATGGTTCCGGGCCCCAGACAAACCAGGTTCGCCTTTCTTCTGCTGATGCTGTTGGGAGAGATCAAGTGGAAATTTTGTTGTGCGCGTGGCCTGTCCCATGGTCCTCTCCGCCTGACGGAAGCGACGAGAGAACGCCCATTCTCTCTCACTGCAAGCATAGCATCGGCCTCCCGCTTTGTCAAAGCATGGACAACGTCGCACATCACCGCGGAGCTGATATCTCTTGTTGCCGCGGGCAGATCAGCTTGCCATCTCGGTATCGATATCCGGGTGGCATCGCACAAAGAGTGCTCTCCTGCGGGGTGTAGACCTCATTTCGTGCCTATTTAGACCGATTTTAGAGGTATGCGCGCTGGCAGCTCTCTGGGGAGAACACCTGTTTACGGGAGCGTCGCCCACTGTTTGATAAGTATATCCACCAATGGTCTGGCGGAGGGTCAGAAAATCATCAGATAATCCACCCATTGCCACTTTTTGAGCGAGAAAATAGAAGCCTATAGTAGGAGGTTTTTTTGTCTATGTTAGTCGCAGTAAGCCCACAGGTGTTTCTGCCGGAAGGAGGCTGCCTAATGGAGACGATTTTTCTAAACCAGCCGGAGGACGAAGAGGCACCACAGCCGGGCGGTCAGGTAAAGCCGTCTGGTTCTGCAAAGGGGAGACGAAGGAATACCAGGCAGCGCCGAGACAAAGGAAAGAAACTGATCAAACCGCGCGACCTTATCGTACTCTTGTGGATCGCACAGCAATACGTGGCGCGGCTCGACCAGGTGCAAGAACTCTTGAACCGTATGCCTGGAAAAGGCGGGAGGGAGGTATCTCCTGGCGGACTGACGCTCTCAGCAGTGCTCCAGGTCGTCGATCGATGGGTCACCCTTGGCCTTGTCGAATACAAGCGTATCTACGCCGGGGAGCCCGGGTGGGTCTGGCTCACGCCGCATGGGCTCTCGGTCCTGCAGCTCCCGTATGCGCGGCTCTCCCCCAGGGAGAGTACCCTCCCTCACCTCTATCACATCAATCGCGTGCGGCTCGAGCTGGAACGCCGGCATCCGGAGTATCGCTGGGTGAGCGAACGAACACTGCGGGCGGCACAACCCAGGCGGGAGGAGGGCGTGAAGATCCCACACGTGCCGGATGCACAGGTCTACACTCCGAAGTTGGTCACTGTGGAGGTGGAGCGATCCCCAAAATCACCCAAAGAATTGGATGAGATTTTCACAGAGCTGCTTATTGTTGGGGTACCTCAGGCAGGTGGAGAGGCTCCCCTTATCTCCAACACCGTCTGGTACTTTGTCTGGCCCAAGACCCGCACATCTATCGAGGAGGCGCAGAACCGTTTGCCTGAGAGCTATCGGCCACGGATCAAAATCCTGTCGGTAGAGACACTGGGGCCACTTGAAGACTAGGAAGGAGCCCCCCGTGCAACCACGCTCATTTTCACTGCTCTCCGCCTCCAAAGTGCTGGCTGCGGTGCGTCGCGGGCTGCTCTGGGTCTTTCTGCCTCTAGCTGCCCTCCTGGCCCTTCCCTCATTGCTGGCTGCGCTCCTCTTGTGGTGGAGAGCAGGTAAAACGTGGGATGCCCAGGAACGCTGGAGTGGAATACGGCTCCTGGCTGTGGTCTGTGGCGGCGTCTATGCAGGCATGTTGTGGTTTAGCCATCCCCTGCCATCCCTTTTGCAAGCCCTGGCCTTTGGCCTGTCCCACCACGCACTGGCCGAGAGCGTGGTATCTCTCGAACGCCTATGGGAACTCCATCTGCTGCTGACACCTACGTACGCGCTCATCCTCGAAGGGCTGCGCCCGTTGTCGCGACGCGTGCGCCTCAACCCCCGCCCGGTCCTTCCTCGGCAGACTCTCCCTGGGGAAGGGGAGACCAGCGTGATCACGGCGCCCACTCCAGCCACCCGAGCCTCTCTCGCTCAGACCTCCACTCAGGGACCGCTACGCGAACCCCTCGGTGAGTGCCTGGGCGGTGATCTCTATGGGTGGATCTACGGGAACGAGCTGTGTATTCCCCCCGAGGAGTTCGCGCGCCATATGGTCGTCCTGGGGGAGCCCGGCTACGGCAAAACCATCACTCTCCTGCGGCTGGCGTCTATGGCGCTTCGGTACGGGATGCAGGTCGTGTACATCGACCTCAAGGGCAGCACGAAGACCGCCGCGCAGTTCGTCGCCGTCACGCACCTGCTCGGCGTAAGGCGGATCAAAGTCTATCCGCGCGAGCCCTACGATGGGTGGCGTGGCGATCCGAAGACCTTGTACAACCGGCTCATGCAGATGGTCGATGCCGCGACACATCCGTTCTACCGCAAGCTCACCTCCTCGCTCGTGTCCCTGGCGGTGAATGCGCCAGGTGGCCCCCCCAAGAGCAGCAAGGAGTTTCTCCGGCGCTTAGACACCGATTGGCTCTACCGCGCGTATGCTGGCAAGGCGTTTGAGAACGCCCATGCACGGCGCAAGGTTGCCA
>WNGP01007360.1_pt1 | contig 16962 bp, 13 predicted proteins | sample 5407671 | NCBI WGS metagenome assembly WNGP01 (sample SAMN13153381, study PRJNA577476) | soil metagenome | isolation source: 40 cm soil or saprolite under Garry oak tree replicate 2 | place: USA:California | collected 2016-06-15 | reverse complement strand
GCGGTGATATTTTGTATGATGACCGCTCGAACCAGATCATCATTCGCGACATTCCGTCGGTCATTCCAGTCATCGATAACCTGATCCGCCAGCTGGACCGCAAGTCGCAGCAGGTGGAAATCGAAGCGCGTGTCGTTTCTGCTTCACGTTCCTTCGCGTTGGATATCGGCACGCAGTTAGGCTTTGCGGGACAAACTACGAGCGGCCGGTCATGGTTAAGTGGAGATTCGGCGGTTGGCGTCAGCAGTGTCTCGACTACACCGCCTCCCTTAGTTACGGCTGCGGGAACGAGCAACCTGCCGCTGAACACCAACCTCGGAGCTGTTGCTCCGACGAGTGGACTGTTCCTTGGGCATCGTTCACCTAACTTTGCGGTCGACCTCTTCATCACCGCGGCGGAAGCCAAAGGCGTCGGCAAGCTACTTTCAAAGCCCAAGGTCATTACTCAGAACAACGAGAAAGCGACGGTCAAGCAGGGTACTAAGATTCCGATTCAGACGACGATCAATAACACCATCTCGGTGCAGTTCATTGACGCCGTGTTGAAACTGGAAGTGACGCCGCAGATCACCGCGGAAGGCACCGTGTTCATGGACGTGCTCGTTGAGAATACGCAGATCGATGCCGGTATCCCTCGCGTGTCGGGAATCCCGGCTCTCAATACCGAGTCGGCGGAAACCAAGGTGACCGTGGCCGATGGCGGTACCGTCGTAATCGGCGGCATCATCATCTCCGCGCAGCGCACGGACATCCAACAGGTTCCACTCGTGGGCAGCTTGCCGCTGATCGGGCATCTCTTCAAGCGGACCAACGTTTCTACTACGTCGCAGGAACTGATGTTCTTCCTGACTCCGCGGATTATCCCGGGGTAGTTGCGGAGTAGTTTCTCAGCCAAGAGCTGAAACGAGGAGACTATGGTCTCCTCGTTCCATTTATGAAGACTCCATTCGAGCGCCTCCGCAACCTGATCGCAGACCTTGCTCACGCGAAAATTGATGCGCTGCTGATAACTAGCCCAGCCAACTGGTATTACTTGACCGGTTTCACAGGTGAGTCCGGTGCTTTGGTGGTGTCGCGGAAGGGCACCAGCCTGATCACGGACGGCCGATTCATGGTGCAGGGCCGAGCGGAGGCGTCTGGAGTCCGCATCCTCCAACAACAAGGTTCCCTGTTTGAATCGGTCGGCCAATGCCTGAAGGATTCGCATTCCAAGCGGGTGGGTTTCGATCCCTCCCAGGTTACGGTGGGACAACTGCAGAGCCTTCGCAAAGCCGCTGGTCCAGGAGTGCGCTGGATTTTGGCTCTGGGCAAGGTGGAGAGCCTGCGGATGCGCAAGGATGCAGCAGAGCTAGCGCAAATGCGACAGGCGGCCATCCTGGCGGGGGAGCTGGTGCAACAGGCAATCCGTCTGCTAAAACCGGGAATTCGAGAACTTGAGGTGGGTGCCGAGATCGAATATCAAATGAGAAAGAAAGGCGCGTCGGGACCGGCGTTTGAAACGATAGTCGCATTTGGAAAGAGAGCTGCCCTGCCGCATGCGCGCCCCACGGCCAAACGACTGAGGAAAAATGAGTTGGTGGTGCTGGACCTGGGTGTTATACTCGGCCACTATTGCAGCGACATTACCCGCACAGTGTACTTGGGGCGGGCCCCAAAACACATTCGGACTTGGTATCAGGCGGTTTTGGAGGCCCAGACAGCGGCGATCGCGGCTGTAAAGAGCGGCGCGGCCTGTGGGGATGTCGATAGGGCGGCGAGGCAAGTCTTAGCGGGGTATCGTCTAGACCATCTCTTTGTTCATAGCACGGGCCATGGGCTTGGACTCGAAGTGCACGAGGATCCCAGGGTGGCGCGGGGGCAAAAGAAGCGCCTGGAGCCGGGAAACGTAATTACCATTGAACCTGGCGTATATTCGGCAGGCATCGGGGGGATTCGCATTGAAGACGATGTCGCCGTTCACGCCGACCATACGGAAGTGCTGACCCGCTCACCGCGGGATCTCATCGAGATCTAGAGCAGGCATGAAACGCAAAAAGCCTACAAAGTCCAGTCCGTCGTTCGCCCATCCGGAAATTCAGCAGATCGAACAGCTCCTTCAGTTTATGACGGAGCACAATCTAGAAGAGTTTGAATATTCGAGAGGTGATTTGCATATCCGGCTGCGTAAGACCTCGGCCGGGGTGGTGGTTGCCGCTCCGCGGGTAATGGCCGCGCCGGAGATTATCGTTGCCGGGTCGGTGGAAGCTCCGCACGCATCGGCAGGAGGCGTTCCGGCCTCTGCTGAGGGGCGCTCCACCGAAGATTTACACTTGGTCAAGTCCCCCATCGTGGGAACGTTCTATGAGTCGCCCAGCCCCGGGACGGAGGCTTTTGTGAAGGTAGGCTCGTACGTGGAGACGGGAAAAACCCTTTGTATCGTGGAAGCGATGAAGCTGATGAACGAGATCGAATCCGACGCCACCGGCGAAGTCATTCGGATTTTCGTCGAAAACGGACAGCCGGTTGAATACGGGCAGCCTCTCTTTGGCATCCGTCCGAGCCGGAAGAAGTAGCCGGCACGCCAGATCATGTTCCAGAAAATCCTAGTTGCCAATCGCGGGGAGATCGCCCTGCGGGTCATCTGCGCCTGCAAGGAATTGGGGATATCCACGGTTGCGGTGTATTCCGAAGCAGACCGTAACTCGCTCCATGTCCGGTTTGCCGATGAGGCAGTTTGCATCGGACCTGCCCGGAGCAGCGAGAGTTATCTGAACATCCCCCAGGTGATCAGCGCCGCCGAAATCACAAACGTGGACGCCATCCACCCGGGGTACGGGTTCCTCTCCGAAAACGCCAACTTCGCCAAGGTCTGCGAAGCATCGGAAATTACGTTTATCGGGCCGACGCCGGAAATCATAGAAATGATGGGAGAAAAGGACCGGGCGCGGCGGGAAGTGAAGACGGCGGGTTTGCCCACCATTCCGGGGAGCGAGGGCATCGTTGAAGGGGAAGAGCAGCTCGCCAAAGAGGCGGCGCACATCGGGTATCCGCTCATTCTCAAAGCCTCCGCAGGCGGAGGTGGCCGCGGGATGCGCGTGGTGCGCAAGCAGGATGAACTTCTGTCCGCTTACCAAACGGCCCGCAGCGAGGCGCAGCAAGCCTTTGGCACGCCGGACGTTTATGCGGAAAAATTCCTCGAGCATCCTCGCCACATCGAATTTCAGGTGCTGGGCGACCAGCATGGGAAAGTGATCCATCTCGGCGAACGCGAATGCAGCATCCAGCGGCGGCACCAGAAATTAGTCGAGGAATCGCCTTCGCCGGTGCTGGACGCGAAACGGCGAAAGGATCTTGGCACGAAAGTGGTGAAGGCACTGGAAAAGATCGGCTACACCAACGCGGGGACCGTCGAGTTCCTGATGGATAAAGACGGCTCAATGTACTTCATTGAGATGAATACGCGTATTCAGGTCGAGCATCCCGTGACGGAGCTTGTCACCGGAGTGGATTTGATCAAGGCGCAGATCCGCATTGCCGCCGGAGAACGGATGGAGGATGCCACTGGGGAGATTCACCACTCCGGGCATGCCATCGAATGCCGGATCAATGCCGAGGATCCGGTGACGTTTGTGCCCTCGGCCGGACGCATTACGACGTTTCAAGCGCCGGGAGGCACGGGCGTGCGCGTGGATTCCGCGGCTTATGCCGATGCCGTCATTCCTCCGTACTACGATTCGATGATCGCAAAGCTGATCGTCAAGGGGCGCGACCGCACCGAAGCAATTGGCCGCATGAAGAGGGCGCTCGAGATGTTCGTCATCGAAGGCATCAAGACGTCAATCCCGTTGCACCGCCGGATTCTCGCCGATCCGGATTTTGCCGCGGGACAATTCGATACCCACTTTATCGAAAGATTGCTCGGAACGAACGGAAAATAAACGTTGAAGCGCCTTGTTCTACCGCGGCTGTATGTGATATTAGACGCAGCATTGCTTACCGCTCCCGAAACAGAGTGCGCCCAAAAACTTGCCGCTGCCGGTGTCCGGTTGCTCCAGTACCGGAACAAGCGGGCGTCGGCGCGAGAACTATTCGAATCCTCGAAGGGGCTTTCTTCCTTGCTGATTCCGCAGGATGTGATATTTGTGTTGAATGACCGTGCTGATGTCGCGTCGGCCGTGGAAGCCAGCGGCGTTCACCTTGGACAAGAGGATTTGCGAGCGGAAGCAGCGCGTTCGGTGATTGGGACGGGAAAACTCCTGGGCGTTTCAACGCACAACTTGGAACAGTTCAAGGAAGCTGCTGCTACATCCGCTGACTACGTCGCCGTCGGCCCCGTGTTTTCAACGTCCACCAAGGCCAACCCAGACCCAGTGGTTGGAATCGAATTCATTAGTAGTGCTCGGGCACTTACGGGCAAGCCGATTGTGGCCATCGGAGGCATCACGCTGGAACGGGCGGCCGAAGTCATTCAAGCGGGCGCTGATTCCGTTGCGGTCATCAGTGATATCCTCCTCGCGCGCGATCCGGGTCAGCGGGCGCGGCAATATATCGAAGTTCTGGAAGCCGCGAAACCTGCGGCTGCCGTCTGAGGCGCCTCCGAATGGCCGACACCACACATGCCATCCCACAAAGTAACGCGAAGAACGAGCCGGGCTTTGTGCGCGCCATTGGATTGTTCGATGGCACGATGATTGTCGTGGGATCGATGATCGGATCGGGCATCTTTATTGTCGCTGCGGATATTGCGCGACAAACGGGATCGGCCGGTGGCCTGATTCTCACCTGGATTCTTACCGGACTGTTGACGATTTCTGCCGCGCTTTCTTACGGTGAGCTGGCCGCTCTGTTTCCGCACGCGGGCGGTCAATACGTTTATTTGCGCGAAGCTTACTCGCCGCTCTGGGGATTTCTGTACGGGTGGACGCTTTTCTTGGTGATTCAGACGGGGACGATCGCGGCGGTGGCGGTGGGTTTCGCGCGCTATCTCGGCGTTTTGCTGCCATCAATTTCTCCGAACGTATGGATCGTTCACCCCCTCGCCCTCGGTTCGAAGTACGCGATCAGCCTTTCGGTGCAGCAGTTGGTGGGCGTGCTGATGATCGTGCTCCTGACATTCATCAATACGTTGGGCGTGCGGCTCGGGAAGCTGATCCAGAATGTTTTTACGAGCGCGAAGACGCTGTCCCTTCTGGGATTGATTTTCTTGGGTATTTTTGTTGGGAGAAATGCCGGGGCCATAACCGAGAATTTCAGCCACTTCTGGACGATTCGCAACGCGCAGTCCATCGAGCCTGGCGCGAATTTCCTGAGAAGCTTTGTGCCGACCATCACTGCTGCAAGCGGCGCGTTTGGCTTGTTCGTGGCCTTTGGAGTGGCGCAAGTCGGTTCGCTGTTTTCTGCGGACGCTTGGAACAATATCGGCTTCACGGCGGCGGAAGTAAAGAACCCAAAGCGCGACGTGGCGCTCTCGATGGCTTTCGGCACGATCATCGTGATCACTCTGTATTGCCTAGCGAATCTGGCGTATCTTTGCACGTTGCCGCTGGTGCAGATTCAGACCGCTCCCGATGATCGCGTGGCCAGCGCGGCCTTGAACGCCATCTTCGGACCCCCTGGCGCCATGATCATGGCGGTGGCGATCATCATTTCTACGTTTGGGTGCAACAATGGGTTGATTCTTGCCGGCGCGCGAGTCTCTTACGCGATGGCGAAGGATGGACTCTTCTTCCGGTCGACGGGTAAGTTGAACAAGAAAGGCGTTCCTGGTACCGCGCTCGTGTATCAGGGGATTTGGATTGCCGTCTTGATCTTGCTGCGCACGCGGCATGTGGACGCGGCTGGCATGGTCACGTATGGCAATCTCTACAGCGACCTGCTCGACTACGTGGTTTTTTCCGTCTTGATCTTCTACGTGCTTACGATTGCAGGAATTTTTGTGTTGCGCGCGAAGCGGCCCGATGCCGAACGTCCGTACCGCGCGTTCGGGTATCCCATTGTTCCATTGCTCTATATCGTCTCGGCGCTGGCGATCATGTTTGTGCTGCTGCTCTATAGGACGCAGACGGCCTGGCCGGGACTGGTGATCGTGCTCCTGGGCGTTCCGGTTTACCTGTTGTGGTCAAGGCGGGCAACGCAAGCCGCCCGGAGGGAATAACTTATTTTTCTCGTAGGGGCGCGGCAAGCTGCGCCCCTACAATGTTTAGAGCCAAATTGGAAGTACCCTTTAAAAAACGGTGAAACCGGGGAAATCTCCCAAAGGAGGAGTTGCATGGGCAACCCCTTGTTTGCAAGAAAACCGATGAGCATGTTGCTCGCGGAAGCAAAGGAAGCGGGCGAGCACAGCCTGAAACGCACGCTTGGTCCGGTGCAATTGACAGCCCTGGGCGTCGGGGCGGTCATCGGTGCGGGCATATTTGTGTTTTCTGGACTGGGTGCGCACTATGCCGGGCCGGGTCTGATGCTTTCCTTCGTGCTCTCCGGACTGGGCTGCGCGTTTGCGGCACTGTGCTACGCAGAATTTGCCGCCATGATCCCGCTGGCGGGCAGCGCTTACACCTACGCCTACGCTACACTTGGCGAACTATTCGCTTGGATCATCGGCTGGGACCTCACGCTCGAGTACGCCATGGGCGCCAGCACGGTCTCATCGGGCTGGTCCAACCACTTCATTGAATTGCTGAATATTTTCAAGATCAAGATGCCATTGTGGCTGGCCTACGACCACTGGACCGGGCTGAGCACCGCTACGAAAGTCGTCGCACGCCAGATGGCGCAAGCCTCAGATGCGGCCTTGCAGCCGGGCACCCAAGCCTTCTTGGACAAAGTCGATGCCATAGTAAAAGCGCAGTCCCCGGAGTTGCTTCAGCAAGCCCACGCGCTGCTGAATGCACCGGCAATTTTCGGAATGGAAATTGGCTTCAATCTGCCCGCATTTTTGATCGCTCTCATCATCACCGCGGTCTTGGTCATCGGCATCAAAGAAAGCGCGCGCTTCAATTCCACCATCGTGGCCATCAAGGTCGCCGTGGTGCTCTTCGTCATCGGCCTGGGAATCCGCTACGTCGATTATTCCAATTGGGGCCATGACTGGTCTACCTTCGCGCCCATGGGATTTGCCGGAGTTGGAGCGGGAGCGGCGTATGTCTTTTTTGCCTACATTGGATTTGATGCGGTTTCCACGACCGCGCAGGAAGCGAAGAATCCGCAGCGGGACTTGCCCATCGGGATCATAGCTTCCCTGTTGATCTGCACAATTCTCTACATCTCCGTCGCCGGGGTGCTCACCGGCATGGTGCACTGGCAGGACGTGAACATCGAGGCCCCGATTGCGCGGGCGTTCCTGGACCGCGGATTGACGACGGCCTCGCATATCGTCACGCTGGGAGCGTTGGCGGGACTGACGAGCGTGATGTTGGTCATGCTTCTTGGCCAAACGCGCGTGCTTTATTCAATGGCTAACGACGGCCTGCTGCCGAAGAAGTTCTTTGCGGCAATCCATCCGAAATTCCGCACACCGTATAAGAACACCATGCTTGTTGGCTTGCTGGCTGCCATAGTTGGGAGCGTGACACCCATCGATGACATCGGAAAGATGGTCAACATCGGGACGCTGCTGGCCTTCGTGATTGTATGCATCGCCGTTATGATTCTGCGCAACACCAATCCCGATCAAGCGCGCCCCTTCCGTACACCGTGGGTGCCGGTCGTTCCAATTCTTGGAATCCTGTTCAACGGCTACATGATGTACAAGCTCGGGTGGGTGAACTGGGCCCGCCTCATTATTTGGCTGATCATCGGACTGGTGATTTATTTTACTTACAGCCGTTACCACAGCCGGGTCAGCAATCCACAACAACCGTAAGTCTCTTGTTGTGACAGACCGGGCATCATTAAGCCCGCTCTGCTTTCACTTCATTCAACGCTTCCGCTGCTTCCTTGTGCCGATTCAGGTACAGTATTGTTTCCGTTGACGGCACGATGACATCCTTCCGCGCCAATCTCAAAGAAGTCTGGAGCCGCCTCACCTGGCCCGATCTGGTGTCCACTGCGGTTGTGGCTGGCGGATTGCTGGCCGGCATTTTTGAATTCAGTGGCGGCTTTTTCAGTTTTCTGAAGTATCTGGCGGTGCTCGCCAGCTTTTATCTCTTGTTCCGGTTCATCGGCTGGTGGAGAAACCGGCTGCTCTGGAGCCTGCGCAACCGCTTGATCGTGGCTTACCTTTTTATCGCGGCGGTCCCGATTTTATCCATCGTGACTCTGGTTGTGCTTGCCGCCCGTATTCTTTATTCACAGCTGGGCGCATACCTGCTCTATGAAGACATTCATAAGCGTATTGATATGCTTGCGGATATTTCCGAGCACATCGCCATTGCCCATCAGACCCTGCCCCCCAGCGTCACGGAGAGTGATTCGGAGCGCATTTTGGCGGCGCAATCGCATGCGGTTCACGACCGTGAGCTTCCCGGCTTGAGCATAGGGTTTTCGAACGAACAGACGCTTTCGCAAAAAGTGATTCCGGCGGGGAAGAGAGCATTCGCGGGGTTATTGCAAGAAGGCGACAAGCTTGCGATTGTGAGCTTGCGCATTATTCCGGATCGCAAAGGCGAGCGTGTCGTCACGCTCCGGGTACCCGTCACTCCGGATTTCTTGAGTACCGTCGCGCCGGACCTCGGCGGGATTCAATTGAATCTCATGGAGCGTGACACGGGTGGCGTGCAGCAGGGCCTGAAATACAAGTCGGGCGATACGCAGTATGTGGTGGCGCGCAAGATCGTGGCTAGCAACCGCACGCTGCAGAGCGCGATGCTATGGATTGATAGCGCGGTGGACGTAGTCTCCAGGCTGGACTCTTTTCGTGATTGTCGAAGCTGCCGCATTTGCCACCGGGATTGTGCTCACGCGAAGAATCACACGAGCGGTGGCCGACCTTTACCGCGGCACGCAATACGTGCAAGCCATGGATTTTTCGCATCGCGTGCAAATCGAGCGCCGTGACCAGCTGGGCGAACTGGGCGAATCGTTCAATCGCATGACAGGTTCGATCAGCCAGCTAATCGAAGAGGAAAACAAGCGCCGGCGCCTCGAGGATGAGATTTCCATTGCCCGGGAGGTGCAAAACCAGCTGTTCCCGAGCACTTTGCCTTCGGTGCCGGGGGTGGAAATCGAGGCCATTTGCAAAGCTGCGCGATCTGTGAGCGGAGACTACTACGACTTCATTCAGCTCAGCCCCACGCATATTGCCATCGCCATCGCCGATATTTCCGGGAAGGGAATTTCAGCGGCGCTGCTGATGGCCAGCTTGCAGGCCGCGCTGCGCAGTCAAATGCTTTCCGATGGCAGCGAACGGTTGAGCATGGCCGAGCTTGTTTCCCGGCTAAACAAGCATCTGGTGCGCAACACTGGCGATGACCGGTTCGCAACCTTTTTCATCGCTGTCTACGACAGTGCCACGCGGACCTTGCGCTATACAAATGCTGGCCATCTGCCGGCATTTCTGATCTGCAAAGGTGCTTCGGAGCAGTTGGACAAGGGTGGCATGGTCCTGGGAGTCGTGGACGACTACGTCTACGAGGAAGGATCGTTGACCGTTGCACCCGACGCGCTCCTGATTGGCTATAGCGATGGCTTGATAGAACCGGAGAACGTCTATGGCGAAGAATTTGGGATTCGCCGTTTACAGGAATCTGCCATCCACGTGCAAGGGGCCGCGCCGTTGATGGTTGCGGAATCCTTGATGGCGGCAGCGGAAGAGTGGGCCGGGACTCCTGAGCAAGCCGATGACATGACGGTGATCGTGGCGCGACTTCGGTAGTACCTCCGTTGCGGCTAGGCTATACTGAAAATCCTTCCGAGAGATTTTACCGGGGAGAAGAATGTCGCTTCGCAATCGAGTGGCGCTGGTAACAGGTGGAAGCAGGGGGATTGGCCGCGGGATTGCTTTACGGCTGGCGCAGGATGGAGCGCGGATGGCCCTTGCCTATCGCTCCAACAAAGTTACCGCACAGCAGACACTGCGTCAGTTGCAGGCAACTGGGGTGGATTGCGTGGCAGTCGAGACGGACATCACCGATGCTGGGCGCTGCGATCAATTGATCAAGACGGTCGCGGACCGCTTCGGACGACTCGATATCATCGTCAACAATGTGGGTGATTTTCGCTGGGGGACGCTGGCGGAATCGTCGCTGCAGGACTGGCAAGGCATCTTCACTTCGAATCTGCTCACGGTTTTGTACATGTGCCGCGCCGCACTGCCGCATATGCGGAAAGCGCGCTGGGGCCGAATCATCAATTTGGGCGCCGTCGGCGCGGAGCGCGCATTCGGGCAGGCGAAAATTTCAGCCTATGCCGCTGCCAAGGCCGCGGTCGTGGCGTTGTCCCGTTCTTTGGCGCTTGAGGAAGCCAAGAACGGGATCACCGTGAACGTCGTGAATCCCTCCAGCATCGATGAAAATGAGCTGACGCTGGAAGAGGCCCGCAAGATTCACGACGCGCGTTTTCCGATCGGACGCCCGCCGACGGTCGAAGATGTTGCCGCGACGGTAGCCTTTTTCGCCTCCGAAGAAGCCGAGTATGTTACAGGACAGATCGTCAATGTCAGCGGCGGCTGGATGCTTTGATCGTGCCGTGAACCTCCCATGAAAGCTCTCACTGCCGCTGAAATGCGCGAGATCGACCGCCTCACCACCGAGCGTTACGGTATTCCCAGCCTGCAGTTGATGGAGGCTGCAGGTAAGAACGTCGCGAATGCGGTCTTACGTGAGTTTTCTTCCGGATTGCCACAGCGCGTCACCATTCTCTGCGGCAAGGGAAATAATGGCGGCGACGGTTTAGTCGCCGCGAGACACCTGAAAGCAGCGGGGATTGATCCGCTTGTATGCCTCTTCGCCGATCCGCCGGAGATGCACGGCGATGCGGGCGCAAATCTCGCTCGCTACCTCCAAGCGGGATCCAGAATCCTCACCATCGCAGATGAAGCTGCTTGGGAGAGTGCTTGGCATTCGGTTGCCCATTCGGACGTCATCATTGACGCGCTTTTGGGCACGGGCCTGCGCGGCGCGGCCACTGGACTGATCGCGCAGGCAATCGAAGACATCAATCGTCTGTCGGCTCATGGGACTGCGGCACGTCCAGCATTGATCCTTGCAGTGGATACTCCTTCCGGGCTGCCTTCTAACGGGCAGCATGCCGAAGGTCCCGTTCTCTTTGCACACCGGACTGTCACCTTTACTGCGCCCAAGGTAAGCCAGCTGCTTTCTCAGGATGCAGATGCAGTCGGTGCTTTGGAGGTTTGCGCCATCGGCTCGCCTGCCGCGCTCGTCGAAGAAATCGGGCAGGGAACGCTCCGTTGGGCTGGGCCGGATGAATTTGACCAGTTGCCGCTGGTTCGCTCCGTCAAATCCTACAAAGGCACTTTCGGGCATGTTCTCCTTGTCGCAGGTTCTCTCGGGAAGAGCGGCGCCGCTATTCTCTCGGGCCGAGGCGCGTTGCGGACTGGCGCGGGTCTGGTCACGATAGCTACTCCCGACATCGTGCTGCCCCACGTTGCGGCCGGCCGGCCGGAATACATGTCTGAAAGTCTGGAGTCAACTGACGAAGGCACGATTGCCTTCAGCAGCCTCGAGGGAAATGGCTTCAAAGAAATTCTTAAAGGAAAGACCGTTCTCGGCATCGGTCCGGGTCTTGGCACGCACCCCGAAACGCAAAAATTCATTCGCGCCGTCGTTCGCGAGACTCCCCTGCCTACGATTCTGGATGCGGATGGTTTGAACGCCTTTGCCGGCAGCGGCGACCTATTTCGCGGCCGCCAATCGAATTTTCTCGCTCTTACGCCTCATCCTGGTGAAATGGGTCGGCTTCTTGGAATCGCAACCCAGACCATTCAGGCTGACCGCCTCGCAATGGCGCTTGATGCGGCACGTCGCTGGAACGCGCACTTTGTCCTCAAGGGCTACCACTCGATCGTGGCTTCGCCGGACGGGCAAGTCTTTGTAAGTACGGCTGGCAATGCCGGGTTGGCGAAGGGCGGCACGGGCGACGTACTTACCGGGATTCTCGCAGCGCTGATTGCGCAGTTTGGCGCGGACGACGGAGCGCGAGTTCTGAGCCTCGGCGTCTACCTTCACGGTCTGGCTGCGGAGTTGGCCTCCCGCGGCACGGATCAGTCCGGCCTCCTCGCCGGCGAAGTTGCAGACGCCGTGCCCCGCGCCCGGCGGAAACTCCTTGAGGAGCTACGCGAGCGTGCTTGAGGAAATCATCACCCATTCGGCCGAGGAAACCACGAGCTGGGGCAGGGAATTCTCGAAGCGCCTCAATGCTCCCGTGCTAGTGCTTCTCGCCGGCGACCTGGGGACGGGAAAGACCACATTAACCAAAGGCATCGTTTCCGGACTCGGCGCCGCCAACGAAGACGACGTCACCAGCCCAACCTTCACCCTCGTTCACGTCTATGGGAGACCCGCCAAGGTCTACCACGCCGATTTATACCGGATTGAGAGTTTCCACGATTTTGAGACTCTGGGAATGGAAGATATGTTCACAGCTCCCTCCGTGGCTATTTTAGAGTGGTCAGAGCGCTTCCCATTGAAGTCTCCCTGGCCGCAGATCCGAATACGTCTTGAACACCTGGGAGGCGACGCCCGCCGCATTACCGTCCTCTAGTCTAAGCCCTCGCAAATCTACGGCCCGCAGCGCTCCCTTACTCTCTGGTTACGGACCCCTCTGGATCTCTTGCCCGGCTCCCGTGCGGCTGCTAACGTAAAAATAGCCCTTTTTGGCTAAGTAGATGCCCAACGAACTTCTAACGCCCAGTGCCACCGAAGAGGCCCTGACGGAACTCAAGAGCTACAGCGTCACGATCCCGATGGGATCGCTGGCGATCGGAGTGGATAACATCCACCACGATGTATTCTTGAGCCCGAAGTTTGTCCAGGCGGCTCGCGATTATCTTTTCGACCTTATTCGCCAGAGCACCGCCAGCACCTATCTTCCGGGGATCGAGCTTCGCACCTCACGAGGACCGGACGGTGCGGGCTTTCGCAAGCTGCTCTCCGAGCTGCTGCAAAGTTCGCTGACGCAGGCCAAGTATCACAAAAATATAGAGATAGACGTGCTTTTCCGGTTGGGCTTGCTAAAATTTCTGACCTTCGAAATGGGCAATCAATTTGCCAACCTCATCCTTGAAGGGAAGGAATGGATACGCAAGAGGGGCGAGCAATTCGAGCGCAGCCAGCAGGCCCACGTCATCAAAGCACGCTTGTCGGAACTGCAGTCCGCGCGAAGGGCCGTAGTCCGCCGCGTGGGGCAGCAAGTGGCGCAGATTGTTGCCGACGTGGAAGACAACGTCATTGCAAAAGGCCGCCGCGCCCTGTTCGGCGAAGAATTCGCTTCTTATTACGAGCTTTGTAAGAACCGGCTGATTTTCCTCGACGGCGGGAAGGACGACGTTTTCTTTTTGGAGCATTACATCCTCCTGGGCAATTATGCCCGTGACCCCGACCGCTTTGAGGCTATGGACGCGCTTTTCCAGGATTTCCTCCGCGAGGCCGGCATTACACCCAGCCATGACCCGGCGCACACGGAAGCCATCCAGGCTCATACCGCGCTACTGGAAGCAGTGCAGGCGATTCGTGCGGACATTGCAAACCTCGAGGAACAGCGCGAAAACACCCGCAAGCGTCTTGACCGGGGTGATGGTTTCTTCACGAAGTTTCTAAATTCGGGTGATCCTGCTGATCTGAAAGCATCGCTGAATGACCTCGAACTCCGGCTCAAGCATCAGGAATGCAAGCTGGAGGAATTGGGACCACAGATCGACGCGGCCAGGCAAAAGCTCGATTTCTTCGTCAAGGATCATGCCGGGAAGCTCGGTGAATATCTGAACGAGCCGGAAAACGCGAAGCGGCTATTCGACGCAAGTTCCGCCGCGGAGACGGAGGCGCCGGCGCGCGCGCGCTTGCTCGCGCGGCTCCTCGACCGTCTCGAACAGCTCGAAATTCTCTATCACATCTTGGCAAGCTATGAAATCCGGCCGATCGCCGCCGATTACTGCCCGCCCGTGCATTTGCAGCAACTCCGCAAGGCCCTTGTTTCGAAGGAAGAGCTGAAGCAAGTCGAGCAGGTCATTAAGCAGGTGCCCGCGAAGAAGCTGTCGCTCAAGGCCATCGAGGAACTCTCGAAGAAGATACACCGCTATTCCCGCGAGGAGATGCAGGCCTTCGTGCTGCGATTCGCCAACGACTTCCTTCGTCTGAGAAGGGATCTGCGTGACGCCGAACATCTGACCACCTGCATGGAGCGCATCAACCTGGTTACCACCGAAAAGGCGCGCGAATTGTCGCGCTTGAACAACCGGCTGTACGAGTGCGTGCTCCCGGAGGAAGCCCGGCCGGAGCAGGACCACGTCGTCTCGCACGTCATCATCAAGTCCGACGTGCGCGGCTCCACGCGCATGACGCAGGATTTGCTCTCGCGCGGACTAAACCCCGCTTCACACTTCAGTCTGAATTTGCACGAGCCCGTCAAGAAGCTTCTGGACCGCTATTCGGCGAAGAAGGTATTTATCGAAGGTGACGCCATCATTCTGGCTATTTTCGAAACGGAATCGACGGTAGCCTATGCCCGGCCGGTTGCGAAGGCCTGCATCCTTTCGCGCCAGATTCTTGCCGTTTGCAACTCTTACAACGAACGCGCGTCGGCAAGCAATCTTCCCGCTCTGGAACTCGGCCTGGGGGTTGCTTTTCAGGGGTCTGCTCCTACCTATTGGACCGACGGAGATTCGCGCATCATGATTTCAAAGGCGCTGAATCTCTCCGACCGTCTTTCCGGCTGCGCCAAGCTGGCAAAGCGCATGCTGGCTGGACAGAAAACCCATTTTTCGGTTTTTCAGTTTCTGAATACCATGGAAGGGGCGTCGGCGGAAGAATTGGACGAATTCCTGGTTCGCTTCAACATGAACGGCATCGAGCTTAACGAGGAAGGTTTTCAAAAGCTTTCCGAGGAGATTTCGCTCGACGCCATCGAAACGAAGCTGGACAAACCATGGGGCAAGGAAAACGTGACTCTTCATTATGGGGAAGTGCCTCTTGGCGAATCCGTGGAACTCCTCGTATTGCGAAAAGGCATGGCACGGCAATTGCTCCCCGACGGAAAAATCGGTGCCCCTTCCACGCATGCCTACTATGAAGTCTGTACCAGTCCCGCGCTTTATGATCTCGTTGCTGCGTTGATCCGCACCCAACAAGCTGCCGCAATGGCGTCCCATCGCGCCTGAGCTTGCCTTGAGAGACTATACTGCTCACGGAGGCGAAAAGAGTCCGGTGACTTTCCCGGCCTTCAAAGCTGGCGATTCGGTCCTTCGCGGGTCGAATGGTGGGTTCGACTCCCACACGCTTCCGCCATATCTATCTGACATGACGGTAGTTATAGAAAAACGAGGCAGCAAAGGGCAGCAATAAGAGATTTTTGGGTGCGGTTCTTGTGCCAATTCAAGCGGCGGCACGGACGGTAGCCGCATCCCTCGATCTCGACAACTCAGAGACGACCCATACCGGCATGCTCGGCGTGGTCACTCTGTGGGTTGGGTTGTGAGTTGAACAAAAAGCCGTCTTCCTAACAAACTAACAAACGGGTGGCCTCTCCTTCTCGCGGCAATTACGTGAATCGGCTCAATTTCAGTTGTTACTCACACGCTATCACCTATGCACCTCCTTACGCGGGCAAACGCCCTTCGTCTTAGAATGTAGAGTCTCAGCAGTCGACGACAGCGGGCACCTTAGGATGCGCTTTCCACTAGCTGCGATCGTGATGTCGGTGATCGCTTGTGTACATGCTGCGAGTTGGGCACCGCAATCCAACCACAAATCAAGTCCGCCATCCGCTCTAGCTTGGTTGTCCACCGACCAGAATTTTGTGGACGTGTCGGATATTCCAAACGTCAAAGTGGACCTGCGCTACGCTTCGGAAAATAACTTCTTGAAGAGGAGTGTATATGGGGATTTCCACCAGTGTTTTCTTCACCGAATCGCAGCGGAAAAACTCCGCAAAGCTGCCAAGGAACTGCAAGAAGAAAAGCCGGGTTGGAAGCTTCTTGCCTTCGATTGTTTGCGGCCTAGATCCGTTCAGGAGAAGCTTTTCGCCGTGGTCAAGGGTACGCCTCAACAGCCGTACGTGGCTGATCCCCGGAGCGGTTCGATCCACAACTACGGCTTCGCGATCGATTTATCTCTTGAAGACGAAAGTGGGCGCGAAGTCGACATGGGCACGCCTTTCGATGATTTCACACCACTCTCGCAGCCAAATCACGAGCGCGAATATCTCAAAGCAGGGAAGCTAACCAAAGATCAGATCGAACACCGTTTCATCTTGAGGAACCTCATGTTGCATGCGGGATTTGTTCAGTTGCCGATCGAATGGTGGCACTACGACGCTCTGCCGAAGGAAGAAGTCAAGAAAGGCTACAAGATCGTGGAATAAATGCAGCACGAATCCAACACGGTGCGGCAACAGCCAGGGACCGGCCACCCCAACCTTCTTGCCATGGGTTGGTTCTTTGTCAGGTCGAAATGCCTTCAGGCAAAGCGCGCTACGGAAAACACTTTTTCCCTCCCTCCACAACTAAAAGTGGGCGCGCTGGCCGATTTCCCTTTCATCCTCGCAGAATCCGTGTCTCCTTTGCATACCACGACGGATCGTCGCGAGCGCCCGTTAGTGCTCGGCAAAATTCATAACCTTCGGTTGGCGTCGCGAAATATTCAACGCCGAATTCTTCTCCCAGAGCAAACCTTTAGCTTCTGGCGTCAGGTTGGTCCGCCTTGGAAGTCGCGTGGGTTTGAGATGGGGCGCGAAGTGCGCGAAGGATGCGTAATCCCGACTCCGGGCGGAGGAGTTTGCCAACTCTCAGGTTCCTTGCTTGAAGTAGCTTTGAGTCTCGGTTTTGAAATCATCGAGAGACACGGGCACACGGCATTGCCCCCGGATGTTTCGGGT
>WNGP01002001.1_pt1 | contig 16962 bp, 16 predicted proteins | sample 5407671 | NCBI WGS metagenome assembly WNGP01 (sample SAMN13153381, study PRJNA577476) | soil metagenome | isolation source: 40 cm soil or saprolite under Garry oak tree replicate 2 | place: USA:California | collected 2016-06-15 | reverse complement strand
TCGGCGGCCGCGACCCGGTGCGCTTCGGCGATCGCGTCGTAGCTGGTCCCGGCCTCGCCCGCCCGGTAGCCGACCATCCGGTGGATCGCGGCGGCCAGCACCCCTGGCCGGTGCACGGTCAGCAGCTCGGTTCCGTCGCTGATCCGCCACCACGCGGCCAGGCAGCGCAGCGCCAGAGGCAGCCCCTGCGCCGGGGGGACCTTCCGCCATAGCCGAATCGCCACCGGGTCGAGATCGCAGCCAGGCTCGGGCAGTTCGTCGAACACGCGCGCCGAGGCTGATCCGAACAGCCACTCGGGCGACGGCATCCGGGACCCTACCCAGCTCTCGAACGGGAGCACCTCGGTGACCAGCCGGGTGTCTTGGTGCCAGCGCAGCAGGTAATTGTAGGTGGCACGGCCGGTGTGCAGCGATCCGCCAGTATCCGCGACGTCGCTGTCGCGCCGGTTCGCGGTGGCCGAGGTCAGGCGTTCCGGACGCTCGCCTGCTGCCAGGCCAACTGCGACGGTCGGCCCGGCACTTCCGTACAGCCGGATGGCGGCGGCGGCCGGCGAGCCGGGAGCGCAGAGCCGCCGCAGCGCTCGCAGGTTGCCCTCGCCGGTCACCGACCAGAATTCCATGGCCAGTTTGTCGCCGATCTTGGTCAGTGCCTGGTGGCCGAGCGGGTTGGGCCTGACGGCCGGGGCCATCGGCCCAGAGGATGCGGGTGTGAGCTCCGGCCGCGCTACCGCGTCCGCGGCCCGGGCGCTGCCCTGCTCAGTGTTCGCCGGCGGGCGCTTCGCTGAGTCCGGCATCGATCGTTTTCTCTGGCCATCAGCACGCGCGGGAACCGCGGGCCTGGGCGCGGGGACGGTGGCAGGCTGCTGCCCGGCGCGGCGCGCGGTCACGTTGGGCAGGCAGCGCGAGCAGCCGAGGTGGGTCTTGGCCGCGACAAGCGGCCAGCTTGCGGCGTTCGCCCCGCAGGCGGGACAGCGCACCGGCGCGAACATGCCGGCAGGCAGCAACCACTCCAGCATCAGCGGGAAGCGCCGCGCGCCGCGCATCACCTCAACCGGGAACCGCAGGGCCGGGACGCACAGCAGATGCAGCCGGTATGGGCGGACTTCATGCCGGGGGGTGTGCTTTTCCTCGATCTCGGCCAGCCGCCGCCCTTCCTCCGCCCGGACGCTGTCCACGCGGGCCGCCAGCAACGCCTGCCGGTCCGGGGCGGCGCTTGCCTGGCGCCTGGCCAGCGAGGCGAGTGCCTCGGCGTAGTACTTCCTGGCCCTCGCCAGTTCCGCGTCCGCGGCTGCGCGCGCCGACCCGTTGGCGAGTACCCGGCACCGGCCAGCGGCTGTCTGGTCAAGCAGACGATGGGCCTGCGCCAGGGCTGGCGGGACCGGCCCGAGGTCCGGTGCGGCGCACTCGGGCGAGCCTTCCGCGGCGAGCCGCCGCATCCGGCTGACGGCCTGTTCTGGCAACTCGTGCCCGGAAGGGACGTCCACCCAGCATTCCGCACGTTCACAGAACCGGTCGTCCGCGGACGCCGTATAGGTCACCATCGCGCCGACCCGGAGCACCTGCCGCATGCTCCGCTCTACCAGCCCGCCGGCATCGACCCGGCCGTGATCAACTGGCAACGTCTCCCGCGCCTTCTCCAGCAGCCGCTCACCGTCCGGCGGCGCGGCGGCGGGGACGGCCAGCCTGAGCACGCCGGCATCGTCGGCCGACAGGACGTCCTCCGCGGCGGTCATCAGCAGCGGGTGCCCGGCCCCGAGGAGCGTGACTCCATCCTCGCGGGCGACGTCGGCATGCTCGGTCACGGCGAACTCCTCCGCCAGGCCAAGCCTGCGCTGCAGCTGCGGCGGGATCATCACGAGCGCGCTGTCGCCAGACCTTTCCCAGAGCCCGCCGCGCGACTCGATGTAGCTCAGCCAGAACGCCAGCGCGCTATCCATCGTCACGCCACGCTCACTCCTGCCCGATCAGATCATCGGTGCAGGAGCGATCCCGCAGGTACTCCGTCCTGGCCCGGGCCAGACCCTCCCCGATCTCCGCCAGTCGCTCGTCGAACTCGGTGTCGTCGCGGGCGCCGACGTACGCGTCGAACACCGAGGTCTCGAAGTCGAAGTCGTCGTCGATCCTGCCCAAGATCATGTCCAGCTCCCCGACCACCAGCTCGAACAAGTTGATCTTGGTTTCGAGGACGTGCAGAATGCGCTGCTCGATCGTGCCGCGGGCGACAAGGTTAGTCAGCACCACATCTTGCGTCTGGCCGACCCGGTGCAGCCGGCCGAGCCGCTGTTCAATCTGCATCGGATTCCACGGCAGGTCGACGTTGACCATCACGTGGCAAAACTGCAAGTTTCGTCCCTCACCCGCGGACTCGGTGCTCAGCAAGACCGGCACCTCTTCGCGGAACGCGCGGATCGCCTTCTCCTTGTCGGAACGGGCCAGGCTCCCGTGGTAGATGGCGGCCGGGATTCCCCGGCTGCTCAGCTCACTAGCGAGGACGTCCAGGGTCTGCCGGAAGGCCGTGAACACCAGGGCCTTCTCATGGCCGGCACCGCTCAGTCTGGCCGCCAGCTCGGTGGCCTTGCTCGTGGCCGTGATCGCTGCGGCCCGGCGGCCAAGGTCATCCCACCCCACTTTGACCAGGGTGGGGGCAACGGCGGCCGGGCTTGACCCGGCCAGCCTGGCCAGGCTGCGCAGGGCCAGCCGACGAGACTGCGAGGCGTTCCTCGCCTCCTGCCTGATCCGCGCCGCGATCCCCGCATACAGCGCGGCTTCCTCGGGGGATGGCGTCACGAGCACCGTCTCGGCCAGGCGCTGCGGAAGCATCACGCTTACCTCGCTGCGGCGGTGACGGACCATCACTTCCCTGGTCGTGGCGCGCAGCCCGGCCACGTTGCGCGGTGCCGCCGCCTCGCCGGACCCATGCCTCGCGCGAAACTGCGCCGGTGTGCCCAGGAGGCCGGGCGCGACCAGGCTGACTAGCTCGTAAAGGTCCTGCAGCCTGTTCTCCACCGGGGTTGCCGTGAGCAGCATCAGATAGCGGGCGCTCAAGGCCCGTGCCAGCCTGCCGGAGGCACTGCGCGGATTGCGCAGCCTGTGAGCCTCGTCCATGATGATCGCATCCCACGGCTCGCCCGTCAGGGCCGAACTGAGCGGCTCGCGCCGCGCGGCGGCTAGGGAAGCGATCACCACCGGATGATCTCTGCCAGCGTCCCACCCGCCTTTGCCGGCCATCGTGGTGGGCAGCACAAACTTCCGCTCGAGTTCCTCCCGCCACTGCTGGGCCAGGCCCGCCGGCACGACGACGAGTGCGCGGTCGGCAAGCCCGCGCATCCTCAGCTCCGACAGGATCAGCCCGGCTTCGATCGTCTTGCCGAGCCCAACCTCGTCGGCGAGGATTGCCCGGCCTCGCATCCTGCGCAGCACCGTCTGGGCCGTCTGCCACTGGTAGTCGAAGGGCTCGAAGCCAAGCCTTGCCTGGGACAGGAAAGTGTCGAAACCCGGCCTGCTCCATACCGCCGCAGCGGCATCGGCCAACCTGGTGCGCTCCTCATCGACGGGCATACCTTGCCGCACGAGGCCGAGTAGGGACAGATACGGGGTCAGAACGCGGTCCAGCTCGTTGACGGGAGGCGAGGTCGCCGTTATCACGAACGGCAGATTACCGGAGTGGGCCGGCCTTCCTGGCCGACTTCCCGACGGCAAAGCCAGCGATGGTCATGTCATCCTCGGGGTTCGGCCGGCTCGCAGGCCGCGGTCGATGAAACGGATCATCCAGGCGAAGCTGTCGTCGGGGTCCGCGCTCCACTGAAAGCCGCCGGCGGCCTGCAGCGCCGCGAACCCGTGCAGGGTGCAGCGGATGGTGCGGATGGCGTGGTCCATCTCCTGCTCGCCGATCCCGTAGCCGCGCAGCACCGCGGCGATCGAGCCGATAATGCGGGTGCTCGCGGCCAGCAGCGGGTCGCCGGGACCGCTGAACTCAGCGCCGATGGTGGCGGTGTAGCGGCCGGGGTGGCCGGATACGTACGCCCGTGCGGCGGTGAAGAAGGCGGTGAGGGCGTCAAGCCCGGATCTGCCCTGCATCGCGTCGCGCACCGCCTCGGCCAGTTCGGTCATGGCCAGCGTGGCGATGCGGTGCTGCAAATCGGCCAGGCCGTCCACGTGCTTGTACAGGGAGGGGGCGCGGACGCCCAGGCGCTCGGCAAGCAGCCCCATCGTCAGTTCTTGATAGCCGATCTCGTCGGCCAGCCCGGCAGCCGCGGCGACGACGTCGTCGCGGCCCAGCCCCGCTCTAGGCACGCGCGTGCTCTTTGAGGAACGGAATCACCAGCGCGGCTACCTCATCCGGAGACTGCGCGTGGGGGTAGTGCCCGGCGCCTTCGACGATCGCGACAGCCCCCAGTCCGGCCGGCATCGCCGCGACGATGCTGTTGCCCTCGGCCGCGGGGTCGACGAAGTCGGGGTCAAGAGCGCCCATCACGACCAGGGCCGGACATGCGATCGCGGGCAGTTGCGCCTCGGCGTCGGCGGGTGTGGACTTGCCCGTCTTCATGAACTCCGCCATCCGGCCTGGCTCGCGCAGCTTGGCCTCAAGCGCCGCCAGGTAGCCCACGTAGTCGGCGGGCTTGGTGGGGTAGGCCACGTCGAGGTAACGCTTCCACATGCCCAGGCTGCGGAGCACCTGCGTCCCGCCCAGCAGCATCAGCCCCCTGCGGTAGCGCCTGACCCGAAACAGGCCGCCAACGTCGAGCCGCTGCTTCCTGGTAAACGGGTTGATCTCGACGATTCCGCTGACCAGCCCCGGCTCTTTGGCCGCGGCGATAGTGGCCGCCCCGCCCGACAGTGAGTGCCCGACGATAACCGCGGGACCACCCAGGTGGCGGATCAGGGCCAGCAGGTCGCCGGCGACGTCGGTGCGCGAGATCGATGCCCAGCCCATGCTGGACTCGCCGTGCCCGCGCATGTCCGCCGTGGCCACCCGGTATCCGGCCGCGGCCAGTTTCGGGGCCAGGAATCGGTAGGCCTGCCGGTGGTCGCCGATGCCGTGCGACAGCACGACGAGCGGGCCCTGCCCGGTGATGTCGTAGGCGATCCGCCCGCCGTCGATGTCCAGGAACTCAGTCATCTCGGTCTCCTTGCTACGTTTCATAGCTAGAAAGCTAATATAATTAGCCAACTCTGTCAAGCACGCCGGACCCGGTTGGCTCCGCCACTCGCGAGCCGTAGGCTCTGGCGGGTGACAGCCGACGACGATCGCTGGCTCGGCGCGGTTTGGCCTTTCGTCCGCGCGCAGCTCCCGGCCGGGCCGGCCGCGGTAGCCGAGATCGGGTGCGGGCCGCTGGGCGGCTTCGTTCCCATGCTCCGCTCGGCTGGCTACCGGGCCGTGGGCATCGATCCCGAGGCGCCAGAAGGGGACTGGTACCGGCAGGTGGAGTTCGAGCGCTATGACACCGAACCTGTTGCCGCGATCGTGGCGTGCACGTCGTTGCACCACGTCGCGGACCTCGGCAACGTGCTGGATCGCGTCGACGCGGCGCTCGCGCCCGGAGGCGTACTGGCCGTCGTGGAATGGGCGCGGGAACGGTTTGACGAAGCAACTGCCAGGTGGTGCCAGGACCGGCTCCCCCAGCCGGGAGCAGAGCCCGGGTGGCTCGGCCAGCGATGCGCGGACTGGCGCGAGTCGGGGCTTGCGTGGCATGAGTACATCCGCCGCTGGGCGGAGGCGGAGAAGCTGCACGAGGGCCAGGACATCCTCAGCGAGCTGGGTGCCCGGTTCGACTCACGATCTGTCAGCTACGGGCCGTACTTCTTCGCTGACCTGCCGGGCGTCAGCGAAGCCGACGAGCAGGCGGCCATCGACAGCGGCCTGATCCAGGCCGGCCGGATCCAGTATGCGGGCAGGCGACGGCAAGTCGTCAGCTTATCTCGTGGCCGTTCGCCGTCAGGGTGACGTCGATGTTGCCCCGGGTGGCATTGGAGTACGGGCACACCCGGTGTGCGGCGGCGACGATCCGCGTGGCCTGCTCGGGGTCCTGAACCTGCGGCAGCGTTACGTCGAGCCGGACCGTCACCGTGAAGCTGCGGTCCGCGCTGGTGACCAGGCCAACCTGGCTGTCGATCGACACGTCGCCCACCTCGACGCGTTCGCGGCGGCCCACCACGCCAAGCGCGCCCTCGAAACAGGCCGCGTAGCCGACCGCGAAGAGCTGCTCGGGGTTCGTGCCACCGCCCTCGCCGCCCATCTCCTTCGGCGACCGGAGCTGGACGTCCAGGGCTCCGTCATCCGTGCGGCCGTGACCTTGCACGCGACCGCCGGTGACCGTCGCCTTCGCGGTGTACAGCACTTGAGCCATCTCGGCCTCCTTCTCGGGGGTTACAGGCTTGCCTCAACGGCGAGCGACCAGCGGCCGAGTGTCGCCACTACCCATCGCGGGCCGGTGGGATCGCCTGCGGCGCGGTCACATCGTGATTGTCCATGACGGCAAGAATTTCGGCTAGGTCGGCGCCCGGGCTGTCAGGTGCCGTAGAGCGTCGATGCCCAGATGTGTACGAGGGTGCTGACCAGCGTGTCCTGGTTGTCATACGGCGGGGTGCCGGTGGCGGCCAGGTAGTAGAGGCGCTCGCTGAGCCAGGTCAGCGAGCCGACGACCGCGGCGATGTCGAGGCCGCCGAGCCGCTTGAGCACCTGCTCGTCGGCGCTGATCTGCGCGAGTGCGGCGTCCGTGAAGCTCTGCATCTGTTCCAGCCAGAGTTCGGTGAGGCGCGGTTCGGTCCGCCAGTTCTCCACGATGGCTCGGAGGACGGGCGCGTTGGCACGCCACAACATGGCGCCCGCAGCGGTCCCGGCGCGCAGGGCCGCGATCTTGTCTGGCGGCCTGGCCAGCCAGGGGCTGGCGGCAACGTGACCTTGCGTGACGGCGCGCCTGACCAGTTCGGCGAGCACATCCTGCTTGCTGTCGAAGTAGAAGTAGAAGCTGCCGCGTGACACCCCCGCGGCGCGGAGGATGTCGCTGACGGCCAGACCGGCGAACTGGTGGTCCGCGAGCAGGCCGGCGGTCGCGGCCAGTATCGCCTCGCGCAGGTCCGGGCTGTCCAGGTCCGGGCTGTCACTGCCGGCCCGCCGGGCGCGCCGGGCCTGCTGCCGTCGGGCCTGCTGCTGCCGGGCCTGCTGCTGCCGGGCCTGCTGCCGCCGGGCAGGCTGGGCAGGACGCGGGGGCTGGGTCACGGGCGGCATTCTACCCTAGCTGTCTAGACATCATGTCTGAACGATATGTATAGTGCCGACATGGGCAAGTTGACCCCTCATCTGGTGGCCCGTGATCCCGATGCCGCCGCGACCTGGTATGGCTCGGTCCTTGGCGCCGTGGAGACCAGCCGGATAACCCTGCCTAGCGGCCAGGTGCTGACCATCGAGCTACGGTTTGGCGACAGCGTGCTGGCGATAGCCGACGAGTTTCCCGACATGGGCGTGGTCTCGCCGCTGACGCTCGGCGGCACCTACGGTGCCCTGCACGTCGCCGTCGACGAGGCCGCCGCGGTGTGGCAGCGGGCGCTCGAAGCGGGCGCGACCGTGTTCGAGCCGTTGCACGAGGCGTTCTGGGGGGACCGGACCGGCCAGTTCATCGACCCGTACGGGCACCGCTGGGCCATCGACCAGCACCTGCGCGATGTGCCGCACGACGAGGTCGTCCGCCTGGCCGCTGAGGCCTTTGGCGGCGGAGCGCAGGGCTGATGCGGTACCGGCGGTTCGGTGCCAGCGGCCTGCGCGTGAGCTGTCCCTGCAGACCAGCCTGCGCCGGCTGCGCACCGACTACATCGATATCTACTGGGTGCACATGTGGGACCGCCACACGCCGGCCGAGGAGACGATGCGCGCACTCGACGACGAGGTGAGTGCCGGGCGGATCCTGTACGTCGGCATCTCCGACACGCCGGCCTGGGTCGTCGCCCGGGCCTATACCCTGGCCGAGTGGCGCGGCTGGACCGCGTTCGCCGGTCTGCAGGCGCCCTACAGCCTGCTGCAGCGGGACATCGAGCGCGAGTTGCTCCCGATGGCCGAGAGCACCGGGATGACCGTTGCCGCCTGGAGCCCGCTCGCCGGCGGGATCCTTTCCGGCAAGTTCACCACGCCGAACGGTGCCGAACCGGGCACCCGCGTCAGCGCCGCCGCAGTCACCAGCCAGCAGCGCGAGGTCGCGGCCACCATACAGGAGGTGGCCGGCGGCCTCGGCGCGACCCCGGCGCAGGTTGCCATCGCCTGGACGCGGGCACGATCACCGGCCATTCACCCCATCGTCGGGGCGCGCCGTGTCGACCAGCTCGTCGACAACCTCGGCGCTACCGAGGTCGATCTCCCGGCCGGGGCGCTGGCACGGCTCGACGCGGCCGCCGAGCCCGACCTGGGGTTCCCCGCTACCTTCATCGCCGAGACGAGTCCGTGGGTCTTCGGCGCCGCCGCGCTTGCCTAGCCCCGGTTCCATGGCCGGCCGAGCCGATCGCTATCTCGCGCTCGAGCTGCGCTTGACCCTGCCCCGCAAGGCCGCGAAGCACATCGTCATGCTGATCATGCCGACTACCGCGATGGCCGCGACGGACTGGCCGAGCTGGGTCCACTGCCAGCCGTTGCCGAGCACCAGCGACCGCAGGCCGCCGAGCAGGTACGTGACTGGGTTGAACCCGGCGACCGTGTTCAGCCAGCCGGACAGCTCGCTGCGCGGAACGTAGGACGAGGTCAGGAACAAGAACGGGAAGAACAGCAGGAAGACGGAGTTCACCGCCGCCGGGTTGCCCGTCTTGAGCGCGATCGCGTAGCCGAATCCGGCGAAGGCCAGGCTCCACAGGGATGCGAGCACGACGAACGCCACCACGCCGAGCGGCCCGGCCTCGAACCGGACTCCGAGGATGATCCCCAGAACCAGGATCGGGACGGTCAGCGCGGCCGCGACCGCGACGTCGGCGGCCATATGGCCGATCAGGATCGCCGCTCGCCGTACCGGGGTCAGGAGCAGACGGTCGAGGTACTGGGTTTGAACGTCGACGACGAGGGCCGGAGCGCGTGAGACGCCGGTGACGCCGAGCAGGATCGCGGTCGCCATCTCGAACGCGGTGTAGCTGAAGCCCGGATGACTGCCGGTCAGCTTCTTGAGCGTGGCGATGTTCACGATGAAGAAGAACAGCGCGATGAACACCGGCGGGAGGACCGCGGCCGGGTCGCGCGGCACGGCGCGCAGTGCCCGGCCGGCGATCGAGGTGAGGTCGCGCAGGAATCCGGCCGGCCGGGCCCGGATCACCTCGCCGGAGACGGTTGTCGTGATGCTCTCGGTAAGCGCGGTCATGACGGGTCCTCCCCCGAGTTCTTGCGTTCGATGTGGGTCCCGGTTAGCTCGAGGAATACGTCGTCGAGCGTTGGCGTCCGGAGGGTCAGGTCGCGGACAGTCATCTTGCTGCTGGCGAGGGCCACGGCGACCGGGCTGATCGCGCCGGCGCCGTCGGCGGTGGCGATGACCAGTTCGTCGCCGTGCGCCTCGACGCTGAGCACGCCCGGCACCGCCTCGACCTGGAGACGCGCGGCCCTGGCGTCGCCGGCCACGCGCGCGACGATGACATCGGTGCCGACCGACCGCTTCAGATCGGCGGGCGTGCCCTCCGCGACGATCCGGCCGTGGTCGATGATGCCGACGCGGTGCGCCAGCTCATCGGCCTCTTCGAGGTACTGCGTGGTCAGGAAGATGGTCGTGCCGAGCTGCTCGTTCAGCCGGCGGATCTCGGACCAGGCGCGGGCCCGGCTGGCCGGGTCCAGCCCGGTAGTCGGCTCGTCCAGGAAGAGAACCTGAGGGTTGTGGACGAGCGCCGCGGCTAGATCGAGCCGCCGCTGCATTCCGCCCGAGTAGGTTCTGACTTGCCGGTCGAGGGCGTCACCCAGCTCGATCAGCTCGCCCAGTTCGGTCAGCCGCCGCGCCAGGGCCTTGCCGGACAGCCCGTAAAGCCGGCCCTGCAGGCACAGCAGCTCGTATCCGGTCTGCCTGGGGTCAAGCGCCGCCTCCTGGAGAGCGACACCGATCCGGAGCCGGACCTGACCGGGCTGGCTGGCAACGTCGTACCCGGCTACCAGCGCGCGGCCGCCGGTCGGCGCCAGGAGGGTGCAGAGAATGCGCACGGTGGTCGACTTGCCCGCGCCATTGGGCCCCAGGAAGCCGTAGATCTCGCCGGCTGGGATCCGCAGGTCGACGTGGTCGACTGCGCGGTTCCCGTTGTAGTACCGGACCAGCGCGTCGGCGCGGACAGCGTAGCCCGACGGGCTTGCGCCGCTGATGTCGTCGACCTGGCCAGCATGATCCGCCGGCCAGGCATGCGACCGGACGAGCTCCCTGGTCGAAATCTCCGGCTCGGAGATGAGTGTTCTCATCGGATATCCCCTGTGTTCTGGTGTACCTGTACCGGGCTAGGTCGGCCGAGCCGCCGCTGGGGCCAGCGCCGGATCCTCGCGCTGGCGCAGAGCCGCTCAGCCTGCCTTCTAACCAGACGTCGATCGAGAACGGCCTACATAGACATCACCGCGGAAGTTTCCTCGCGAGGTCCACGACCGCCTGACGCCGTCGGACCGGACGCCGCGTGGTTGCCTGCCTTCGTCATGTCAGCAACGCTACGATCGGCCACTGACAATTTCGCCGTGCGCAATGGCCGGACCCCGGTTAGGTGTGCCGAGCGCGATCCAAGAGTTCGGCCGCTAGCCGCCCACCTTTTACATCCGAAATTGCGCGCAGTATCACTGAACGGGCGTCAAGCCGTATCTCATGACTCGGTGTGCTAAGCCTTTTTTGGATAACGCAATGACCCCCGAAGCGGCCCCGTTGCCGATACTCTCTCACGGAGCGTGGCTTCCAGCGCGCACTGTGCAACGATCAGCTACTTGCGGCCGGAGGAGTTCATCATGGGGGGTCGGCCGGATTCAGCCACGGGCACGATCGCCCCCGACGGGGGCGTGACGGTCGCGCAGCGCAGGCGGCTGGCTTGGTGGCGACTGCGATCCTGGCGCCAGGACGTCGAGGTGCTGGCCAGGGTCCGGGACGGACTGGCGAGACTGCCGGGCGACCCTGACGAGGACGGCGCCCCGGCGAGCGGGTTGACGCCGTCCCGTAAGTCAGCGACGACTGGTGAGTCAGGACCGCGGTGCGCAACGACTGAAGAGCCGCGGAGCGCAAGCGATGAAGCGCCCAGCCAGTCACCGGAACCCGCGATCGCGGCTATCCGGCAGACCTTTGCCAGTGTCGAGGCGGCCGGAGACGAGGGCATTGCTTACTTCTACGCCCGGTTGTTCGTGGCCAGTCCCGAGCTCAGGGAGCTCTTCCCAGCCGCCATGGACGAGCAGCGCGACCGCCTGTTCCGCGCCCTCACCCGGATCGTCGATAGCCTCAGTAGTCCCGAAGAACTGGCCAGCTATCTCATGCAGCTCGGACGCGATCACCGCAAGTACTCGGTTGAGCCCTCGATGTACGAGAAGGTGGGAACGGCTCTCGTCGCAACGTTGCGTAAGTTCGCTGGCGCCGACTTCACTCCTGAAGCGGAGGAAGCGTGGGTGCAGGTCTACACCGCGGCGTCCGCGCTGATGATCAGGGGCGCGGAGGACGGGAGCGGCGCCGCGCCTGCCTGCTGGTCGGCCGAAGTGGTGGAGCACGAGAGGAGTGACTCTGGCATCGCCATGCTCACGGTCGCGCCCGACGAGCCGCTTCGGTATGAGGCCGGCCAGCACGTGACCGTGCAGACCAGGCGCTGGCCGCGCGTCTGGCGGCCTTACTCGATCGCCTGCCGTCCCCGCGAGGACGGACTCATCCGCTTGCACGTCAAGGCGGTCCCCGGCGGATGGGTGAGCAACGCGCTCGTTCATCACACCTCGCCCGGAGATGAGATCATCCTGGGTCCGGCGATGGGCACGATGACGATGGGCGCAGCGGAGGACCGTGACTTGCTCTGCATCGCGGGCGGCACCGGCTTGTCCCCCGTCAAGGCGATCGCCGAGCAGGCCGTCAGGCAGTCGGCCACGGCACCTGGTCAACAGGTCTTCCTGTTCTACGGCGCACGCAGCCGCGACGAGCTCTACGACCTCCGCGACCTGTGGCGCCTGTCAGACGCCTACGCCGGCTTTCAGCTGACGCCGGTGACATCCGAGGATCCAGCGTTCGACGGGATGCAAGGCAATGTCGGCCGAGTCGCCGCGCGTTACATGCCGCACAAAGACTGCGAAGCCTATGTCGCTGGCCCGGTTTCCATGGTCCGCGAGACCATCCGCGTTCTCGTGAAGGCAGGAATAGCCCGCGACCGCATCCACTTCGATGACGCACTGCTCGCCACCCGCAAGCGGGTTGGCAGCGGTACATAACCGAAGAACCGCTAATCGCCGACAAACTGTATAAAACGGCGCCGACCGGGCCGCACCCGTACACGGCGCCGCGGCCGGGGGTGAGTGACGCGGTAAGCCTGAGTAGATCCGCGATGGACGTGCGTCCGGCGGCGGCCACGGTCACCGCCGCCGGACGCTGCCACATCCGGGACCTCCGGCGGCGCGAGCCGGTGGGTGTTTGGCACTGCGGCGCTCCCCGGCGATTAGTCACACCCGGCGATTAGTCACACCCGCGCACAGCGCCCCCGCGCTGGTTCTTGTTCACGCCCGGTCTGGTGAAACTCCGGTCAAGCGTGACCGCCCTGGTCGGCGATGCGGAAAGCAAGGTCGCCCTGGTCGTTGACCTGTGCGTCGAGCGCCTTGTCGTTGAGCACGGTTGCCGCGGCGGGCTCGACGAACACGCGCGCTCCGCCCTCCTCGACCACCTGGTCGCCGGCCGCCGGGCCTTCGGCCAGCGCGAGCTGGAACGACGGCGCTTCTTCACCTTGCGCCATTATGCGCAGGCCTGTTTCCTCAGGTAGGTCCGGCTGCGACGTCAGGTCGCGGATCGCAGAGACGGCTGTCTCGGTGAGCGTGAGCACGGCGAACTCCTAACTGTGAGATCGGGCAATGCGGGTTGCCCTACCCGCTCTCGGCCGATCCGAACCAGCCCGCTCGATTCCTCGTCTGCTGCGCGCGACTCGGGCGTAGACCCTCCCTTCATCGCTCGGCGCCCAGCCGCCACGCAAGGGGAAGGAGTCCTCGCCAGCCATCGTTAGCGTAATTGAATCTTCAACTAGCTCGGCCGGCGACAACATTCCCGGTGTATGAGGGATTGGCTATACTTGTGCCGAGCCGACCGGGACTGACCGCGCTAATCGGGACGCCCAGGCGAGGATCGGTGCCAGTTCGTGACGGACATAGCACGGTCACGTTCCCTGCTTGCGCAGCCCTGGGAGGGCGGCGTGGCGGCGTGGCTCGTCCTGTTCGGCGCGCTAGTAGCCGAGCTGGTCGCCGGCATTGTCACCAACACGGCATCAGCTCTGGTAGCGGCCCTGGCGCTGGCGTTCCCCGTCGCGGTCGCACTCGGCTTCTCCGTCGCGCAGTGGCAGCAGGTCCGTTCGTCGGGAGTCGAGCCCACAAGCTGGTGGCATCTGACCGGCATCGCCGCGGCCGTGATCACCTGGCTGGTGTGGCCGACCTCTCCAGGGGTCCTCTACGGGGTCGGCGGCGCCCGGAATACCTGCCTCGCCCTCGGCAACCCATCTCCCGCGGCCGAGTGCCTGACACGAGCGACTCAGGCCATCGATGCCAAGAACCTCGTCTGGTGGCTCACCGGCGTCCTGATCCTGATCATGGCGCTGCTCGTCCGCCGCTCCCGGATCGCGGCGTGGGCCGCGATCCCGGCCGCACTCGCCGGCAGCCAGCTCGCCACCCATTTCCTTGAGTTGCTGCTTCTCCATTACCACGTCGGCGGATGACGGCCATGATCGTTTCGGCCATCCTGCGCACAGCCCGCAACTGCCGGTAGTGCGCTCGCACGAACGCTGACTGGAGCGGCTGGCATCGGCCGCGTGCCCGGCGCCGCGGATTTGCCGATGTTCTCCACGTGTTTCGGATTTTCGAAATATCCTATTACGTGAGCTAAGTGGTCTACTATTTTGACCAGGAGTCATTAAGTTCTACTCAATGCCCGGCCAATCGCGGCGTCGCGGCGGGGTGGCAGCTCGCATGGTTGAGGGGTTCATCAGTGGCAGTTCACGGCGGCTGGTCCAAGGCCCGGGCGCGAGCGGTCGCGCTTCTCGCCGCGGGAACGGTCGGGCTGTCTGGGCTCGCCATGGCCGGCACGGCGAGCGCTCAGCGGCCGCCTATCCGGCACATCGTCGTGCTCTACCTCGAAAACCACTCCTTCGACAACGTCCTGGGGTACTGGTGCGAACATCACCACGGCCGGTGTCCCGACGGCGGCATGCCGTCCTCGGTCACGCTCTCCGACGGCAGCGTGGTCACCCCGGACGTGCTGCCGGACATCGTGCCGAAGGTGTCGCACAGCGTGGCCGCGCAGCGGTCCGCCATCGACGGCGGGAAGATGGACGCCTGGCAGAAACTGCAAGGCTGCACCGCCAAGACGGGTTACGCCTGCATCGGGGGGTACACGCCCGCTCAGGTGCCCAACCTGGCCGCGCTGGCGCACCGATTCGCCATTAGTGACCGGACCTTCTCGATGGCCGACAGCCCGTCCTGGGGCGGCCACCTGTATGCCGTGATGGGCTCGCTCGACGGTTTCGAGGGCGGTAACCCCTTTCCTGCCCCCGGGATACCTCCCGGCGCGGGGTGGGGCTGCGATTCCAAGCGCATTACCCTGTGGAAAGCTCCGGACGGCGCCGTCCAGCGGGTGCCGAGTTGCATCCCCGACTACTCTCTCGGGCTGCCCAACGGGGGCGCGTTCATGCCCACGCCGGCTAGGCACGCTCCTACCATCCTGGACCGCATGCAGCACGTCGGCCTGTCGTGGCGGATCTATGGCGAGCCGACTCCGACGAGCATCAGCGGGCCGATAGCCGGTGGTTACGCCTGGGATATTTGCCCTTCTTTCGCGGACTGCCTGTACACCCACGAGAAGACGAACAACGTTGCCAGCTCGACGTTCGTCCGGGCCGCGCGGACCGGTCATCTGCCGAACTTCGCCCTGGTCACGCCCGGCGGTAAGGACGCCACGTCCAGTGAGCACAACGGGTTCTCCATGACGGTCGGCGACGACTGGCTCGGTCAGGTCGCGTCGGCGGTGATGAACGGGCCCGAGTGGCGATCCACCGTGTTGTTCATCACCTGGGACGACTGCGGCTGCTTCTATGACCAGGTGCGCCCGGGGGTCAACCCGGACGGGACGGCGCAGGGACCGCGCACGCCGTTGGTCATCGTCAGCCCGTACGCCAAGCGGGGCTACACCGACACGACCGCGACCACGTTCGCCGGAATACTCGCCTATACCGAGCACAACTTCGGCCTGACTCCGCTCGGCGTGAACGACAAGCGGGCTTACGCATTCAGCAACGCGTTTGACTACAGTCAGACCCCGCTCCGGTCCGCGCGCATGGTTTACCGCCCATGGCCGCGTGATGCCTATCACGTCAACATGAGGGAAGCCAGCCAGGACTCTTAAAGGCCGGCCGAGGCTTCGGCTGCGGAGCGGATGTGCCGGGAGCCAGGAGTCCAGATCACCTGTTCCAGCTTGCGGCGTGTCAACCTCGTCCAGTGCCACTTGGAACGGAGGGCGCGATGAATGACATTCAGAGCCCGCTAACCGAGCTTTTGAAGGCGGCGTGGCCGGAACAGCGGTGCGCGCCAGCGGTCAAGACTCCCCGCACGACCCCAGTCACCAGCGGAAGCTCCACCCGTCCCTGAACGGCTTCCTCGGCGAGCAGCCCGACCTGGGCCTGTCCTCGGCCTGAGCCCTGGCCGCTCCCCACCCGAAGCGCCCACTTCCCCTGGGTTTGGGCCCCTCGCTCCGCCCGATTCGCGTTCTATCATGTGATTTATGCGAGACCAGATCCGGGGAAGTCGTGGCTGCGCCGTGTGCGGCCCGCCTCGTCCCGAACCAAGGCGAAGCCGCAGCGTGCGAGCCTGGTTATCCGCCTGACCTGGGATAACATCCCCAGCGTCCCCCAGGTTCATAACACGTCCTGGCGCACGAGTGGCGCATGGCTCAGCGCGGCGTCACGTAGATCCCGCGGCCGATGACGGTGCGCACCAGGCCCTCGTCGCGCAGGATCGCGATGGCCTTGTCGACCGTGCCGCCGGCGACGCTGTACTCCTGCATGAGCGACCGCTTCGACGGCACCGGCCGCCGCGGTGCCAGCTCGCCGGACTCGATGCGGGCGCGCAGGATGTCCGCGAGCTGGATGTAGACAGGCACGTCGCCCTCGTGGTCGATGCTCACGGGATCATAGTGCTTGACCTGGCTGAACATGGTGTTGCAGAGCTTACCCAAAGCTATGCATGGACACTCATGCCTACGCATCCATACTGTGGGCAGACAAACAAGTGGGCCAGGCCGGCGCCGATAACGCCAAACCTGGCCCTGACCAAGGAGGACCCCTTGGCTAGCAGCCATCTTCGCACTGAGCCGGTGCTGGCCGTGGACGTGCAGGCTGGTGACGTGCTCGTCCACGACGGCGTCCAGGTGACCGTCACGGCGATCGCTGGCAGTTATTTCCACGACGAGGGCCGCGGCGGCATCGTGGCCGGCCTCTCGATCGCCTGCGACACCGGCACCGGGGCGCGCTGGTTCTTGTTCCGGCGGGCGACCGAGCTGCTGTGTCGTGTCCGGCGGGCGTCATGAGCCCGGCACCGGGTCCGCGCCTCGGGCGGCCCGTACCAGACGCGCGGCGGGGTCAGGGTGGGTTTCCGAAGCAGACGAGGTCGGGTGAGACGCTGGTACGAGAGTGGCTAAGCGACGAGGGCGTCGCCCATCGTGCCGAGCGGCGGTGCTCCGAGGGCGAGGAGGGCTTCGTGGAAGCGCCGGAGCGAGAATTTCGTACCCCAGGCGGCTAGGGCCTCGTCCCGGAGCGACATGATCTCGAGCTTGCCCC
>WNGP01004182.1_pt1 | contig 16968 bp, 21 predicted proteins | sample 5407671 | NCBI WGS metagenome assembly WNGP01 (sample SAMN13153381, study PRJNA577476) | soil metagenome | isolation source: 40 cm soil or saprolite under Garry oak tree replicate 2 | place: USA:California | collected 2016-06-15 | reverse complement strand
CCGCGCCTGGGAAAGCCAGCCTCAACGTTCTGAAAATGGCCCGGGAAGGATTGATGACGAACTTGCGCGCAGCAATAGATAGGGCCAAGACGAGTGGCGACACCGTTAGGAAGAAAGAGATTGCCATAAAATCTGACGGTAAATATATCGACGTCAACCTAGAAGTAGTCCCGCTGAAGACCTCGACAAACCTTCCCTACTTTCTAATAGCGTTCGAAGAAGCATCGCCAAGGCCGATCCCAGGCCCAACAACGAGCGGAGCCCGGGGCGCAAAGTATGCGAGGGACCAGATGGCCGAGGATCGCAAGCTCCTACATCTCGAACAGGAGCTTACTGCAAGAGGAAATACAGTCGAGCAATGAGGAACTTCAAAGCACCAATGAAGAGCTTGAGACAGCCAAAGAGGAGCTCCAGTCCACAAACGAAGAACTGACCACGGTTAACGAAGAACTACAAAACCGAAACTTAGAACTCACCCAGGTCAATGATGACATAACTAACCTTCTGGTTAGCGCGAACCTGCCTATCATCATGCTGGGCAACGACCTGCGGATACGCCGTTTCACTCCCCATGCAGAGAAGATGTTCAACCTGATCGCGACCGATGTCGGACGTTCGATTGTCGACATCAATCTGAACCCGAAGACTCCCGATATCGGCTCTTTGGTTACCGATGTAATAGACAGCGTTACCCCCAAGGAAATAGAAGTCAAAGACAACAACGGCCGCTGGTATTCCATCTGGATAAGGCCTTACAGGACTGCAGATAACAAGATCGACGGTGCAGTGATAGCCTTCGTCGACATCGACCGCATAAAGCAAGCCGAGGAAGATCTCAGGGCTCACACGGAACAATTAGAGGAGGTGGTTGAGGAAAGAACAAGGATGCTGAGGAACTCAACCCGCATGGCCGCCATCGGTGAGACAGCAGGGATGGTAGGCCACGACCTCCGTAACCCACTCCAGACGATAATCAACACGATCCATCTAGCGATGGAGAGCGTGAAATCCGGAGGAGCCCCTCAGAACTCGCGCATAGAGAAGACGCTGGAAACCATTCGAGAACAGGCTGACTTCATGAACAAGATCGTATCCGACCTCCAAGACTACGCCAGACAACCGAAGCCTTCTTTTGTCGAATACGACCTCCGGGGCCTCATCGAGGACACACGATCCTCGATATCAATACCCGAAACCGTAAAAGTCTCCACCTCCTTTGAGCCGGGCTTTCCCAAACTGACCGTCGATCCAAACTTGCTACGTCGAGCCTTCACCAACATAATCGCAAATGCCCTACAAGCAATGCCAGATGGGGGTCAGCTAAGGATAAACGCGTGGAGGAACAAAGAGTTAGCCGCGATCAGCTTCCAAGACACTGGAAAAGGAATCCCGGAAGACGTCAAGGCCAAGATCTTCAACCCACTCTTCACTACTAGAGATAAGGGGGTGGGACTTGGGCTGGCCGTGGCCAAGATGTTGATCGAATCTCACCACGGCGACATCAAGGTCTCAAGCAAAGTTGGAGAGGGAACAACCTTCACAGTCGAGATACCGCTCGACCGAAAGATATGATCCGATAATGGAAAGAAAGAGTATCCTCATCGTCGACGACGACCCAGGAATCTTGAACAGCTTCAAGGAAATCTTGGAACCAGAGGGCTACGATGTCGACACGGCCCAGACCGGCTCCGAAGCTCTCGAAATGTGCAAAGCTCGACTCTACAATATAGCAGTCATCGACATCAACCTACCAGACACGGACGGGTCAGAACTACTCCCTAAGATCCACGGGATGCTTCCTAAAGCGAGGAAAATCATCCTCACAGGATATCCGACTCTGGACAACGCCGTCGAATCCGTAAATCAACAAGCAGACGCCTACATCATCAAACCTGTCAACCCTGAAGAATTCCTGAAAGTGATCGCAGAGAACATAAACAAACAGACAGAAGCTGAGGCAGTAACTGAAGACAAGGTCATCGGTTGGATAGAATCTCGCTACCAAGAAACCAAACGAAACCGAAGTCCCCGCACCGTACCTGCCTCCTCGCACGTGCCGGAGATCGAAGAATAGAATCTCGGGGCACTGGCATTCCTCCACGTCGCCGCTCTTGACTAGCACTTCGAATAGGGTCCTCTACGTAGTCTCTCTGAACCACGCTACCAACGATGGTTCTGTCTACCTCCTGTCCAGCCTATTCCCGATTGTCTTGGCGTTGTTCAACATCTCCGTTTTCCAAGTAGGCATTATTGTCGCCCTCGGCTACTTGGTCAATATCTTGTTCCAACCGGTGGTTGGTCATTACAGTGAGGGAAGAGATCCTGGAAGACTTCTCGCGATCGGAATAGCAATAATCACCGTCTCGGTTGTCTCGTTCGTCTTCGCGACCGGATTCTTGAGTCTGTCAGCTTCAGTAATTTTTCTACGCTTAGGTTCCAGCTTCTTCCATCCTGTTGGAATATCCACTATCTCGAAATCGTACACCGGTCCAAGACTGCAGAAGTCGATGGGATTTCAGAGCGCCTTTGGCAATGTCGGGGTCTTACTTGTGTTCTTGACCTCAGCTCCTCTATATCTAGCAGTTGGCTGGCGCGCAACATTCATTGTGTTCGCGGTCTGGACTCTGGCTGATGTAACCCTAACGTTGCTCTCCCTAAGAGGTCGACATTCTGCGATGTCCAATGATCCTCAAACTCCATCAAGCTCGAAACCGCAAACAAGACGGACGATTCCTCTGTTCTTCATCCTTGCAGCCTTCATCTCTGGTGGGACTTACGCGGTCATCTTGAACTTCGCCAATATCTTCCTCGGAACTCGGGCACACCTAGACATTTCACAGGCGAATCTCATAGTTTCCGCTTTCATTGCCTTCGCGTCCCTGGGAGCTATTGCAACTGGGGGCTGGACCCGTTTCGTCCCGACTAACGCTCTCTTAGCGATCTCATATCTTGTCGCAGCGTGTTCTGTTGCTGCTTTCACTCTGCTTTCTGGAAACGCGATTCTTGCCACCATAACTCTACTTGCTACGGGATTCTCAATTTCCGCCACGTATCCCTTGACTTACACAGAATTGTCACGCTACCTAGGCTCCATTGGTCAGCAATCCGGACGATCTTTCGGAGTTCTCTCATCGGGCCAGACAATAGGCGCGTCGATCCTGGGGCTGGCTAGTGGATACGTCTCCCAATTCCTGGGCCTAGAGGTATCATTTGGCAGTATAGCCATTCTGGCGTTGATAGGGAGCGTCTCGGCAACATTCTGGATCAAAAGTAGGGACCGAAGAGCTTAATAGCCGATATCGAATAAACGATATCGGACGCGAATTGTGGGGCCATAGACATTGGGGCGGAATGAGGCGAGGATGGCTCAGACCCTGGGTCATCTCCATGATAGCACGCTCGCCCAAGAATGGCGCCGAGATTATCGATGAGATCGAGAAGATGAGCTGGGGAGGCTGGCGACCGTCACCAGGCTCAATCTACCCGCTGTTAGAACAGATGGTCCAAGAGGGAGCAATCAGGAAGAGGGAGGATGGACGCTACGAACTCACCGACAAGGGCAAGGATGAGGGAACATTCCCCTTCGGCTTCCCATTCTCACAGAGACCCAACTCCGTCGACTCCATGGTGAGCGAGATGAAAGACTTCGTCTCCTACTTCGAGGATCTAGCGAAATCCAACGCTTCAAAAATTGCCGAATACAAAGACAAGCTGAAGGACGTTGCGGAAAGGTTGACGCGGCTTTTCGAACAGAGCTAACTTCTCCATTTTCTGACTGACTGTTTCTGGCCCTTTTGCGCGCTACGTTTCCATGTAGCGTCCCTATACTAGCCGCTACGCATATTACGCGTGGAGGGCCCGAACTGCTAATGGAGGAAGAACGCGAGTAAGCATCGATCTCGCCAGCTTTGAAGACCGTAGTTCTCGCCGGAGGGGAAGGCACGCGTCTGCGTCCTCTCACATTCACCCGGCCTAAGCCAATGCTTCCTTTGGGTCCAAACCCGATAATCCACTACGTGCTATCCCATCTGTCCCAGAATGGTTTCAAGGATCTGATCATGATTCCAGGATACCTGAAAGATCAGCTAATGGGGTACGTCGGCGATGGGTCACGGTTCGGAGTCCGAGTAACATATGTCGTTGAGCCGGAAGGGGTCACGTTTGGAACGGCTGGAAGTCTGAAGCTCGCTGCACATCTATTAGACGAGACTTTTCTCGTCGTCCAAGCTGATGTGGTCAGCGAAATATCGCTAACGGACATGGCGAGGTTCCATTCAGATAGACAAGGCGAAGTCTCTATCGCGCTGACCCATGTGGACGATCCGTCTGCGTACGGAGTCGCTATTGTAGACGAGGAGAATGAGATCGTCAGGTTTGTCGAGAAACCTGCTCCGGGTACCGTTCCGAGCAATCTGGTCAGCACAGGCTTCTACATCCTCGAACCAGACGTCTTGGACTATGTCGAGAATGAAAAGTGGGACTTCGCAAAAGATCTTTTCCCTTACTTGATGAGACTAGGCGAGCACCTTTTCGGCTACACGTCAGACTCATTCTGGGTCGATGTAGGGGAATTGAAAGGGTATCTGAAGGGAGTAAACTGGGTTCTTCGAAATCTCGCTGCAGACCCCCCCAAAGATGCGAAACTAATCGGAAGCACGGGAGAGCCGGTGTTTGTCAGAGGAGACGTCAAGATTGGCCGAGGTTCCCAGATGATGGGCCCCTCATGGATCGACAACGAGACGTCTCTAGGGGAAAACGTCCAGATTAAACCCGGGACCGTCTTGAAAGAAAACTCAAGGTTGATGTCAGGGACGAGCTTTGAGACGGGAGTCGCGTTCGAGAACACCGTCTTCGGAAGAAACTGCTCCATAAAATCAACAATAATCGGCGAGAGAGCCGTAATAGGTAATGACGTATCCATAGACAGAGCCATTATCGGACAAGGCTGCAACATCGGAAACAATGCAAAGATCCTCCCTGGAAGCAAGCTCTGGCCCAATACAACGGTCGAAGAGGGAGACACAGTGGACGGGATCATTGCGGTCCCTCGGGACAAGTCATTCTACTTTGACACGGGACTCGGACAATACTCGGGAATACTTGCAACATCCATCCAAGAATTCCTTGACGCTCTCAAGATAGTCCCGCTAGAATCGCTGGAATATCACATCGGGCGCAGGGATCTTGAAAAGTGGACCAAGGATGTGCTCGGTTCAATCCAACTCGCCGATAACATCAGGACGGTTAGAAGATCACAGCTCATGGGAGAAGTTTTGAGACTTCAATTGGTCGGAGTCGTCAAGGAGTGGGCGGATAGAGTCTCATCGCCAGAACCCCAATCGGACTATCGGAAGCGGATCGACCCGCCGCTGACCATCGTCTAGTTGAGATCTAGAAACGTCGAAATTATCGAGCAATATCCAAAGGACCTAGGCGTAGATGCATTTACTGAGGTTGGGACTTTGGCGCTAGTCTCTCTTTGCCCACTGCGAGAATGAAGAGCACGATTCCAATAGCGAACAGTTGTAGGCTAATCGCCATTGACACGACCGGGTTGAATCCGGTCTTCCAGATCTCATAGTTGAGATATGCTGGAAGAATCATCAGTCCCGCAGCCACTATTACCAAGACTCCACGAAGGATCTTGGCGAGATCTGAATCTCCGAAGCGAACAGCGCTCATTGCGACCGGGCCCGTGCTGAATGGTTCAAGCATCTTTCCCATATATGAACGCTTATTCTTTCACCATGACCTTTCGAGCGATCGTAACGTAAGCTGTATGCCCAATCATCCGCGACTCGGGTCGCACCTTACCCGCTTCAGTCTTGAACTCTCGCATCAACAACTCAACTGCCTCAAGGACTATGAATCCACCCTTTCTCAGCGCTTCAGCGAGTTTCTCCAATTGGTTTACGGTGGGCGTGAAGCCCGCCAGCATTCCACCACCCGCTAAAGCTTCCCAAGCTGGGGCTACCATCTTCCAGGGATCGCCTAGATCGATAACAGCAGCGTCTGCATTCAACTCCAAGAATCCCCCCGATGGGTCCATGTTTCGAAAAGTGACTTGACTTGACAGCCCAGTCTTTTCCACGTTCTTCTTAGCCGACCTCAAGAACTCCTCCCGGTTCTCGTAAGTGTACACCCGGCCATTCGGCGCGACCGCCTGAGCCAATGCACCGGTTAGGGCACCACTACCCGTGCCCACTTCAATCGCAGAATCGCCATCTTTCAGTCCAAGCTGATAGATCGCATACCCGATGTCCTTTGGATACATTATCTGGGTAGGTCTGTTGAACGAGTTCACCAGCTCTAAGAGCCGAGGCTTGAACACCGCAAGCGACTGTCCCAGGCTAGTTTTGACGAAGACCCCGTACTCTAACCCAACAAGATCTTTGAGATCGAGATATCCTCGATGAGTGTGGAATCGTCCCTCTCCCGCCCGAGCGATCCAGTTACGGCGAGCGTCTTGATAGAGGAAAACCAGATCACCCTCCTGAATCGAGACTGTCAAACTTGGACTCCTCAGAAAGGGCGACCAGTTTAAGCGTTGTACAAAGAAGACCCGTTTTGGGACGAGGCCGCTGACCCTGAAGGGTCCTGATGGTCGTCTATCCTTTGAGGGCCTTGAAAACTGCTTCAGCCTTGGAGGTGCTGACCAGCTTCACAGTGATCGGGTTCTGAGAATCGTTGACGCGGATTCGAAGCACCGCAATCCCCACTCTCCACCAAGCTACCACCAGTGATCCCAGGAAGATAACGAGCCCCGCCAACATTGCAATATCGTAGGGGAACACTGGCAAGGGCAGCATTCTCGTCCCCGGAAACCACCAGATGAGAAAACTAGCGATCGCGCCGAGAACCGCAAACGTCAACGGTGGAAGAAGACTCTTAGTAATCAGCTCAAGAGTGTTGATGCTTGCCGTCGGGACGTTCATGAACTTCTCCCCTGTCGTAAACCTCTTCCCGACTAGAAGACGTGTGTCCGTCACGTACACCTGATAGTTGACCCCGGCGCAGTGAGCGAGAACACTCTCAGGGCCAACCAAGCGTTGAAGGTTGGACAAGTCTTCCGGAGAAGTATCCACAATTTTCCGTTTTACCATGATGTAACCCGAGCCTCAAACCTATCCGACATGTCCCGAATTCTGAAAGATCCGACACACATGATGTCTAGACGTTATAGTCCACGCGAGTTGTTCTACGGTTTCAGACGCCTCTCAAACACCCGGCCATCCGGCTTCTCCTCCGCAAAAACTTGGCCCTGAAACCGCGAGACTCGTACATCCCTGGTAAGCCACGCATCTGGAGGAAGATCGGCCTTCAAACAGCATTGAGAAAGGAATTCCTCACTATCAAACCCTTCGTCAACAGCCACCTGAGGCAAAAGCAGCCCATGGCTACCCATGCCCTCAACCATCAAACCGTCCCTTCCAACGAGAATATTCTCTCTCAGATCGAGCGGATTCTTCACCCAGATAGGCTCCATGACCGAGAGCACAGTCGCCTCCAACACGATCCTCTTCTGTAGCTCCTCGAGAGTCACTGGTTCAAACCTGAAATCTGTTGTCGCTGCCTGTACTGCAGCAACCCTGACCTGTTCAAGTAATGACCGAGTTGGGAAGGGGATTCCAATGCATCCCCGCAGATTTCCACCTTTGACGTGGTCGAGGAGCGTCACGAACACTCCTCTTTCCTCTTTAAGACCAGGACTCACGTCAGCCAGCGCCTGGAATTGTTGTCCTGCCAGATGAGTTTCAACCGCTGCCCGGGCGGTCTTCACCAATACTACACCTTCTTCGGTCGTTAGCATTTCATATCCTTCCCTTCTGACGACATTATCTTTCGGGCTTCCTCCAAGGTGTGGCGTATCTGTCTCCAGTGGCTTCCCACCCAATACGTTTTCCCACACTCGGCACTGGTACACCTCCAGAATCGATCGTAGAGTTCGAGGCTTTTGGCCGGGACGACGCTTGAGGCTTCTTTCTTAGAAATCTCGTGAAGCTCGCCGCCGCATTCAGGGCATCTAGTAGAGGCCATGTCGATGTCAAGGGAGATGCTGAGAGTTCTCGCTAATTGTCCCAGTCGGGCTTCCTCAGTATCGCCGAGAACCAGCACCGAATGAATACTCTTTGCGAGAGCTCGATTGTGCAGCTCTTCATCGCGCGTCAAGAGGACAGTGTCAGGCGTCTGGGAGTTTTGTAAGAGAATGTTGTCGTCAGCTTTCGAATCATATTCTGTCACGTATCCCAGCATTCTGAGCCAGCGCGCTAGGCCCCCGAGCATTCCGTCGACTACAAATCTCAACCTGAACCACTTCGCAACACTGAGCCAGAGCCTTCTCTGGTGACGATCTCTCCCTCCTTGTACACGACCTTCCCACTAACAATGCTAGAATGAACAGCGCCCTGCGTCTTGAACCCGTCAAAGGGTGAGAACTTCGCTTTCGAGAAGAATTTACTCGAATCTATCTTAGATTTCTTCTTCAGATCAACTAGGACAAGGTCGCCGTCGGCTCCCTTCCGGAGCTTGGCCTTGGACTTGAGACCGAAAATCCTTGCAGGATTCTCACTGAGAAGTTTCACCAGAAGCGAGAGGGGCATCTGTTGTCTGTTGACAAGTGTCAGCATCAATGGCAACGTCGTTTCCAAGCCTGGGACTCCTGGCGGGCTCTTGCTTGCGGGTTGATCCTTCTCTTTGATGGTGTGTGGGGCGTGATCACTGGCGATAGCGCTAGGGAGACCAGCAAGTGTGGATTTTAGTAAACTCCGTCTTGTCTCTTCAGCTCTCAAAGGGGGAACCATCCATCCTCTCCAGCCAAGAGTGGACAGGAGCTTCTTGGAAAGGAGGAGATGGTGAGGCGTGACCTCGCTAGTCGATTTCGAAGAGGCGATAATCTTTCGGAGGCTGGACCGGAGAGTTAGATGGCAGTAGTGAACGCTGCAACGAGTCTTCTTCTGGATCCTCCATAACCTGTCGACAGCGCGAGTCTCCAAGAGTGGCGACCGGGCCTCCGCGGCCTCTTCGAAGCCATCTGCCCTGCTCGTATTTTCCGTAGTGGCAGGGTCTTCGGCATGAACGGTTACTGGCGTCCCAAAGCGCGCTGCGGCACGCATCATTTTCTCTATCATTTGATCGTCCTCGACGTCGAATGGGGAAATAGGTCCCGGCATGTAGAGCTTGAGCGAGAATGCTCCCGCATCTGCTAGGGATTCAATCTCGTGAGAATCAGATACTGCCGCCGCATGAAAACCAACATTGACGTGGGTCTTCTGAGCAGCAACTTTCTGTTTCTCAACCAGGCGTCTAGCTGAATCGGTCGGTGGGACCGTGTTCGGCATATCAAGCACCGTCGTGAATCCTCCAGCGGCGGCTGCAGCTGTTCCAGTTGCAAAATCCTCCTTGTAGGCGAGTTCCATGTCCCTCAGATGAACGTGGACATCTATGAGTCCGGGAAGCGCCTTGAGGCCTGAGGCATTGATCGTCTCAACGCCGTTGTCGATTATCCGGCGAGCTATTCTTTTGATTCGGCCGTTTTCGATTAGAATGGAGCCTCTGGTGAAACCGTTATCGTTCCAGATGTCAGCGTCTCTGACCAGAATACTCTGGTTTTCCAATCCTATTGCGGAATCAGTTCTCTTCTTCGACCGGGCCAAGTTCCTTTGCGCAATCCTGGCATAGGAAAACTCCATCCTTCTGAACTAACGCTTCCGACCAAGTCTCGCATTCGTCGCAATAACCGGATAGACGTGAGGTACTTGTTCGAGGGGGCCGTCCGAGTCCAGCTTGACTCTTCTCCGAGGCGAGATCGATTATTGCTGGAGTGACTTCTAGAATGTCTTTCATCGTCAAAATTCCCATAAGCTTTCCATCTTCGATCACAGCTAGCCTTCGGATCTTTCGTAGATTCATCAACTTTGCAGCATCCGTGATATTGGCTCCCGCCTTGACCGTAACGACCGGCCTCGACATTGCCTCGCCCACAGTCACCTTCGAAGGCAAGAGGTTCTTGGCTGCGATTCTCTGAACAATATCCCGTTCTGTAATTATTCCGATAGTCTCTCCCTTCTTGCCTGAGACAATCACGCATCCAATGTTGTGTTTTGCCATCAGCTTCGCCGCATCGGCCGCAGTGTCTGATTCTTTTGCGGTGATGACAGACCTTGTCATGATGTCCCGTACGATAACAGATTCAGGCTCGGTCTCGTGCACCGACAAGGCAGAACGGCAAGGAGACTCCGCTTCTATAAAGTGTTCATGTGAACGTCACCGCATTCTCCGGCAAAACGTTATCAGCACGATGACAGCCGGTTTCTTCGAGCCTTGTCGAGCGCCGGGTCGAACGTGGCGGTTCAGACATCGAAGGAAGTGTACATCGGCCGTCTTCCTCCAGCCTCGCTTGTCTACTGGATTCGGCTCGGTTTCGGAGTTCTTGCAGGAGTCATCTTCAATCTTGCCGGATTCGGGTCGCTAGGGGTAGGTCTCGGCACGCTAAGTATGATTACTGTAGGAATAGGAGTCTATTCTGTCTCTGTGTTTCTCGTCAAGAATCTTCTTGGATATGGTCCTGAGGTGCTGAAGGGTCCGAACAAGCACGTGACGATTGGAATGGGGTCCTACATTATCTGGATGATCTTTACGACGATCCTGCTGTATACTGTTCTAAATCCGCATCCTTCTTAGAAGGTTCCTTCTTCTCCTCGGTTGCAGGAAGCGTCGCCGAGCTAGCAGTAGATGGACTCTTCATCGTAGATAGAAGTGTGACATAATCCTCCAAGGCTTTGAAATAACCACGGTCGTACTCTCCGTGAATCTCATTGGCCGCAAATTCTCCGAATTCTTTCCGGAGCTGATTGATGGATTCTTCCCCGCGGGTTCCGAGCACTCTCGGAAGATAGATGTACTTGTCATCATTGGTCCGATATGTCAATAATAGACCTTCTAGTGCTTTGACGTATCCCTTGTACCATAACGCGTTCTCCGCTTTCTGGCGGATACCGTCAAGTTCTTTCTCGGCATCTGTCCATGCTCGCGCTTCTACGTTCTGGAAGAATCGGTTGACCGAGTCCGTCGGGACCGAGTTGTGTGATTTCACCGACGACGTTTGACCTCGTCCTCCTCCGACACGTCGAGTATACCAGTCTCCGTGACCTTGAATATTCTTTCACCCTCAGGGAGATAGGGGCTGGAGACAAGGCGGGCAATCCTGATCGGGCCACTGGCGGCGCGGCGCAGAAAGACCCGAGTATGGCTTGTGTGGGCGACGATGTGGCCGCCGACGGCATCGACTGAGTTTGCGAAGAACTGGTCGGGCTTCGACATGACCTGGTTGGTTACGACTGCCACGGCGTTGAATCCTCTGGCGAGTCGTATTAGCCTGTGCATGTGATTGTTCAAACGTTGCTGTCGTTCTGCCAGCATCTCTCTCCCCAAGTACTCGCTTCTAAAATGGGACGTTAGCGAGTCGATTATTATCACTCGTATGTTATTGTCCTTGATTATCTGATCCGCTTTTTCCAAGAGAAGGACTTGGTGATCTGAGTTGTATGCCTCTGAGTAGATTATTCTCTGTGCAACGTCCGTCGCTTCCAGTCCTGCGGATTTTGCCATCCGGACGATCCATTCGGGACGAAAAGTCTGCTCAGTGTCCAGATACAATGCACCCCCATCCAGACCGCCTTTGTCTATTGGAAGCTGAACGTTGACGGCTAGTTGATGGCAGAGGATTGATTTGCCGACTCCATACTCCCCGTATACTTCCGTGATCGTCTGGGTTTCTAGTCCGCCGCCGATCAGCTCGTCGAAGGATTTGCTGCCGGTTGTGAGCCGTAGGACGTTGGCCTTCATCCTCATCAGCTCGTCAGCTCTGATGAAGGATAGTGAGATGCTGTCTCGGGCCACGCCGATAATCTTGGCGGCCTGTTTCTCGCCGATCCCAGCTGGGACGAGCTCTCTGATGGTGGCTGTTGCTAGACTCTCGACTGTGTGGAAGCCGAGTTCTTTCAGCTTGTCAGCTGTTGATGGACCTACGCCCGGGAGGTCTTCTACAACTTCGTATTTCCGGGCGGTTTCTTGTGTCACCATGGCTCACTTGAGAGCTAGACTGTTTTCGCTCTGTGCCGTATTTTAATGTGCGAAATTATGGTGATTGCGGAGACGGGCATCTTGCGTTGAGGATTATTGGGGGTTGAGGAGGAGGCCCAACCCAAGAAGAGTGGAAGTAGAAGGTACATCGAAACTTTGTTGGGCTGGCATGGAGAAGACTCCGCGGGGAGCAACCTATACCAGACCACACTCCTCACATCCATCCTCGAATACGGGATCATCCTATTTTTCGGCGTCTGGCTAGTCACAGAATACTTCTACAACATCTACGAACAACAATACTTCGGATCCTTCAACCCAGTATTCCTAGTAGTCGTCCTTATGATCGCATCAGCCTACGGTTTCACCCGCCTTATCTCAACCATCCGGACCGTACTGAAACCTCCCAAGAAAACCAGCAAACCCGAGGATGACGACTAGTGGTCAAACTACGAATCGGAACAACCATCTCCTTCCTCGTCAACCTATTCCTCACCTTCTGGCTCGTCAACCAGTATCTTAACGACTTCTACTTCCAGAACTACGTTAACACCTCCATCGGACCCTATTCCCCCTTCATAGTCCTCACAATCGGACTCGGCGGAGGATCCGGCTTCGGATACGTTCTGCTCAAAAGACGGCATGGTGATCAAGGCCTCGTCGGAAAGATACAGAAATCGAAATCCTTCAAACCGGGATCACTACTCTCAACAGGCAGTCCGACCGCCTCGCCCTTGAGACAGATCCTCCCCACAGGCGCTCCACCCTCCACAGGGTCAAAGCACACAGTCTACGCAGTACCTCCATTACCAAAGAGTTCAACTCCGAGCAGTCCAAGAGCCAGCCCGAGCGTGACATGGTCAACGGGGGCCAAATCCTCTACCGATATGTTCCCGGCCCAGAAGCAGGACGCGGTAGGCAAGAGCGCCTCGGCAGTATTGCAGACCTTGAGAGCTGAAGCTTCCAAGCCCACTTCCTCACCCTTCCAACCTATGCCCCCGAATCAACCCAGCTCGACAATCCGCCCACCGACCGACCAGTCGCCCAGACCCGCGCCACCCCCCGCTTGGAATCCTTCTCCATCGACTATGGACGACCGGAGATCAGAGCCAGGGCCGGTCTTCCAGAAACCGGGTCTTGACACCTCAGCAAGACAAGGCGTCCCGTTCCCCTCCCCCCCAGGTCAGCCTCAAAGTTCACAGCCCTCGGCAGTCCCGTCAAAGTGGGTTCCTCCAGACCGGCCAGGGATCGCGGCGTCTTCCGAGACCTCTGGAGTAAGATCTATTCCGCCCCTCCCGACCAAATGGACCCCACCATCAGGATCCAACAATCCACAGGGCTCACAGCCGCCCCAGGGAATTCCTCGACCTGGCCCAATGCCCATGAGACCCCCGCTACCCCCGACACAGGGTGGACCCCGGCCATTCGTAATACAAGGTCCAGGAAGACCGGGAGAACAACGACCTATGGCACCGCCAAGACCGTTCGGTGCTGGTCCCCCCCGACCCCCACCCGGGATGGGACCTCAACCTGGACTCGGCCAATCCGGACCCAGACCACCCGCTCCTCAGGGCGGACCAATGCCAATGCCCCAGCCCTGGAAGCCCCCTACGCAGACTCCAGATAAGGAATCATTAGACTCCTCAGCGAAATCCGAATCGTTCGGGGATCTGTCCTCGACAAAGCCCGGGACGGAATCGAAGAACCCTCCAGCGGCTGGTGGGGGTGGAGAGATGGACTGGGACACAGCCCTAGACACGATATTGAAGACTCTTCGGAAAGATCGAGGAGTTGGAGAGGCAAAGTAGGGACTTTGACCCATCCGAGCGAGTTACACCAAGTCTTAGGCTCCTACGAAGCAGAGTTCCACCTGTCGCCCCCAGGAAGGAGAGAAGGATAGTTTGAGGAGACTCCTTATCAAACTCGTAGCCATAGAGACGGCGCTCGTGGGCTGGCTCTCATACTGGTTATTCCTTCTCTATGCAAACAATCCTTCAGTCGCAGATCAATTGGCCAGCAGTCTGCAGAGATTCCCACAGCTATCGTTCAGCACAATTGACATCGCAGTCATGGTCATAATCGCAACACTCGCCATCACTCTAGCCTTCAAGTTCCAGAGAGGCCTACGACCAGGCATTCGACTAGAAAGAGCATTGCAGATGCTAGAGAATCTGATGAAACGCAACCTCGTACTTGAGGCCCAGGTCGCTGAGCTGAAAATCGAAAAAGTTCACCCACCCCCCGTTGTCATAACAACTCCAACCGTTGCTCCCAGTCAGACAGAACCCCGCCCGGGATCATGGGAGAAAGCGTTTCGAACACCGCTAGAAGCAGGTCCACCGATGAGCGCGAGATCGATGGGAGCAAACCGCGACGACGTTCCCTTCGGTCGCGAGACAGGAGTCCCTCCACCGAGGATCGAGGCCGTGCCACCGACCAGTACACCCCCCTTCGCAAAACCGATCATGATAACTGAGAAAGGCGCTGAGAAACCATTGCCGCAGACGGTCATTTCAGAGAGAACCTTCGACAGACCGACGATGACTCCTCAAGGAGGTCAGAGCGCTTTGAGCTGGGAAGACAGCCCCAAATTCATTGGAGAGTCCCGAGGAATCCTCACGCCTTCATCTCCCACTAGAAGGGCGCCATCAGTCTCCGACTCGAGCGGACTGAGACAGCCCTACATCCCGGTCCCAGCGCCGAAAATAGTTCCGTCAAGTGTTATCGTCGGGCCAATGGCCAACCCCGTGGTCCCCAAGGCTCTCCCCCGACCCCCTCGCCCGACCAGTTTTCCCAAGAATCCGGTGCCGAGCGCAAGTCCCCAATCTGGCTCTGAAGCCACTAAACCGCGCCTAGACACTCCACAAATCAGTCCAAGTCCAGTTAAACCACCAACGCCTGAGGATACTGCAACAACCCAAGAGAATTCTGAGAAGACTCAATCCAAATCGGATGATAAGAGCTCAGACGCGACAGAAGGGAAGGACAGTGTCAAGTCTTCCGAGGCTTCGAAGAAGAAGTTTCCATCAGAAGAAGACTGAAAGATCGCAACGCTTTGTGCCGAGTTTTTCCATCGAACGATCACGACTTCTCTGAAGGAGCATCTCCGAGCCATCCCTTCAACGCCTTCTGGTCGGACTTCATAAGCTTCTGCAACGTTTCCAAGCTCTTCTGCAGCGTCAGCGGCTTGAACTCGATCTTCATCTTCTGCACCGTCGGCAGAACGCCTTTGGCAAGAGACGGTGCGACTATGATAGGTCGAAGCTTTTTGCCCTCTGCTGGTGAAAGATACTTCAGATATTCGACGAGTTGCTTAACTGCAGCAGCTCCAGCAGGATCCTTCTTGATCTCAATGACCACCGTGTTTCCCTGAGAATCGATTCCGTAAACGTCGACGAATCCGGGAGCAACCTTCTTCTCGAAGTCTATCACTCGAAGCCCTTGCTCGATCAGAGCCGGCTCTGCGAGTATGGCCTTCTGCATTTCCTCCTCACTTGAGTGGAGGATGAACTCTGCCTCGTCCTTCAAATTGAACGTGCTGAGAAACTCGATTCTGTCCATTTCGATATTCAGCGTCTCCAATGGACTGGGGCGGACAGCTTTTACGATCAGGAGCCCATCTTCGATCCGGGTCTGGAAGACACAACCAGACGGCTGCCAGTTAACGGGCTGGTAGTCCCTGCCCCTGTGAACCAGCACGCAACCATCACCCTTCAAAATAACAAGCCTCTCACCCTCCCCCATGTCGCTGCCCGTCCGGCCAGAATAGCTGACCGTACAGTTCGCAACCATTGTCACCATCATCTTCGCCTCCAGAGCTTTCACTAGCTCCGACCGAGCCATTTCTAGGTTAGGAGAGACGAAGACTGGCACTCAGATCACGGAGGAAAGATTCAACTCTTGATCCGCAATATATGAGCGTGATTTGGAAAAGGACGAGAGACAAGTCGCAGAATGGTACAACACTCTCTCCGGCTCATACGACGAACTCTATACTGAGGAACAATCCCGCAAGTACGAAACGGTCTTAGGATTCCTTGGAAATAGACACTTTGGAGTTCTAGTCGACATCGGGTGCGGAACCGGCAGCTTCATGGAAAAAGCGGCTCCGATCTACGACTATGCGATAGGTATAGACTTGTCTGAAGAGATGCTGCGAATCGCGATGAAGAGAAAGACCGCTAATACCGATTATGTGTTGTCAAGCTCATCCTTCCTGCCGCTCAGGAACTCTTCATCAAACTGCACAGTCTCCATATCCACAGCGAAGGCAGGGTCGAATCTTCCAAGTTTCATCGCCGATCTTAGGAGGATAGGACGGGAAGACTCGCTTCTAGCGTTTACCCTCTTCCAAGAGCCTGGACTGCCAAATCCTGAATCTCTAGCGGGACGCGTGCGATCAACGATCATTTCTGACCGGGAGACCCTCTATCTTCTCCCTCCGGCTGAAGCTCTAGAATGACTGGCGAATCTGCGTCTGGCTTCGTGGACTTTAAGAACTAGACCTGCACTTCTAGCACTGACAAGAATGCCGGGATGCTCGCACCAATGGCGCGGAAGAGGACAGATGGCTCGATGCATAAGATGCGGAAAGCTGAAGACCGACTTCAGGAAGGAACAGCATAACCAGAAGATGCTGGCGAGAGAAGACTCAGAGAGCTAGCTAGACTGAGAGTCCAAGATCCGAACGTCGTGGTTTGACAAAGAGTTTTTATGGCCTCAGCCGAACAGCCGCGATAAGGCTGCCGCTTGGAACCATCGAGAAAGCCACTCAACCTTCTCATCCGCAAGATGAACGGCGACGTGGCAGTCAAGCTGAAGAACGATACTGAGTATCGGGGCAAGATGATTGACTGCGATAGCCACATGAACATCATCCTCGACGGA
>WNGP01004226.1_pt1 | contig 16981 bp, 14 predicted proteins | sample 5407671 | NCBI WGS metagenome assembly WNGP01 (sample SAMN13153381, study PRJNA577476) | soil metagenome | isolation source: 40 cm soil or saprolite under Garry oak tree replicate 2 | place: USA:California | collected 2016-06-15 | reverse complement strand
ACCAGCAGGCATCGACCCAGTCTCTACCAGCACCATTGCTTTACGGATCCAACGGCAACCAGATCAACCAACCAATACTAGGCACGGAGTCACCACCTGGCTCAGGCGCGCAAGTCCTCTACGAGGACGGCACACAAGAGACATCATAGAACAGCAAATCCCGAAAAAGGCTCTTACCTCTTACTTCAATCGAGTTGGCGGTCAGAAAGCCTTCCTATCAATTGATCCAACGATGATCGTATCAGTTTGTGGTCAGTCGATTTTCCGAAGAGACAACCGAGAAGATGTCTAGCTGGCGAGACTTCGTCATAATCACAAAATGGCTTCGAGCGTTCAACTCAAGCTAGAGATGGATCGAAGAGAGCTGAAAAAGTGAAGTTAAGCTGTATCGTCTCTCTGATCTGATTGGGGTCCTAGTGCAGAAGGAAAACGGGCGAGAATCTTTCAAAGTGGGTCCTTGTGATCATTTCTAAGCTAGCGGGCAAATGGATTTCCCGATAACCTTTTTTAAACGATGCGCTTTTTTCTGTATCAAGGATTCAGGGGTAGAACATTTTTGACTCGTGAGTCAGTTACAGGCCTACTTGCTCTCCTACTCATCGCTCTCAGCATTGTCAGTGCCACCGTCATCCCATCAATCGTATTTCCAGCTCATGGACAGGGTCCAACTCCAACCTTGTACCTATCCCCGGGGAATATGACCCTCGCTCCTCTGAACACACGTGTGACCTTCAACGTCAGCGTCACTAACATACCTGCAGATACACCTCTTGCCGGCTGGGACATTGACGTCGTGCTCGACAGTCACGACACTAGCGTACTCAAGCCCCTCAGCATCAATCTAGTCGAGACCTTCAGTGGCTCAGTTACCGAGTTCAGCCACTGCATTAGTGGTATCATTGAACAGGGTTGTGACGGCAGCGATGGGCCTTATGTAGCCCATTCTGCGACGAGCAGCAACATAGGTCCTTTCCCCAGCGGCAACCTGACTCTCTTCTCCGTCACTTACAACGCGACAGCCGCGAGCGGATATGCATCCATCTCTCTTGAACAAGACTTCATAGCGGGAGCTTCATTGATTAGTGACGCTAGCGGAAATGGAATCAATGTAAGTCTCAGCGGGGCGGTTTATGGAAATGCTGCGAATGCACCTGTCGCGGTCTTTTCGTGGAGTCCCGAGATTCCCTATGCGGGCGATGCTGTAACCTTCAATGCCAGTCTCAGCTACGACCCCACTGGAGGAAAAATCACTACCTACTACTGGCCCGCAAGAACAGCGGTTCTTCCAGTAACAACTCTGGTCTTCACTTCTCAGGGAAACCAGACCATCACCCTGACGGTGAAAGATGACAAGGGCCACCTCTCACTCCCAGTCACTCATACCATTACTGTCAGGCAGAAGTTCATCATAGACCTCGACCTGTCCAGTGTGGCCCTCTCCCAGTACTATGGCATCCTCCCCGGGACGCAAGTGAGAATCACGGCGACTGTAACCAACAACGGCACCCAGACGGCTCAATCCTTCAACTTAACTCTGAAGCTTGGAGATCAGATCCTTGCGATACTCCAGAACAAGACCAGTCTTAGCGCACAGTCCACCTATGTATGGGACACGACTGGTCTTAGACCAGACTCGTATACAATCCACGCCATCGTCTCTACCATCCAAGGCGACAACAACACCGGAGACAAGGCGGTCAGTGTCGACGTCACCATCGCACAGCCGAGGGAAGCATCGCCCATACCTGTGGAGATGCTTCAGCTTCTTATCATCGCTGCAATCACAGTCTTCGTCCTCGGAGTCTCCTACTACTCACTGTCTCAGCGCCGAGCTAGGCGGAGACAGACTCAGATGGAAGCCCTGTAAACTTCTAGTATCATACGGCAGGGTTGAGCCGGCATCGGCATCTGATGGACAGCACCGGGTAGCCGCGAATATCCGAGGATGGAGACCGGCCCTGCGGAAGGGGATAGGCTTTTAAAGCCGCCGGCGAGTAAGCGCGTTTCGAGGAAAAACATTGAATACTAAACTCACCATACAATTACTATCCATATTTATCGCAGCAATCTCGATGGCTATCGTACCTGCGATTCTATCGGCCCATGCTACCATCGTCTCGACGCCAGGGTCCAGCCCTGACACGTTATGGACTGGTTCCGGACCCGCTTCGGACACTCTCCGACTACAATACTACACTGGGCTCACCGGTGATACGAACGAGTACAACGCACTCTGCTATGACACGGCCGGCGGACATGGATGTTCCAGTCCCCTCATAGACCTAACTGACGTCCAGATACCGACAAGCATGAACAACCCAACAAACAACAACAACGCCCAATTCTACACTACCCCATCAAGCCCAGGGCTTGACTGGGAACATGCCGACTTTAACCTTGCAAACAGCTTCTTCGGGGTTGAGTTCTGTAACGCTTCGGACGGTGTTGTGGCAGGCTCTGCTTGCCCACTCGCCACATATGCAGGTCCTATAACAGCCACTTGTCCCGGCACGATCTACCATAGTGGAAGTTCGCTCGACTGTACGAAGGCTGGCATTGCTCTCAGACAGGGCGTCGCCCACCTTCTCGACAAGGCGGGCTACGTGAGTACTGTTCTGCAGAACTTCGGGGCTCCCATCGACAATGTTCTCGCTCCAGCCCAGACCACACTCCACTCGGGTCTAGACTTTGGTCCTCAGACTCCATGCTCTACAGTAGGCGTACAGGCGGCCGCGTGCGTTCCGGCAAACCGGAACACCGTGGGACCTTACGCTGTGGACCCAACTCTGCCAATCGGCTCACAGCAGGTGTGGCCTCCCTATTTAGGAGGAACATACGCTGGTCCAGCATGTACGACAACGGCTCAGATTGAGGGCCTTGCTGGAGCATGCTATCTCGCCGTTGGCGGAGCCTGCTCTTGGGACATTCTGGTAGGCTGTGGAACATTCATGGGACAGAGTACTGTCAGTGCTAACCACCTTTCAGGTGACGGAGCTTCAACGATCAACGGCGACGTGCAGCCAGGCACTCCAGACTTTTGTGCCGCAGCCCAAGACTTTGTTAACGCTGGGCTGGGTACAGGAGTAAGCTCGTCTGCATCAGGCTGCCAGATCCAGAACTTCTGCGCCAACAACGGTGGCGGCACAAGCTGCTTTACCACTGGAACAGCTGGCACACCCGGAGGCCCACTACTGCTCTACCGACGAGCCAGCCTCGACCGTGGACCACTGATGGACGGGCTCAGCCTTGCAATATGCCAATTGATCACCGGACCGGCCGCGACAAGCTGCCCCCAGGTCACTGAGAAACAAATATCTCTAGGCCAGGCTGGGACCCTTGTCTTCTCGACCGGATGCAAGTTCGCTTCGGAGGCGGGGACCACATGCGCGACTCAGGGTCCGAACCGCACCTGGAGCATGTACTCTGGTGGAAACACTCTCGGCGTTGCTGTCAACACTCTGTTCTTCGAGTTCAACACCCAGGACGATTCTGATCTCTGCGGCGGAGCATCTCCAGGCCAGGAGCCTTCCGCATACTACATGGTCTGCAACACCTCCATGGACACATGGTCCAACTACGGCCAGTTTGCGCCACTACCGAACAACGCAATCGCGGACACTCAAGTAGCTAATGATATTGCCGGCAACCACACGTTCAACGTCAACCTGATGGCCCACTCCTCCCAGTACGCATGGCTTGCCGGATGGCAGGGCGTGTGCAATGCGGCAGGAATAGGCATAGCCCAAGGCAACTTCTACGGTCTTCTCAACGCATGGAACCCCAGCCCGGCAGTTTCTGGCCCAACGATCAGGTGGGGACAGAAGGACAGTCCTGACACCCTCAACCCATTCAGCGCCACTACCGTGACCGACTTCGACATTATCCAGGAGGTCTATGACAGTCTTCTCGGCTTCAACTGCTACAACCCATCCAGTCTCTACGGTTACATGGTCAACAGCTACCAGATAGTGCAGAACCCGGGTGTCATTAATCCAACAGCTCAGACCGACTCGAACTGCCCGCTAAACGTCCAGAAAGCAAACGGTCTCTTTCCAGTAGGAGGGTGTGTGAAGATGGTTCTGAGAGGCGACAATTCATGGCAGGACATTTACAACTGCGCTGCCACGGTCAGCTCTTGCCTCGCATCGCATAGTGTCACGGCTTCGGACGTGAAGTTCACATGGCAAAACATAGCCGCTACAGGCGGTCTCCTAACAGGTAACACTGCGAACACTGTTGATGTGCTCTACAACCCCTCGAGTCTACCGAGCTCTGCATTCGGCTCGTTCGGTGGAACACAGGCGAACGGTCAGCCTGAGATATTCTACATTGCTCTCCAGCAGTTGAGTGCTTGGGCACTCTTCGACATCGCTGGCATACCAATATTGCCCCAGCACGTATGGGCTACTGCAACATCAACCGGTCCATGCCTCTCACCAAGCCTGGGCAGCGCGACTGTAACAGATCTGCATGCCAGCGATCCTGCGTGCCAGGCTGATACGGCAAAACTCTCAGGTCCGGGAGCAGACCCAGTCTCAAACAACAGGCTGATCGGCTCGAGCGCATTTGTCTGCGCCAGCGGAACACTTGGTGCTTCGGGAACAGTCTACGGCGGCGGATGCTCTACCAGCGGTAACGGCACACCAGCAGCCGGTGACACAGTTACTCTGCGACGCTTCCAGTATCAGGGCACTTCTACTTCACAGCAGGGCAGTCTAAACCTGAACTTTGCCTACTTCAGAACCAACGGCAAATTCAAGAACTTTGCATGGGCTGACTACCTAGCACTTGGCTCAGGACCTAACAACGGCTTCGGCGCCCACGGCGTCGTGGCTATCAACGATATTCAGAGTGTCGCTTCGTGTCTGGGCAAATCTGCGCCAGCAGGAACATGCACTACGGCAGTATTCGCTCACTGGAGTAGTCCAGCAGCGACGATAGCAGTCACTTCTGCCGGGCCTAACATAGGTGTCGTCAACGGAGGAGTGTCTCCAGTCAGCATCGGCACAGTTGCCCAACCAGCAGGCATCGACCCAGTCTCTACCAGCACCATTGCTTTACGGATCCAACGGCAACCAGATCAACCAACCAATACTAGGCACGGAGTCACCACCTGGCTCAGGCGCGCAAGTCCTCTACGAGGACGGCACACAAGAAACATCATAAAACGGCAAGCCTAAAATATCCTCTCCCCCTTTCTTTTTCTTTAATCAGGCCAGCGCCAGATGAGTCTCCGCAGCTACATAATCAAACGCCTAATCTACACTTTCATACTCGTCATCTTCGTGATAATTGTAAACTGGATAATCTTCCAGGCAATCCCCGGAGGTGCGGGAGCGATTGGAAACCTTGCGGGAGGTCTCAAGACGCAATCAAGCCAGTATCTCTACTACGAGCAACTCTACGGGCTGAATCAGCCTCCACTGGTCCGTTTCGAAAATTATTTTTGGGATATGCTCACCTTCAATTTCGGAACCTCGTTCCTGAGTCAGCATTCAGTTATTTCGGACATGATCGGTTCTGGACGGCTTGCGAACACTCTTCTTCTGGTCGGATCCGCGACGGCGCTATCGCTAGTAATAGGCATAGTCTTGGGCGTCTTCGCTTCTAGTCGCAGAGGGAGCCCATCAGACAGTTTCTTCGTAACAACGTCCCTTACGGCCTTCTCCCTGCCTGTCTTCTGGCTGGGCTTGATCCTTGTCACAATCTTCTCATTTTACCTCCACTGGCTTCCTCAGGGCGGTAGCTTCCCGAACGATTGGGGCCAGTTCGGTGTTCCGCCGTGGCCCCAGATGATCCTCGTGAGGATTCAGTACCTAATTCTGCCCCTGCTAACTCTCACGCTAATCCTCTACGGAGGTAACCTTCTCCTCACCCGGGCTACCATGACAGAGGCCCTGAGTGAAGACTATGTAGTCACTGCAAGGGCAAAAGGGTTGAAGGAGAGGACAGTGCTTTTCAAGCATGTGTTCAAGAACGCGTCTCTGCCGATAGTTACAACCGCAGCACTGGGATTCGGAACCATCCTCGGCGGAGCAATAATCACGGAGTCCATCTTCTACTGGAAGGGTCTTGGATATTGGCTATTGACGTCAATCCAGGCCAAGGATTTTCCAGTCATACAAGCAATGTTCTACCTTCTCGCCCTGAGCGTCATCATTGCCAACCTGATCTCCGACTTGATATACGGAGTCATCGACCCCAGGATCAGATACGAGTAGGACCGTGATCTGGGCGGGTTGCATAGGTCGGGTGAAAGCGGTCTCAGGTTCAACCTAAGACGTTTCTGGGGCTTCACACGAGTCCTTCTGAGAAACCGTATGTCCGCTGTGGGCATTCTCCTCCTTGTCATCTCAGCGAGCATGGTCATATCGGCGGTCGTCTTCTACCCGAAAAATCCCCAGCAGTTCAACGTAGGCGGCTCGAACGTGCCCCCTGAGTGGATGTCCTATTTCCCCGAGGGGTACTATCTCAGCAGGAATATGGTCGTAGCCAACGACCCTCGATTCACTGCTCCTTCAGCTCTCCAAGAGTGGAGTTACCAATATGATTCTGCCGCGGAGCGGCACCTCTCGGTCGCTTGGTCAGCACAGGGTCCAGGATCAGGCGGCGGCTCGATTCTCCTCTCATCCACTTCAAGCTCTGCTCTCAACATGTCTGTGGTGAAGACTTTCTTCTTCCCGTATCACGGGCCGCCCGCCCACTTTGCCGTGCCAGGGTTTGTCGTGCAGGCGCATGGGCTGAACGCGACTCGGCCCCTCCAGCTCCAGCTTTTCATTCAGAGGGGGAATGGGACGAGTTACCCGCTCTGGAGCACCGTTTTGACACGGAACGACATTTGGACGCAGCCACAATATCCGGTCGACTCGGCCGATTCTGCTCTTGCCAGCCTCACCTCTTTCAGGACCCCGTCTCAGCTCACCTATGCTCAGGATGTCTTTTCGCAGACCACGAACTACATCATCGGAGTATCTGTCACCTTCCCCGCGTCCCACTGTACCTCAATCAGTCCTTGCAGCATCAACATTACAGGCCTTGGCCTTACACTGTATGGGACATCCTACGGGCTTCTCGGAACCGATTTCTTCGGGACTGACCTTCTTGGGCAGCTTCTCTGGGGGGCCAAGGTCTCCCTCTTTGTGGGGCTGGTGGCGGCGGGCATAGGAATCCTACTTGGCCTCGTTGTGGGACTCGTAGCGGGATACAAGGCGGGCGTTGTTGATGAGACGTTGATGCGTTTCACAGATGCGATGCTTGTGCTCCCGGCGCTTCCCCTGCTACTCGTGCTCATAACTGTTCTCGGTCCCAGTCTCCTCAACATAATAATTCTGATAGGTTTCTTGGGATGGATGGGGTTTGCTCGAGTGATCCGTTCTCAGGTCCTCAGCCTCAAGGAGAGACCATTCATTGAAGCCGCAAAGGCTTCTGGAGCGGGGACGGGTAGGATTCTGACCACTCACATCTTTCCGAATGTGGTTTCTCTGACCTATGTCAATCTCGCCCTGGCCGTTCCTGGAGCTATCCTGACGGAGGCAGCTCTCTCTTTCCTTGGGCTCGGCGATCCGCAAACAATCTCTTGGGGACAGATCCTCGAGCGTGCCCAAGAACTCGGTGCATTCGGGATCTGGTGGTGGGTTGTTCCGCCTGGGCTGGCGATCGCAGTGGTCTCCTTATCCTTCGTGCTAATAGGCTACTCGCTTGACGAGATCTTTAACCCGAAGCTCCGTAAGCGTCGATAAGTCAGAATGGCTTCTTGACCAGCCCGCAGCCATGAGACCTACAAGTCCTTACCGGGTTCGTTGCAGGATCATTCCTTCGAGCTAGGACCTCTCACCGGCTGGGATCATCGTCCTCATGTATCGACGGTGAGAGTAATTCACGATCGTCTAGGACAAATCGTCTTACGATATCAAAGGCCCCTGATTCGCGTCAGACGCCTGGACCACCGTATTCGAGGCAGGCGAACTCCTCTCCTGGCATTGTGCCCGTAACACCGACGTTAATCGATGGTGGGAGGGTGGTGCAGAAGTGGTGTCCATCGCTCGCCAGTATCTCGATCGTTACATTGTACACTTGATACGAGAAGACACGTATCTCATATGTCACGTTACTTACAGGCGCAGAGTAAGTAATCCGTGTCGTCGTTGAAATGAAGAAGATGCTGGCAAAAGTGAAATTCCTCGAGTCGGGCGACAAGGTTCCCGTTACTAACGTCTGTGGCGAGGTTGCGCCTGTCGAGGTTCCAGTGTTGGACTGGTAGAAGTAGATCGCTCCTGCCACCGCGACCAGGATGATAATGACCGCAACGAAAAAACCGCTTTTACGTTTAGGCTTTTGCCTGCCCTTTGCCTGGACCTTGGCCCTCGACGGACTCTGATGCGAGCCGTCTGGCCGCTGCAACTGTCTCAATGGTCTGCTCTAACTCTTCGCACTTCTTAGTTAACTTTGTAAACGTCCTCTTGAGTTTTCCGGCTCATCCAGAGCGTCCGATGGACGGCCGACGAGCTCTTTCCGGATTGTTCAGTTTTTTTTCCCCAAAGCTTAATTGAGCCCGAAAGCACGGGCTATTCATCAATATCAGAGCCAGATCAAAATTCATGTCCAGCATCCTCGACGTGCGAAACCTAACCACTCACTACCTGACGGCTCGAGGCTGGGTCCGAGCCGCAGAAGACGTTTCCTTCACTGTCGAGTCAGGACAAGCCTTGGGCATTGCGGGCGAATCCGGCTGCGGCAAGACCACAGTCGCTCTCTCCCTACTCAAGATTCTTCCTCGAGGAGGACGAATCCGGAAAGGCAGCATAATCTTCGACGGCACCGATCTCGTCCCGCTCTCTGATGGTGAGATGCGGAAGATTCGCTGGAAGGGAATATCAATAGTCTTTCAGGGCGCAATGAACGCGCTCAACCCCGTATTCAAAGTAGGCGACCAGATCGTCGAGGCGATTACCGTCCACGAGCCTGATGTGGACAAGAAGACTGCGCTAGAGCGTGCGCGGTCGCTCTTGGAGCTTGTAGGTGTTGAGCCCGACCGGGTCGACAACTATCCGCACGAGTTCAGTGGGGGAATGCGCCAGAGGGCTTTGATAGCGATGGCGCTCGCGGCTAATCCCAAGCTTCTAGTCGCGGACGAACCTGGTACAGCGCTCGACGTCATTGTCCAGGCGCAGACTTTGAAGCTCATGCGTGAGCTGAAAGATAGGCTGGGACTGTCCATGGTCATGATCAGTCACGATCTGTCGATAATCGCTGAGACATGTGAAGAGGTGGCTATCATGTACGCGGGCAGAATAGTCGAGTACGGTAGTGCCGAGTCAATCTTCAAAGAGCCTCTTCATCCCTACACTCAGGGACTCGTCAAAGCCTTTCCAAGCATCCACGGCGAACGGGTACGTCTGACGTCAATTCCCGGAACCCCCCCTGATCTGCTTGATCCACCGTCAGGCTGCAGATTCAATCCACGCTGTCCCTATGTAATGGACGTCTGTAAGAAACAGGTTCCACCTTTGCAGAAAGCGGGCAAGGCCGAACACCTCGTCGCCTGTCACCTGTACTAGAGGTATGAACGATGAGCCAAGATCATGTTATAGAAGTAGATAATCTCAAGAAGCACTTTCCTCTTAAGAAGGGTTTCTTCCAGACCTTCCTATCTAGGGATGAGGAGACTGTCAAGGCCGTCGATGGTGTCTCCTTCAGTGTGGGAAAGGGTGAGATCATGGGGCTGGCGGGCGAAAGCGGTAGCGGCAAGACTACCACCGGTCGTCTCCTTCTCCGTCTCGTAACTCCCACCGAAGGCTCTGTAGTCTTCAAAGCGATAGACCTTGCAAAATTCAAAGACTCAGAGCTGGGACTCCTACAACGCTATCTCAAGTTCGAAGATTTCGACACTACAAAGCTGAGCGATTCGCAACGGAAGGCTCTAAGCGGCGCGGTTCGCGACAAAGAGTCCGGCAAGATAGATGTTTCGAAGCTGGGAGAGAACGACCTAGGACTATTACGTCCCTACTTGCGACTAGGCGACGTGGACATTACGAAGTTGAGCGATTCTGAGCTGAAGCCTCTCCGCCGCGATATCCAGATCATATTCCAGGACCCTTTCGAGTCGTTAGACCCGCGTATGACAATAAAGGAGATCATCGCCGAACCTCTCCGGGTCCAGAAAGTCTGTAAGAATGAGGAGGAGGTCGAGGAGAGAGTGAAGGCTATAATGAGCGATGTGGAGGTTGTCCCGCCCGAGGAGTTCCTCCACAGATTTCCCCACGAGCTGAGCGGGGGCCAGCGTCAAAGAGTCGCTGTGGCCCGTGCCTTCGTCCTGGACCCCAAGTTCGTTGTCGCAGACGAGCCGGTATCAATGCTGGACGTCTCTATTAGAGCAGAGGTGATCAACCTAATGGTTGACTTGGTCAAAAAGCGTGGATCCTCCGTCGTGTTCATAACTCATGATCTTGCAGTCACAAAGCACGTCTGCGACCGGGTCATCATAATGTACCTTGGGAAGATGATGGAGATGGGCACGTCAACCGATGTCATCGACAACGCCCTCCACCCATACACGAAGGCTCTCATCGCCGCAGTTCCGGTTCCCGACCCAAGCTACAAGCGAACAAACGTGATATCTGGCGAGATCCCCAGCCCCGTGAACCCGCCGCCCGGCTGCAGATTCAGCACGAGATGTCCATACGCTCACGAGAGGTGCACCACGGAGGAGCCAGCTTTTGTCGAGGTTGAGCACGGCCACTACGTCGCCTGCCATCTCTACACGTGATAGAAAGAGAATGGAGATACTGGAAGCCGCAACTCTAAGCTACCTTCTCCAGAAGCTTTTGAGCCTTCCGACAATATGCCTCGATTACACTGCTCACCGAGACTCGCGCCGATCCGCCGTTGAAAGATGATCCTCGGAGACGCCCTGTCAAGCGCCTAGGGTTCCGTGGTCGCCGCTCCAAGGAGCCCTCCAACTAGTCCGACTAGTAGCGCTAGCGGAAAGAGTGCGGTGAAGGCGAACACGATCGCCGAGTACTCCGCGACAGTCTCAGGCAGAAGACCGAGGAGCCCGGGCAGGTCGAATGCCAGACCCGCAAGCAATATTCCCAACGCATACGCGCAGAAGAATCCCAGCACTGCCGAGGGCAAGCTTCTCAGCATAAGGCCCGACAGAAACGACACACTGAAGACCCCGGAATAATAGAGCGCGATGAGCAGGGTCGTCTCGCTCGAGAAGACAACTCCCGCGTGAGGGACGAGGATCGCACGGGCTACAACTGTTACAGCTAGGCTAGCAAGGGAGACTCCCCAGCCGAGAACCACCAGTACTGGCCTGCTCTTGGAGACTCTCAAATAGATAGTCTTAATCTTGGACAGCTCGCAGGCCTTGCATTAGCCGTGGGTGAGATGAAGCTTTACCTTAACGGGCGGAAGCTGCTAGTCTGGGCATTTATCGCGATCGTGGCCGTCTCATCGATCAATCTCATATCGGAGACTAGGGATTATCTCTTGATGTACGCTTCTGTCGACGAGCTCAAGTTCACGCTCTCCAGCTTGGCCTTACAGGAGAACGGGCCAAGCGGGGCAGTTGTCATAGCACAGATCTGGGTGGACAACCCGGTGGAGTATGGTGGACTGCAGGTAACAGTCTTCGATCTTTCAACCTTCTTCTTCTCCGGCAACTCGTCTCTCTTTCAGGATAGGCCTCTGCTCGGGACTCTACTCAAACAGGTCCTCGCTCCCGACAGAACAACAATCTGGAACCTCACAATACCGTTGAACCCTCAGAACGCAACATCTCTGATCTCCTTCTACCAGGCCCACGATTGGAAGGTCACTGCAAATGCTTCTCTCAGTGCCGAGATCACCACCGCATTCTTCAATGCGGTCACTGGAAATCCCATCCCGTATCAAGAGCACCAGAACGTGACGTTGACCTAGACAACACGTTCTAGCCCCCTAGACCTTCGAACATCAAGCTATGTAACCTCTGAACCAGCCCACCTTGAAAGGCTAATTCGAAGTCCAACGATTAACCTCCGGAGCGCTGTGTTCGTCGAGTTCCCCTGGATATCTTAAGCAGTCCGTTGGATAGCGTGAGCTATCCTGTGGACGATGGAATGGGTGGTTTCAGAAGAGCATCCTCACCATTACGGTCTGAAACGTTTATGGTGCGGGGGGTGGGATTCGAACCCACGAAGGCCTTCGCCACAGGGTCCTAAGCCCAAGGCAGGCTAAGATCACGCCTTCTGCCCATTAGACCTGGCTCTGGTACCCCCGCGCCGCCTAAACGAACAGGCAGCCTTCCGAAGCAAGCCCTCGAAGGCGAAAATAAGACTATTCACACTCGCCCAGGAAGTCCGAATCAGTAACCAAGAACAACAATCGAACCCTCCCATGAGACATGGGTTCCAGAATCGCATACTGAAACTGGTTCTGACAAAGACCACGTCCCGGGCAAGTCTTTTTTTTCGAAAAAAAATTTGGTTCTCGCGTAGAATCTTTTCGTCCCCCCCGGGCCTACTCGAGTCTCCAGCGCCCGTGCCTACGAGAGTGGTTTTGAGCTCTCCCAGAGATACTCGAAATAGCTCTTCCCAAATCTGACCAGTCCGATATGATCCGAGGAGATGGCTAGCGTCAGTCCCTTCATAGGATCCTCTCCTAACAGAATTATTATCTGATCGTCATCAGAGATTATTCCGCCTCCGAACATCTGCTCCCTGGTACGGACCTGAACCAGCGCCTTCAATTTTCGGAGGACCTCCCGGTTCGTCGTCTGCGGAACCATCACCGACACGTTCACACCCTTCTCCTTCATCGATGCGAGGACCGGGAGCGCGATCGAGACGATCGGGTCAGGGGCCACCGGCATCGCAACGAAAAGCTCTCTCCTCGTTCGCCCAAGAGTCTCTCTGATCTTGTCTAGGATATTGTTCTGACCTCTCACAATCCAAATGTCCGGCTTCTCCCTTACTCCCTTCTTCTCGTAAAGCGGTTGAAGCTCTTCCATCGCGTCAGCCTGGCTCGATTTCAGAGTCATCTCTAATCGAGCTCTTGATGATTCTAGAGCGGTCGAAGGAGCCTTAGGATAGTACTTGCTAGGCCTACCCTGCTCTGTCTCAACCCATCCCTTCCGCTCAAGATTTCCCAGAATCTCGTAGATCTTGGAGTAGGGAATCGAAGCAGTTCGGCTGAGCTCGCTTGCAGCCTGAGTGCCCGATTCCACAAGTGAAACGTAGACCTTGGCCTCATACTCTGTCAGACCAAACTCCTTCAGCGCTTTTCTCGTCTTCTCACCTATAGACATTGATTCTCTAGCCGAGCTTGGACGAAGTGACCTCATTAAATTGTGCCCGTCGACCCTGCAATCTTCTCGAAGAGAGTTGATGACATCTAACCTAGACTCAAATCATCAGCCGAGCCCTCGTCGAGGACCCCTCGGTCGTCGGGACGAAAGAGAGTGTAAATACCTTCCCATGCCTCTAGATCAAAAGAAGAATCTTCAGGATAATGGACATACTTGATCGACAAGAACTCTGTTGTCAACAGTCTCCGCGGAGTCCTTGACCCGGAGATCGGCATTAGCATCGTCGATCTAAACATGGTCCGAGACGTATCGATAGAAGGTAGCCATGTTAAAGTCATCATTGCACTAACGGTTGCTCATTGTCCTCTTGCAAAGACTCTCCAAGCCGACGTCGAGAAAGCCCTGAAGAAATCGAACGAGATCAAATCCGTGACAGTTGAGACAACGGCAATGTCCAAGACTGAGCTGAATGAACTCAGAACCCGCCTCGAGAACAGGGCAACTCAGACCCAAACAGCGCAGGGAAACAGTCCTGGCCCGGGGATCGATCGGCTGGGAAAGCGCGAATTAAGAAACATAATCGCGATCGCATCAGGCAAGGGCGGAGTCGGAAAATCCTTCGTCACAAGCATGCTCGGCGTCCAGCTCCGAAGGCTAGGATACGAGGTGGGCATCCTAGATGCGGACCTGACCGGCCCAAGTATCGCGAAAGTGTTCGGGCTCAAGGAGCGGCCTTCGAAGAGTTCCACCGGCCGCATAACCCCTGTCCTAACTAGGACTGGGATCAGAGTCATGTCGATCAACCTGGTTCTGGATGATCCGGAGATGCCGGTAATATGGAGAGGCCCAATAGTGAACAGCGTCATTCGACAACTTTACTGGGACGTAGACTGGGGCTCCCTACACTATCTCCTAGTAGATCTCCCTCCCGGGACGAGCGACGCCCCCCTAACGGTCCTCCAGTCTCTGCCCCTAGATGGAGTGCTCGTTGTATCCTCTCCACAAGAGCTAGCCTCTCTCATCGTCACTAAGGCCGTCAACATGGCGAAGAAGATGAACGCCGAGCTGCTGGGTCTGGTGGAGAACATGAGTTACCTAGTGTGCCCCCACTGTGGTGAAGCGATCAAAGTATTCGGAGAGCCGCAGGGCGAGAAACTGGCCAAGCAGCTAAGTGTACCTTTCCTAGGGTCGATCCCCATAGACCCGGTAATTGCTCGATTGTCAGACCAAGGCCAGATTGAAGACTACTCGGCACCAGTCTTTCAAACCGTCGCCGACGAGCTACGCATCAGAACGTCTCAACACGTGCAGCAGCTCATGCAAGGTCTCCCAATAGCGTGGTCAACTCAATCCTCGGAGAGTTGACATGACCCTACATCCGAGCGTATTAATAGTCGGAGTCGTCCTCTACTAGGAGTCGATGGGCCGAGTTTAGCCCCGCAGTCGAGAATCTCGTGTAGGTCATGGCCAAAAAGAAAAATCGAAGCAACAAGGTAAGATCAAAGAAGGTCTCCAAGAGGCTCGTTAAGGCCACTGGCACTCGATCCAAGAAACCTCAAAGAAAATCGACTACAAATCCCGCCGAAAAGAGTACCATTACTGCAAGTATCGCTTTAGCATCTCAAGCCGCGCCATCTCAAGCCTTCGATGATTCGCGTGTCTTCACCATAGAGATAGATTCGATTCGCGCGGAGACGACCATCGGAGATCTGATAGTTGCCTTTCCCAGGACGAGGGATGTCCTGATGAAACACGGACTGAGCTTTGACGTTGAGGAAGCTGGTTATCTGTACATGACACTAAATGTATTTTCCGCGATTCACGGACTCGCCCTGACCGGCCTCCTCCAAGAGCTAGATGTCGCATCAAAGGAAATGCCTCTCCCTCCTCTTGCTGCACCCGTTCGTCAGATTGTCTCTCCTCCAACAACTTGACCCTGAGCCGTCTATAGGTCTCCTCTTCTTCTGAAGCTAAAGCAAGAGAGAAATGCTTCCACACTCTTGCGCTAGTGAATGGAAGCCCGAGCAAGAATTCTGATCACCGGCCTGGTACAGGGAGTCTTCTTCAGACGGGAAGTCACTGATCATGCCAGAAGACTGGGAATTTCGGGATGGGTGAAAAATCTTCAGGACGGTAGGGTAGAGGCTTTGGGTGAAGGAGAGAAGGCGCGATTGGACGAGCTGATTCGATTCTGCCACGTTGGTCCTCGAGGAGCAATCGTCAGAAGGGTGGAGGTTGAATGGTCGGATTATTCGGGAGAGTTTAGAGGATTCAGGATCATGAAATGAAGGGACACGGGCAGCGGCAGTATTTTTGGTTCATGAACAAACGGCTGTGTTTTGAGTCGTCGACTATTACCAAAAAGGTAAAAGAAACCGTCTTCGAAGTACCCGGCCGCTCCGGTGGTGTAGCCCGGTTTAGCATAGCGGCCTTTGCCTCAAAGTGTAGTGGGGCGGCCAGTCGAATCCTAGATCGGGGAGGCTTTCAGGGAGACAAGCCCCAGAGCCGTTGATCGCGGGTTCAAACGCGGCAGCAAGCTGCTGAAAGTCCCGCCCGGAGCACCATCATTCCCGAATCTTGTCCGAGGGTATGCCCTCGACATGAACAGGTTTAGGTAACTTACGAAAAGTCTTGCCTACATGCTTTCGTAGAATTTTCGGGCCAGGCTTACCGCATCCTGGGATCGGCTTGCAATGGTCTTGTATTCGGGTCGACGGTCTCCGGCGATTGAAGAGGCCTTCTCGAAAAACTTTCTGGCGCTCTCAGCATCTCCTCGAGATAATGCGATCCCGCCCGCAATCCTATACCACACTTCCGCTCTAGTCTTGTTGCCCGCTGATTCGAAAGTGGTGGCCTGACTAACCGCATCCTCCAAGGAGGTAGTGATTTTCTTAGGGTCGAGAAAGAGGAGTCTAGAGAGAGATTGATACATCTCGGCGTCAGTTCCAGTTATTTCCTGAAGCTTGCTAAGGACCAGCGGCTCCGGGTTTCCCGGCGGAGTTCCCGTAGGGGAGGTCTGATTTTTCTTCTTCCCGAACAGACCGAGCATCAGTTGACCACTTCTTCCCCTTGCTGAGGGTCAGCTTCAGGCCTAGCCCATTTAAGAGTTCATTCCCGAACGTTGATATTGACGAGTTCCATGCTTGGGACGATTCAGGTAAGATGAGTGTCGAAGACAAGCTAGTGCGACGACGCGAGCTAAAGGAGAAGTCTCGAAAGAGAAAGAGAGGACCATACCGAAAAGCTTCAAGCGGAAGAATCATCAAATACTAGCCGCCTCTAGTCCAAATGAAATGTTAGGAAAGGACCACCGGCATTAAGCGCTGGCTCTGTCATGGTCTTGAGGGCCTATGAATAATGAATTGATGCTATCCTTTAGGAGAGTACAGGGATGCGCCTATACTTTCCGATACTGCTGGGTTCAATACTCACTAACTCCGAGCAACTATGGTTTCCGAAGCATATCGTGCAGTGTTCTACGTCCCATGTCGGATCTACCTTGCGGCAAGTCTCGCACATCAAACCCAGTGCCCGAATATCAGTACAAGCCTGGCACAGTTTCTGTGACACTGCAAGCGGGTTAGGGTTCCGGGTTAACATTGATGCAATGTCTTTGCTCATGGCCTTAACTTCAGGGGCGGCCTCGAGCTCAACGGCCTCTCCGCGGACCTGATGCTGATACTTGCTTAC
>WNGP01001991.1_pt1 | contig 16984 bp, 13 predicted proteins | sample 5407671 | NCBI WGS metagenome assembly WNGP01 (sample SAMN13153381, study PRJNA577476) | soil metagenome | isolation source: 40 cm soil or saprolite under Garry oak tree replicate 2 | place: USA:California | collected 2016-06-15 | reverse complement strand
CAAGCAGCTCCTCGTTTCGAGCAGTATTTCCGGGGCGCGGTTTCTTGAGACCGAGGGTATTGTCTCGGCCACCGGGAAATATTGTCTCAAACAGGAAGCGAAGCTGTGCACTTGGAGTTCCCGGAAATGCCACCCCGATGATCTGCGAACGTGTCAGCTCACCCGCGTCACGGCGCACTTTGAGTACATGACAACGAATGGAGGAATCCGGCTCGAGCCGCTGCTGAACCTCTTATACGGACTGCAAAGAAAAACGGACAAACCCGAGTTGTGGGCGAGAATAGCTGAAGATCTTTCTAGAGTCCTCGACGGACGGTTGCAGGTTGAGGCGGCCGTATCCTCGCCTGGAGGAAATCATTTGGCTGTGTGCCTCGAAACTAAGAGCTGGTTGGGACTCAAGACTCGCCGCGCCGGTTGTCTTTATACGATTCGCGATCGCGCGGCTGCGGGGCGAATCGTTCTTGGCAAGTGCGAACCCGACGGGTGGGTATTAGAGAAAGTGTTCTAGTTCCCGCGAATCTAAGCTGTGGCTCGGCAAGAACGTCACACCCCTATCGTGGCAAGGGGATACTTATCAATGCTTCCCGGAAAACCTTAAACTCAGGATGCCTTGCTTCGATCGATCGTAGATCAGCTTGCGTGGCTCCACTCCGTAAGTCCTCGGGGCGCAACCTTCCTATTCTGCCAGTGATCCACGATTCTACATTCGGGTGTGCGATTACAAGCCAGTGGTCGAGACCACCGAGGGACTTTTCCAACATTCTCCGCGTCGAGTCCGCTCTTCCATCGGAGTCAGCAACAACAATCACGGAATCCGGAGGAAACTGAGGCTCTACCGCTTGAACTACCCGCGGAATGACAACTTTTCCATTCGCAACAACAATGTCCAGCCGTCGCGAGATCGAGTTCATACGCAGCACACGCGCAGCAAGCTCAGCGAGAACAATTCGATCGTGCTCTCCTTCGCAGACGATGCACTGGGGCGTGTATAGATAACTCATTTTCCTTCCCTGCTCTGTCCAGAATTCGGTATTACCACCGGCGCCATAACAAGCGGTCGATATTCGTGGTACGGGACACCATATTCCGAAGCGGCTCGTAGTTTTACTGTTAAGACTTCTTTGAATCCGACTGCGGAGTCGAAACACGCCTCGATATCGCCAGCGCCAAATAAGACGATTTTCAGTGACTTAGCTTTCACGAGGCTATCAGCGGCATCTCGCGGATACCCGGACATCGAAAGGAATACACCAAGCGTACCGGATAGTTTCCGCTCCACCTTCGCGTGAAGCGAATCGAGTTCCTTCAGGCCGATGGGTTTGACTTGCCATTTGGCTTCGAGCAGGAAATAGCGGTGTACGCACTCGAAGGCACCATCGATTTGCTCGCTATTCGGTTTGAAACTTGTTCGAGGCGACAAACTCTCGGCTGCGAGCAAGTGGTAGAGCGCGCGTTCGAAGTGCCTGCCACGGGTTCGGAACCAACTCGCACTGGCCTTCGCCGGCGGCGTTTTGACATTCGCGAACCACTCGCGGAAATTGTTTTCGTTTGGTGGCTCAAGCATCGCGGTTTTGTGCGATCTCTTGCGTTAGCCTCAGGTGAGATCCGCTATTGTCGTGACTCCGAACGTCTTACAGCGATTCCCATAGATATCAGATTTTGCAGATTTTTAGTACAGCTCGCAGCCCTCGATTGGAAATAAGACTCGCAAATCAAAAAAAGGGACGAGTATTTGCTCGTGCTAGCTTTCGCGGTGCGCACTCCATCTCTTCCGCAACGCACCATCCGCAACGCCAGCGCCTCGTACATCCAGGAGTTCCATCTTCGAGTCCGTCTTCAGTAGAATGGCTAAATGACGGCCGTCGCGATAACCTCTCCCATCATTCGCTCAGATACGCTGCCCCAGCTCCGCCGGCTCGTCGAGAAGCTTCCTGCGCTGCGTGAATTTTTTGGCGATGTCCTCGAAGTAATTCTCGTTCTAGACGCATGCTGCGTGCAGGGAGAACTCCGCTGGCGTGTGGGAGCGCGAAAGAACCCCGCGGCACGCACCTACCTTCACGAAACCATCGTCTCCGGTGTGGTCGTTGCCATTGCTCCCGCGTTTCTCGAGGCTGAGATCCAAGAGCATATCGGCGACATCGCAGAAGAAGAGGGTGTTCCCGCGGAGCGGGTCCGCGAAGAGTGGGAACAGTTCAGAGTTCTGATTCGCTTTTATGATCTGTCCTCCTCAACGCCGCCAAGAGATTATGTGGACCCCGAAGATGCGGACTACATCCAGGTTCTTGAGCAAGCCAGCGGCGACTTTGTCTATACGAGCGATCCGCACTTCACGGAAATGGGTGCTCGCGTTATGCCCGCAGGCCTTGACCGCGTCCTGCGAGACTATGCCCGCAGCACGACTGTTATTCTGACCGTCAAGCTAGGTTCTGGCTTTGCGATGGTCGTGGGCGGTCACATGATTTATGGTTTGGCGATCTTGGTTGCCGACTTCGTTCGAAAGCTGCCCCCGTTCCTCAAGGTCTTGCTTGGAGCTGCCGCCGCCATCGCGCTTCTCCATCCGGACTCACGCAAACGAATCATTCAATTCACGCAGAAGCTTTTGCAGAATGTCCGCGTGGGCGTTTCCTCTGCCCTTTCTTCGGAAGGGATACGCTCTCTTGTCGACGAGGCTTCTCTCGCTGCCAGTTCACGCAAGGCGATCATGGATGCGCTTCCCCTGAAAAAAGGAAGTCCTGCGATCGCGTTCGCATTCCGGGTCTGTCAGCGAGCGGAAGGCCCTCTCCCCGATTCCGTCATTGCGGAACGAATCAAGTCGGCTGGTTACGTAACGCGCTCTCGCACGTTCGTCGCATACGTTCGCCGAATTCTTCGTCGCGATTCGAGATTCGCTGTCACAGCCGAGGGAGGTTGGACACTCCGTAACGAGTTGGGGTAAAACTCGTCCGAATCAAAGCTTAGGCCGGACCTTCTCAATTTCTTCGAAGATCGCTTTAAGGGTAGGCGGCTCAGAAAAAAAGATTTCTGCTTCCCGTTTGTAGTTTCGCTCAAGTTCAGCGAACGTTTCGCTCACCTGAAAAGCAGGGCTATCTTTGAACGAATCGCCTTCCGGCACTGACTGATCGGCGAACGACTCGCGACAGATTTTTTTCACATCGGCGACGCACACTCGATACGCATCCGTACCGACGTAAGACTGAATCTCTGGAAGGACGCACAATCGGGACAAATCGTAATAGTGCCGCATCCGGTTGTTCGCGAGATCGTTCGCGTAAGCCGCATGAATGGCGAACAGCTTCTCGACAAACGTCCGCCGAAGATCCTGCAGCTCGATCTCGAAATCCCGTAAGTCCTCAGCTAGATTCTGTTGTCCTTTGTCCTTCGCATATTCAGCGACCATCGATCGGATCGGTCGTTTCACGGAAGCATCAGCCGAGCCTCGATAACCAGCTTCGAAAAGAACATTTCTACCGAGCCCGGCAACATCACTTGTCGTGCTTTCATAGCGGTAGACTGCACTCCGGCTCACCCCGGTTTCCGCGCGAGTCCGGTTGTCTTCCCGATCGAGCGTGAAACCTTTGGTCTCGGCGATGGCGTCCCGCAACCCTTTCAGCCGTGTGTCGCGTTTGGATTTGCCCCAGTCGGCTTCCGTCCGAACCAGGATGTCCAAATCCTCGGAAAAGCGGTCGAGAAGATTCCATCCTTTCGAAAGACTCGTACCGCCTTTCAGGATGAACTCACCTGTATGGTTCGCTGCTAGCACATGCAAGGCGCGACACAGGTAGTAGTCTTTCTCAACGATCGCCGTGCGTTGCCTCTTTGAGTCCGCGACAGCGCGGAGTAAGTCTTTGAAATCAGGCAGGTCGCTCGCGTATTCCGTCACCGGATTTGCCATTCCGCTGCATTCGGAAGAACCGAGCTAACATTCAAAGCAAAGTTTGTCAGCGGGTTTAAAGACTTCTTCAGCCGTGCGACTTTTCTTGGTGCGCCGAGGTGAGAGCCGATCGCACCAACGAGCGCGCGCACGCGCGGAGATTCGAGACGCGCGAGCCGCACCAAACGACCAAGCGACAGTCGGCCCGATCGAATGAGCTCCATGATCCGCCGGACCGTCTCGGCCGGCGTCGCGTCTGGAATCCGGTCAAGGTCCTTCAGCGCATCGAGCGCTGCAAGTTCGGACGAACCAAGTCCTTCGACTTCATAAGAGGGCGAGATCGTCACGGATCTTACGTTGAAGTAACGCCGTCCGGGGTCCACAGAACGTGTCGGCCTGTTCAGTCGATACGTGACCTTGGGGGAGATTTGTGTGGTAAGTCCGAGACCGTTATACGCGGCCGTTCCGGTTGGAGCATAAGCAATGCCACGATGCTCGAGCAAATGCGACATCACGTGATCGAGTTCCGGCTTGCTCTCTCCGAATCGGGTTTTCTTCGGAACGTAATACACGCCTCTTCGCACGCGACGAAGAAGACCATCAGGCTCCTTCGAAAGGCGGCTCAAAGCCGCAGCGACGGCCAAAGGAGGAAGCCCGTGGAAGTCCGGATAACTCCAGAGCCGGTCTTCCCCTCCTTCCTCGATACGCTTCCGCACCTTGGTCGCGGTCGAATTTGTACTCGGTTTTCTCACCCCTTAACGCTAGCCGACCCAAAGCTAAATGTCAAGTTTTTTACACCATTTACTTGACATTTGCTCTGCATCGGATATTCCCAACCGACTTGTTTTCTGTGAGTTGCGCTCATCAGAGACAAGGGCAGTCGTGCCCCTATTTGATTCCGCCTGGGGGCCACGGAGAAACCTTTGGAAAGTCGCGCTCCCGATCAAGCGCCTTGGACGCTACGCCAGCGGGCAATTCCTCGACAGACAAAAGCTTCCACTGTGCAAACGCGCCGTTGTATTCCAAGCGAAAGCTGATCCGAATCGGACGGTCTGGAACGATGTCACCTTGGCGCACAACTCGTTCATCTTCAATAAGAAAGAGTGGTGCCCGGGGTGGGAGTCGAACCCACATGAGGAAAAATCCCCGGAGGATTTTAAGTCCTCAGCGTCTGCCATTCCGCCACCCGGGCAGGGCAGATAAGAAAACGTAACATGCGCGGGGACTGGGCTCAATTCAAATCGCAGATCGGTGTCTGGAGCTGGTTGTTAGTTTTGAGTTTTTCGTAAGCGATAGAAGCTCTTGCCTGTTTTGTATTTCCCCCATTGTATTTCAGACTTACTGTTTACGGTTGCCAGTGTGGTGTCCCGGAAATAACCGCAAGTAGTTCGAGTGTTCTTTGGGGCGGCGGAGAAATGCTGAACACAGAGTTCAGGAGAGAGCACAGAGGACACGGAGTGTAAAGAAACGGCGGAAACCATTTCAGGGTATTTACGGGCCGAGAAACTAGACGGACGGTGCGTAGCTCCGAAACAGTTTCCAGGGTCGTGTTCAGGCGAGCGAGTTTTTTCGTTTTGGCGTAAAATCTCTTGACCCGATCCGTAACGAGGTGCATCTAAAATTTGACGTTGAGCTGCGGGTGTCCTCCTGCCCGCGACAGGAGCTAATGTGAGTCAGCCGAAGAGCCAGCTGGACCTTGACCTGCTAAGCATCAATACCATCCGAACCCTGGCGATCGACGCGGTCCAACAGGCAAATTCAGGCCATCCCGGCGCCCCGATGGGTCTTGCTCCAGTGGTCTACGCTCTGTGGCAACGGTTCCTCCGCTACGACCCTATGGATCCCACATGGCCAAATCGTGACCGTTTTGTTCTGTCCGCGGGTCACGCCTCGATGCTTCTTTATGCCACGCTCCACTTGACCGGGGTGCGCGCAGTCAATACGCAAGGAAAAGTTACAAACGATGCTGCTGTGTCTATGGAGGAGATCAAACGCTTCCGGCAAATCGACAGCAAGACCCCTGGACATCCTGAGTCGCACATAACTTCCGGAGTGGAAACGACAACCGGGCCGTTGGGGCAGGGGGCAGGAAATAGCGTGGGGATGGCCATTGCCGGTAAATGGCTGGCGGAAAATTTCAATCGCCCCAGTTTTGAAATTTTCAACTTCAGCACCTACGCGATCTGCGGAGATGGCGACCTCATGGAAGGACTAGCGTCGGAAGCCGCCTCCCTCGCGGGCCATCTGAAGCTGTCAAATCTGTGCTGGATCTACGACAACAACCACGTAACGCTGGACGGTCCCGCCGAATGGTCCTTTAGCGAGGACGTGATAGCGCGTTTTGCGGGCTACGGCTGGAACGTCACGCACGTCACGGACGCAAACGATTTGGACATGCTGGGCCGCGGCTACGAAAATTTTCTCAAATCGAAAGACCGGCCGACGCTCATCGTGGTGGATAGCCACATCGGCTACGGATCGCCGCACAAGCAGGATTCCTACGAAGCGCATGGCGAGCCGCTGGGCGAGGTGGAAGTCAAACTCGTGAAGAAAAACTACGGGTGGCCAGAAGATGCGAAGTTCCTGGTTCCCGACGGAGTCTACGACCGGTTCAAGAACGGCGTGGGGAAGCGCGGAGCGGTGGCCCGCGCGGCGTGGAATGCAAAATACGAGGAGTACAAGAAACAGTTTCCGCAGCAGGCCGAACAACTGAACAGGATGCAGAGCGGCCAATTGCCGGACGGCTGGGACAAAGACTTGCCGAGCTTCGCCGCCGATCCGAAGGGCATGGCGACGCGCGAATCCTCAGGAAAAACGCTGAACGCGCTGGCGAAGAATATCCCGTGGCTGATTGGCGGATCGGCGGACCTGGCCAAATCCAACAAGACGAACCTGACGTTTGACGGTGCGGGAGACTTCTACCCGGATCAGTATCGCGGGCGCAACATCCACTTCGGAGTGCGGGAACATGCCATGGGCGCAATCGTGAACGGCATGACACTGACGAAACTCCGCGCGTTCAGCGCAACGTTCTTTAATTTCAGCGACTACATGCGGCCGAGCATGCGCCTCGGCGCACTGATGGAAATCCCCGCGATTTACATTTTCACGCACGACTCGATCGGCGTGGGAGAAGACGGGCCAACGCATCAGCCCATCGAGCAACTGGCGTCCTTGCGCGCGATGCCGAACATGCTGGTTCTGCGGCCGGGCGATGCCAATGAAGTGGTGGAAGCCTACAAAATCATCCTGCAACATACTCATGGGCCCGCGACGCTCGTGCTGACGCGCCAAGCCATGCCCACGTTCGATCGCACGAAATATGCGCCCGCCTCAGGCGTCGCGAAGGGCGCTTACATTCTCTCAGATGCTCCGGGCGGGAAACCCGATGTGATCCTTATGGGCAGCGGAAGCGAAGTTTCTCTTTGCGTGGAAGCCGGCGAAAAATTGAATGCGGCCGGCATCAAGGTGCGGGTCGTCAGCATGCCGTCATGGGAACTCTTCGAACGCCAGGAGGCCGCGTACAGGGAGAGTGTTCTCCCGGCGAGTGTGAGCGCGCGGGTTTCCGTGGAGATGGCTTCCACGTTTGGATGGGAGCGCTACGTTGGCCTCAAGGGCAAAATCATCGGGATGCGCAGTTTCGGCGCATCGGCGCCGTTGAAGGACCTGTTGAAGAAATTCGGCATGGAAGCGGACAAGGTCGTGGCGGCGGCGAGGGAAGTCCTCGGAAAGTGAAACGGCAATGAAGATCGTGATTGGCTCGGACCACGCTGGATTTCAAATGAAGGCAGCCATGGGCGATTTACTGCGCTCGCTGGGACACGATGTGCTGGATGTCGGCGCGTTCAATGAAAACCCATCCGACTATCCAGACTTTGCCGAAGCCGTGGGCCGGGCAGTGCTGGACCGCAAGGCCGAGCGCGGCGTGCTCATCTGCGGCAGCGGGGTCGGGGCGAGCGTGGCGGCAAATAAGCTGCCGGGGATCCGGTCGGCGGTGTGCCACGATTCCTATTCCGCGCATCAGGGCGTGGAGCACGACGATATGAACGTGCTCGTGCTCGGTTCGCGCATCATCGGCTCGAAGCTCGCAGAGGACTTGGTGAAGGCGTTCCTGGCCGCAAAATTTACGAACGAAGAGCGGCACGTGCGGCGGCTTGGAAAAGTGAAAGCACTGGAAGCAAAGTTTGCGGCAGGCTTGAAACAGTAAGAAAAACGATTGGTATTCGAAGCAAGAAGCGCGCCCAGGGCGCTGAGGCGTACAATAGGATTTCGAAGCTTATTCGATGTGAAGGAGAACGAGTATGACGACTACGACGACCATCCCAAGCATAGGCACCGGCCAGGGAGCGAACCCCCTGAAGGGGCTGCTGGCCTACGGACAATCCCCCTGGATGGATTACATCCGCAGAGACCTGCTCACCAGCGGACAGTTGAAAAAGTACATTGAAAACGACGGCCTGCGGGGCATGACCTCGAATCCGGCGATCTTTGAAAAAGCCATCACGGGAAGCAATCTCTATACCGACATCCTGACCTCGCCCGAGGCGAAGAAGCTCGATGCCAATGGCCTCTTCGAGAAAGTCGCGATTCGCGACGTCGAGGACGCTTGCGACATATTCAAGCCAGTGTATGCGGAAACCAAGCGGCGCGACGGTTACGTGAGCCTGGAAGTCTCACCGTTTCTTGGCTTCGACACGAAAGCCTCGCTCGCGGAAGCTCGCCGCCTGTGGAAGGCCGTGGATCGCCCCAACGTCATGATCAAGATTCCCGGCACGCCCGAAGGACTCCCCGCCATACGCCAGGCGCTCGAAGAAGGGATCAACATCAATATCACGCTCCTCTTTGCACAGTCCGCTTACGAGAAAGTCGCCGAAGCGTTTCTATCGGCCCTGGAAGATCGCGCTGCAAAGGGCTTAGACATCAGCAAAATCGCCAGCGTCGCCAGCTTTTTCGTCAGCCGCATCGATACCCTAATTGATAGCAAGATCGATGAGAAACTCAAGACTGCGACGGATGCCGGCCAGAAAGCCCTGTTCGAAAGCCTCCGCGGCAAGGTGGCGATTGCCAATGCCAGGCTCACTTACAAGAAGTATCAGGAACTTTTTGGTGGCCCGCGTTGGAAGGCGCTCGCGGCCAAAGGCGCGCAGACTCAGCGTCTCCTCTGGGCCAGCACCAGCACCAAGAATCCAAAGTATCGCGATGTGATGTACGTCGAAGAATTGATCGGCGCAGACACTGTGGACACGATTCCTCCGGCGACCTTTGATGCCTTCCGCGATCACGGCAAGCTGCGCCACAGCCTTACCGAAAATGTCGAAGGAGCCGCGAAGACCATGGCGGACCTTGCCAAGGCAGGCATTTCGATGAAGGAAGTGACCGACAAGCTTTTGGTGGACGGCGTCAAGCTGTTTGCCGACGCCTTCAAGACCCTGCTGGATGCCGTGGCCAAAAACGCAGGGGTGCGTGCGTGAGTCTAAACCGCCAGACCTACAAGTTACCCGGTCCGCTTGCAGGGGCGGTTGCTTCATCGCTGGAAGAGTGGAAGAAGAATAATAAAGTAGCGCGCCTTTGGCAGAAGGATGCTTCGCTCTGGAGTGGCACGGACGAGAGTAATTGGCTCGGCTGGCTCACCATCACCGAAGAACAGCTCGCGCACACTGACGCTCTCAAGCAGATCGCCGAGGACGTGAAGAAAACGCGCTTCAAGCATGCGCTCTTGCTGGGCATGGGCGGCTCCAGCCTCTGTCCCGAAGTTCTGCGCATGACCTTTGGAAAGATCAAAGGTTTTCCCGAGCTGCACGTTCTCGATTCCACCGACCCCGCGCAAATTAAGGCCATCGAAGCGAAAGTGGACCTCAAGAGCACGATTTTCATTGTCTCGAGTAAATCGGGAAGCACGCTCGAGCCCAACATTTACAAGCAATACTTTTTCGAGCGCGTAAAGGCCAAGGTGGGCGAAAAAGAAGCCGGCAATCGCTTCATCGCCATCACCGATCCGGGTTCCAAGTTGCAGCAGGTCGCCGAAGCCGATAGGTTCCGCAAGATTTTCATGGGCCTGCCTGGCATTGGTGGCCGCTATTCGGCACTCTCCAACTTCGGCATGGTACCCGCCGCCGTGATGGGGCTGGATGTTGCAAAATTCCTGAAAAACACCGAAGAGATGGTCAAGGCGTGTGGCGCTTCTTCTGCCGCCGATTCCAATCCAGGCGTCATCCTGGGAACCATACTCGGCGTCGCGGCGAATCATGGCCGGGACAAAATTACGATCGTCACGTCGCCGGGAATTTTTGATCTCGGCGCGTGGCTCGAGCAATTGATTGCCGAATCCACCGGAAAAATCGGCAAAGGCATTATTCCGGTTGATCGCGAACGCCTCGCCAAACCAGCTAGCTATGGCAACGATCGGGTTTTCGCCTATCTGCGCCTGGCATCGAAACCCAACAAGGCACAAGATGCCGCGGTTGCCGCGCTTGAAAAAGCCGGGCATCCCGTGGTGCGCATCACGCTGCCAAATACTTACAATCTCGGGCAGGAATTTTTCCGTTGGGAAATCGCCACAGCCGTCGCTGGTTCTATCATCGGGATCAACGCCTTCAACCAGCCTGACGTCGAAGCCAGCAAAATCGAAACCAAGAAACTCACGAGCCAGTACGAAACGACCGGAAGCCTTCCGCCGGAATCGCCTTTCTTCGAAGAGCAAGGTATCAAACTTTTCGCGGATGAAATGAATGCCGCCGCGTTGAACGGTGGCGTGAAACTTGCCGACGTTTTGAAAACGCATCTCTCGCGCCTCAGCGCGGGTGACTATTTCGCCGTCCTCGGCTACCTAACGATGAATCCCGCAAATGAAAAGACCTTGCAAACGATTCGGCACGCTGTGCGCGACAAGAAAAAAGTGGCCACCGTTCTCGGCTTTGGGCCGCGCTTCCTGCACTCCACTGGGCAGGCCTACAAAGGCGGTCCCAATAGCGGCGTTTTTCTGCAGATCACTTGCGACGATGCAAAGGATCTTCCGGTCCCCGGGCAGAAATACACCTTCGGGATCGTGAAAGCCGCGCAAGCCCGTGGCGATTTTGCCGTTCTTGCCGAGCGCGGCCGCCGCGCCTTGCGCGTGCACTTGGGGAAGAACCTGAAATCAGGGCTCGCAACGCTGGCCAGGGCCGTGCAAAAAGCAATCGCATAATACGCTGAACCATTTCTTTCACACAGAACGAGGAGCGCAGACGATGCAGCTTGGGATGATCGGATTGGGAAGGATGGGCGCCAACATGGTTCGGCGCCTGCAAAAAAACGGTCACAAGTGCGTCGTGTATGACCGCAGCGCGGATTCCGTCAAACAACTGGAAGGCGAAGGCGCTACAGGTGCGACTTCCATCGATGATTTCATACAGAAACTTCAGAAGCCCCGCGCCATCTGGCTCATGGTGCCGGCTGCGGTGGTCGACGCCTCGCTACACGATTTAGCGGGCAAACTAGAAGCTGGTGATACCGTGATCGATGGAGGAAATTCCTACTATATCGATGACATTCGCCGCGCGAAAGAACTCTCTAAAAAGGGAATCCACTATTGCGACGTCGGCACAAGCGGAGGCGTATGGGGCCTCGAGCGCGGCTATTGCCAGATGATCGGTGGGGAGACGGAGGTCGTGAAGCGCCTCGATCCGATTTTCAAAACGCTCGCGCCGGGCCGTGGCAACGTCGATCGCACGCCGGGACGCGACAAAATTGGCGGCACTGCCGAGGAAGGCTATCTTCACTGTGGCCCTTCCGGGGCCGGCCACTTCGTCAAGATGGTTCACAACGGTATCGAGTATGGCTTGATGGCGGCTTACGCCGAGGGCTTGAACATTCTCAAGCATGCCAACGCGGGCAAATCCCACCGCGAGGCCGACGCAGAAACCACTCCGCTTCGGAACCCCGAACACTATCAGTACGATTTCAATCTTGCAGACATCACGGAAGTGTGGCGCCGGGGAAGCGTCGTGGCATCATGGCTGCTCGATCTGACCGCCATTTCCCTGCTCGACCAGCCCACCCTTGAACGCTTTGCCGGCCGCGTTTCAGATTCCGGTGAAGGCCGCTGGACCATTCTTGCCGCCATCGAGTCCACTGCGCCCGCGCCCGTTCTGACCGCATCTCTGTTTCAGAGGTTTACATCGCGTGGCGAAGATGATTTTGGGGCGAAAGTATTGTCCGCGATGCGTTTCCAATTCGGCGGACACATTGAAAAGAAGTCTGGGCACTAGAGTTTCAAGAGTCGTTTGGCGCTCGAAGACAGAGAGTTCCGGCTATGATCCCCGATTCGAATCCGACTGCAGCACCCTGCGTGATGGTTATTTTTGGCGCAACCGGCGACCTGACGAAACGCAAATTGCTTCCCGCACTTTGCAATCTCGCCCAGGACAACCTTCTTCCGCAACAGTTCGCCATTGTGGGATTCGCCACCAACGACTACACCACGGAAAGCTTTCGCAAGATGCTGGGCGAGGAGATTCCCAAGTACGCTCGCGCACCTGTCGACCTGAAGTTCTGGGACGGGATCGCCGAGCGCATCTATTACGTCCGGGGAGATTTTCAGGACCCCGAGGCCTACAAACGGCTGAAAGAGCAAATTGAACAGGCTGACAAGCTTCAGAACGCGCTCGGAAACAGATTCTTCTATTTGGCGGTCGCACCGCGATTCTTCTCTCCGATCGTCAAGAAGCTGGGCGAATGCGGCCTGACCAAGGAAGAAAACGACCGCTGGGCAAGGGTGATCGTCGAAAAGCCATTCGGCCATGACCTGGAATCAGCGAAGCAGCTCAACCAGGACTTGATGCAGGTTCTGACGGAAAAGCAGATCTATCGCATCGACCACTATCTCGGCAAAGAGACCGTCCAAAACGTGATGGTCTTTCGCTTTTCAAACAACATCATCGAGCCGTTGTGGAACCGCAATTATGTGGACCACGTGCAAATCACCGCGGCGGAAACCGTGGGCGTGGAGCATCGCGGCGGCTTCTATGAGACCGCAGGCGCCTTGCGGGACATGGTGCCGAACCACCTATTCCAACTCTTGACCATGACAGCGATGGAGCCGCCGATTTCCTTTGATGCCGATCAAGTCCGCAATAAACAAGCAGAAGTTCTGCACGCCATCCAGCCGCTCAGCCCCGAGGATGTCCTGAAAAACATGGTGCGTGGCCAGTACGGTGCCGGCACGGTGGACGGCCAGCGCGTCGGAGGCTATCGCAGCGAGCCGGATGTCGCGCCGGATTCGAATACGGAAACGTTTGTCGCGCTCAAATTGCAGATCGACAACTGGCGCTGGGCGGGCGTGCCGTTCTATCTGCGCACGGGAAAGCGGCTCGCGCAACGCACAACGGAGATTGTGATCCAGTTCCGCAGGACTCCCTTCGTCCTGTTCCGCAACACCACGGTAAAAAATCTGGAAACCAACCGCCTGGTCATCCACATTCAACCTGAGGAAGGCATTTCGTTGAGTTTCGGCGCCAAGGTTCCCGGCTCGGTCATGAAGCTCGGGCTCGTGAATATGGATTTCGATTACTGCACCTATTTCGGATTGGAGCACAGCACCGGCTACGAGCGGCTGCTGCGCGATTGCATGGCGGGTGATGCCACGCTCTTCCAGCGCTCGGACATGGTCGAGGCGGGATGGAATGTGATTCAGCCGATTCTGGACGTTTGGCACGCTTTGCCCGCCCGCGGTTTCCCGAACTATGCGGCAGGCTCGTGGGGGCCTCTCGAGGCTGACGATTTGCTGGAGCGCGACGGGCACTCGTGGCGGCGCATCGGGGAAGAAGAAATTGACAAGCGCGGCCGGATCGCCGCTCCCGATAAAGCAGGGATCATCACCTGAGAGGAGTGCGCGTGGATCGTGAGATTCGAATCCTAGCGGACGGCGCAGCCATCGCCAAGCGCGCAGCCGAGGAGTTCGTTCAAGCCGCGGCATCGGCGGTACGCACGAAAGGCTTCTTCAGCGTGGCGTTGGCAGGGGGATCGACCCCGAAAGCGCTCTACCACCTCCTGCTGAACGACCCAGCGCTGCGCTCGGAAGTTCCTTGGGATAATATACATCTGTTCTTCGGCGACGAGCGCCATGTCGCACCGAGCCATCCCGACAGCAATTTTCGCATGGCTACGGAAGCAATGATTTCAAAGTCGCCGTTGAAAGCGGAGCAGGTCACGCGGATCAAAGGCGAATATCCAGATGCGGAGCAGGCCGCACTAGAATACGAAAAGGCTGTGCGCGAATATTTCCAGCTGAAGAACGGAGAGTATCCGCGCTTTGATCTGGTATTGGCCGGGATGGGCAACGAGGGGCACACCCTCTCGCTTTTCCCGGGAACGAAGGCATTGCATGTGGATAGGCGCATCGCCGTGAGAAACTGGGTGGGCAAGTTGTACGCGGAACGCATCACTCTCACCGCGCCAGCCGCCTGCAATGCCGCCCAGATCATCTTCCTGGTGACCGGCGCGGACAAGGCGCCGGCCCTGAAAGCGGTACTGGAAGGTCCGTTTGAGCCGGAGCAATTGCCCGCGCAACTGCTCCAGCCAAACAATGGAAAACTGCTCTGGCTGGTGGACACTGCCGCCGGGAGCATGCTCTCGATAGGAATTCGAGAATAGTTGACGCTTGACGGTCACACCTGAAACGAGGAGAAAGAAATGGCTACCAGCACCATCCAGGGACAAATTGAGACCTATCTCGGCGCAAAGGCGGATTCCCTGTTGGGATTCAAGTCGCCGAAAATCGCCAAGGAGCGCCTGCATCTTCCCGGACCGGACTTCGTCGACCGCATCTATGCCGCGACGGACCGCAATCTGCGCGTGCTAACAAATTTGCAGCGCTTGTTTGGCCACGGTCGGCTGAGCGGTACTGGTTATCTCTCGATTCTGCCCGTCGACCAGGGCATCGAGCACTCCGGCGGCGCCAGCTTCGCCAAGAATCCCGATTACTTCGATGGCGGGAATATCGTGAAGCTGGCCATCGAGGGTGGCTGCAACGCTGTAGCTTCCACCTTTGGGGTGCTGGGCTCCGTCGCGCGCAAGTACGCCCACAAGATCCCGTTCATCGTGAAGATCAATCACAACGAGCTGCTAACCTTCCCGAACAAGGCCGATCAAATTCTCTTCGGCACCGTCGAGCAGGCCTTCGACATGGGCGCGTCCGCCGTCGGCGCTACGATTTACTTCGGCTCCGACCAAGGCGGCCGCCAGATCGTGGAGATCAGCCAGGCCTTCGCGAAGGCCCACGAACTAGGCATGGCCACCGTCCTATGGTGCTATCTGCGCAACAACGCTTTCAAGCAGAACAAGGACTATCACCTCTCCGCCGACCTCACCGGCCAGGCCAACCATCTCGGCGTGACCATCGAGGCCGACATTATCAAGCAGAAACTCCCGGAAAATAACGGCGGCTACCAGGCGCTCAACATCGGTGATTCCAGCTATGGCAAGTTTGACAAGCGCATCTACACGGACCTGTGCAGCGATCATCCCATCGACTTGACCCGCTATCAGGTTGCCAACTGCTACATGGGCCGCGTGGGACTGATCAACAGCGGCGGCGCTTCCGGCGCAAACGACTTCGAAGAAGCTGTCGCCACGGCCGTCATCAACAAGCGCGCCGGCGGCACCGGTCTCATCTCCGGCCGTAAAGCTTTCCAGCGTCCCATGAAAGAAGGCGTTCAGCTCCTCAACGCCATCCAGGATGTCTACCTCAGCCCCGAAGTAACCATCGCCTAGACCCTGGGCTTGCACTAGTACGACGGCAAAGTATCCTGGTGCGTTGTTTGGTCTTCAAGGCCCGTGACTTCTCGGCGAATTTCACACGCTAAAGACCATGGAACCGGCCCTATGCGAAGTTCGGGAACAATGTAGTTTGCGATTCTACGCCATACGCTTGGAGAGCGAGAACATTCAGGTAGCGGCAGATCGAAAGGAGTTGAACACCCACGTCCACATCTCTGCGACCGGCACAGACCCTGGGGGAAGAAGCTCTAGAGCTTCGCGATGTCTTCCGCCATTTGGTTTAGCAAGTCGCTCATTATACGAATTCCGGGGAGCGCGGCATCCCGGTTCTTTCCTTGCTTTACGGATGTTGCCTTGCCGTACTTCGCTTCGGCGGTGGGCCAGTGCTGAGAAATCGAAATGCCTTGCTCAGAGTACGCAGTGGCATACAGAACATTTGATTGCAGGCTGTGGGGCACTTTTTCCGTCAAAACGGTGGTGACCGTCGTGGTCGCCGTCCGGTCAAAGGTGTAGTGCCACGTTGAGCCGTAGTGGGTCGTGAAAGTTCCAACTCCCGATGTTGGCGATATCTCGGCCGCAGCAGATGTCTCCCTCAGCGTGTCGATTCCAGAAACGGCCGGCGCGGACGTGTAAAAGACAACTAAGTAATTTTGTGCTCCAAGCATGGGCGAGTCAGAGAAACACATTCCTGGAAACCTCTTCTGATTCTTTTCGTACCAGTTTGCTGCCCACTCCGGAATGGCCAGAAATAGTCTCTCCTTATCCAGACTTCCTAAGGACACGTTTTTCGTGCACCCCGCTCGTTGCCCATCCTTGAAGCCGTCTTCCAGTGCCATACCGTAAGAAACAAGGTCTGGCGGTCGATTCAACTCCGGCGATGACGTCTCGGGCGCGATAAACACCCCTAGCGAGATGCTTTTCTGTGGTTCACTGGTTCGAACATCTTCTACCGCCGAAACTGCCACCGGACGCGCTTCGGACAGTTGAGATGGCGCTGCTCCTGCTGTCCACCACCCAAATACTCCCGTCTTCCCGTCTGACTGAGCCTCGGGGGTGGTTGCCGGAGCGACCAGCGGACTCGCTTTGCGCACTGGAGACGGCGGTGCTCCTGCTGCCCACCCCAATGCTGTTGCCGGAGTGGCCACAACCACTCGTAAAGCTGCTTCGGCTTTCACCGCAGGCACTGGTGTTTGCGGCGCTCGAAAAACTTCACTCGGCGCTGCAGGCTGAGGCTCGATGGGTGTTACCGGAGCTGGTGCCGGAGTTGTTGCCGGAGTGGCCACCGGACTCGCTGCACGCACTTGAGACGGCGGTGCTCCTGCTGCCGACCCCAATACTTCCGTCTTCCCGGCTGACTGA
>WNGP01001988.1_pt1 | contig 16990 bp, 11 predicted proteins | sample 5407671 | NCBI WGS metagenome assembly WNGP01 (sample SAMN13153381, study PRJNA577476) | soil metagenome | isolation source: 40 cm soil or saprolite under Garry oak tree replicate 2 | place: USA:California | collected 2016-06-15 | reverse complement strand
CTGATACGCATCCTGATCCGGCTGCGTGAACACCCGCACTTCGATCGCCCGAATCGTCTCGACGATGTCGGCCGCGTTTTGCAGGTAGATCTCGTCGAACAGGTTGAGGTTCATCCGGTACAGGCGTTGCGCGATCACGACCGCGTTGTTGAGCGGCGCCGCCGCGAACCAGCGCCAGTCGTACGTCTCGAGCGACTGTCCCACGGGCCCCGTGAGCTGGGCCCGCGCCCACCCGAACAGCGTCGTGCGTGCGTGCTCGAGCGCTGGTCCCGCGAGGTCCGCCGCGTAGGCCGAGTCGAGGCGTCGCGCGAGCTCGGCGTAGAAGACATCCAGGATCCCCTCGTCGCGCCAGCGCGCCGCGGCCCGGGCCGCATCGAGCGTGTCGCCGCGCGACCGGAAGAACGCCGCTGCGCCGTGATAGCCCACGAAGTTCGCGAAGCTCTCGTTGAACGGCGTCTGGCTCTTCACGTACAGCGTGTTGTGCGTCAGCTCGTGGATCACCGTGGCGACGAGCTCCATCGTATCCCGCGTGAGCGCGGAGGAGAGGAGCGGGTCGCTGAAGTATCCCAGCGTCGAAAACGCAGAGGCCGGCCGCAGGTAGGTGTCGTACCCGTCGCGCTCCAGCGCCGCCGCGGTGGCGCGCGCGCGGGCGAAGTCGAAGAAACCCTTGTAGGGAACCACGCCCACGATGGGGTAGCGCCACGTGTATTCGCGCAGCCGATCGCGCCGGCTCGCCTGGAGCACGAGCACGAGTGTGTCGCGTCCCACATCGGCGTAGGTCGTGTAGGTGTCCCCCGCCGAGAGGTGGAGCGAATCCGCCGCATACGTCCGGGCGGCCAGCACCAGTGCCAGCCGCTGCTTCAAGGCGGCGGACGTGCGGGGGTCGGCCACGAGCGACCGGATCGGGCGGCGCCGGAGCAGGATCCGGGCCTCCTCGTACGCTCCCCTGGCGAGGTAGCGGGCTTCGGCGCTGACGGCGAGCGCGAGCAGCAGCACGGTCGGCACGCCCACGAGCAGCCAAGCGCCGAGGCGCCGCGCCACGCGGCCCCAGTTGGGGGGCCGGCGCTCCCTCACGGCGTCCATCGCGCTCCGAAGCGGTGCCGGCCTCCGGCCGGCGGATCGAACGCGTGATAGGCGTAATCGAGATGTAAGCGGCCCAGCTCGAGCCCCGCGCCCACGGCGACCGGCGACCCAGTCCCTGCGCTCCCACCCTCCGTCGCGGCCACCCGACCTACAAGCCCCACGCCTCCCGCGACCACGCCAGCCTCGACGCCCGCCACGAGCCGCCCGCCGTGCCCCGTGTCCCACTGGCCTTCGACCGTCGTGAGGAACCGCAGCGTGCCCTGGGGATCGACGTAGTTCATCGTGAAGCCGACGCGCGTGCGGTGCGGCAGGTGCGCGCCGCCTCCGAAATCGCCGCCCAGGTTCTGGACGCTCGCGCCCAGGGCCATGATGTCGAACACGGCCACCGCCACCCCCGCATCGCCCGCCCAGGCGTCCACCGGTGCGCCCCCCACCGTTTCCCGCGCGTACTTGACCGAAGTCCCCACCGCCACGAGCCCGTAGCGGAATACCAGCGCTGTGAGACCCAGCACGTCTGTCGGCTGATAGCCGGGCGCGGCAGGATAGTCGATCGCCTGGGCGCCGACGCCCCAGTCGAAGCGGCCCACGCGCACCGCAGCCGCAGCTGAAGCGAACGTGGTCCCGGCGAAGTAGCGCTCGTAGGAGCCCTCCAGCGCCAGGCGACGGATCGTCGCGATCCCCGCGGGATTCTCGAACACCTCTCCCGCGCCTCCGCCCAGCGCAGCGCCGGCGCCCCCTAGTCCTGCCGAGCGTGTGGAGCCCGGCAGCGTCGCCAAGCTCAGCGACTGGGCGGTCAGGCGGTCAGGCAGGCCGGCGGCCAACAGCACCGCGACACCCGCGACCGCCCGCCTCACCGGATTCGGATCACGTTGAGCCGGGGAGCCACGGCCACCGGGAGCTGCCTGCCCGCGCTGTCGCTGAACAAGACGCGGAACCCGCTCGCGCCCGGTGCCTGCAACACGCGCTGGTACACGGCCCCGGAGCCTGAACGGATGGTGCCCGAGACACTCACGCCCGTGGGAGCGCTGACCCGCGCCGTGATTGGGAAGGCCCCTGGCACGTTGCACCAGCGGGTCATTGCCGGGTATGCCGAGCGGAACGCCCACTGCTTGTATTGCAGCTCGGCCGGGGCGGCGAAGTTGGGTGCGTCCGAAACCCAGTTCGCGAGCGCCCACCGCTCCACCAGGGTGGCAAAGGGTGTCTGCGTCAGCTGCGCCAGGTTGGCCGCGCCGAGCAGGCTGGTCTGGTCGATCTTGCGCGTGAAGACATCGGCCGCCGCGAGGGCCGTATCCCCGAACTGGTCCACCAGGTAACGCACGAACGACCACCACTCGCCCCGCTCCGCCAGACCACCGATCCCCGCCGTGTCGAGCAGGGCGTAGCTCCCCGGGCTCTGCACGTAGCTGCCAAAGTTTGCGAGATCCCCCTGGACGAAGGGGCAGAACGTGCTGCTATCAGGATCAGGCAGAAAGGCGCGGCCGCCACGCTCCTCGGCGTAATGGGACATTGCCTCGTTCAGCCACAGCACCTCCGCCTGGCCTCCTCGTACCCGCACGTGCTGGTTGTAACTGATCATGTGCTGGAACTCGTGCACGAGGGTCGGAGGAAGGCCGAGCTTGACCTTGGCCGTCGTGTGCGGGCAGCTCAACGTGCCTCCGGGGTCAGCCACGATCGTGTAGAAAATCTCGGCGCTGTTGAACTGCGAGTGGAAGAAGGGGTCGATGTCTCCCCCGAAGAAGAAACCAGCCACGTACCCGTTGGAGCAGGGGTTCGCGACCATCTTGTTCACGGTGTTTGTCATAAGCACGATCACGAGGCCGTTCCCGTCGATGTCGGACTCACGCCCAAACGCCAGGGTGTCCGCAGGATACAGCTTCGTCTCGAACACGGTCCGTAGCGTGTCGATGTCGAACGGGGACAGGGCAGGCTTGGGCGCGCCGGTGTCGACGAAGATCGCCACGTGCTGCCCTACCGCCTGCGCTACGGCGGTGACGTTGTCAACGGTGAGCGCCGTCGTGGTATTGAGCACTTTGAATTGGACGGTGTCCCCAACCTTGACGGTCGCCGGCACGACCTGCGCACGAAGCGCAGCTGCGCCGGGCGCCGCGGACACGCCCGGCACCCCGTATCCCCGCGTGCGCTCCAGCTCACGCAGCCGAACATGGAACTGTTCGGCAGGAGAGGGCGGCTGAGCCTGAAGGGCGGCCGCGACCGAGGGGGCGGCGGCCGCGGCCGCACTGCCCGCGAGCTTGAAGCTCGACGACAGGTTCGGGATCTCGGTCGCCGCCTGCGGGACCAGGAGGTACTCCGCCGTGTCCGCCAATGCATTCGCGGGGAACACCACACATCCGTCGCTCGCGGCGGGATTCACCGCCACGTATTCCGCCGGCTGGAGTAGGGTGGGCGCCGCGCTGGTCGGGCAGAAGGCGAGCGGCGGCCCCGTCGGTTGCCCACTGCACGCGACCAGCAAGACCAAGGGCCAACGCCCGACGGACAGCTGCCGCAAGTCAGCGAATCCGCAGCACATTCAGACGCGGCGCCAGGATCGGCAAGAGCTGCGCGCCGGTCCGGTCGCTGAACAGCAGCGTGTACCCCGCCTCACTGGGGCCTTGCAGCGCCCGCTGGTACGCCGCGCCCGAGCCCGACCACATCGTGCCGGTTAGACTGACGCTCCGCCCCGCGCTGGAAACCGCCACGAGCGGAAAGGCGTTCGGGAAGCTCGTGGGAATCAACAGGCTGGCGCATTTGGCATACAGCGCCGGGTAGTCTGAGCGGAACGCCCAGTGCTTGTATGTGAGCGCAGCGGGGGGAGTGAACCCCGGAAGATCCGACACCCAGTTCGCGAGGGCCCACTCCTCCACGCTCTTCGCGTACGGCTGCCCCGTCACTTGCGTCACGTTCTGCGTTCCGGTTGCCGACGTTTGGACGAGCTGCCGGGTGAACGCCGCGGATGCCGGGATGGTCGTATCCGTCGCGAACCGATCCACCAGGTAACGGACGAACAACCAGAACGCGCCCCGCTCCGGCAGTCCGCCGATCCCGGATGTGTCGATGAGCGCGTATGGCCCCGGGTTCACCCAGTCCATGGCCAGGTTGTTCAGGTCTCCGCGGACGTGGTGGCAGAAGTGCAGGCTGTCCGTGCCCCCTGTCCCGGCCAGGAACGCCCGCCCGCCCAGCTCCTCGGCGTAATGCGACATCCCCTCGTTGAGCCACAGCACCTCCGCAGGAGCGCTGCGCACCAGCACATGCTGGTTGTAGCTGATCATGTGCTGGAACTCGTGAATGAACGTTACCGGGACGAGCCGCTTGATCTGGGAATTCGGATGCGAGCAAGAGAGGGTCGCACCCGAGTCCGCAACGAGCGAATAGAAGAGCTCCCCGTTGTTCCACTGCGCGGCGGCGGCGGGATCGATATCCGCCCCGAAAAAGAAGCCGGCGATGAAGCTCGTCGAGCAGGCCTGTGCGGTGACGAGCTTGTTGACAACGCTGGACATCAGGACCAGCACGAGCCCGTTGTTGTCGATGTCCGATTCACGACCGAACGCTGCCGTGTCCACAGGGTAGAGCAACGTGTCGAAAACGGAGCGCAGCGTGTCCAAGTCGGCCTGCGTCAGCCCAGCCGCGGGCGCGGTGCTGTCCACGTAGATCGCGACGTGCTGCCCGACGCTCTTCGCAAACGCCACCACGTTGACGGTCGTGAGGACGAAACTGGTGAGGCTGGAGAGGACCTTGAAGACCCGCCTGTTCCCCACCGTGTCCGCGCCGGGGCCGAGCGTGACCACCCGGCGAGGGGCGGCGCCCGCAGACGGCGCGCCGGCGGGGGGCCCCCACGTCCGAGCCCGCTCCAACTCCCGCAGCCTGTAATGGAACTGTTCCGCGGGCGACAAGGGCCCTTCCTCATACTGAGCAGCCAGGGGGAAGGGAGGAGCGCCCGTGAACGGAACGCCACCGGCTAGCTTGAAGCTCGATCTATTGTCGGCATTCTCGGTGGTCACCTGCGGCACGAGCAGGTACTCTGCCGAGTCCGCGGCCGAAGCCGCGGGGAACACCACGCATCCGGCCGTGAGCTGAGGGTCGAGCGCCGTGTACTCTCCCACGTTCAGCGCGACCGGTTGCACCGACGAATGGCAGGCGGCCAGCAGCGGGCCAATCGGATCGCCGTTGCAGGCCACCGCCAACGCCGCCACCCAGAGCCGGGCCCGCCACTGATTCCTCCCCGTCATGCGCTTCCTCCTTGAACTCACCGGCGCGCCCCAGGGCGCGGCGGAGACAAATCGGCCCGGCGACCTCGTGCACCGCGACCGACGCGAGCACCAGGGCCTCGAGCGAGACCCCCCAGGCGGGAAAGGCCTGCCGCGCCACAGCCCCGAAGCCCAGGATGACGCCGGACTGGGAGATAAGCCCCAGCCACCCCTCGCGCGCAAGGGCGGGCGTCACACTCGTGCTACGCCCCGCCCACAGCGTGCCGTAGCGTAACGCCACGGTCCGCAGGCCCGCGAGCAGCAGCACCCACGGCCACAGCTCGGCGAGCGCATCGAGGCGCAGACCCGCCCCCGCCACGGTGAATGACACGGCGTACACCGACACCGCGGCCCGGTTCATTTCAGCACGTAGCCGCTCCGCCTGCGGCGGCGCGACGCTCCCCACGTAGAACCCGGCTGCGAGCGTCACCAGCAGGGCATCGCCGTGCAGATTGCGCGCCACCAAGGCGGCCACGAATGCCAGGGCGACGAGCCCGAGTGTGGCGTCAGCGCGCGTGCGCCTCAGGAACTCGGCCACGGCCGCTCCGACCGCGAGGCCGACCGCGAGCGAGCCGGCGAGACCCCCCAGAGCGCGCGCCGCGGCGCCCAGGTGGACGGCACCGGCACTCCCCACCAGGCGCGCGACCACCAGCACGGCTGCCAGCAGCGCGATCAGGGTCACATCCTTCACCGCGGAGACCGCGAGCACGCCGCGGGCGAACGGTCCGCGCGCGTCCAGCTCGTCCAGGACCGCGATCGTGAGGATCGGCGACGAGGCGGCGGCGACAGTGCCGAGCGTCAAGGCGACCCCGAGCGCGTTCCCGAAGGGCTGGTGCACCGAGAGCGGGAACCAGCGGCTCACGCTCAGGACCACGAGCGTCACGGCGCCGAATGGGAACAGGATCGTGCCGGTGGCGAGACGCCCCAGCCCCGCACGCTCCGCGCGCAGCGTCGCCAGCGGCAGCGCGCTCCCGGCGGCGAACGCGAGCAGCGCCACGGCCGCGTCCTGCACGAACCCGAGGGCGCCGACCTCGTCGGCGCGCACCACATGGAGCCACGCCGGGCCGAGCGACAGGCCGGCGAGCAGGAACCCAGTGATGCGGGGCAGCCGTGCGCGCCGCGCCAGCACGCCGGCGAGCCAGGCGGCGACGAGCAACAGGCCGAGCGCGAACGCGGCCCGGCCCTCGAGCGGGCCTGCCGCGGTGAGGTGATGAAAGAGGGCCATCATCAGGCCCAGGACGATCAGGCTTGCGACCCCTCGCATGGCGCGGAAATATGCGCGCGCCGGGGCTTTTGACAATGCAGGTGAGCGCCGATAGTTTCCCCCAAGTGATCGCAAAAATCGCAAAAAATTGGATTGACGCCGTGCACTTCGGGGACGATGGACTCGTCCCCGTCGTCGCTCAGAGCAGTCTGACGGGTGACGTCCTGATGCTGGCCTACGCCGACCGCGAGGCGCTGGAGCGCACGCGCGACAGCGGCGAGGCACACTATCACAGTCGCAGCCGCGGCGTCCTGTGGAAGAAGGGCGAGACCTCGGGACACCGCCAGGAAGTGCAAGACGTGCGCGTGGACTGCGACGGCGACGCCGTGCTCTACGTGGTCCGCCAGCACGGCCCCGCCTGTCACACGGGATCGCCCACCTGCTTCGGCGACCCAACTGGCGCGGTGCTGACGCGCCTCGCGGGCACGGTCGCGGACCGCGCCCGCACCCGGCCCCCCGGCTCTTACACCGCACGCCTGCTCGACGAGGGGGTGGCCAGGATCGCGCGAAAGCTGGGCGAGGAGGCGGTCGAGACCGTCGTCGCGGCCACCAGTGAAGACGGCGCCCGTCTCACCAGCGAGGCGGCGGATCTCCTGTATCACCTCGTCGTGCTGCTCGAAGCGAAGCGCCTGCCGCTCGACGCCGTCTTCGAGGAGCTCGATCGGCGGGCTCGCTAGACGAGATGACATTCGCTCACCTCCACACCCACAGCGAGTACTCTCTCCTCGACGGCGCCAACCGCATCCCCGACCTGCTGGACCGCGTGCGGGCCCTGGGGATGGACTCGATCGCCCTCACCGATCACGGCAACCTGCATGGCGCGTGGTCGTTCTACGACGAGGCCAAGGCCCGCAAGGTCCGGCCCATCCTCGGGTTCGAGGCGTACGTCGCGTTCGGCAGCCGGCACCGCCGCGAGAAGCTCCCCGGGGCCCCGGGTGACTATTCGCACCTCGTGCTCCTCGCCACGAACCGCGCCGGCTACGCGAATCTCATCAAGCTGTCGTCCATCGGCTTCCTCGAAGGCTTTTACCGGCGCCCGCGCATCGACCGCGAGGTGCTGGAGCGCCACAACGAGGGAATCATCTGCCTGGCCGCGTGCCTCTCGGGCGAGATCGCCCTGTACCTGCGTCAGGGGAACTACGAGCAGGCGAAGGCGAGCGCACAGTGGCTCGCCCGGGTGTTCGGCCCCGATCGCTTCTGGCTCGAGGTGCAGAGTCACGGCATCGCCGACGAGCGGGTAGTGGCGGACGGCATGTTCCGCCTCGCCGCCGACCTCGGGCTGCCGGTCGCGGCGACGAACGACGCCCACTATCTCCGCCGCGAGGACGCCGAAGCCCACGACGTCCTGCTCGCGATCGGCACCGGGAAAGACCTGGACGATCCCAACCGCTTCCGCTTCCAAGGCCAGGAGAGCTACGTAAAGTCCGAGGCGGAGATGCGGGCGCTGTTCCCCGAGCACCCCGAGGTCGTGACCGAAACGGCGCGCGTCGCGGAGGCGTGCGAGTTCGACTTCGAGAAGCGCTACTTCCTGCCCCAGTACCCGCGCCCCGCGGAGTTCGCCTCGGACGGGGACCTGCTCGTCCACCTCGCAACCACGGGAGCACGCGAGCGCTACGGCGATCCCCTCCCCACCGCTGTCGAGAGCCGCCTCCAGTACGAGCTGGACGTGATCGCCCGCACCGGCTACGCGGGCTACTTCCTCATCGTCTACGATTTCATCAAGGCTGCCCGGGACCGGGGCATCCCGGTGGGGCCGGGCCGCGGCTCCGCGGCCGGCTCGCTCGTCGCTTACGCGCTCGGCATCACCAAGATCGACCCCCTCAAGTTCGACCTGCTGTTCGAGCGCTTCCTGAACCCCGAGCGCGTCTCGATGCCGGACATCGACCTCGACTTCTGCTTCGAGCGACGCGGCGAGGTGATCCAGTACGTGCGCGAGCGCTACGGACGCGAGTCGGTCGGACAGATCATCACGTTCGGTACGCTCAAGGCCCGGGCCGCGTTCCGCGACGTGGCGCGCACGCTCCGGGTCGAGCCAGGGGAGGTGGACCGCTTCACCAAGATGATCCCGGCGGCCCCCGGATTCGCCATGTCGCTCACCGAGGCCGCGGAGCGGTCTCCCGAGCTGCGTGCCCTGGCGCGCCAGGACGAGCGCGTGCGCAAAGTGCTCGACCTCGGCACCCGCATCGAAGGGCTGGCTCGTCACGCGTCGGTGCACGCGGCCGGCATGGTGATCGCGCCGGGACCGCTCACCGACTACGTCCCCGTCTGCCTCGCGCCGCAGGAACCGGGCGCCATCATCACGCAGTACGACATGGTCGGCCTCGAGCGCGTGGGGATGCTGAAGATCGACATCCTCGGCTTGAAGACGCTCACGGTCCTCCATGACGCGACGCAGATGGTGCGCGAGCGGCACGGCGTCACGTTGGATCTCGACACGCTCGACCTTGAGGACCCGAAGGTGTACGCACTGCTGCGCTCCGGCCGCACGGCGGGGATCTTCCAGTTCGAGTCCCCGCTCGCCACCGACTGCCTGCGCAACATGAAGTGCGACCGCTTCGAGGACCTGGTGGCGACGAACGCCTTGCTCCGCCCCGGGCCCCTCGACACGGGGATGCACCTCGTGTTCATCAACCGCAAGCTCGGCCGCGAGCGGGTCCGCTACCCGCACCCAGCCCTCGAGGAGATCCTCGCGCCCACCTACGGCGTCATCACCTACCAGGAGCAGGTGATGCGGATCGCCAACGTGCTGGCAGGCTTCACCCTCGCCGAAGCGGACGTGCTCCGGAAGGCGGTAGGCAAGAAAGACAAGGAGCTGATCCAGCAGGAGCTGGGGCGGTTCGTGGAGCGCGCGGTGGCGAGCGGCCACACGCGGCGCGTGGTCGAAGAGATCGCGGCGCAGATCGAGACCTTCGGCCGCTACGGCTTCAACAAGTCCCACTCGGTGGCGTACTCGATCCTGTCGTACCAGACGGCGTGGATGAAGACGTACTACGCGCCCGAGTTCATGGCCGCGCTGCTCTCCTCCGAGATCGGCGACACCGACAAGGTGGTGCAGTACATCAACGAGGCGCGGGAAATGGGCCTCGAGGTCCTCGCCCCGGACGTGAACGAGTCGGGGTTCAAGTTCACCGTGGTCGGGGACCGGCGCATCCGCTTCGGGCTAGGCGCCATCAAGAACGTGGGCGAGGGTGCCATCGCCTCCATCCTCGCGGGGCGCAGCCGCGAGCGCTACCGCTCCCTCGTCGAGCTGTGCGACCGCATCGACCTGCGGCTCTGCAACAAGCGCGTGATCGAAGCGCTGATCGACGCGGGGGCATGCGACTCCTTGAGCGAGGGAGGAGGAGGGAGAGGGGGGGGCCACCGGGCGCAGCTCGTCGCCGCGCTCGAAACGTCGTTCGGCGAGGCCCAGGCCCGCCAGCAGGAACGGGAGGCCGGCCAGGTCGGCATGTTCGGCGAGGAGACCCCGGTCCCGCATCCCGTCTCCCGCCTCCCGGAAGTCGAGCCCTGGACCGAGCACGAGCGCCTCACGCGCGAGAAAGCCGTGCTGGGATTCTTCATTTCCGGGCACCCCCTCGCCAAACACCGCCCCGAGGTGGAGCTTTTCGGGACCCGCACGACGGCGACGCTGGGCACGTGGAGCGACCAGAAGGTCCGCATCGCCGCCGTCGTCGCCGTGGTCAAGCGGCAGACCTCGAAGAAGACGGGAGCCGAGTACGCGCGGCTCACGCTGGAAGACTTCCACGGCACGGCCGAGGCGCTCGTCTTCCCCGAGGCGTGGGCGAAGCTGAACGAGGTGATCCGGCCCGATCGGGCCATGCTCCTGAGTGGCAGCTACAGCGGACGCGACCGGGACGAGGAGCAGGTGCCGTTCATCGTGGAGCAGGCAAGGCCTTTGGACGAGCTGCGCTCGAGCGGAGCCGTGGCGGTGGCGCTGCGCTGGTGGGCCGCGAGTCCGCCCGATCCCGAAGCGGCGCGCGCGGCAGCGGCGCTGTGTGCGGCGCACCCGGGTCCGGCGCCGCTGCTGGTCGAGTGGGAAGGAGATGGAGAGGATGGCAATGGCGCGACGGCGCGGCTGCGCAGCCGCTCGCTCCGGGTCGAGCCCGCGGAAGACCTGCTCGCCGCGCTGCGCTCCCTGCTCGGCCCCGAGCACGTGCACCTGAGGGCGGCCTGAGACGATGGCGACCCATACCTTGGACTTCGAGCGCCCGCTGCTCGAGCTGGAGCGGCAGATCGAGGAGCTGAAGCGCGTCGCCGGCGAGAGCGCCGTCGATGTCGCCAAGGAGACCGCGGCGCTCGAGCGCAAGCTGGCGGACCTGCGCGAGGAGATCTACGGCTCGCTCACGCCGATGCAGCGCGTGCAGGTGGCGCGCCACCCCAAGCGGCCCTACACCCTCGACTACCTGCGCACCGTGTTCACCGACTTCGTCGAGCTGCACGGCGACCGGTTGTACCGCGACGATCCGGCCATTGTGGGCGGGTGGGCGCGGCTCGACGGGGCGAGCCTCATGGTGATCGGACACCAGAAGGGCCGGGACACGAAGGAAAACCTGCGGCGCAACTTCGGGATGGCGCATCCCGAAGGGTACCGCAAGGCGCTGCGCCTCATGCGCCTCGCCGAGAAGTTCGGCGCGCCCGTCGTGACCCTGGTGGATACGCCGGGCGCGTACCCGGGGCTGGGCGCCGAGGAGCGGGGCCAGGCCGAGGCGATCGCCCGCAACCTGCTCGAGATGGCGGGGCTCAAGACGCCCACCATCACGGCGGTGATCGGCGAGGGAGGCTCGGGCGGAGCGCTCGCCGTCGGACTCGCCGACCGCGTGATCATGTTCGAGAACTCCGTCTACTCGGTGATCTCCCCCGAGGGGTGCGCCGCCATCCTCTGGAAGGACGCGAGCCAGCGCGAGCGCGCCGCCGAGGCGCTCAAGCTCACCGCCGAGGATCTCCTCGACCTGGGCGTGATCGACGAGATCGTCCCGGAGCCGCCGGGCGGAGCGCACGCCGACCCCGAAGCGGCCGCGCAGGCACTCGGGGAATCCCTCCGCCGCCACCTCCGCCAGCTCCGCAAGATCAAGATCGACAAGCTGCTCAAGCGCCGCGAAGAGAAATATCTGTCGATGGGTGCCCTGAGCGAGAAGTGAATCCGGTCGTCGAAGTCCGGTTCAAAGGGAACCGCAAGGAGTATTTCGGCTGGCCGTCCGACCAGCCGCTCGCCGTGCAGGATCCCGTGATCGTCGAGGCGGACCGGGGGGAGGACTTGGGGCGCGTGTCCGCGACGGGCGCGCTCGCGGCGCGGAAGTGCGGCGGCGGCTGTCACGGCTGCTCGCTCGCTGAGCCCGCTCCACCAGCCAACCCCGAGCGCCGCATCGTGCGGCGCGCGAGCCCGGACGACGTGCAGCGCGCCGAGACGTTGCGCAGCGAGGAGGAAACGGTCCGCCTCGCGGCGACGGAGCGCGCGCGCGCGCACCATCTACCGATCAAGCTCTCCGACGCCGAATGGCAGTGGGACCGCCGCAAGCTGACGATCTATTTCACGGCCGACCAGCGCGTGGACTTCCGCGCGCTGGTGCGCGATCTCGCGAGCCTGTTCCGGGCGCGGATCGAGCTGCGCCAGATCGGCGCGCGCGACGAGGCCAAGCGGCTCGACGGCGTGGGCCGCTGCGGCCGCCAGTACTGCTGCTCGAGCTGGCTCCCGGAGCTGCGGCCCGTCAGCCTCGCGCTCGCCAAGGACCAGCACCTGTCGCTCAATCCGTCCCAGATCTCCGGGGGATGCGGCCGGCTGCTGTGCTGCCTGCGGTACGAGCACGACTTCTACGTCGCGAGCCGGAAGCGGTTCCCCAAGGAGGGCAAGATCATCCGCACCAGCGAGGGGCTCGAGCGGGTCCTGGCCGTGGACATCTTCCGCGAGCAGGTGACGCTGCGCGCCGAGGACGGTGGGGGGGCGGCGCGCGTCGTCGCCCTCAGCCAGCTGCAGGCGGAGGCGGGTGCCTAAGTTCTACCTCACGACGGCGATCGATTACTCGAACGGCGAGCCGCACCTGGGCCACGCCCTCGAGAAGATCGGCGCGGACTGCATCGCGCGCTACCGGCGGCTGCGCGGCGACGCCGTGCACTTCCTCATGGGCATGGACGAGCACAGCCAATCGGTGATCCAGGCCGCCGCCCGCGCCAACGTGACGCCGCAGGCGTGGGTGGATCGCATGGCCGACACCTTCAAGGGATACTGGGACCGGCTGCACTGCAGCAACGACGATTGGATCCGCACCACGGAGCCGCGCCACGCGCGCGCCGTCGCCGCGCTGCTGGAACGCATCCGGCAGCGGCACCCGGACGATCTGTTCGAGGCTGAATACGAGGGGCTGTACTGCACCGGGTGCGAAGAGTTCAAGACCGAGAGCCAGATCAAGGATGGCCACTGCATCGAGCATCCTACGCTCGAGCTGGTTCGGACCAAAGAGCGGAATCACTTCTTCCGGCTGAGCCGGTATCGCGACGCCGTGCTCGAGCGCATCCGCTCCGGCGCCTTCGCGGTGGAGCCCGAGATCCGGCGCAACGAGGTCGTGCGGCTGCTCGAGGCGGGGCTCCAGGACATCTCGATCTCGCGCCAGCGTCAGGCGTGGGGCATCCCCTTCCCCGGCGACGCGCAGCAGACGGTGTACGTGTGGTTCGACGCGCTGATCAACTATCTCTCGGCGACCGGGTTCCCCGACGCTGGCTCCGAGCAGCTGTGGCCCGCCGACCTGCACGTGATCGGCAAAGGCATCACGCGCTTCCATTGCGTGATCTGGCCGGCGATGCTGCTCGCCGCCGAGCTGCCGATTCCGCGCGCGGTGTGGGCCCACGGCTACGTGCAGTGGTCGGGCACGAAGATGAGCAAGACCGCCGGGACGGCGGTGAGCCTCGACGGAGCGATCGAGCGCCACGGCGCCGACGCGCTGCGCTACTTCCTGCTGCGCGAGGTCGGGTTCGAGGGCGACGGCGATTTCACTTGGGAGCGCTTCGACGCGCGCTACACCGCGGATCTCGCCGACACACTCGGCAACCTCGTGTCGCGCTCGCTGTCGATGATCCATCGCTACCGCGAGGGGATGGTGCCGCGCGACCCGCGCGGCTTCGCCACGCCGCTCGAGCAGGCGGGCCGCGACGCGCTCGCCGCCTATGCGCGCGCGATGGACGGCCACGCGCTCCAGGAGGGGGCGGCGGCGCTGCTCGGTCTCGCGACTCGCGCCAACCGCTACGTCGAGGAGACGGCGCCGTGGAAGCTGGCGAAGGAAAAGAAGGACGCGGACCTCGATTCGGTGCTCGCGAACCTGGCACGCACCGTGGCGCGGCTCGCGGTACTGGGACTGCCCTTTCTGCCCGGCACGGCCGAAACCATCTGGGGCGTGCTCGCGACAGGGGTGCCGCTAGCCGGCGTCCGCTGGGCCGGCCTCATGGACTTCACGGTCGAAGCGCGGCGCGTAGCACAGCCACCGATCCTCTTCCCAAAGGCCCAAAGTCTCGTGACTTAGGTCACCTCATGACGTGTTGACGCTTTCCAGAGTGGACCGTATTATTGCAGTCCCTTCGGGACCGGACCCAACGCCCTGTCCGGATTTGCGTTGCTGCAGGATGTAGCGTCACGGCGCCGCCACCCAGCGGCGACCCGATCACGTTGGAGCGAGGAATCGTAGCGCCGATGCGCAAACACGCTGAGCGTCGTTGGACCGTGATGCTGGTGCCGCACGGATCGGGGACATCCCGAGCCGTGGAGGTGTCGCACACGGTGATGAAGGCGTTCATGGGGATCGGCGGGGTCATCGTGCTGATCGTCGTGGTGCTCGGCAGTGCCGCGATCGTGCGCGGGGTGAACATCACGCGCAACCGCGCGCTCGAGCGCGAGAACCGCATCCTCGCCGGCGAGATTCAGCGCACGCACGAGCGTCTCGTGCGGTTGCGCGACACGATCAATTCGATCGGCCAGCGCGAGCAGGAGCTGCGGCTCCTCGCCGGTCTCAACCCCATCGACCGGGGCGTGCAGCAGGGCGGCATCGGCGGTCCCTCGGGCAACTGGTCGGAGCGCGACTCGCTCAGCGCGCTCGGCGCGAGCGGGAAGGAGGCGCTGGCCGCGCGGATGGACGTCGATGGGCTGATTCGCCGCGCCGACATCCTCGTGAAGTCGGTCAACCAGGCGTACGACTCTCTGCACAGCCACCAGGCACGGTTTGCGGCGACGCCGTCGATCATGCCGACCGCGGGGTGGATCTCGAGCGCGTTCGCCGCCGAGCGGGTGCACCCGATCCTGCATCTGGCGCGTCCCCATGAAGGGATCGACGTGAGCGCCCCGATGGGCGCCGAAATCGAGGCCCCCGCCTCGGGGATCGTGACGGACGTCAAGTGGGAAGAGGGGTACGGGAACCTGCTGACGATCGACCACGGCTACGGTCTGGTCACCCGGTTCGCGCACTGCTCCAAGATCTTCGTGGTGCGCGGGCAGCGGGTGAAGCGCGGCCAGAAGGTCGCGCTGGTCGGCTCGACCGGCCTGTCCACGGGACCGCACCTGCATTATGAGGTGTGGGTGAATCACCACCCGGTGGACCCGAAGAAGTTCGTGCTGCCGGATGCGATTGTGGATTGAGAAAAAAGGCGGTCGAGACAAGCGGCGGTCAAAGAGGCGGCGGTCAAGTGCTCGACCGCCGCCTTCGTTTTTTGACCGCCGCAGTTGCTTCTTGACCGCCCTTCTTGTTTCTTGACCGCCGTCTGTTCCTACGGTGCCGTATCCGGCGGCCGCTTGTCGATGATGTACACCACCGTCGGAATGGTGTAGTCAGTGAAGCTGTTCGGCGCGTACACCTTGTACACCGGTGTTCCCGTCGCCGGCGACGCCGGCGTACCCGTGACGCGGTAGCGGAACCGGAAATACGTCTTCGCCGTATCGTTCGCCGCAGCGCACTTCGTCGCGGTATCGCCGGCGTTGGTCGGCTTGCAGACCAGCGAATCCGCCGTTCGAATGGCGACCTGCCACCCGTTGTACTCTGCCTCGTTCGCCCCTGACACGTACACGACGTCGCCACGGTTGACGCCCGTGGTTGCGTGCGTTCCGGTGGTGTCGGTGATCGAATCTGCCTTTGACCCGGATCGGTTGATGATGACCGTGATGGTGCCGCTCTGCACCGTGACGGTGTCGTTGCTGCGCGTGATGACCTCGACCTTCTTGGCGGTCGGGCTACCCAGCTGCGGCGCCTTGCTCCCGACCACCGAGCGCGGGACGATCACCGCGGTCATCACCGTTCCGGCAACGAGAGTCCCCCCGATCGGGTTGGTATCCTTTGCGCCTATCGAGCCGGCAATCATCGCCGCTTGCACGATCGGGGGCCCCGTGGTTCCCGGGGCGGTCAACGTGACGCGATACCGGCCCGTGTCGAGGATCGCGTACGCGGTGCTCGCGAGGTAGCCGAGGCTCGTGGCGTCCGCCGAGCCGCTGGGGAGGGAGTCGACCTTCCTGATGAACGCGTCAGGCAGCACCGTCGTGTCAGCGAGCACCGGGACTGCACCTGCGAGCGACGGCGCGAAGCTCATCACGCGAACGGCGATCTTTCCCGCCCCAGGCGTCGGCAGACTGTTTTGGATGATCTGGGCCCTGAGCGCGGGTGTCCGCCCGCTGCGTGCGAACCCGCCGACCTGGAAGCTGTAGGACGCGTCCTGCGTGAACGTATAGGTCGTGTCGAGCAGCACGGTCTGGGCAAGGATCACGTCCGACGTGTCGAAGAATACCTTGATGTGCCGCGTCCCGGCTTCGATTGCGATCGGGTACTGGTTCGCCGCGCGGAACGTCCCCCCTCCGCCGGGGAGATACGCGTTCGATACGATGTCCACGACGCGAATGATCAACTTGTTCGTGTCCGGGACGAGGTTCGCGAAGTTGATCCCAGCCCTCGGGACGACGGGCGAGTTGGTGACGGCGTCAGGATGACACCCCACCGCCCAGGCCGCCAGCACCCCGAACACCACACACCGGGATCGAGTCATCGCACGCTCCTCATTGATTGTTTCCACCACCGCCCCCGCCGCCTGACGGCATGGTCGGCCCGCCGATTCCCAGGGCGCGCGAGGCGATGAACACCGCCGCGCCGGCGGTGAAGGCGCCGGCGAGCAGCCAAGTGCGGGATCGCGACAGACGCCGCGTGTAGGCGCTGCCCACCCACGCGCGCGGCACCGTCACCGTTTCACCACTCCACTTCGTCACGACACCGCGGATGTCACGTACGCTCGCGACCTGAAGCACGTATGCCGTGTCCGAGACGAGCGCCACCCGGCCCTCCACCCGATCGACGGAGGGACCGAGCGCGTGCCCTGCTTCCACGCGGCCCAGGTCCGTCAGCGCGAGGGCGACCTCGACGTCCGAGCGCGGCGTCACCGTCTCGAGCGG